>Ga0160472_100021_pt1 | contig 336728 bp, 322 predicted proteins | sample HID1973M_E11MG_FD_108267 | JGI IMG/M metagenome (GOLD analysis project Ga0160472, IMG submission 108267) | Enriched mosquito-associated microbial communities from UW Madison campus, WI, USA - HID1973M_E11 MG | ecosystem: Host-associated > Arthropoda: Insects > Digestive system > Unclassified ... | reverse complement strand
GCGCGCCGCCCACCGCGGCCACGCGCGTGGGCATGATGCAACAGCCGCACCAGTGCAGCGGTCCGTGCGGGGTGCACAGCCACTCGCACGACATCGCGCGCGGCTCTGACGTGCCCGTCGCCGCAGACAACGCCTTCTGGGGCGCGCTCGGCTGCAGCTGCTTTGCGTTTTAATCGCTAAGGTTTTATCAACAGCCTCGCATTGATGCGGGGCTTTTTATTGCCTTGAGTCAATGAACATCGTCATAGAGGGAAGAATAAGTAAACGCTGCCATCATTTTTATTTGCTCATTGTTCTGCATCCAATTTAGATCGGAGAAGGCTTTATTCTGTCATTCCCTTTAATAATTAACGTCAAATTATTTTCAGTGGCAAAAACACTGAATAATAACATCACTATCGAAACAGACACCCAACTCAGCCGTTTTAAAGCATGCACGATAACAATGAATAGTTGTTAACGGGCCCGATTGATACTGTGCATACCACCGATAATGACCGCGGTTAATAACACCACTAACATTCCAACACCAGATATTAAAAACGCGACAACCTTCATTGTCATTGAGATCACTTCAGTGAATTTCAATGGCAAATCCGGGTATAGGACATCACTTACCTGTATTATAATACATTTCAAGCCCCGAATTTTATTGCGAAACGCCTCGCATTGAATAAATTATAAGTCTACAAACCTGATACTGGCTTGTGCCAGCTAATATCGGGAGATGTAAAAGGAATGAATTTTAAATAAGGAGCGTTTGTAATGAAGAATTTAATAGCGTTAACAATTGCTGTATCGTGCGTGACTTTTTCAGCGGTTTCTCAGGCAGCGGAGCATTGCCCTGAAATAAAGAAAATTGAAGAGGCTGGCAGTGGCGTCTACCGTGCTGATGGGCAAAAAGGAGAATGGGCCGGCATTTTGCAGGGAATTGTCGCGGACAAAGCACCTGTCGACTCGTTTCAGGTGGCTGTTGCTATTCAGGAAAATGAATCATCCCCCATTAAATTTCAGTACTGCACTTATTATGCTGGCTCTGATAAAACGCTTTAAATGCGTTTTATCAGCAAAAATGAAAAAGCGTTTTTAATCCAGCCAGACGGAAATGCCTGGAAAAAGAAATGCGGGCCTTTTGGGTTAATTTATTATGTGCGTGAGAAAACCTCACCGGAAAACTGTAAGTTTACTGTTCATCTATAAACGTTAATCGCTGACATACACTTAGAAGGAAATCTGCTGTAGTTCTGCTGATTTTATCCTGTTATTTTATTCAATTTTTCGGCACATTCTGTACCTGGGATGTGCCTTTTTTTAGCGCATGATACCCGTTAAAATCGCCACATACCCCTTAATTTATCGCGAAGAAAGCTAACAGTGACAGGCATGAAAAAGTTATTTAAATATCACAACAAATACCCCAGAATCAATATTAACAAATAAATTTTTTTTCATTTAAATTAATACATGAGTTTATGTAAAAATTGCAGACATACGTTCACTTGAGACTAAGTCTTTATTTAAAGAGGAGCAGTTATAAATATAAGCTATCACTCTATGGTCCTTATTTTTATAGTACTGCTTTCTGCGTTAGCCGATAAATTCCTGCAATCGCTGTTGCGCTGACATGCCAGAAGCCATCCAATATCATTTTGGCATTGAGTTACCGTTAGCTGTAACCCCTTGCTTCTGATGCATCTCAATATATCGGCCGCACCAAAATCTACATCATGAGCCTTAGAATTAACTCGTGCAGGCCCCTCGCCTGCTGGCTTCTTACTGTTGTCTTTGATCCAACCCGGATCGCTATCATGTATAGTTCTAACTTTACATAATAAGTGTTATGTAAAGTTAGGATCCATATTAGATCCCCGGTATGATGAGCACTGTTAGCGAGATCTAACAGAAAGATGAATGAAAGAATGTTTTTGCGCTGTTCTGGACTTGAATCTGTAGGGTAAATATCAGACACAAAATGACAGCGCTACGTGAATTCTGGCGGGTTATCCCCCTGCGGTTTCTTCAGAATTCACGTAGCGCGATCATCTTATAAATTGGTTATATAACGAGCAAATATGCGTGAAACTGTTCAAAAAACGGACCTCATTATCTCCTTTCAGGCTGATGAAGATATTTCTGCGCGACTGAGAGAGTTTGTTCAAGACAAGGATGCTTTTTCATCCAATACCTGGTGTCAGTTGATGAGTGTGATGGCGATCTGCTGGCGCTGGTCAAAAGAACATCAACGTAGTTTTTTACCGATGCTGTCTAGCGATCTTCGTGACTACCTTTCCTGGCTACAAGCCTCCGGGCGAGCTTCGACCACCATTTCAACACATGCATCCTTGATCTCGATGTTACACCGTAACGCCGGAATCACGCCGCCTAACGTTTCTCCACTGATTTACCGCGTGATGAAAAAGATAAACCGCACGGCAGTGGTGACTGGAGAACGAACGGGCCAAGCCGTACCGTTCCGGCTTTCTGATTTAAACAAAATTGATCACTGCTGGGCTGGCTCCTCCCGCCTGCAAGAATTGCGTAACCTTGCCTTTCTTCACGTAGCCTACAGCACTCTGCTCCGCATCAGTGAACTGGCGCGCATCAAAGTGGGCGATATTTCTCGCGCCGAGGATGGCCGAATCATTTTGGACGTTTCACATACCAAGACCATCGTCCAGACGGGCGGACTGACTAAGGCGCTTAGCACCTTTTCCACTCGCCGGCTGGATGAATGGATTGACGCAGCCGGGCTCAGCAATGAGCCAGATGTATTCCTTTTTTGTAGGGTGCACCGCTCAAATAAAGCGCTTCCGTCGCCCGACCAGTTATTGAGCCGACCGGCCATTGAGGAGATTTTTAGAAAAGCCTGGCAGGTTGCGGGAAATGAAAAGCCTCTCAGAGCGAACAAAAACCGCTACCGCAACTGGAGTGGGCACAGCGCGCGCGTAGGCGCAGCCCAAGATATGACCCGCAAAGGTTATCCGGTTGCTCAGATTATGCAGGAAGGCACGTGGAAAAAGCCTGAAACCCTGATGCGTTATATTCGTAATGTGGATGCGCACAGTGGCGCTATGGTGGATCTGATGGAGCAATCCGCACGTCCACGTGATGAGACAGATTAATCGGCTATCAGATAAGCTGCCCCTTATTGATCGGTAAGCACTCAACACTGCAGAAAACTTATCCACAGAAAATGTGAACAGCCTGTGCATGAATGGGTATGGTTTTAGCCCGTGGCGGGTGTTTTCCCTTTTTTCACTCTTCCCGTTCATCCGATAATTTACGTGATATCAATAAGCTATATGGCTCTGAATATTTTCCCCTTCATTCCTCTTGCGGCTATTTCTCGCCATAGGCCGATCAAGCATCAATCGTGACCGGTGCTGAAGGGCATTTCGACAAAATACAGAGGCCTGTCAGCTCGATTAGCTAACATTGCTTTACTTTCAATCGATTAGCCACCGCAGACTTTATAATTCAGGTTTATCAATGTTACCCTTACCCCTTACAGTGAATTCTTGCTGTTGTTCCATTTGAGTATTTGAGGAAGTATCTATGAGTGAAAGTCTGAGCAGCCTGAAAAATATCCGTACGCTACGGGCACATGCGCGCAATATGTCTGTTGATGTACTGGAAGAGATGCTGCAAAAGTTGGATATGGTTGTGGCCGAGCGCCGCGATGAACTGAAAGCCTCAGAAGCTGAAGAGCGCGAGAAGGCAGAGAAGTTGGCGATGTACCGTGAGCTGCTTCAGGAAGATGGCATTAGCGTGGAAGAACTGTTGAGCGGAATGCAATCAACCAGCGTGGGAAAAACGAAACGCGCCCCCCGACCGGCTAAATACAAATACACCGACGAGAACGGTGAAGTAAAACACTGGACCGGCCAAGGCCGTACTCCTTCTCCAATCAAAACCGCGATTGAAAACGGCCAGTTGCTTGATGATTTCCTGCTTTAATTTGCAGTAACTGAAAACGGATTAACGAATAAGCTATTCCGTTAATCCGTAAGTGGCAGGTTATTGCTGAACACTAAAAATCTTCAGGTTCACTTCTCTTAGCGATGTGCCGATGCTTTTTTTAGTTTTTTGACCGCAGGTGTTGCACTGCTTTTACTGCTTGAATAGATGAAGAACAGTGCAATACCCAGGCAGATCACTGCACCCAGGCGCGTAGCAGAAAAATGAATCGCTTCATTCCCTAACCAGCCAAAATTATCGATAAGCATGCTCATCGCCAGTTGACCAAAGATAACGGCGACCGTAGCAACCGCTGAACCGATACGTTGCACGGCCAGCACCATAATCACGATATAAGGTACGCCACATAAGGCGCCAAGCAGTTGCCATTTAGGCACATCCATCAAGGTGAGCGTCTGCTTGGGTTCAAAAAAGAAAATCAGCAGTGCAGTTACTAATGCACCCAGTGCGAAGGTCAAAAATGCACTCCGAAACACACCCACTTTACTTCCCAACTGCCCATTAATCGCGGCCTGAATACTCAGTACGGCGCCACCAACAACAGCCAGAACGATCATTAAAATAGTCATTTGTTAATCTCAGCCTTTAGCCACAAGAACAAGGGCAGCAATAATGAAAATCAGCGCAATAATACGTTTGCTGTCAATTTTGCGATGGGCAGTACCGAACAAACCGTAATGGTCAATTACCAGACTTTTGAAAACCTGTCCGGCAAGAATGCCGATCATCGTCATAGCGATACCAATAGTGGGAACCGCAACGGTCAGGATAACCACGTAAATGGGTCCCAATATGCCGCCCAACAAAGTCCAGGAAGGTTGGGCAAAAAAGGATGGGCTATTACGTGGGCTGAAAAACAGCATCAGCAAAAACGTCAGCGCGGCACCGACGCCGAAAATACTGAACGTCGCCCATAAGTCCCCTACTTCGCTTCCCAGTGGCCCTAATAAACCGGCTTCTACGGACAATCCCATCCCGCCAGCAACAACAAGTAATATAAATAAAAGCTGCATCAAACAGTCTCCAGTGGTTTAGGCGGCGGATCATAGTGCAGCTTCCAATAATGAAAAACGGTATAATTCGGGAAACACCTTTGCAGGAATCGAGATAATGTATGATCCCAGCGCCATCAATTTTCGGACACTGTTATTTTTTATTGGTGTTTTTGAAGCGCAAAGCTTCTCAGTTGTCGCCAGGCGCGAGGGTGTTTCAGCATCCATGATTTCACGCGTTATTCTTCAATTAGAGGACAGGCTGGGTCAGCAACTTTTTTATCGAAACACGCGGGCGGTTATTCCGACAGAAGCCGGTAAGTTATTTGTAGAGTACGCCCGCACTATCACTGAGCAACTCAGCGAAGCCCAAAGAGAACTGCTGGACCGCTCGCTTGAGCCAGCCGGATTGATCAAGATAAATGCGCCGGTATTTTTCGGCCAACGCCACATAGCTCCCTGGCTGACGGCGCTTTCCGTTCGCTATCCGCGTTTGCTCATTGAGCTGACGCAAACCGATGACTATATCGATCCTCACAGAGATGCATCCGATCTCATTTTCAGGATTGGCACTCTGACCGACTCATCTTTTCACGCGCGGATATTTGGCACTCAGCATTATCATTTGGTTGCCTCTCCCGGCTATATCAAAAATCATGGCAAGCCGGAAAAGCCGGTTGAATTGGCTCAGCACAAATGTCTGGTCTACAGAGGTTCATCCGGCCCGAATCGGTGGCTGTTCCGTGAACCCGACAACAGCTGGATTCATTATCCGGTTTCGGCGTTACTCATCTCTAATAATGCTGAATCTTTGCTGACTGCGGCACTAGGGGGAATGGGCATGGTGCTGTTTCCAGACTGGCTGATTGGCGACAGCATTAAAAAAGGGGAGTTGGTCAGAGTAATGACGAATTTCGAGGCAGCAATTAAAACGGAGCCACAACATATTGCTGCCATTTACCCTAACGCTCGCCACCCTCCGCTCAACGTCCGGGCAGTGATCGATTACTTTGTCGAGGTTTACGGTTCGCCACTTTACTGGCAATTCGATTAAAGCCTGGCTGAAAATATTGCAACCTTTGCTGGGCTGTCGCGATCGCATCAGCAACCCTTTTATAAAGTGAGCAGATGCAAAAAAGGCCGCCCACTGGGCGACCTCTTCCGGCACTTCCTTATGCGACCATACGTTATTTGTACAGTTCTGCGGTCATATGCACGCGGTTATTGGTGTTAGCTTCGGTAATTTTATACTGCGCACCCTGCTGCTCTGCCTGGGCGGCGATTTTTGCTTCTGCACCGTCCAGCGTTGATGAGGTAACAGACACGCTCTGAGCGAAGCTACCAAATGAGATCAGCGACAGAGCGGTTACAGCGGCAAGTGATAATGTTTTAATGGTTTTCATGGTCATATTCCTTCATTTATGGTGAGGAGGTTGTTTGCCTCCGATGGGAATAATAATAACCATAGTTACCATTAGCATATTAACAATACGTGCTGGTATTGTGATCATGCTAACTATCACGGCGATAGGAAACAACAATATTGATATGTGCACCGCTACTTTAGGTTCAGCGAAAACTTTATCTCGTCTGTATGTCGGCCTGTCATTTTAGGGAATGCGCGCAATAACTTTGATTTCAAAATCAAAGCCAGCGAGCCAGTTCACTCCCACGGCGGTCCAGTTGGGATAAGGTGCTTGAGGGAAAATTTCCGCTTTGATTTCCATAACCGATGGAAACTGTTTTTCAGGATCGGTATGAAAAGTGGTTACATCAATCAGATCATCTAATCCGCATCCTGCGGCAGCCAAGGTTTCCTTTAAATGAGTAAAAGCGAGTCTTACCTGCGCAGCAAAGTCAGGTTCCGGTGATCCATCATTGCGGCTTCCTACCTGCCCGGATACAAAGAGCAGGTCGCCAGAGCGTATCGCGGCAGAGTAGCCATATTGTTCATACAAATTATGGCGATTGGCTGGGAAAACAGTTTCGCGCTTGATCATGATTCACCTTTACAGTAATCGGTTTGGTTGAACACATATAAGTGGTTTAAGATACATCACGTATATGAAATTAGTTGCATACGGTGCGTATGTCAAATGTGTGCGCACTGTTTAGTGCTTTGAGGAAAACATGGCAACCAAACGTCGTGCAGAAGCAATGGAAGAAAATCGCAAAAAGCTGATCGCTGCTGCACGTAAAGCCTTTGCTGAAAAAGGATTTGCCGCCGCTTCGATGGATGAATTGACCGCAAGCGTGGGCCTGACCCGCGGCGCGCTTTATCATAATTTTAATGATAAGCGCGGCCTGCTGGCTGCGGTGGTGGCTCAGGTTGACAGTGAAATAGCGCAGCGTGCGAAAGAAATTGCGAAAGAAGCAGAAGAGGGTTGGGATCAATTACTGGCTGAAGGTGTAGCTTATATCCAGATGGCACTCGATCCCGAAGTACAACGCATTGTGCTGCTGGATGGCCCTGCATTTTTAGGTGATCCATCGCACTGGCCAAGCCAGAATGCCTGCCTTGAGGCAACAAGAGCCACGGTTGCAGAGATGATAAATAAGGGCGTACTCAAAACTGTAGATGCGGATGCAGCTGCACGTTTGCTCAGCGGCACGGCTCTAAATGCGGCCTTGTGGGTGGCGGCAAGTGATAACCCGCAAGAAAGGCTACCAAAAGCTATCGAAACATTTACGCTTATGGCAGGCGGGCTACGCGCTTAACTGAGATGACATACCTCTTTGTCAGTTTCATTACGCGGCGGCTACAAACGTAAAAAAAGGCCGCCTGATAGGCAGCCTTTTCGGTAGGTCATGGCAAAATTATTTAATCAGCTCGGCAGAAATATAGGCGCCATTATCCACGCGGGCTCCGGTAATTTTATATGACGCGCCGGCCTTATGAGCCTGAGCCGCAATTTTGGCTTCAGCACTGTCCAGGGTAGAAGCAGAAGCGGTAACGCTCTGCGCAAAGCTGCCGAAAGAAACCAGTGTAAGGGCCGCAACTGCAACAAATGTTTTGATGGATTTCATGGTCATTTCCTTGGGTAATTAAAGTGAATGTGAGACGTTTTGTCTCGATGTGAAAAGGATATGCCCTTCACGCCCCAAGGAACAGCGGATATACTTGCTGAAATAAATCAAAAAATTTGAATATGAAAAAAGATACGTAATCTTATACTTACTTTTCATTGCTGCTGGAGTTGCAAGCGAATCTGGCAGCAATCCCTTCAACTAAACGCCCATCATTATCCAATGATCCAACACCTTTTAAAGGCTCGCGCTTCATTAAGTCTTTCAAAGAACAGTGAATATCCCAATATAATGGCCTCAAGTTAACTCACATGCTGCGCTGATTTAAATGTTACACCGTAACGTCGAACTGGAGCTTCCTAATTCTTGACCACTTGTTTTCCAGACGATAAAGAAGATAAACCGCATTGCCGTCACGCGGGCGGGCGCGCCGGGAAGACCTTTCCCTTCCGGCTGTCCGATCTGCTGGATTTGGATGCGCAGTGGTCAAACTCAGTAAGGCTTCAGGAACCTGCTGCAACGCGGTGAAAGAGCGCTGCGGGCATATCACGGCAGTGCCGTCTGGCCAACTCCGGCTGATGTACCGATCAGCGTTGGTGCTGCAATTGAATAATAAGAGTTCCCTCTTTTAAATCTAAAATTCGAAATGTCTGTTACTAAACAACTGCTAAACGCTTTTCACAAACAGGCTGCCGAAATTATTTCTGTTATTAATAATCGTGCTGCGAGGCAGCGAGCAGAAGCGGATACGGATACCTGTTAAAAGTTCTTCTATCACCCCATTGATAAGGGAGTTATGAGTGAAAAACGCAATCGCTTACCTTCGTTTCTCATCTCTCCAGCAGGTCCACGGGGACTCCTTCAGGCGTCAGCAGAAGATGATTGCCGAATGGCTTTCGGCACATCCTGACTATTTCCTTAACCCCGTAACTTACGAAGACCTGGGGCTCAGTGCATTTCGAGGAGTCCATGCAGCCCGCGGCGCATTCTCAGTATTCATGGAAGCCGTGGAACTCGGGCATATTCTGAGCGGTTCTGTACTACTGGTGGAAAGTCTGGACAGACTCTCAAGAGAGAAAATCGGAGATGCTACAGAGCGGCTCAGGGCTATTCTAAAAGCTGGCATTGACGTGGTAACGCTGAGTGATGGAGCGCATTATACCTCTGATTCTCTCAATGACCCTTTTTTGGTAATTAAAGCCGTCCTTATTGCACAGCGCGCCAATGAGGAGAGCGAAATCAAATCCAGGCGGATGCAGTCGGCCTGGGCAGCTAAGCGTAAGCTGGCTGTTGATGCCGGCGCGGTGATGACGACTCGCTGCCCCGCCTGGCTCACAGTCAGATCGGACAGAAGCGGTTTTGACGTCAATAATGAGCTTGCTGATACCATCCGCTACATTTATATGCTTAGGCTTAAAGAGTACTCCTATGGAAAAATAAGGTTAATCCTTAATCAGGAAAACAGAAAAAATCTCAAAGGTGTAAAGGGAGCGTGGAGTTCCAGCTCAGTTGACCAGCTTCTGAATAAGAAATCAGTTACCGGCATCCTTGTGCCCTCCCGTTACAACACCTGCAAAGGGATTGAGGAGTTGCCCGGCTATTATCCGGCCATAATTGGGGCTGATGTTTTCAGAGACGTTCAGCTGATGAGAACCGAATCAGAAAGCAAACTCCGCTCGAAAGATAATCCCCTTTACATCAACTTATTCAAATCAGTGATGATCTGTAAAAACTGCGGTCACCATATTGTACTGTCATCACTGGTTGAGAAAAAATACGGCTATTACGTCTGTACTATGCGCAGAGAAAAACGCTGCACGGCCAGTGCAATTAACCGGGAACCCGTTGACAAATTTCTCACTCAGGGTCTGTTGCACAGCCTTGAATATTTAATAGGAGAATCCCCTAGGAAAGTCTCCATCGAAGATCTCCTCAACCGGCACGTTGAGCTCTCCATGAGAATGAATAATATACTTGAAGCGGTTGAAGTGGCGCCGGACGTAAAGGAACTGACCGTGCGGGCAAGAGATATGGCAAAGCAGCTTCGGGAAGCAGAAACAGACATCGACCGCTTTCGGAGCCGGCCCGCAATTAAGACTAAAGCACTTCGGGAGTTTAATCTGGCCCTCTGGGCCGAGCGCAAAGAATGTCAGGCTGTTGTGAAGCATCTGGTGAAGCAAATCGTTCTTGATACCGGGCATAAGTGTTGCGACATCTGGCTCATGAACGGTATTAGAATTCTAAACTATCCGCTTGATCGCAGGACTGACGCGGGATCCCTTGTCAGCGCCATGATGTATATGCAGGACAACATGCTTATTCTTTAAGGGCTGAAAAATCCGATGAAGACCGCGTATCCGGTACAGAAATATGGCCGATGGATTACTTTATCTGACAACCACTCAGGTAAGACGTAAACCTGTATTTTCGTGGTAAGCTTCCTGTGACACTGATATTACCGTCAGTAATACGATTTTTCAGACCCCTATCTGCGGTCCTGAAGTGACATAGCTTGTCAGTTTACCCGTAGTAATCAGCCATCATTTTGTCAGTCAGCATACCGTCTTTCCTTCTGGCTTTTGTATAAATCCAGGCTTTGTATCTTTTATCAGCCTGCAGTGTAAATCCCTCCACAGGCAAGTTATCAGAGAAGAATGACGAGGTCGCTTTCAGCTTTGCGAAAGAAGAGCTTCACGTTACGCGAGAACTGTATGTAAAAAACCGGCTCAGGTTGACGCGCTCAACTTCACTGAATGACGAAACGGTAAAACTGCTGTGGAAGTCACCTTTATGGAGGCGCCAACCCGAACGACATGTTGCTCAGGCGCCTCATGGCGCAGTTTAAGCTGCGGCCTTTCAGTCACACCGAAGCCAATAGTTATACTATTCATTCATTAGCCACTGCAGTACCGGCCCTGCTAGCCAGTGGGGGTAACCGGTATTCAGATACGGATCCGGTTTTTGTTTTGGAGGGGTGCGGGGTTTCAAGTCCGGCTCGGATACGGGATTAAAGAAAATCATCAATAAATGATGTAGCTAACGGATCTTATCCGTCGCTTGCTGGCACAAGCTTACTTCAGATTCAGAGCGGCGCGGCTGTCACAACTGGCATGACCAGCGCTGCAAGTATCCTCGCTTCTGTATCTGTAATCGCGCGCCAACAGAGAACTACATTATTGTAATTTGCAAACATAAATAAACGCCCCACAGCATTCCTGCTAAACAATGACCGTCTACAGTCTGAGTGCGTTGAGTCCTGATTTTTATAACTGACAGGAATGCTTCAGAGGATAGCTTCCAAGCACGTTACAAAATGTTTATAAGCGGGAAACCAAGCTGCAGAAGCTCCTGCTGGAGCTGATATTATTTAGCGATAATATGCAGGAGACGTACGTGATGGTCCGACAGGCTAAGCGATACACTGAAGTAAACAGCATAGTTATTGTACACTCATTGTGCGGCGGAACGGATACAACACCAGCGCATGCATCGAACGTGAATGTGTTAAGCGCCTGTCTGAAGGAGAGGACTTTTGAGCTTTAAAGCTCTTTTTGGGCAGGCTGCTGAGTTACTGCTCACTTAAGTTTTGTCAATTAAAAACGCTGATAACAGTTCTCATGATGCTGATATAACCATAGCGGCTATATATAGCCTGTGATGCGAGGAATTAAAAAATGAATAAAGAAACAGTAGCTGTCGGTATCGCATACGGTACTGCGAAAAATAATGCACCTGCGGAAACTGATCATAACGAAGCGATGGTTGCCATGCTTCGGGAGAATCCTGAGTTCGCAGAGCTTTATCTACAAATTGCCTTTGAGGAAATTTATGAGCCTGGAGGAGTAAGTGCATTTCTGGTTGTGTTACGCCAGGTTATAGAGGCACGCGGTGGCATTGCAGCAATAGCAGAAAAATCCGGCATTAATCGTAAGCATGTTTATCGCGTACTTTCCGGAAAGGGTAATCCTACAATCAGAACGCTCACCGAACTGACCCGTGCGGCAGATGTTCGTCTTACAGCTATGCACTCTGCGTGAAGTTAACGCCTTGATTATTTTGGGAACTGTGTACAATGATTAATGAAAACCAGATGGCTGGGCTACAGTTTAACTTATGTGTTCCGTCATCTTCCGCAGCGTCGGATGACTGCTGAGTGCTCAGCAAGTACGTCTTGTGTATCAATATTACCTGCGTTCTTAGTCTGCAAACTTTTGATTTACTGGTCCGGATCATCAAAGCCATTTTCACATTCATGTCTTCCTACGTTGATGCCTGATACAGACAGCCCCAGCCGGAGTTGCCTGCGATCTGTCCACACCCTCTGGTCCGAATATTTATAAAACCGGCCAGATATTTTAACTTCATTAAAAGCATGCTCAGGGCGATAAAATCGTTGTAATCAGCACAAATACTGTAGCCAACAAGCTGGGGGTTGCCAGGCAAATCTGCCCTGATAATTTTTCCCACTTCTCTTCTATCTGCCAGCTAATATCCTGAGCCAGCTTTCCGGAAAACGACATCCTTTTTCAGCAGTCGCCAGCCAAGGTGTCAGAAGTAAACTTTCCGAGCAGCGGTGCTCACAAAAACGACGACTCTGTCGTCTAAAGAGTAACCGATACGCACCATGCGGCAGGCCGGCAATGAGATTTAAGTTTTTCCCCTTCATCTTACGCAGCCCGTCCCTGAATGCCGCGCAGCGAGACAGGGGCGTTAGCTGGCACGGCATGCTGCAGAGAAGACTTATCATGCCGGCAGACGGCAGACTTTTGCCAGTGCGGAAGGCATCGCCTGCTTCTGTGCCGCCGAGAATGCGGGCCGATACTGGTACGGCGGACTTCTGATTTGTAGGTTTTTTTATAATTCGACATGTAACAATCACGAAACCTGAATCAGTCTCGGGATTTGATAAGAGGACCGTGGTGCGAGTCCTGATCCCTGTTTATATAACAGAGAGACAATACACCGTATGCACCGCCGAATTACTGCTTCCGAAATTTAAACGGCGCCAGCATTATTTCATATTCTAGGAAAGAGATATTTCAGGCTGTGTAACCGGATGACATAACTCATCCCGGCTTAATCAGTTGTTTTAAGCGATAACAGCTTCTATGTAATAGTTTTTAGTTGAAGCTCACGGTTTTCTGAATACGTGATTTTCAGTAAACTGAAACGTAACAGCACAGCCTTTGGATGAATCACTGCCTGAGCATTGGGGGAACATGAATTCGACGCTCCGGTTAGCCACATGTATTTTCCTCGCCTTACGGATTATTTCCTCAGTCCGGAGAAAATGATAATAGCCCGGATGTCCGGCAGAAACCTGCCTGAGAACTAACAAGACATTATAAATCAAAACCTGAGAATCAAATCACCCGCACACAAATTTTTTATATGCGGCTTCCTGGAGGGAAGGCTATATACTTTCAGGTAATCTCCCTTTAAATTTGTTTTTTATACTTCCCGCTCCGGAGCCCATCATGATGTTTCCGGTGTAAAGCCAGTTGAACCCGTTTTGCTCTGACCCGAAGGGGTTTCAAAGGGAGCCCCCTTTGGCACTGTTATGGACGGAAAAACGTAGTTTTTGTCGAACATAACTGACGTGCCTAATTTTAATGAAAAGCGCTGATGTTAAAAATTGCTGATAAAAGAGCCGAAAAACAGAGCCAAATGCGATCCGGCTACTTGTTAAACACCAGATAATTCATAGTGAATTCATAGTGAATTCATAGTCAATTCATAGTCAATTCATAGTCAATTCATAGTCAATTCATAGTCAATTCATAGTCAATTCATAGCGAATTCATAGCGCGTTCATAGCGCGTTCATAGCGCGTTCATAGCGCGTTCATAGCGCGTTCATAGCGCGTTCATAGCGCGTTCATAGCGCGTTCATAGATAACCAATAGCTAACTAATAACTAATACTACGAAAAACCGCAACAGTGCATGCAGTTTTTTATATTTACAGAGTCTATAAGGGAATACCCTATAAGCCGGAAAAAGATATCAGTCAATTTAATGAGCAGAGGACATGTCATGATAATTAGAGTATAAACTCCAGCTGGAGCTAAAAGGTATATTTTAACTTAAAAAGCTGAAAATATATCACTAGAATTAATATTAGCATAATTTAAAATCGAATTTTTACACTACCTCTGCTATAAGAGACTGCGCTGAGATGGATGATACTTTTAAGTACCGGTAATTTCACCTTGTCATAATTTTTATAAAACTTACTCCGGAAACTAATATTCGACGCCTGACTCAGGCGTCCAATATAAAAACATGGAAGTTAAATAAAATCCAACAGATTCATTACTGCATCTGCTCTTGGGTATATCACCACATTAATAATCACTGAAAAAACCAATAAAGCCGACAATAAAATGGTGCATATTTTTGGTGAAACTTTTACTTAAGAGCTTGCTTGTTTAATTTTAGTAAATTAATTATTCATAGTTTCCTGTGAGTATTATAAATTTTTAATTAATATACTTAGAAAGCGTAATAATTGCCCGACGAAGCGATTCATTGTCATTCTTCAACATAGCGTTTTCTTGCCAGAGTGAGTTCAACAGATCTTGATCATTCACCTGGCCTTGCTGCACTCTGGTTTGAGAAACACGTCTCTGAGAAAGAGAAATCCAGCGTCTGACAGATGTAACTGAAACACCAAGTTTTTCGGCAATTTCAGCGTGCGTTAAGCCATCTTCACAAAACAGCGATACAGCAATCTTTTTTACTTCATAGGTAATGACACGCCTCATTAGGCACTCCTGTTTCATTCTTACATTAGGAAGTAATCACAGAATAAAATCATTTTACAAAATGAGGATTATAGTCCGTGGCCTGCGAGACAGCAAATCTGGATAGTTTTTGCCTTTACAGAGGCAAAAACTATGGTGGATTTAGCCAAAGCGTTAGGTGAGAAGATAAGAAGTAAACGCCGGGAGCTGGGGATCGCTCAAGAAAAGCTTGCGCTATTAACTGAAATAGACCGCAGCTATGTAAGCAGGATAGAGCGAGGAAAAGTTAATATGACTGTAGATAAATTATACAAATTTGCAGAGGTACTAAACTGTAAAGCTGCTGATTTGCTGCCATGAATGGAAATATGATAGCAGTTTAGATTGCAGATGAAAAATCAGTACTCATTTGTATGCACTTTGAAAAATGAATCCACTGGACCACCGGCACTGAATGCCACTGCTTTTTTGCAGAGCCGAATTCAGGTACCTAATTTAACATATTGCATGTATGAAAATTTCCTCGCAGAGCAAATGTTGCGAGCTGTCAGTGTCACAGCACCTTCTCGCTACGGCACCGGACATGCTGCTGGCAATCGCCACCGGAGACCAGAGCATCTCGTGAGCCAGCCCGGCTGTCCACGCCTTCAACTACTGCGTTTCTGCCATTAATCTGGCGATTTTCTCGTTATTCTTATTGGTGTTCAGCTCATTCATACTAGTTGCCCACATCTGATTTCCCCTATCGGGCAGGACCGCAGTTTTTATGCGACCAGCAGTCAATATATCCCGCCCCCATTCCATACACCACGCCACCGGACGAATTTTAAACAGCGCAGCTTCCCACTCCGCTGCGCTCAGTTATGTTGCCAGTGATTTTTCAGCGTGTCGGGCATTGGGCTTTAAGTGCGATCGCCTGGCCGAAAACTTTGGCCGGTATCGACGCGCACGAGCACCACTTCATCAGCCGGTTTGTTATGGCCGTTAACGACACCGCTTTGCCGGGGGATGGAACGGGCTAGCAGGATGTTGATGCTTTTGATCTTCGGTCACAGGAATCCGATGACACAGCTGCAGCACAGAAGTGAAGATAGAAGACTGTAAGGAGAGTGAAAGCGCAGACACAGGGGGATTCGTTATCTGGAGTTATTAGACCAGAAACGCGCTCAGCGCGTTTCTGAGGGGCTCGCAACAGATATTATGGTAATACCATGATCGAGACGATGCGAATTGCAAAGATTAGCGATTCCGGGGCCGTTACGGAACTCACAAGAATGGCTTACGCTAAGTGGGCAACCGTGATTGGCCGGGAACCTCTTCCGATGAAGGCAGATCACGCCGCGTTCATCCAGGATAACAGAGTCCATCTTTAGTTCTCTGGCGCAGATTTATTTGGCCGCGCTCGTGGAAACAATTCAGCGCGAGGACGATATTCTGATTGAAAACGTCGCCGTTGACCCGCGTTTCCAGAAGCGCGGTTACGGAAAAAAGATGGTGGCCCAAGCAGAACAACTGGCCGTTCAAGCCGGTTTAGATATCGTCCGACTTTATACGAACTCGCTGTTTGAAGTGAACCTTCGCCTCTACGCATCATTAGATTATGAAGTTGAAGGCACTGAAGAACGAAACGGCGGCTTAGCAATCCACATGCTTAAGCGCGTGCCCTAGTAGTTATCTTATGCGATCAGACGACTTCCGTGTCTGGAACCGCAGCCTCCAGACTACGATGCACAACACGAATGTTATGTTCAATCCGGGTAGTTCTGCAGTTTACCATCACGTACGGTACACCGCCCGGACGTGAACGGGGCACGTCCGCTTTTTGCGCATAACAGACAAAGGACATCCAGTTCCCGTGAACTTTGTGCCGCAAACGGACACCTGTGCTTTGAGCGAACACAAACGGTAAGCCGATGCATTTCTCTGTCAAATAAAACGCCCGGCTGGGGTTGCCACTGACCTCCCTGAGGTCATTACAGTAGTCGGCTAACTTGCATGAGCCCATTTATTTTTTAGGCTTTAAATCCGGCAAAATACCGCACTACTTAATAATAACTAACCTGAACTCCTCATGTTTTCACCATTACGGCGGTTTTTTTGGCCAAGTGCCTTTCATGACGGTGCTCCGCTGTTATCTCACCGGTTGTGTGGGTGCGGTATCTTTTGCTGCCAGTAGCTTCGCTTATAATATTTATATGTTCAAATTTAACTTCTCAGATAAGAACGCTACGCTCAATGATGTGATAACTCACAATTTCCCGGGAGGGGCTATGGCAGAACACCGTGGTGGGGCAGGAAACTTTGCGGAGAACCCGGAAAGGGCCGCTGAGGCAGGCAGAAAAGGCGGGCAGGCCAGCGGCGGAAACTTTAAAAACAGTCATGCGCGTGCCAGTGAGGCCGGACGAAAAGGCGGCCTAGTCAGCCGAAAGGGGCGTCCGGGGGGTTCTGCGTCCTGAGCTGCATTTTTTTTTATAACCCAGTAAAAGCCCGCCTCTGGTGGGCTTTTTACTCATGAAAAACTGTGCCCTTGCCTCACCCGCAACTGAGAACCACCCTTAATTTGGTGTCAGAACGCTGAACATTTTTTTTTTCAACATCATTTGAGGCCAGTCGGCGCAGTCAGTTGCAGGAACTGGCCTTGCCGTTGCCATCAGATCCCAGCCGCAAGGCCCGAAACCCGCCGGGCTGACGACCTGGCAATGCCGGGGAGCCGGAGGGGGGTCATCAGGTTCTTAAAGCTGTTGGCCTCAGTGAAGACGAACCCGGAGCCGCGGCACAGCCACATTAAGAAGCTAGAGAAAACCATAAGACAGCGCCCCGAAGGGAGAAAGCGCAGGCGAAGGGAGATGACCGGTGCGTCAGCACCGGCCCTTTCCGGCCCGCAGGGCCGCCCGCTTTTAAGCGCTCCTGAAGCAGGCAGAGTCTCCCCCGCCTAGCTTACTTTTTCACAGCGGCTTACGGGATCAGCCCGAGTCTCGCCATTGATACCGTTTTGTTACCCGCCACCACGATATGATCGAGTAACCGCACTTCTACCAGGTTAAACGCATTATTTATGCGGATCGTGATTTCTTCGTCGGCGCGTGACGGCTCCGTCGTAAATGAAGGGTGGTTATGGCTCAGTATCACTGCGGCGGCGTTCAGCCGCAGCGCCTTACGCACGATTTCGCGCGGATGAATATTGACGATATTAAGTGACCCACTGAACATTTCCTCGTAAGCCAGCAGCTGATACTGATTATTCAGGAACGCCACCGCAAAAATCTCGCGCTCACGCCCGGTGAGTTTTGCCCGAAAATACTCCTCAGAAACCTCAGATGAGCTGAAGGTGGTGCCACGAGGATAGCGATAGTCGATGGCGCGCACCGCCTCAGCGAGGATCTGCACGTCTGATGCCATAATAAAATTGCCCTGCGCATCACGAAAATGAAGTGTACTGAAGAAGCGGACGTTATCGCCGACAGTCTCCATTGATGATTCGGTATATTCTGAAGCGGTGCTGTTGACGTTCTGTGTGTTCATGCTGGTTCTCCTCTCAGGTGGTTGTGATGTTTCGGTGAATTCGTCGCGGTTAAGGGCTGGTCAGCAGCGTCATTCGTTCAGCACAGGGGCGCGCAGCGTGCATTTCACCCTTGAGCTGAACGAATGACGCTGCTACTGAAAAAACCTCCGCGCCGGACGGACCAGGACATCAACACCGGGAACATAGATGAGTGAGAACGCACCCGCACACCGGAGCGTGAGGCTACAGACGACGGAGCTATCCGGCGTGGTCAAGGCGCTGGCGCAGGCCAGCTGCAGGGGTGGCGGTTAGCCATCAGACCCCTGCAGCAAGGCCCGGAACGCATTTTTTGCGGTCCGGCGGTGCTTACCGGCTTTGCCAGTTAGCGCAGTCGGGCTGAGGACCTGGCAAAGCCGGGGTGCCGGAGGAGACCATCAGGGTGTTAAAGCATTTGACCTTTGCTGACCTGCAGGAATACCAGCAGCAGAAAGCAAAGAGAGGAAACCGTGAGACAGCGTCCCGGAGAGGGAAAGCGAAAGCAGTAGCTTCTGTCTCTTTCTGAACGGTGTAGGAAAACGCGGTAACCGGAAGAAAACTGCGTTGAGATACTTATCTCTTGCCAGCGGCCTGAAACCGTAGTTCATCCTACCTTGCCAGTTTGCGTGCATGCCGTGCGATTCTCTTTTTCGGTGCCAAGGTTAGTGGATGAGTCAGTTAAATGCATTTAAGCTTTGGGTAAACAAAGCTATTCATGTCAGTTGGTCATGCAGGTGAATGGGCACGCATAAAAATCAACGCTCAGACAAGCTTCCTTATAAAGAGGATGAAATGACGGTCAGCCTCGCAGAAGCAAAGCTGAGTATGACACGGCGTCAGGTTGTTAAAGGCCGGGTCAGAGTAGAGCGCTTTCTATTTATTGATGAAGAAACGGTAAATAGCGTGTTCCAAATTTCTTGGACATAGCCTGCAATGGCTATGCTTTACCTCCTTACGATATGCAGGAAAAATGTGATGTATCATTCCGACCCACAGATGCTGCTGCTGCTGTATTTCGTTCTGCCTGTATGGCTTATTGCCGGATTTGCCGACTGGCTTTGCCACAGGGCAACGGATATAGAAACGACTACCGGACTCAAAGAAACTTACATTCATATCTTGATGTTTTTAGAGATGGGCTTGCCTTTACTTTCAGCCCTCTTTCTAGACGTTAACGCGTTGGTTATTGCGTTCATGATTGTGTTGTTCTTTTGTCATGAGGCCACCGCCTTATGGGATGTCAGTTATGCAGTGACCGCAAGGCGAGTTTCCCCGGTTGAGCAACATGTTCACAGTTTCCTTGAAATGGTTCCCCTTATGGCCCTACTGCTGGTCATCTCCCGGCACTGGCCGCAGTTTCTGGCGTTGTTTGGTTTCGGGGAAGAACCTGCCCGGTTTGAACTGAAACAGAGAGCAGACCCTTTGCCGACCGGTTATATTGTCGCCGTCCTTACGGGGATTTTTCTCCTGGAAGTGCTGCCTTATCTTGAGGAATATTGGCGTGGAAGAAAAGCCAGGAAAGGCTGATAAGGTGCAGGTTAAACAGGAGAGCAAAATACCTTTATGGGCGATTCAGGGTTTCCTCTTTTACAGACTGTAATTTATTACGCCGATTTCATGTTGTTGACAGGCGCAATTCAGCAATGGCCATACGAATATCACACCGGTGAAAAGCCGAACAGATGCACCGCAAGCCCCATCATTGCTGCAGCAGCAATGACATGGGTGACCTTCCACTTATAGCGGAAAAGCGCCACGGCGGAAGCAACAGCAATAACGGCTGCCCAAACATCAATGCCGCCTTCTGCGCCTGCGGGCCAGATGATGTGCCAGATAAAAAATATCGCAAGGTTAAGAATAACACCCACTACTGCGGCGGTAATCGCTGTTAATGGTGCAGTGAAGCCAATTTTATTGTGCGTTGTTTCAATAAAAGGACCGCCAGCAAGGATGAAAATAAACGAGGGCAGAAAGGTAAACCATGTCACTAAACAGGCAGCTACCGCGCCCCCAATGAATAGTGTATCCGGGCCGAACACGGCTTTCGTGTAGCCACCTACAAATCCGACAAAGGTTACTACCATAATCAGCGGTCCTGGTGTGGTCTCGCCCAGCGCCAGACCGTCCATCATCTGTCCCGGCGTCAGCCAGCTAAAATGTGTAACCGCGCCCTGATAAACATAAGGAAGTACCGCATAGGCACCGCCGAAGGTCAGAAGCGCGGCTTTAGTGAAGAACCAGCTCATCTGCGTAACCGGATGGTCCCATCCCAGCAGGACAACCAGCGATACCATCGGAATGAACCAAAGCACTGCACCGGCAGCGATAACTTTTGCCATACGCAGCCAGCTGAAAACGGCATGGGCCGAAAGCGGTGTGTTGTCGTCAATAACGGCAGCACCATGTCTCTTATCCTGCACCTTGTGCTCGTTACCGCCCGTAAAATTTTCCGGTGCCATGCGCCCACCAATGAATCCGGCTACGGCTGCAAAAATGACAATCAGCGGGAACGATACGTTGAGGGCAAAGACGGCGATAAATGCCGCCGCCGCGATGGCCCAGTGTGTGCCATTTTTCAGTGTGCGGGAGCCGATGCGGTGTGCGGCCTGAAGCACAATGGCCGCCACGGCAGGTTTGATACCATAAAATATGCCGGCCACTACGGCTACATCTCCCCAGGCAATGTAGATCCACGAAAGCGCAATGAGAAGCAGCAGCGAGGGGAGAATGAACAGCAGGCCTGCCAGCACGCCGCCCCACGTTTTATGCATCAGCCAGCCAATATAGGTTGCCAGCTGCTGCGCCTCCGGGCCAGGCAACACCATACAGAAGTTAAGCGCATGCAGAAAACGCCGTTCGGATAACCAGCGCCGATTTTCGACCAATTCCTGATGCATAATGGAAATCTGCCCAGCAGGTCCGCCAAAGCTGATAAAGCCTAGCTTCAGCCAGAACAGAAAAGCTTCACGTAAAGTGACCGGAGAGATTTTACTTTCTGTCTCCGGTAGAGCGACGGATGATACTTTGTTCATGATTACCGCACCTTTTTTCACAAGAGTTCAACAGACCGTCAAACACCAGGCAGGCTGCTGACAGCAGTTCGTCATCATCCGTAATATTTTGGCGTAATCCTGCCAAGATGCTTTCGACGCCTACTGCCTCAGCGGGCTGAATGCCGCCCATACCGAGATAGTGCATCAGTTGCCCGAGGGCATTCAGTGCCTCCTGCTCAAGGCCGAAGCGGGTGACGAATACTTCAAACATCACCCGCATGTCTATGTGAATGAAAAGCACGCCGTCAAAATCATACTCAATGGCATCGGGAAGAGAGGCATTTGCATTTTCAAGCCAGAAAAACCAGGCTTCGTCATCAATGAATCGCTGGATAAGCCAGGCGCTTGCGTGTCTCTGCACTTCGCTGGAGAAAAAATCAGCCTGCTAAATTCGCGACGCAGTTTCCTGAGCGGCTTAAGCTGGATGGCTGCGGTATCGCTGGTCAGTCTGTTTATGCAGACCATCAGGTTTTGCAGAAACGCGCCGTACTGTTTTAGGCGGTCAAACAGCGGACGAAGCGCATCTTCTTCTGTAGAATCTGCGGCAAACTTGTAGGCTGAGCCACCTTCGTCGCGTATCTTCCTCCCTGTCTGAACGAAAGTCGCATACCCGCTTTAACGTGAGGAATCAGGCACAGGATGCCTAAAGGTGTTGCAGCAGGTAATGGCTGTCCGGGAAGCAATCAACAGGCTGATGAGTGAGTTGTTGGAAGACCCTATTAGGGAACACCTGATGGGTGAATCCGTCATGCCGGAAGACCGAGAAAACGTCCTTAAAGATAGCGTGGCGGTTATCCGCGCTTCCATAAAATAAGCAATGAGCCGGATTACCGCAGAAAGGGGGAACAAATGCTCTGGATCATAATAAAATACGCCATTACCGCTGGCATGGTGGTTCTGATTTCTGAAGTGGCAAAACGCAGCGACAGGCTTGGAGGAGTGCTGGCCGCCCTGCCTCTGGTTACGGTCCTGGTGCTGGTGTGGATGAAGCTTGAGGGGCAGACGCAGGAAAAGATTGCCAACCATGCCTGGTATACTTTCTGGTACGTAGTGCCGACGCTGCCGATGTTTATCGCCTTTCCATTTTTGTATCAGCGTTTTGGTTTCTGGCTCACCCTGGCGATATGCTGCGTAATGACGATTCTGCTGTTTGCGGCCTGGGCCGTTATATTGCGTCGCTTTGGCATTGAGCTGATGTAAAGTTACTCGCCTCCTTTCCTGCCAGACCCTTCACACTTTCAGCAATGACTGCGTCAGCATTAATCCCGCAGTCTGGTGAGCTGATTTCATCATGCGTGCGACGCGCCATTACAGGAAACATTTCAGGCTAACGTTTGAGGTGTAGACATTTCTAACTCAAGGGCGGTTGCTGACGTTAAGCGGTGCTCTAACCAAAACCATTAATAGAATGATGTAACTAAACTGGCAAAACTATCACTTACCGTATCGATAAAAACTTCATTATTCTGCAACCCACCAGCAGAGTTCCGCATTGATGGCAGGAAAACGCATTACAAGCAAACTATGCGCAGGCAATGCCGCATTGAGTAAACATCACCAACTGATAAAAGCATTAGCCCTGCTTTTACAGGATAAGGTCTGGTTGCTGGCGTAATGGTGTCAATGAGCCGTAGATCATGTGCAAAGCTCAGTAAGCAAGGCCGAAATCCTGCTTATTAATGGCGCAGGATTTCGGCCTGAAGTTAGCCCAAAGTCTTTCAGACCTTGAGCATTTTCACTGTTGTATCCACGTCAATCTCATCTTCCGAGAAAATGAGTGTCGTTCCCTGAAAAGTGGTGATCGCCAGTTTTTTCAGTGAGCGCATTTCACCCGCTTTAGCGGATGTTTTCGGCCTGATACTGCCCATCAGTAAACCCACAGACAGTACCGCATTTTCTTTATCAATGCGGGTATCAGCAGGGACTTCTTCGCTGTAAACCAGGTAAGATTTGATTGATGTAAGCTTGATGCGCTCGCCAGCGATATAGATGTATTTGCTTTCCGGTGCGACTTTCACAGCATAAGCTGACAAGCCTTTGTTATTTGTGGTGGGTTCAAAAGTCACCGACGCATCTTTCTTAATCAACTCCGGGTTAGCGACCTTAATCACATGAAAATAACGGTTATCACCGTTTTCATCTTTGATAAATCCAAAACCTTTATCTTGAAACCAGGTTGTGATCGTTCCGTTCATCGCCATTACCGCCTACTTATTCGTTTATCTACTCAATTTTTTTCAGCGCGCAGTGTAAAACACAATGCGTGCTCAGACTATGTCTTCAGTTTAAGTCTGGACGATAAATTTCTGCTATGCGAGTAGACAGTCAGAAGAAGGCATAAGCGACGCCAACTGAAACGCTGAAGAGGCGACAAGAGTGAAGTGAAGGGATCTTAAGGCTGCGCGTTCGGCGCAGCTGGAAACCATTTGGACATACGTTGGGACGGGTAAGCGGACACAACCCACTCACTTTGTACCCTTCTCAAACTACGCTAATAAGCGTTACTCATTGCCCCATTGATTCAGGAACGTAGCGATATCATCAATACGCATCTCGTCGATACCCGCTTCAACGGCTATCTCTTTCTGGGTATCTTCACTGATCTCTTCGTTATTCATTAAGCGGGTGATCAGCTGCTGAAAATAGCGCGCCAGTGCATCGCGTTCTGAATCGCTTACCGGCTTTGCGGCTTCCGTAGAATACTCATCTACGATGTCATAGTATTTTAATGGTACTTCATTGTTCATAAGTCATTCCCAGAGTGAGTACGTATGGCAATTGCTGCCTGCATCCTATGGCCTGAATAATAACATTATGATTTTGTTTTTTCTGCTCGCCATGCATAACTCAGCGTGAAATTAAGACCGTTGTGCTTGCACCGCCAACAGAGTAAATCGCGAAATATCTGGCGCCGTCATTACTGTGACAGAGTGTTCTTAACACGCTTTATTAGACTAACAGCCAGAGTCGTCAGTCGACTTAAATTTCGTTATCATCCGCTCCCCTTTTCCATGCGGATAGCCTGATGTCTAAGATTATCGATACCTTTATTGCCCCGCCGTGCCATGAAAAGATTGAGATTCTCTACCAAGACGATCATCTGGTGCTTATCAATAAGCCCGCCGGGCTGCTCAGCCTCTCGGGGAAAAATCCGCAAAATCTCGATTCTGTGCATCATCGGCTGGTACAGATATTCCCCGGCTGCACTCTGGTACATCGCCTTGATTTTGGTACTTCCGGGTTGATGGTGATTGCCCGCAACAAGGCCATAAATGCCGCTCTCTGCCAGCAGTTCAGCCAGCGCAGTGTGACCAAGGTATACAGCGCACTGCTTTGCGGACATACAGAAAATGACGAAGGAGTAATAGACGCTGCGATTGCCAAAGACCCTGCGCTGTTTCCGCTGATGACGATTTGCGCAATTCACGGCAAGCCTGCTCGCTCTCGCTATCGGGTCGTTGAGCGCTTTTACCATGAGTTGGACAATGGGATGTCTCTGCCGTTAACGCGTGTGGCGCTAACCCCGGAGACCGGGCGTACCCATCAACTCCGCATTCACTGCCAGCAGTTTGGCCACCCTATTTTGGGTTGTGACCTGTATGGTGGTCGCCTGCTGCCCGGTACTGAACAGACGCCGCGGCTGATGCTGCACGCCAGCGAGTTGCATTTTGATCATCCCATCAACGGAGAGGGGATCAAAGTCCGTAACGCCTGCCCGTTCTGAATGCGAATGACCCTATAACGATGCTTACGCAAAGTTACCCGATGTGATGCTAAAGACCCCTGCGGGGAGGCTAAACCAGAGGCATTTGAACGTGAGATCTGGCCTCTGTAACCGATGATTACCACATTAGATCATCGGGCACTTTAAAATCAGCATAGGGATCTTCTTCATCCTGCTCTTCCTGACTGAGGGCGCTGTTTAATACAATACTGTTCGCATCTCGCTGCGCAATTTTATCGGCTACGCTCGAGGGGATAATCGCGTATTCACTCTCGCTACTGTTATCAACAACCAAACGAGCAATGGCGAGACGCCCACTAATCAGCTGAGCTTGTGTCATCTTATCCACAACTATTTTTTTAATTAAATTACCGTCTGTGAAGTTGAAACCAATATCCCCTTTTGAAATGTCGATTCTGTTCATTTCAATGAGTTGCTTCACCTGAGCTTTATATTCTTTAGATAAAGCGGCTTGTTTTTGTTGTTCGCTTAGCTGTTTGTCACGTTCTAGCTGTGCTTTTTTATTTTCTTCAACCGCTTCTCTTGCTGCACGGGCCTGAACGCGTGATTTTTTTGCTGTTCTTTGGACTTTATCCATTTTTTTGCTGGTCACTAATCCAGCTTTTAGCATCTGCTCTTGTAAGGTAAGTTTTGTCATCTTTGTTTCTAAACCAGTTGAATAATTTGTGGGATTATACCTGTAATTTTTGCGGCTATACCAGATCGCAAGCGCTGATCACTGTGTGGCTTTAGTTTGAAGGGATCTAACAGCGCTGGCGTGACCTGTTATCAGGCTTAGACAACCGCTCTGTTAATAATGCCCGTTTATGGCAGGAAGCAGACAGTAAGGAGTCGTTCTCTGTCCGCTATGAGCAAAGAGCTGACATTGTGTCCTTACGGGTACGCCAGCCTAGGCGCACCCAATCACATTCAAGGCTTCCAGCGGCGCAGAGAAGTATGATCTTCATAAGGCAATCTTGTTGGCAGGGATATCAGCTCAATGACGCTGCCCCACGGCGTGCGGCCGTAACAGAAGAAGTTATTGTCTCCGACCTCAGTCGGAAACATCAGCGGCTGAGGAGAGGTAAACATTTTCCCGCCGGCACGTTCAAACAGGCTGATGGCTTCATTAATATCATCAACGTATACGGCGAAATGCTGTAACCCGTAGTCGCTTGGCCGCACAGGCTGATTCTGTTCTGGCCCTTTCATTTCAAAAAGCTCAAGCCCCGGCCCGTGCTTCAGCGTCATCATTCTGACTGTGGTGATACGTGTTCCCGGGAACAGATTAAGGATGTTTTCCGTATCTTCCCCTTTCACGTCGTCGTCCGATTGTGAAACGGAGTCATAGATAACTTCTGCACCAAAGGCTTCTTCGAAGAAGCGGGTCGCCTCATCAATATCAGAAACGGTGATGCCAACGTGGTCCATACCGCGAATAGTTTCGGTAGACATAATTTTCTCCCAAGGGGTTTACGGATAAGAGTGATGGGATGATCAGCCCTGGTTGGCCGTCATTTTTGCAAGTGCAGCGAGCTGAGCTGATATCAGGCTGCGGGTGTCAGCATCCGTTATGCTGTCATTTTCGGGATCCAGTCTTGAAGGGGCCTGACCGATCATGACTTCAGGCTTGTTAAGAACCCTTCCGTCCAGAAAGACCAGAATCTGGCGCAGGTGATACTGGGCCCTTGCACCGCCTATCGCCCCGGGTGACGCCGTCAGTATGGCAACAGGCTTGCCGGCAACTGGGGTGTCCGGCAGGCGGGAAAGCCAGTCCAGCGCATTTTTCAGGGCGCCCGGGACAGAGTAGTTATATTCAGGCGTGACGATAATCAGCGCATCCGCTGCCGATATTGCTTTTCCCATTGCCACCACCGCATCGGGGAAGCCATGCGCCTGAAGGTCTGCATCATAGTGCGGTATCTCTCCTACAGAGCCGAGTGCGCTAATCTCCACATGTGTGGGTGCAAGTGAGGCAAGATTGCGCGCCACAATGGCGTTAAAAGATGCTTTGCGAAGGCTACCCAGAAGAGACACAAATTTGAGTGGTTTTTCCTGTGACATGGCTGTTCCCTGTGGTTAAAAATGAATTATCCGGCGGCTGCCGGTGCTTTATTTACTGTCGGGGATAAGCCTGGTATAGAATTACACATCGATAAACACACCCTGAGTCGCCACAGAGTCAACTTTATGTCTACCTTGTTTACTGCCGATTCCCTGCGGGGAATTACCAACTTCGTCATTACGGCAAAATCGAGCAGTTTTACCGAGGCTGCGGAGCAACTCGGGATTACTAAATCAGCCGTCGGTAAGAGCGTGGCACGGCTTGAGGAGAGGCTGGGAACGCGTCTTTTTCACCGATCAACGCGTAAACTGAGCCTGACGAGTGATGGAGAGGCTTACCTGACCAGTTGCCTCTCGGCGCTTGAAATTCTCGACTCTGCCGAGAATACGCTCAGCAGACGTCAGGAAAATCCCGCTGGGACGGTCCGTATTGATATGCCTGCGTCTTTCGGACGGAATCTGATGATGCCGGTATTAATCGAGATAATGACCCGCTACCCGGCCCTGCGGCTGGCGCTAACTTTCAATGACCGTCTTATTGACCCGGTGGAGGAAGGCGTTGACCTGGTTCTGCGACTGGGAGAGCTACAGAGTACCGATGAGCTGATCGCCCGTCGGCTGAGCCGGCAGCGGCTTATCCTGTGCGCCTCTCCAGCCTATCTTGAGCAGAACGGGCTGCCGGCCGAAATGGAGGATTTGAAAAGCCACTACTGCATTATGGGCTACCGTCGGGGCGCCCCCCTTGCCTGGCGGCTGCGAAAGGCCGGGGAGCGTGAAGTGAAATATATATCCCCCACAACACATCAGATAAGCGACGGAGATGCCATGATTCAGGCCTGTCTGGCTGGCGTGGGGCTAGCGCAGTTTCCTGAGTCTATGGTTAACAGCCATATCGCCGCAGGCAACCTGATTTCCGTGATGGCAGATCATGCCCCCATCCCGGTTGAGTTGAACGTCATCTGGCCCCGAACAAGGCACCTCATACCCAGAGTTCGCCTAATCGTTGACGCACTGCTGAAAAAGGCCGGAGAAGGCTATTTCGGTTCGCTTAGGTAGACTTTTTGTCGTCACTGAGGAGATACCAGGTCCGTTTATCGCCTTTTAGCAAACTTATATCCTTATCGTCCCGCTGCTTTAATTGCCTTACGGGCTGAAACCTTCCCGTCTGCCGGAGCAGTTAAAACGTAAAACATAATGTTACTTACAGGATATTTGTTATGCCATTAGCTCTATGGGCGCTGGCGATAGGTGCATTCGGTATCGGAACAACTGAATTCATCATTGCCGGGCTGCTCCCCGTCATTGCCGTTGATTTTAACGTCACCATCCCCATTGCCGGCTACCTGGCGACCTCATATGCGCTGGGGGTCTTCGTCGGCGCACCGGCCCTGATTATTCTGGGTTCAAAAGTCCCGCGTAAAGCCATGCTGGTTTTCCTGATGCTGCTCTTCGTGGCAGGTAACCTGGTGACGGCGTTTGCCCCGACACTTGGCATTGCCATACTAGGCAGAATTATTACCTCGATGACGCACGGCGCTTTCTTTGGCCTTGGTTCGATTATTGCAGCAGATATGGTTGCACCGTCTAAGCGCGTGAGGGCCATTGCGTTCATGTTTATGGGGCTGACCGTAGCAAACCTTATAGGCGTACCCGCAGGTACCTGGATAGGTCAACACCTCTCCTGGCGTGATGCCTTTATGGCCATAGCCGTGATAGGGGTCATTACGGTTATCAGTATCGGAATGCTCATCCCGCACCAGCCAAAACCCCATAACCAGAGATTTGCGCATGAGTTTAACGCCTTCAGAAACGTCAACGTGCTGCTGGCAATGGGTATTACTGTTTTCGGGCCGGGGGCATTTTTTACATCAATTACCTACATCGCGCCAATGATGACGGAGCTGGCAGGATATAGTGAAAGCAGCCTCGCGTGGCTGATGCTGCTGTTCGGACTGGGATTGTTTACGGGAAACCAGCTTGGTGGCCGGTATGCCGATCGCGCTCTTATGCCGATGCTCTACATCACGCTGGCTGCTCAGGCCGTCGTGTTACTGGTATTCAACTTTACGGCGCACAGCCAGGTTATGTCAGTTCTCTGCATTTTCCTGATGGCTGCGTTTGGATTTGCGACAGTTTCACCTATCCAGAAACTGGTGATGGATAAAGCACGGGCAGCGGGTGCCCCCACGCTGGCCGCTGCGGTTAATATTGGTCTTTTCAACCTCGGTAATGCCGTAGGAGCCTGGCTGGGTGGCGCAGTGATTGCTGCGGGATTCGGTCTGCAATCGCCAAATTGGGCAGGCGCTATATTGTCTGTCATTGCACTGATACTTGCGGTGTTGTCCGGTCTTACGGATAAAACCGGGCACGCTGCAGAGATGAATTAGACGGTATTTTGACTAGCCAGTGAGAAAGTCATCTGAAACATTCACTGGCTATAACAGTTAACGCAAAAATTATTCGCACTTCACTTAACCGGTTAACTAACGTCCGCTTATGGCACAAAGCGGACGGTCAAAGTCGGGAGCGTCTGAAGCCGTTTCTGTATTCAGGATTGTTGCTGCCCTGCTTATATCCTGATTATGGTTTGCCGGATTGTATTAAATTCACGTGCACTAGCACTTACCCCGGTATTAAGACGTTCTGTAACTACATATCAACCTGAGCGGGGATTACGTCTGGTGAACAAACCTCAAATTGGGACAGGTTAAATACCGCGCATTACGCTCAGTGGATAGTAGTCTGTACAGAAAACAGGCTTAGCGTAGAATATTTTTCGTTTTCCAGGCAGCCCCTTTTAGGTTGATTTAAAAGTAACTTTACCTGTTAAATCACAGTATGTATTTCTGACTTCCTCTGCCAGCGTTACGGCCAAGGTCGGCCTGGTCATTACAGACTCCTGTGAACGCTGATTTTTGTTCATGTCTGTCCTGCACCCGGACCTTGCAGAGGCCGTGCACAACTCTCACTGGAAAGAAGTCCTTTTAAGCCGCCTGGTCGGCTGCAACCGTAATAAAATAAGAGAATGCGGGAAATGTGAGGGCTTTCGCCCTCTTCTGGCTATCGGACATTTCAGGCCTTGTATCGACTGACTACTTCTGAAGATCCTTATGTTTACGTATTTTGGCTGGAGGAAATACAGGGATCATTGCCGTATCTGGCGAGTTATATGCATCCCAGTGCCACCAGCCTGCTGTACCATAGCGGGAATTATAGATCGCCATCTTCTGGTTCTTCCTGATGACATACTCAGGCGTACCCATACCAAACACTTCCATCGGAAGATGGTTTGTTTCAGTATCCAGCAAATGAAAATCAGCAAACACATCATCTTCTTCGGAATCGTATCGAAGTGGTTTCATAAAGCTTCGTTCTTCAGCAGCCAGCTTTTCCTCGATAATTCCTTCCAGTGAGGAATCCAGTGGTATCCACCGGGAACTGACGTACATCAAAGCCATCCTCAGCACCTTTGCCTCTCTGCTTACAGGTACGTCAGTCAGGGCAATAAGGATAACCCGCTCTCCTCGTTTCCAGGCTGCATGTTCTGAGGGATGCCGCCCGAGGGTTTCTTGCCAGGTTCCGGCATCAGTTTCAAGTTTCGGTAGACCAGCAAAATCTCTGACGGGTACGTGTGTGTTTGCAACTTCGCGTTCTTCATTCCACCCGGCCAGTGAGGTAATGACGACAAGCCTCTTTTTTGCAGATGCCGCTGAAGCCAGTTTATCGCTGTTGGCCTCAGCCTGCGGTGTCGCGTTTTGAGCACCGATCAGCAAAACATCGCTCAACCGGGTGCGACCGGCACGTACGCGGCCTGCTGCCTGTTCCAGCCAGCCATGAACCGAGCCGGTGAATCGTTTATCCTTCATTGCAGGATACCAGACGTTAAGTCCCGCCTCCGTCCAAAGAAGGCTCAACAGCCCCAGCAGTTTCATAACCGACTGTGTCTTTCCCCCCGCCTGATTACCAAGGGGCCCGTCCCCTCTTGGTTGCCGATCAACGGGTTTATCGCCATTAAGGGAAACGGCAAGCTGTACTCTCAGTGTGCCATCGTTCTCCTCTTCCACTACTCCCTCTGTATAGCTTTGTTGTCCACTAATCGAGGCTGATGAGTACCAGACACATTCCGGGAAATGCTCAATGCCACTGTTGCTGAACCGGCTGAGATGATATCTGCCCGATTCTCTTCGCAGCCGGATTGCAAACCTGCGGTCGCCCGTGCCCGGACAGCAGCACTGCACGAGTGGATCATGACCGTGATGTTGTTTCAGAACGGATTGCCATGATCTGACGAATTTCTCTTCTGTCTGAAATCCCACGCTGTAAGACTTCGTTTCCCCACTACGGGTAATATTAATTTGGTACCGGTTCTTTTTCACGGTCGCCCCCTGTCGTTTTTAACTAACTTATCAGCTCCGATAAAACAGACCAGTCATAACATGAGGTAAAACAGCACTGTCCTGCCAGTTTTCTGAGCTCCTCCCCTGAATTATCTGTAAAAGGCGCGCATCCATTGCCGATAGTACTTAATCACACCAGGAGGATTCATGAGCTTACCGGAACTCAAGAAAGGAACGACAATATATGCCCTGCTTAAAGAGGCGGGTATGGAACTACAAGACTGGCCCCACGCAAACTATCCTCGCCAGAACATGAGATGGGCATGGATTGAGGGCGATATCGTTGTCATGAATATCTGGATGCATAAAGTGGAGTCGCCTGCCGCACCGGAAGGCAGCTATGTCACCCGGTACATATCCCGTGGTCAGGGTCATGTTGGCGAAGAGACAGACAGAATTTACCAGGCCGTTATCGAGCGAAACCTTCCCGTTCAGGTCATCCTGCATAAAGAAAAAAACAGTAACCTGCGAGTTCTGGACAGCGTCCAGTGGAGTGCGGAATATGAACCGTCAACGGGTGAGATCACACTGACCAGAGGCAAACCGGTCAGGTATATCGATCAGAAAGGACCGGTAGACAGCATATCTGATTCCGAAGAATCACCAGCGGTTAAGCGAAGCAGGAAGTTGCGTGAGATGGCTATGGTCAGAAGCAGCGGCACGTGTGAGCTCTGTGGGAAAAAAGGATTCCGTACGCGCAACGGCGCAATCTTTGCGGAAGTGCATCACATTGTGGCCTTAAAAGATGAGGGGCCTGATGAGCTGTCTAATCTGATCGTACTTTGCCCGGATGACCATCGCAGGGCTCACCACGGTGATGATGCGGTTGAATTACAGCAGACGTTTGTGAAAATAAGGAATACGAAAAACGGCGTGATGGCTTCAGGCAGTTAGTTTTCTTTTTAACGGTGCAATATTTGACCATAAAATCTAAACATATGGGTTTACTCTCACCATCCACCTTCTTAACAGTGAAGAAATCAACCTGTTAGCAGCCAATGTTTCCCGGAGATTTCATTTTTCTGTCATTTTTGTTCTTTACGCTGTTAGCTTCCCTACATGGATATTAACAATATGAAAATGAAAGCTATTTCTCTGGTTATCGGCTGTGCGCTCTCTTCATCAACGCTCGCGGCGCAGCCGCAGGTCGAGCGCTATATCGTCAGTTTTCCCGAAGGTACGCGCGTAAGCTACAACGGCGCGTTTGCCAGCGCGTTTCCAAATGGTTTACCGGTGGGGATCGGCTCCGGTTTGCTGTTTACCGGCAAACAGGGGGATGCGCTCACCTTCGCAACCGTCACCGATCGTGGGCCGAATGCTGACTCGCCTGATGTGGGTAAGAGAGAGGCAAAAATTTTCGTCACGCCAGAGTTCGCCCCGCTGCTGATGAATATTCGGGTGCAGAACGGCAAAGCGGAGGCCACGGACGCCCGACTGTTGCATGACGATAAGGGCAATATTAACGGATTGCCGCTGCAGGATGGCGTCATCGGATCAACCAATGAAATCGCGCTAAGCGATACGTTGAAAGTGCTGCATGGCGATAACCGCGGTCTGGATACGGAAGGCATTACGCCGGACGGCAAGGGAGGGTATTGGCTGTGCGATGAGTATGGTCCGTTCCTGATTAACGTTGATGCGCGCGGCAAGATCCTGACAATTCACGGGCCGCAGGCAGCAGAGGGGGAGAAATCGATCGCGGGCGGTCTGCCGAACGTTCTCAAATGGCGTCAGCCAAATCGTGGATTTGAAGGGCTCACCCGCATGCCGGACGGGCGTATCATCGCCGCGGTGCAGAGCACGCTGGATATCAACGGTAAAAGTAAAAAGCAGGCGCGCTTTACCCGCCTGGTGAGCTTCGATCCGGCGACCGGGAAAACCGCGATGTATGGTTACCCTATCGACAGCGCCGCTTACGCTAAAAACAGCGACGCAAAAATTGGCGATATCGTGGCGCTCGACAATCAGCATATCCTGCTGATTGAACAAGGCAGCGACAAAGACGATGCGATGCGCAATCTTATCTATAAGGTGGATCTTAGCCCGGCTACCGAGCTTGCAGCGTTCGATAAGCCTGGCGAGTATCCGGAGTTTGACGACGAGAAAGCGCTGGCGCAGCGCGGCATTAAGCTCGCCGCTAAAACGCTGGTGGTCGATTTACGTCAACTCGGCTGGCAGCAGGAGAAGGCCGAAGGTCTGGCGCTGATCGACAATAAAACGCTGGCGGTCACCAATGACAATGACTTCGGCGTGAGAACGGTCATGCAAAATCCGGTTGAAGGTAAGAAGCGTAAGGATTATCGGGTGACCGAACAGGGGACGCTTACGGTAGATGATAAGCCGGTTGCAACGACTATCGGCATAAAGCCGCTAAAGAAACCTGAGTCGGACAGCGAACTGTGGATTGTCACGCTGGCGGCACCGCTGAAATAAACGCTCTCCCCACCTCAGGCTGCGTCCCTTAATTGCATCACTTTTTGTAAAAGAGCCGGATGCAGCCCAGTTTTGCTATCGACAGATCATTCCTCGGCGTCTGGTCACAGCGGGCTACGGGCCAGACATCGTCCGCTATGAGTGAGCAGCGGCGAGATAGGGAATGGTAAAGCGCCCCCTGAAACATTGTGATTTCGCGTTTTTACACAACCTGGGCCGCCAGCAGACGCTGAGAGAATGGCTGATCGTGCTAAAAAAGCTGCGACTTCGATATCGAGCGCATCCTGTAAGTTACAATTTCACTGCTGAGCGCAAGAACTCTACAAATGCGCGTACTCGCGCCGATAAATGACGATTCTGGGGGTAGAGAATCGAAAACGGGCGAGAGCGGCCTCCATATTTTTGAAGGACCTCTACAAGGTCTCCACGCCTTAAAGCGTCTCCCACGGCAAAGCGATAGGTTTGATAAAGGCCTCCGCCCGCGTTAACCCAAGCGACAGCCCCTAACGCATCATTAAGTACACGCATCCGGCTCGTTATCTGTTTCTCGATTGAAGTACCTGACTCATCGGTGAACAGCCACTGCAGCGGGCGTCCTGTATTCGGTGATATGTACTGGATGCAATCGTGTTGATTGAGGTCATCAATACGGTATGGTTCACCTTTTTTTGCAAGGTATGTCGGCGTTCCGAATACCCCAAGCGAGGCGTCCTCAAGCTTGAAGGCGACAAGACGCGAATCTTGCAGAACGCCTAGCCTAATTGCAAGGTCAAAGCCCTCTTCAACAAAGTCGATTATTTTGTCCGAGATACTAATCTCGATATCGATCTGCGGATAAAGCTCAGTGAACTTGGGCATTAAGGGTAAAAGGCGAAACGTGCCGTAAGCAGCACTGACGCTAATGCGTAGCGGTCCGCTTGGGACGGTTTGTGAACCCGTGATCGCTCGCTCAGCCTCGGCGATTTGCTCAAGCGCTAGATGACATTCTTTCCAATAGAGCTCGCCCTCAGCTGTAAGCTTGACGGCGCGGGTGGTCCGCAAAAAAAGACGTACTCCGAGGCGCTGCTCGAGCCGACTGATCGACCGACTGACTGCGGCCGGCGTCAAACCGAGAATCTCAGCCGCACTGGTGAAGCTGCCGGTCTCCGCTGCTCTACAGAACTGTTCAATGCTGCCAAGCTGAAGTGGGTTACCCGCTGCCATATTGATTACCATTTGTAATAAATGAATTGATTATTACATGGTTTATCAACCAAGAACAACGCATTAAGGTACATCTACTGCTTCAACAACAACGCGGCAAGGCCGCGCTACTCAAGCAGTGCACGGTTTTGGCCTACACCTCGACATACTTTTAGGAGCTATACTATGACCAGCAAACTGAACGTTTTCACTTCGCCTTCGGCTTTCCCTAACCCACAGCGCCTGCGCCTGTTCATGCATGAAAAGGGGATCGCTGATCAGTTCCAGGAGACTATTTACGACATGACGCCGGTTGGCGAACAGCGTGGATGGCGTCACTTGAAAATGAATGCCTGGGGTGAGACGCCGACCCTCGAGCTTGCTGACGGTAGCTATATCTCCGAAACTGCAGCTGTCGTCCGTTATTTGGACCAGTCCTACCCCGGCCGCAAGATCATGGGGGAGACGCCGCTGGAACAGGGCTTGGACAACATGTGGGATAACCGCATCTGGGTTCACATCCTGTATCGAATCGTCACGGCTTTTCACGTTCTGCATACCGGTCTGGGCTTCAAACTCGAACTGACGAAGAACGAAGCCTGGGGCGAACACTGCCGCAAGGAAGCATTGGCCCATGCTGCACTGGTCAACAGACATCTTTCGGACGGACGCCATTGGCTGCTGGGGGGCGATGAGCCTACTTTCGCCGACATCACGCTGGCAACCGCGATCGCGTTCTCGAAGTTCCCGGTGAATGCTACGCCGCTGGACGAACGTTTCGAGTTCCTGGACGCCTACTGGCAGCGCTGGCAGCAGCGTCCAAGTTTCCAGGCTGCATATGCAGACCGTAGCAGCGGTATCCCTGAGCTCGATAACAAGGCGTGATCTAACTTTAAAGTCGCGCGAAATCCAACCGTGGATTTCGCGCGATAGAAGAAGTCTACTTTGGGGCGGTAGCGGGCAGGCGTGGTAGTTTGCTTCCGCCGAGGATAGTCGGTTCAGTGAGATTAAAGCTAACGTCTTATGCGTTGCGCGGCAGGTGTATAACCCGCTGCGCTTCTTCTGTTATTTTGCTGATGTGTAACGTATGAACAAACCTATAAAACTGCCTGGGCTGGACCATCCGATCACGATTACGCCCGAATTTCGCCGCGTTACAGTGACGCTGGGCGGAACGGCCATCGCGGACACCACCCGAGCGCTATGCCTGAAGGAAGCAAGCTACCCGGCAGTCCTATACATCCCGCGCGACGATGTTCGCATGGAGCAGCTCGAGCGTACCGACCATGCAACGTATTGCCCTTACAAAGGGGACTGCGCTTACTACAGCATTCCAGTGGGTGGAGAACGTAGCGTGAACGCCGTATGGACTTATGAACACCCGTTTCCTGGAGCAGCACAAATAGCCTCTTACCTGGCGTTCTATCCTGACCGGGTTGACGCTATCAACGTCGCTTAGGGCGCGACAGAGCTTTTTTGCTCCTTCATAAACCCGAACCTTGACGCGCTTCACTCCTTGTACCGTCGGTTGATTTACATGTCTGCTTTTGGCACAAAGCGGACATGCGGCAGGGCAAGGTCTGCTAAGAGCGAAAAGCGGGCATTGGCTTTCCAAACATTATTTAGGCAATCCTGAATTCTGGCTCAGCGTAGCTGGATTAAAGACTCATGCACCTGATGCATAAAAATTGCCATATAACTGGCACGCCAGCTTAGCTGCATCTGTTTCAAGGCAGAGTTCGACATCCTTACTGAATCCGCGCTGTTGAAGTTCACAGGCTGAGGAACATTTATAAAGAGGAAGCAGATTTTGCTGCTGATAAAACTGCCAGGCTGCAACCGCCGCCTGTGCTTCTGGTGAGCAGTTTCCGCGCCCCATCACATCGATAATGCCGCCAGCTGCTACGTAATCTTCGACACAGGGACGGATGCTGCCATCAGGCCATCGCTCTCCACAGGGAATGATCAGTATACGTTTAAAGATGCCACATGCATTCGCAGTTGCAGACATATTCCTGAGACAACCACTGAAAACCGCAATCCCGGTATCCCGCGCCCGGAAAGAAAGGGTCGATCCGTTAGGGGATGGCAGGACAAGCCTTTCGCCATCGCTTATGTTTTGAACAGAAACGGGCGACAGGCTGTAACCTTCACCGCTGAATCTTCTCTTCGGGCTGGCTACCTTCGCGCCGATTTTTATACCGTATTCGTTTGCGGATTCATCTTTCCACGGATAGGGGTAAATGCGGGCACCTTTTTCAACAGCCAGGCTCACACAGGTGGAAAAGGACATAACGTCGACTATTACGGCGCAGTCTGCTTTTTCGGCTAAGTAATCTACAGCCGCCTGGCCCCATTCAAGGCGAACCTCGAACCCATCCTGGCTAAACCATTCCATTATTTTCTCTCGGTTAAAGTTTTTCTGTGAGTCGAATTTAACATAGCTATGTTGAGCTTCGTTTCTTTAAAACCCTAACTAACAAATGTCCGCTTTTGGCACATAGCAGTAGTGTTGGGCAAAAAATTCGCTATAAGCAAGGAGCGGATACATAGATTATGTTCAGGAGCACTCTTAAATGTATTGTTAAAGCGATTTAAACGCTTATGGCTATTGCGTTCGAATGAATCGGGCATTCAATGACAACTGCCCGATTTTAGTAAAGTCAAAAATCGTTATCAGCCATCAATCTTGATGACGATTTTGCCAAATGCTCCCCGAGAAAGGTGCTCAAAAGCTTCTACCGCCTCGTTAAAACGGTAAACCTGTTCAATTACGGGTTTGATTTGATGTTTATTGAGGAATGGGTTCATCCGATCAAAAGAGGAACGTGGAGCAACCGCAATGCCCCTGATTGTCGTCTGGCGGAAAATTAACGGCATCAAATCAAGCTGTGCTGTCTGTCCAGTAAGAAAACCTACCTGAGCAATCGTTCCGGCAACTTTTGTCGCAGCGATCGACAGTAAAAAACTGTCTATTTTATTGCTCGGCCCAATCACGGTATGCGCTGGTCCTGATAAGCAAAATAGATCAGATCACGCCAAAGTTCAGACGTAAAGTGAGTGTTATTTTTAATAATAAGAACATATTTCCTGTGCCAGTTTACCCACTTCTGCGTTTTTGAAAATTGTACTTGCACAGTGAGCATCAGGACTAGCATGCATTGATCCAACATTGGTGAGTATGGCAAGTGCACAGTTTGTTTTTTCATACCACCATACGCAGGCGCTGGCACCAAGAACGTTTCCACCGTGACCTATGGCTGTGCCGTAATGAGTATCCATTCTAAATAAACTTAATCCCATTTCAGCATTATCGGCTGGCATCCACTGTTGCATTTCTTTCATGCTTTTAGGATTGAGCAATTCACCGTTTTTGAGCGCCAAAATAAAATTAACAACATCCTGTGCAGTAGAAACGATCCCTCCGGCCGCCCACTCTACAGAGAGATTGATCGCGGAAACATCCAGAATATTGTTAGGCTCAATCTTAAAACAGTCTGAAACTCCGGCTTTCTTAATAAAATGAGGATCCAGCCTGTGAAACCTTTTGGAAGAAGATTGATTTTCCAAGGAGGAAACCGATTCAAGAGAGGTGCTTTTCAGCAAAAGCGGATTAATAATTCTTTTGTATAACTCCTCTTCGAGACTATTAGAAGTAAGTTTTTCGATCAACAGACCTAATAAAGTGAAATTACTATTAGAATAATGAAATGCTTCTCCTGGAGCGCACAGCGGTTTTTTACCCCGGATATAGTCGAGGTTTTCCTGTGGCAGCCAAATCTTTTCCGGTTTGACTCTCTTACCGCGAGCATCATGAATCCATGAGTGCTGATCTTCCCAGCTGGGTATACCTGAATAATGCGAGAGTAAATGCCTTACAGTCACGCTTTCTGCATTTGCGACGTCTGCAAGGACATTTTTGTCCAGCCAAGTTGATATAGGTTCATCGAGAGTGAGATAATTTTCCTCGTTTAACTGGAGAATTAACACTGCAACAAAAATCTTGGTTATGCTGCCAATACCAAAAATCATTTCTGACTTGTTTTTAAGCTGATTTTCAGCATCAGCATAACCCGCTCCATGCTGCCATATTATTTTATCTCCTTTGCCAATAGCCATAGCAAGGCCCGGAAAGGTTTTCAATGCCATCCGATTAAGCAGATTTATTAACGCAATTTCACAAGGACTCATTCTCTCCATTCCTTTATTTTATCTATTATTTTATCTATTCCACTGCGTACAGTAATTTTAAGCCACCAGCAGGTAAATACCGTTTATCAGCGAATCAATTTAATCACCCCCGCTTTCTTAACTGCTCTCACATCCTTTTGTGATCAACAGGCTCAGGCCCTCGAAATGCCCGACGCCATTCGCTTGGGCTGACACTGAATCTCGCTTTAAAACTCTGGCGAAAAGAGATGGGCGACTGAAAACCAGCCATTTCAGACACGCTTTCAATACTGCTATCCGTTGTTTCCAACAGTTCCTGGCTTCTTTGAAGGCGCTCCGCGTTCAGCCATTCTCCGAGTGTCGTTCCGGTTGCCTTGGAAAAATGACGCGTCAGCGTTCTCCGGCTCATATTGACAAATCCAGCCAGCGAGTCGAGATCGTGCGGCTTGTCCAGATTGCGACGCAGGTATTCAATCAGCTCGTTGATTTTGCTGTCTCGCGTCGAGGCCGGGACCGGGCGTTCAATAAACTGGGCCTGCCCGCCCTCCCGGTAAGGCGGCACAACCATTCTTCTTGCTACCCGGTTGGCAATTGCAGAACCGTAATGGTTACGAATGATATTCAGACAGCAGTCAATACCGGCCGCCGTACCTGCAGAGGTAATAAGACGTTCGTCGCTGGTATACAGCGAGTTGCTGTCAAGTTGAACGGCAGGAAATCGTTTGATGAAGTCCTTTTCATATTCCCAATGTGTTGCAGCACGGTGCTGATTAAGTAAGCCTGAATAAGCCAATACGTAAGTGCCTAAACAAAGACCCACCACCTCAGCGCCACGCTGCCATGCGCTTATCAGCTTATCCAGCAGAGCCTGCGAGGGTTTTTCATCAGGATTATGCCAGTAAGGCACAATGATGATGTCTGCAACGTCAAGCTGCTCAAGTCCGTGCTCTACGTTGATGGACAGCCCAATATCAGAGAGCACTACACCGGGTTTTTCGGCACAGATTTCTAGATGAAATAAGTCTGGCTGCGGCATCGACTGCCCAAAAAGAATACAAGGTACTGAAAAGTGAAACGGGCTAAATCCAGCCGTGGCGATCACGGCAACCGTCAGAGCAGACATGAAAGTCACCTTACCGTAAAGAATAACTACCGGCTTACCGGCAGATAAGTCACTGATAGTTTAGTTTAAAGAGGGGAACAGATAGCACTGCGTGAGTGTATGCTCCCCTCAACCGGGCGGAAAGCGCTATTAGAAAGCCATTGTCTCACCGTCTGCCGGAATAAGAACTTTATCCTGAATGCCGTGTTCAAGCGAAAACTCGCGCAACTCAGCGCGGGTGAGAAGACAGTGATTTATTGATTCCATGTGCGAGGCCACGACGGTCGCAGTTGGCAACATCTTAAGCGTGCGCAATGTGTCTTCTTTGCCCATGATAATCGGTCCGTAAAGATCGTTAACAGCATAGCCAGTGTTAAGCACCACAACCTCTGGCTGGAAACGCTGCAAGCTTCTTACATAAGGTTTAACCCAGACGGTATCACCTGCAATATAGAGCGTTTTCTCATCATGATGTGTGAAGACCAACCCGCACGCATCGCCTAGCAAATCGCCCCACAGTGCATCGGCATACAATTCGTTACTGCCGTGCTGACCATCGGTTTTATAAATAGTCAGCCCATCGACAAAATGATTTTCTTCTTTCAGAACACGCACATTAAGAAAACCCTGCGAGCTAACCAGCGCTGCGTCACTCTCGTTCTGCGTATAAACAAGCATGTTTTTAGGTACTGCCTGCTGCGCCGCTTCGTCCCAGTGGTCGGTATGTGTATGTGTCAGGATAACAGCATCCACAGACAGTAAACTCTCAACATTAACCGGCAAGGAAACCATAGGGTTGCGAAGATGGGGTCGTGCATTCCCGGCAAAGCCATCCCAGGCTTCTTTCTCTGCCAGCATCGGGTCGATAAGGAACTTTTTACCGGCATATTCCAGCACGAGCGTAGCATTGCGAATTTGTGTTAATTTCATTTATTACCCCAGTGATTAATCAGATTCAGGCTCAGCCCTGTATGTGTTGTGGTACCGCAGCTGCCTGCGAGATGGCTTACTCTAAAAGGAAGAAGGGAGGATACGTGACAGGCTCTCAGGCCATTAGTCGATGAAATCGGGTCAATATCAGTGGTCCGTTTTTGCCGCGCATTTGTAAACAAACAGCAGGCTATACAAGATGATTCGTGTTATTCCTGAATCAATAGCAGCTAGTGCGGTCAACGATCATGAAGGCTTAACAGAGCAAGGGGAAAGCTTGCGTTGAGTTAAATTGATTAATTTATCCTCAGTAATTATCTATTGATCACTCAGAAGAAAAATCTTCTTGCCTAAAGGCAGCGTTTTAGCTAATCATTTAGGAAATGATTATTCTATAAATAGATTGTGATAGTTCATGCCAAAATCATTTGCAGTAAAAATCCGTGGTCGGGCACGGCTTTTCAATAAAAATTGACTTTTAAATCAATTAATTATGCTGCTTTCCTTAGCGGGTTACTCAGCAGTGAAAGAGATCCATACAAATTTGTTTGCTTTGAAAAAGCGATGACTCACCCACTAACCATTTACATACATCCGGAATTAATAATGCAAAATTTTGATATGCCCTCTGCGCCTAAAGGATTCGAGCACAAATTTGTGCGCGTCAATGATTTGAGATTCCATTACGTTGATGGGGGCGCGAATACGTCTGAAACTATCGTTCTTCTCGCTGGCTTCCCGGAATCTTGGTATGCGTGGAGGCATGTTATGCCCACGCTCGGCGAACGGTTTCGCGTGTTAGCGATTGATTTACCCGGACAGGGAGACAGCGACAAACCTTTAGATGGCTATGATACACAGACCGTTGCAGAACGCCTTCATGGCGCTATCGCCTCGCTAGGTCTGGATAACTATCATCTTGTCGCTCACGATGTGGGCGCATGGGTCGCTTTTCCCTATGCATTAACTTTCGGTAGCGAAGTCAGTTCCTTGGTTTTAATGGATGCGGGCATACCTGGCGTCACAATGCCGGAGTTTCTTCCCACTTCTTCTGATAAATCATGGAAAACATGGCACTTTTCATTTAATGCTCTGCCAGATCTTCCCGAAATTCTTTTACAGGGACGGGAGCGTGAATATCTCGCCTGGTTTTTCCACGAGAAGACCGTCAATCCTCATTGCTACTCTGAAGAAACATTAAATGAATATGTTCGTATTTTCAGTGCGCCAGGCGGTATGCGAGCAGGATTGAGTTTTTATCGGGCGGCCGCAATGTCTACGTCTCAGAATAAATTATTGCTGAGCACAAATAAGCTGACCATGCCGGTGCTCGGATTAAGTGCGGACCAGGGATCGATTCCGGACATCGCAGCTGCGGTAAGACCCTACGCAACAAATATCAGAGGCGATTTGATTAAGAATTGCGGGCACTTTCAGCCAGAAGAGCAGCCGCAGGCAGTAACAAATGCTGTTCTTAAATTCATTGAAGACGTTAAAGCGCATGACTAATTAACACATTACGCAAAAACTGCGGCGGATTATGTGGGCGGTTACGAGGCGGGATTAAGCCATATTTTTTTATGAGCCTGCGCATTGCTTTCCCGGTCGCAGGCGACGATAAGATATTGTTCCGAACTGACAACTGACGGAATAAAGCAGGCTGCTGCCAGGACACGGGCACCTGCAAACCGAGATGCGCTCATCAATCATTTCATGGCAGCCAGCGGCCTGCTCAGCCATGATTATGTTGTTGCCTGCAATCGTGCCCTAACTCCCTAAATGCACCGTTGCTCCCAAGAATCATTGAAGAGAGGTATTGATGGCTAACGTATTTATCATTGGTGGTGCCGGGAACATAGGTTATCGCCTGTCATCCCTGCTCGCAAAAAAAGGGCACACTGCTCGCCCGCTTTATCGCAAAGATGACCAAGAGCCGTCGTTGCGCCAGATTGGCGCCGAGCCGGTCAAAGGCGACCTGACGAAACTGGATCCCGGATCTCTTGCATCGCTAATGGCAGGAAGCGAAATTGTGGTTTTTTCAGCCGGTGCAGGGGGAAAAGGCGGAGAGGAAATGACGAATGCTGTCGATGGCGAGGGGTTAAAAACCGCCGTTGCCGCTGCAAGCCAGGCCGGGATCACGCGCTTTTTGCTGGTCTCCGCATTCCCGGAAGCCGCCAGAGGAAAAGGCCTTCCGGCTAGCTTTGAAAATTACATGCGCGTCAAAAAGATGGCAGACGTCGCGCTTGCGGAAAGTGAACTGGATTGGGTAATTTTACGACCCGGAACGCTGACTGATGAGAAAGGTAGCGGACTTGTTCGTGCCGGCCTGGCGATCCCCTATGGCGATATTTCCCGTGATGATGTCGCGTTGACACTGCTGGAAATCATAGAGCAGCCTGATGTCAGCCGCATCATTATTGAACTGACGGGTGGAAGTGTACCTGTGCGTAAAGCTATACAGCGGATGGCAGCGCGATAAAATGTGCCTTCCGATGTTGCCACCAAGTGCAGCAATTCGCGAACCGATCCGGTTTGATAAACCCTCATTGGGGCTTCAGTTCCCACATTGAGCGATCACTGAATGAGATCAGGGATGCTGCTGCACTTTGGGGGGTTTAACGCATTAGCGATATCGCTCTACCAAATTAATGATCAGTAAAGTGAGCTCCTGAAGACCTTCCTGTTGAAGAATATCGCCACAGACAACCGCATTTGAAATGGCGTCCGCCGCACCCAGCATTCCCCACAAACTTGATTGTGGGATGCCGGCTGGTTTAACAAACTCAGCAAACCAGTTGCGAAATTTTTCCATAAAGTCGCGCTGATATTTGAGCTTGATTTCAGCAAGTTCTGGCGTGCTATCCAATGCTGACAGCACATCAGGGATTTCACGCCCTTGCGTCAGCACGCAATCAACGTAGCGTGATGCCACTACAGCTGCCTTCTCTTCCAGGCTGTTGTCCGCAGCAGCCATTGCGGCATCGATAATCGCAGTCTGTCGCACATCAAAATCTTCATAAAGGGCTACCAGCAAGCCTTGCCGTGACTTGAAATGGTCATAAACCACTGGCTTACTCACACCCGCTTCAATGGCCAGGCGTCCCAACGCTAACGCATCAGTGCCTTCAAGGCGCACGAGATTCCACCCTACGGTAAGTAACTGTTGTCGCCTTGCCTGATAAGTCATGCGCTGACGAGGAGCCTGGATCATGCGGGTTCCTTTTGTTCAAAAAGCCGCTCGCCAAGGTTATATGCCAGAGCGTAATGTGAGTCAGGAAAGTTTTTATCCGACGCTAACAGTAATTCACTGGTCACTACCGGCGCACCGCAATAGCCAAAAATTCCGTGGTCAATTTGCGTGCGCATACTGCCGAAATAACCGTGGCGAACATAGGTACGCTGGCTCGCTGCGCCCACCGCAATCAGATGCACCTGTAAATGTTCAAGCTTCTTGATAACATTCTGGCCCGTATCGTCGTACGCCCAGCCTTGTGTAAACACTCTATCAATCCATCCTTTTAGCAGGGCTGGAAATGACCACCAGTAGATTGGATAAACCAGTATCAGTGTATTCGCGCGATCTACGCGCACCTGTTCGGCAATGACGTCAGCAGGTGAAGCTAACTTGCCCTTAAATTGGTCGAAATCCGCTTGATTGAAACGAGGATCAAACTGTTCAGCTGCTAAATCAGCATGCTCAACGGTGTAATTGCCGCTGGCAACAACGCCTTTGGCCAAGTGTGATGCCACCGTTTGGGTATGTGAATTGCGATCAGGATGGGCAGTAACGATCAGTGCGTGCATGTCGGCAATCTCCGTTAAGGCATTACCTACTAGTAGTAACCTACGATTGGTAGGTTGTCAAACCGCGTCTCAAACAGCAAAGGCTAAATAAACGCTGTTTTTCTTTTATCCCCGACAGGCTTGATGTAAAGCAGCAGCGTTTATTTAGGGCAATTTCGCCCTATTCAGATAGGTACAGAACATTATTATCAGCTGTTCCTGCAACTGATTGTTGAGAAGCTCTGGCCGATTGCGGTCAAAAAAAGTCCGCACGGTTCCAAAAAGCACGTTCAATAAGGTCACGTTGAGAGAGGAAAGGTTCTGAAATTTCGCATCCGATGCTGAAGCAAGCATCCCTTCACTGGCTACCTCAATGCGCCGACACATGCTTTCAACAATATCACTCACGTCGATTTCAGCAGCTGCGCGATAAAGTGCGCAGGTAACGTCATAACGTTCTGTTTTAATGTTGATGTATTCACTGATAACGCCCTGAACCATTTGGGTATACGGGGCGCCCTGCAACGTCTCACATACTTTTTCAATTCGTCCGGCGAGATGGTCTAAATAGTGATCGTTCAATGCAAAGAACAGCGCCTGCTTGTTAGGAAAATATTGGTAAAGCGAACCCACCGACACCCCTGCCCGCTCGGCTACTCGCGTAGTGGTCAATTGCGAGGTTCCAGTACTCAGTAAAACCTGAATAGTGGCTTCGAGAATAACGTCGACGGTAGCAGCTGATCTTCTCTGGCGCGGTGATCTACGCGGGTTATAGCTGGACAGGGTTTTCAACGTCATACGCGAATTCTTTTTAGTGAAGGATTCTTCATATTATAGAGGACACCCTCTTCACTAATAAATCTAAAGGAGTAAGCGATGACCGTTTCACTTGCGCTGGTCACGGGCGGCAACAAAGGTATCGGCTACGAAATCGCGAAACAGCTGGCGCTGGCGGGTACCAAGGTATTACTTGGGGCTCGCAATTCAGCCCGCGGGCAGGCGGCGGCTAATACATTGATGAACGAAGGACTTGATGTTTCATTCCTTCAAATTGATATTTGCGACGGTGAAAACATCGCTGCGGCGGCGGAACACATCGAAAATACATACGGTCGTCTGGACATTCTGGTTAACAATGCCGGCATTGCAGATGCCCGTGATGGTTTACCGAGTAGCACTTCGCCAGACACAGTACGTCATGTACTTGAAACCAATTTTATCGGACCGCTGGCTGTTACCCAGGCGATGTTGCCTTTGCTGCGTAAGTCATCAGCCGGGCGTATTGTGAATATCTCAAGTAGCCTTGGTTCGCTTACGCTGAATAATGATAAAGAGTCACCGTTTTATAATGTGAAACTTATAGGCTATAACACGTCAAAAGCTGCACTGAACATGCTGACTATTCAGCTCAACGCAGAACTGAAAGATACCGCGATAACCGCTGTCTCGGTTTGCCCCGGATTAGTTAATACTGATTTAAGCGGGCATTTGGGCGACCGCACGCCCCATGAAGCAGCGGCTTTCCCGGTCCGTCTAGCTTTGCAAACGGCGCCAGATAATGATGCTGCGTTTCAGAATGAAGCTGTCGTGCTGCCCTTGTAACTCTCTGACTCTAACCGTGATGCTTTTCCGTATTATTCACCACTCTTAAGTGGTTGGCTTTCCCTGTCACTGGATAACACGAAATTCCGCTGCTACCCAACGGTAGTCGGTAAATATCGCTATGACATTCACCTGTTTTGAGATACTTCAAATCTGGCAACAGGCTCCTTACGGAGCCTCATAGCGTAAAGTGTATTAAAAGCGGTTTTGAAAAGAGTGAAATCACTGGCCGGATTCCCGGCCAGAATGGGGATGCAAGCCTGTTTATTGAGAACTTTTGGTGATATTCACAGGCTGACTGGTATTTATTTGGCCATCATTTGGTGTATCGAATATATTTCGGCACACGGCGCTATTACCCCAACACTGCTCGTAAACGTGTCCCGTAAGCTCTTCGATAACGGCGCGAGCTTCGGGGTCAATTTCACTGATTTTCCCCCCTGCTTTTATACGCGATACTTCGTTGAGAACCACCAGATGTGTTTTGCGATTTAACTTCATTTGATAGCTGAAAACCATCGACATAAAAGCAAGGCTGATCACGCCAATGCCAAAGACCATGGCTATCGCCGTGACAGCACTTTCAGGCTGGGTATGGGATTTAGACTGGAAACCGTAAAAACTCAGGATTGCCCCCATTGCGAAGACAATGACCGAACGCATTAACCTTCCTGAGAAGGTCATCGCTCCAGCATAGATTCCCTCACGACGGCGGCCAGTAAATACTTCATCAATATCTGCCAGGAATGTGTAAACCGTCCAGGGAATGTAGTACACACCGCCGGTACCGATACCGAAAATCACCGTGATGGTTAACATGGCTACAGTGACATACTGTTGCGGTAGTTTAAGGAAATGCAGCAGGCTATAACAAATAACGGCGAACACAACAATACAGAGTGCCCAGATATAGGGTTTACTGAAACCGTGCTTTACACAGATACCGATAAAGATCGCTGTAGAGAATAATTGAAGAATGGAATTAAGGCTGTTAAGCCCAGCTACCATGGCGGGATCGTATTGTAATACGAATATTATAAAATAGGTGAAGACAGAGGCAAATAGCCACTCTGCACCAAAACCGCAAAGGTACATTCCTAAGTGCTTACGAAAAACGCGCAGATGAAAGGTCGATTTCATGTCCCGCACCAGCGTTACTGCTGTTTTTGCTAAACCTATTTTCTTCTCTTCGGCTACCGAGGTTTCTTCTACTGGCCGTTCCCACGAATAGAAATAGAGTAACCCAATAGCGATAAACAGAATGACGCCATAGGTTAAAGCGGTAAAAAAGAAGGGCTGCGCAGAGTCTTTGCCGTAAATCAAAATGAACTGGCCCGGGATTAAAGCAGCCAGGAAGTTAGCTATCTTACCGAAAATGGCTTTGTAACCGGTAAGTTTAGAGCGAGCGGAGAAATCGGTCGTCATTTCTGTCGCCAGCGTTTCATACGGCACCATCACTGACGTGTAAATCAGCTCGAATAAAACATAAGTAGATAAGTAATACCAAAAGCCAAAGCCCTCTATCCACAAGAATGGATAGAACATCATCAGTGGTATGCCGAGTAAAATGAAAAATCGACGTCGGCCAAAACGTTTGCCAAGTCGCGTTTTACCAAAATTATCAGAAAGATAGCCCATCAAAGGGTTACTTACGGCGTCAATGATGCTTGCGACAGAGAAAATAACTGAAGCCTGTAAAAGCGTCAGCCCACAGAAGGTGGTGTAAAAATACAATAGCCAGATGCCGGCGATAGCCAGAGCCCCGCTACCGAGTAGATTCCCTCCTCCGTAAGCAAGTTGATGTCTGAATAGAATTCTTTTTTCTACGTTCATCCTGATACCCACCCAGATAGCATTTGTAATATGAAACACTGTTTCATTTTTATTGATAGAGGGCTTTATATGTCAATCTGTGATCGATAGCTGTGAATGACTTCACATTAAAGAGATTGTTAAACAGTACCTATGGAATGAAGCTTTCGTCATTGATAGCTAAATCGTCGACTATTCATGTTCAGAGCGAAGCATATAAGTGAACTGATCCCAATCATTACGGTTATTGAGAGAAAATTTCTATACGACAGGAGGATTTTAAAAGAAATAACGCCACGAAAATATTGCCTTTGAATCAGTTTTAGGACGGTACAAATAATTATTTGAAATGTGATCGACTCTACATTTTCAAGGGTGATTAGCGTCTCATGGAGCAAATCGTTAATGTATTATTATAAAAATGAAACGATGTTTCAATTTAAATTACATAAATTATCCTATTTATTTCAGTGAGTTAATGTAAAGCCACTCATGGAGAACATCATGGCCAAGGGTTCAAGCATTCAGTTTAACTTCTCTACATTTAAGGATCCGAAAACCGGCGCCTCTGTTACACGCTTAACGCCTCCCGATGTCCTGTGCCATCGCAATTATTTCTATCAGAAATGTTTTACCAACGAAGGTAATAAAATACTTTTTGCGGGTGAATTTGATAAAAATCGCAACTACTATCTTCTTGATTTAATTTCGCATAAAGCCATTCAACTCACAGAGGGGAAAGGTGATAACACTTTTGGCGGCTTCCTTTCACCTGATGATAAGTTCCTCTATTACGTTAAAAACGAACGTAATCTATTACGCGTTAACTTAGATGATTTAAGTGAGGATATTGTTTACCAGGTCCCAGATGAATGGGTTGGATACGGTACTTGGGTGGCAAACAGTGAATGTAATAGTTTAGTAGGCATTGAAATCAGCCGTGAAGACTGGAAACCGCTGTCTGACTGGACCATATTCCAGGCGTTTTATCACAGTAATCCACACTGTCGTCTGCTAAAGATTGATCTGCTGAGTGGCAAATCGAAGGTAATACATGAGCGAAATGAATGGCTAGGACATCCCATTTATCGGCCGTTTGATGATAATACCGTCGCATTTTGTCATGAAGGACCTCATGACCTTGTTGATGCACGCATGTGGTTAATGGATTCAGAGGGCAATAATGTCCGTAAGGTAAAATCACATGAGTCCGGTGAAAGTTGTACACACGAGTTTTGGGTGCCTGACGGATCGGCGCTGATTTACGTGTCGTATCTTAAAGGTCAGCATGACCGATATGTGCGCCGCTATGATCCGGTCACTCACGAAGATACGTGCTTGATGAAGATGCCTGCATGTTCGCATCTCATGAGCAATGAAAACGGCACAATGCTCGTCGGCGATGGCTCTGGTACTCCTGTGGATGTACAAGACACTACCAGCCATACGATTGAAAATGATCCGTGGTTATATTTATTTGATGTTAAAACACGCCAATATACGCCGCTTGCGGCACATAATAGTTCATGGCGCGTTCTAGATGGCGATCGCCAGGTCACTCATCCTCACCCTTCTTTCTCCCCAGATGATCGTCATGTCCTGTTCACCACAGACTATGAAGGATTACCTGCGTTATACCTGGCAGAAATCCCTGATGCGATGCGTCAAGCTCTCAGAGAGTAACAGCGACAATCAGGTTAAGCTCAATCAAACCAATGGCGACGGTCACCACCGTCGCGTTTTGGTAGAGAATAGATGTTATGGGTGAGGTACCCGCTGACATCTCTCTGCTTTTAAGCGAACTTAATCAACACCATGCCCACTAATAACAATCCCACGCCTAACCAGCCTCGCGAACTCAATCGTTGTCCGAATAAAATCCAGCCAGCGGCGACCGTAGCGACCAATCCGAAACCGCCCCAAAGCGCATAGGCGACCGACAAATCGATGCCTTTTACGGCCTGAGCCAGCGCACTGAACGCGGTCAATACCGCGATAAGTGACAATACACCATACAAAGGGCGGCGAAAGCCATGGGAAAACTTCAGAAAAACATTCGCTATGATCTCTAATCCAATCGCCAAGGCTAACCAGGCAATATGCACCCAATCAAAGGTGGCCATGTTGTACCTCCTTGTGCGCTAGCGTGCCAGATTTAATCAATACAATGCCCGCAACCAGCGTCAGCAATCCGGCGATTTTCATCGCGGATAACGCTTCCTCAAACAGCATTACACTAAACAGCGTAATAAACAGAATGCCAACACCTTCCCACATTGCGTATGCCACACCCAGCGCAATGCGCTTAATGGCAAACGACAGGAAAATATAAGAAAGCGCGATCATCACTAGCATAAAAATATAGCCTGCACTGCCACCATTAACAGTGGCCCATTTCATTGAAACGGTGCCAATAATTTCCGACGCAATTGCCAGCGCTAATAAAATCCAATAGAACATGATTTCTCTCCTAAATGAGAAATAATGGCCAAGCACGCGAAAAAAGGCGCATTAGCCCAGTTTAATTTAAAAAATAAAAGGAGAGAAAGGAACTACAGTGCGAAACGCCAGTGCTGATCGCAGATCAGGCGGTTTGAGCCAGAGAGAGATAAAGAGAGTTGAGCCATCATTGAAGCGAACATTTTGTCCATAATTTACAACTTATCCACGTTGTTGCTTTTCGTCAGTGTGGATGAAAAATTGTCCTCTGTCGTTATACACGCGCTTATTCTCGCATAAGTGAAATTATATTTTAAGGGATTTTCATTTCTTTACGTCAGCTCGTTTAATAATCTGCGCGTCGGTTCCCTTCTTCCATTCTAATTAACCAAACTGAATAATAAACATTAAAATTCTAACATCCTTAACATTCAGGCCTGTTAAATAAAATTTTAATAACAAGAAGGCTCAGGCGACGTCAAGTCATGCCACAACACACGACGATCCTTGTTTCATTTTCAGTACTTATCAAGCGCACCAACAGAGTGACGGTGTCAGCCTGACACGATTGATAGGTTGTCATCTTAAGGACAGTTTCCCTACGCTAACCTTGAGCGACGTCATTGAGCCCAGTATTAATCTGAACTTCTGCACTGGTCATGTTTACTAAACAGAGCCAGTTCAGCAGGTAGCGCAACGTTTCAGTGAAAATCCATAATGCCATATCTTGTATAGCCTGAGGCGTCCTAAACGGCGCTTTATCAGGATATACAGGGCATCACGCCCAAGTTGCAAAAGGCTAAGTAACCCGTTTGTGTCATCATTCAGGTATGACCGAAATCCGCCTTAATGTCGCTTTTTTAGCGAAAGTTATTTAGGGGCATAAGAGAGATAACCCGCCACACCGCCCTTCCCGCCATCTTTAGGATGATTATTCCCATCACTTACAATGACCGATGTAAAATCAAACGGCGATATCCCTTTAATGCAGGCAACATTGACACCAAATTTTTCAGGATCAGAACGGCTCTGATGAAATGTATAGATGCCGCAAACTGAACAGAAATAATGTGCAACTTCTCGACTATTAAAGCGATATTCAGTGAGTTGGCTTCGCCCCTCTGTTACTTCTACGCCAGCGGCATAGACAACCACGGCCCCACGCATACGGCAAAAAGAACAGTTGCAGCGCCGGACTGAGTCAAACCCGTCGATCAGTTCCACAGTGAAAGCGACCGCACCACAATGGCACTGAGCAGGCATTTTATCTGGCATAGCAATCTCCCGGTGATGTTCGGTGAAATTATTCGACACGCCATAACAGGGCTTACTTCTGTAGAATTGGCGTTTTACCTAATAATCTTATGCTGAGTAAGGCAAAAGATACAAACGTTATACTCACGTGTTCACGTTGCCGACGTAGCGTTACTATCGTTTAGCGCCGTATTAATCTTATATCTTTTGTGCTGGCAACTATCTGTATTGATAGAATTTCTGGTATAAAACATTTTTCGGTCAGAGTTAAAATATGAAAAATCCTCTTTTTTCCAGAAATAGCATGGGATTTAATAAATCCTTAGAAATTATTATATAGCTCATGCCTTATTTATGATTTTTCATTGATACCCGTTTGCACGCTTGAGTCTCTTATCAAGATTACCTCAGATGGGCAACTATTCAGATATTAATCATCGGTATGATTTTCAATTAATTTATAAAGAAATAATCCAATGACGTATAAAATAAATACATGGCATTGAATTATGATAGTAGATGTGTGATACCACCCTATTTTTAAAAAGCTAAATAGCGCCTTATAAAAAAGATAATCTCTTAGGATGTGATATCGGGAATGTCGAAGCGATCGCCACGCGTGGTTGGATGAGAGATAACAATAAACTCAACCGGGTTATTTGAATCGTTTCTGGCCTGATGTTTTGCCTCGGGAGGGATTTCAATTCCCTGCTGGGCTCCGATCGCATGTTTCTCTCCTTCCAGTTCCATTGTCAGGACGCCTTCAAGAACGAAAAAAAACTGTCTCGAGACAGCGTGATAGTGCCTTTTTTCCTGTGTGCCGGCAGGCATTTTCTCATGAATAACGAGCATATCCTGGTTTTTGACCAGGTACCATCCATCGCATTTATCACCCCAAACGTAGTGCTCCGCATTATCCTTAGAAATCATATTCACCTCAATTATGTCGAATTTTTATTTCACAAAATCAGTGTTTGAGCTAAACATCGAAAGCCTGAACGTCCCCGAAACGCCAGCGTATTACTAAGATTTTTTCCTCAACGTTTAACCGGAACAGTAAAATCACTGTTCTTAAGCGCTTACGCTGGCCAGGCCTGCATAGCAGCCTGAACGACCAAATCGAGTTCGGCGCGTTCTGCGCCATCCACCGCAGCAACCGAAAGCCCTTGTAGAACCGTTGCGTAAAAGCGGGCGAGCGCAGCCGAATCTACAGTAGGCGGCAGTAATCCCGCCTCCACGTCGCACAATATACGTTGCTCCAGCGCCTCGCGTAGTTCAGCTCTCATCGTGCGCAACTCCGCAGCGATGTCCGCGTTTTCTACGCCAACCATGAGCATTCCGCTGGAAATCATACAACCAACCGGTTTACCCGGCTGCGTCACCGCTTTAACGCCGAACGCCAAAACGCTTTGTACCGCTGAACGGGCAGAAGGCATCGCCGCGATCTCTTCCACGGTTAGATTGCCCGCGGCATAAAGCCGCAAAGCACTTCGATAGAGATCAGCCTTGCTGCCAAAGGCATGGTAAAGACTGGGCGGCGCTATACCGATCGCCTGACACAAATCGGTTATTGATACGCCTTCATAGCCATGCCGCCAGAAGAGATTCAAAGCAATACTGAGCGCGTCGTCCCGGTCAAACGTGGACTTGCGACCACGGGATTTCGAATCAGCTGTGGGAGAGGTATTCGTTGTCATTTGCGCATTATATCTGCTTGACACCTCTGCGCAAGAAAGTATTGTTTATCGCTCACTAAACAATAATGGCGCCTCATTACCCGCGCCACATTTTGAAAAAGGATAAAGATTTTATGATGAATGATCAGCAGGTTGTGATTATTGGCGGCTCAGAAGGGATTGGTCTTGCCGTCGCTAAAGCCGCCACCGCACTTGGCGCACGCGTGCTAGCCGTCGCAAGGACAAGGGAAAAACTCGAGGCCGCACAAAGAGGTGTGAATGGGCTGGAAATCCAGGTCGCTGACATCAATAACACAGAATCCCTTCAGGGACTCTTTGCTCGGCTCCCTTTTGTCGATCATGTTTATATTGCTGCGGGTAGCACTAAAGTGGGCAGTCCACTTGAAGCTGAAATCGGTGATTTTCGACATAAATTTGATGAACGTCTTTGGGGTTCCGTTGAAGTGGTGCGTCCTGCGCATGGTCTTATGCGGCCCGGTGGATCATTTACGTTTACCGGTGGGCTCTCATCAGACCGCCCCGTCAACGGCGCATGGGTATCTGGCATTGCCACAATGGCAACTGAACAGTTGGCGCGCGTGCTGGCGCTGGAACTCGCCCCCCTTCGCTTTAACGCCGTTGCGCCCGGCTATACGGACACGCCAATGTGGGACGCTATTTTCCCAGAACTCGGCGTGCGAGTACTCGATGAGGTCGCAAAGAAAAATCCTGTTCCTCGTCTGGTAACTGCTGATGAAGTGGCACAGGCGGTGTTGCTCCTTATGCAGAACAAAGCCATCACCGGTGAAACCATTCATGTGGATTGCGGAGCCCGCCTGGTCTGATCCCCTCTAAAAGCCATCAATGCTTTAAGCCATGCCGATAGATTTCGCTGAAAGGAAGGAAGGAGAAGACAGCATGAATATTGAGAGTTTCGAACACCGTAGGGTAGTAGCTGGCGACATTAACATTCATGCCGTGATTGGCGGTAGTGGATCGCCACTTGTGCTGATTCACGGTTTTCCGCAAACGTGGTGGGAATGGCGTTACATGATGCCGCAACTCGCTAAACGGCACACTGTCGTGGCCGTTGATCTTCGCGGAGCCGGGCATTCTGAAAAACCTCAGGGCGGATATGACAAGCTCAGCATGGCCAGTGATGTTCACGCCGTTATGACAACATTGGGTTTTACCAAATATGCAGTCTGTGGTCATGATATTGGGGCGATGACGGCTTTGGCGCTTGCCCTGACGCAGCGGGATGCCGTTACGCACCTGGCCGTGTTGGATGCATCTCAACCTGGCTGGAGCCGTTGGGTGCAAAACTCGCATGAGCAAAAGGTCTGGCATTTCGCCTTCCACATGAAACGTGATTTACCAGAGTTATTGATACAAGGCCGTGAGCGGGAGTATGTCTCTGCCTTTATCTACGATCGGGCGTTTGATCATGGCGCGCATTCGGTTGATGAAATAGACACATTTGCGCGCGCGCTGGCACAGCCGGGAAACCTGAGAGGCGGTCTGGAATGGTACCGCACCTTTCCGCGCGATCACGAGAATGCCCTTGTCTGGAAAGAAGAGCGGCTCTCCATTCCTGTGCTGGCACTTGGGGGCGAGCATTCGTACGGTTCTCTGATTGTGCCAATGCTGGAGGAGTTCGCATCCAACGTGCGCGGTGGCAGCGTTTCAGGCTGCGGCCACTGGCTACCGGAAGAACAACCCGATGAAGTGGCAAAGCAGGTAATGCAGCTTTTGTCCGCGTAATATAGAGTGATGGCGCCGAACAGGTCGCCGTCATCCCTTCTTGTCGCCGGTTGCAGCCAGCCGCCAAATTCGCTCCCGAATCACCGTTTTCTCATGTTCATCCGTTTCAGCTTCTATTTCCCCAAACAAACCCCAAATTTCTTCTTCCAGTTTATTGCTCTCCTCATTGGATTTACTGGTTTTATCGACACGCTGAATCGTAAACCCATTACAGGGCATCACGACTACTGCATCATGCTTGATCATCATCACTCCCCTGATGCCGGTCATCGGCCACGCCAGATGCATACACCGTTAATCCCGGACATCATCAGATGCCTCAAGGTTAGTCACCGCAGGGAATCCAACAAGCGTAAGCGCAAAGAATTATCTGAGTCTTTTTTTGATAATCATCCATTGAGAAGGTAATGGCTTAATGCCAGTCAAATGAGATGCAAGAGATGATGTCTTGACGCTACCTGCCAATGCCCTGGAACTGTCAACCTTGGCCTAATACCAGCGGGCGATCTTGGATCACCGTCTTCATCACCAACGTGGAAGTTAAACGTTGCGCCAGCGTAATCGGCGGCACCTGTTTAACGGCTTACTCAAAAGTGTTTACAGCTTGCTGCCGTATCAGTAAAAAAAGAGGAGGATCACGTAGGCACGACTTAATTATGCGACATCATTCTGGGTGAGAGTGTTGACTTCAAATGCGAAAAGGCCACCCTATTGGGTAGCCTTTCCTGAATCAATTCTGTTTATTTGGTCAGTTCGGCTGATACGTAAGCTTTGTTATCAACACGGGCGCCAGTAATTTTATATGAAGCGCCAATCTTATGAGCCTGAGCCGCAATTTTGGCTTCGGCACCGTCAAGTGTAGAAGCGGAAGCAGTAACGCTTTGTGCGAAGCTACCGAAAGAAACCAGGGTCAGGGCTGCAACTGCAACGAAAGTTTTGATAGATTTCATGGTCATTTCCTCAGTTAATTTTATACGGTGTGAGGCATTGTGCCTCGATGTGAACAATCATAGAGCTGAGGAAGCTTGATTAAAAGCAGAGCTATTTGCTCAAAGAAATCAAAAAATTTGAATATTCATTCGTGGTGTATAAACCTTAAAGCGTGAACACGGATTCAACACCAATGCATGGATCGACGCCTAAGAGAGTAAACATATTTGTTAGGTTCGTGAAAGTGACAGGCGTAAACGTAAAGGTTGAGTGGACGAGAAGGCTTTAAGCTAATAAAGAACCCGCAACTGATTGTTGTCAGGATATAGGACGCGCTTAATGATAGAAGTCATGACTCCCAAACGGTGTGCTTTGATTTATTGGTAAGCGTTATGTTAGAAGCTGTGCCGAGACCATTCTGAGGTTAAATGCTCTGCGGCACGGTTCATTCTAAATAGCAGCTTAACTGTTACGCTGTAACCTGTACTTACCAGAGAGCTGCTTCAATGAGTTTATCTTGCGCGATATAGACACGTTGTTTTAGATCTTCACTTTCATTGAAGCCCAGCTTTTCGGCCGCAAACTCTTCATTAATGAGCGCCAAAACAATTTTAGTTTTATTTTTTAACCCAACATGCCAGTTACCGTCGGGAAAAGTCGCAACCTGATTCTCTATCATTGATACACACTCAACTGCACTTTTACCCGCGGTAGAATTTAAATACGCACACATATCTACCTCTTTAACCAAAAGAAAAAATTATACCTTAGGTTGCCCATGCAAAGGGCTCTTTTATGTGCATTCATACTTTTTGACTTACGCTCAATTGAAGATGCGTAACTTGAAATGCCACTAACATTTTAAATTATCAAAGCCAATAAAAAACCGGCTCGTAGCCGGCTTCTTAAATGTAATCATAAAGCAGAGAACTCAGCACCTTCCCCTGCCCTACTCAACGGCGTTATTTCATTGTCGCCAAAATTTCTCTAATTGAGCGGTCGATCTGATCTGCAATCTCTTTCGGCAAACGGCTGAACTCATACTGCACCGTGCGCTTCTCTTCATTGGTTTTACGACGTGCATAGGTATTAGCCGTGGTAAAACTTGCCAATTTTTCTGTAACTGCTTTATTGATCTTAACCGGCGCTTTTAGTTGCCGTTTCGTCGCCTTAAAGAATCCCAGGATCGCAGACTTCTTCTCGTCAGCATTGCTGGTGTTTGGCAACTCAGCTTCGGTGATCTTTTCCTTAACCTTCGCGATTACATCTGTAATGTCGACAGCTTCCGCTTTCGCCTCTTCCCAAACATCCAATAGCAGTTGATAGTCCTGAAGCGTCAATTCTGAAACCACCGGGAACAGCTCAATAAATTCCACTGGCACTGCGGCGGCTTGAAAAGCACGCGTCACCTTGGCATTAGAGATACCTTCAGCTTTGGCAATATCGCTTTTGCTCATGCCTGCTTCATGCAGCAACATGAAGCGCAAACCTAACTCGCGTAGGTTGTGCTCTTTAGCTGTCTGTATATCTGCAGCTAGCTGGCGCGCATCGCTGATGTCGAGTTCGTCTACGGTAGTCAGGACTTCAAGGCTGGCACCGGAGAAAAGACAAGCCGCTCGACGACGCGAACCATCCATGATTTCAACACGATCGCCCTTCATGCGGCCAATCGCTGGAAAGAACTGCTGCAAGGTGATAGTCCGCGTAATGTCTTTAACGGACTCTTCCGTCAACGTTTTTTGGTCACGTCCATTGATCTGCGGATCAACAAAGGTTTTCGCTTCAATATCATCATGTGGCACTAACTGACGAACAAAGGTCGCTGTTTTTCCTGACTTTAGCGTGAAGACGCGAGACTGGCTACTGCTGTCGATCATACTCGCGATCGCTGATTGGCCAAGGGTTCGACCGATGCGCTTTAGTTGTTTTGGATCGCTCACAGCGTGCTCCTGATGTATTCAATGCGGTCAAAAACAGCCCGAGAGAACTGCTCAGCTTCATGTTTGGCTTTACGTAATGCGTCCGCACTACCAGGATAAGAAGAAGGATTTGCACTTATCACAGTATCAAAGGATTCACCGCAGCGCTCAAATCCATCCAATCGCGGTAAACCGCAGTCCAGCATTGATTTGGTAAAAACTTCGCGCGCGTAGCTCTGAGAGGTTAAATGGTCATGCTTAGACGTCATCTTCGACATAAAGCCAATATTAGCTTTAAGTCGCGGCTCAACCCCTTCTGACTCGATGCGCTCAAGCATTTCCGGGAGGCGCGTCAGGTACTTCATCGTTGAATGGAAATCAACTTGTGCAGGCGGTGTCGGTGTAAGCAGAACATCACTGGCGGCGATGGCATTCAACATAAAGGAGTCAAGATGCGGACCCGTATCAAGGAAGATAAAGTCGTAGTCGCCTGCCAGGCGATCAATCACATTTCGACGCAACACTTCTGAAGGTGCAACTCCTGGTAAATGTTCCGCAACCAGCTCTTCCCAATCGCTGGCCACAAAGCCGTCATCAATTGAAGCAGGTATAACATCGACGCCTGGCATAACTGTCGGTTTGATGAATTGAGCACGCAACTGATCCGCATCCAGATCGTTAAGCATCGCTTGGGCAGCCGTCTCGAGTACAGAACCGACGCTGTTGGTATGGCTTAAGAACATGGTGCTGGATGCCTGCGGGTCAAGATCGATGACCAAAATGCGCAAATCGTTATGCAGCATGGACGGATGGGCGCGCATACCATGAGCAAGCGTGACGGTGCTGACGGTTTTAGACACGCCACCCTTGAGGCTCACCACAAATACAACGAATGGCCCTTCATGCTTATCGCGGTATTTTGGCACTTTGCGATGCTGATAGATGTCGATGACGTTTTGTAAGCTCAGTGCGTATTGTGAAGTGCTGCCCGTTTGCTTTTTACCAAACTGATAACCGGCTTCTTCCATATCATTTATGGCAGCAACGACAGCGTGTTTACTCAGCAAAGGCATGTTAGCTACAGCGTTGCGGGAAAAAGTTTGATAAAAGCTTGTTTGATTAAATTCCTGCCGCTGCTGCTCAATGTGACTGCTTAACCCGTGCAACATGGAATTAGCACGCGTCGCCATCTCCAGCACACCACCGTAATCACGCTTCATAAGCACCTCAGTATTAATGTTTTTTGGCATACTACACAAAAAACTGAAATCTGCCAATTTTTTAGGAAAATCCCAAAAACTTGGATTTTTTCTGACTAGGTGGATCAAAGCATGCGGTTCATTATTAGATGATTTCAAATTACTACTTTTGAATTAAAAGAAAGAAACTGACATTTACCCTAAATAAGGTTCATAACGATATAACGCTGAGTTACGTGAGAAGGGAAATGCATCTCTATTATTGACCTTTTCTTACTACAGCAAATTGGTTGGTTGTTTTTACTGAAGCGATTTTGTTGCTTTGTTGCGGTTTCAACTTTTTTTATAAGCGAGACCTTCCAGGTCGAGAGCTTTCTTTCTCTTCAGGGCGAACACATTGCTTCTATTAGTAATCAATTTATGCAGTGATTGAGGTCTATGAAGATGCATGTGCCGGGCATAACTGTTTGGTCTTAATGATGAGAGGGGTATCAGAATTTCGCTATCACAATGTAATAAAGTTGATTTCATAATGGTGTTTTCATCATGAAAATTATAATATATTCCTTTAGATTCAATAGTATAGAATTAAAATGGTAAGGTGATATATTTTATGAATAATGAGATTAGAAGTATGGGAATCAAATGCGATTAGTCTCGACGGAAGGCTGTCGGTATTCGCTTCTGAGGTAAGCTAAAGAGGATTACGTATCGTTTAAGGGCTTCAAAAGAGGTAATGGCAGATCAGGTTTGTTTGACTACTTCATAGTAGTTGTCAACGTTGTTGAAACTCTACGCAAGTATCTTTACGCCGGTTAATTCACAGACGCCTTGGGTCATTTTTTCTCTTATCAACTTTACGGGTAGGTCGGCTTACGTTGTAAAAAAGCATTCATTTGATGAGCAGTAATTTAAAGTACAACTATTTTGAGCACCACTTCAGATCCTTCTCAACTATTCAAACGGTATGCACATACCTTATTTTATTACTGATGACGACCAGGGAAGACATGTAAATGTCACGGACTTATCAAGCTGAAGGTAATTTGAAGCATGGAACTGCTATCAATAAGTAAAGCTTAGCTCCACAAGCTAAATTTAGCAGAAAACAGTGCGGCTGCGCTTCAAAAAACAGAATAGTAGTGGCATGCAACGTATGAGTGCTCATAAAGAGCATAGCTACTTAACAAGCGCATATTAGGCATCCAAATCTATCCTGCAAACGAAATCCTCCTTTATTAACAACGGGTCAAAGCAGTGCTACGTAGGATAGAGAACGTGTAACGCCCGAGGCTTAATTCAATTCATAGTGTTCATTTAAGTCATTGGGTTGGTGAAACGAATCTGAAGATCACGTTTCGTAGCCTAACTCTATTCTTTCTAATAGAAAATAAAGAGTCTGATGTTCACTTCACGCTGTGTTTGCGAGTTATTATTGCTACATTCAGCAATAATAAAAAAGCATGCGGCTTGATAGCTAAGAGAAAAATTATCTATAGACTGGATCTGGCAACCTGGCCTGATGATGTTGAATGATAATAAATTTTTTTAAAAAAACTAAGATGCGAGCAAGTAATATTGCTGTGCCGTTCACATTTGCATTACCTCATCAAATTAAATCTGCTTTGAGTAGGTATATTCCTTAGTGATTTTATCCAATGAGTTTGAGCCACCAAACTGCAAATGGTGCAATGTACCCTGTTTACTCGTACCCAATCGAAAAATTCAAAAGATTAGTTAGGGTATTTTCATCATGAAAATATCACAAAAACCCCTTATTGTCATATAGTTAGCAGCATATTCAAAGGGTGAAAAAGAAATGTTCTGCTGCTGGCATACGATTCTGGCCAATCGCTTTCTGCTGTAAATTATTGCTTTCAAAAGCTTGTTTTTGTACGGCAGCGCAAGGATGTATTAAGTGATGGTACATGTATAGGCGGCACATAAGGATGAACAAAGGGGAGGGCGGCTCATTTGGATTCAACGACATATTTAATAGAGAAGATAAGTAGTGTGTTTAGCAGTAGATAGATTTAACGAGTTCTATTTCTAAAATAATCTGTTCTAATTTTTTAGTCTAAGCATGTGCAACACTTTCATGTCGGTGTTAAAACTGTTGATGTACGTACTGATGACGGATTTATTTCTATACGTAAAAAAGTTACATCTACAAATCGAGTGAGAGCTAAGCATGATAAAAAGTGTAATGCCGTGTTGAGCGAGTGAAACTTACAGAGGCTCGACATAAGTGACCTGTATCTGAACATTTAGCCTCTTTGCAAAAGAGAAATCATATCGTTGATCCCCGTCATCAAAAGTTCTTCTCGCACCAGTCTGATCAATCCTATGTTCTCTCTCGTCTAATTCCAGAAAGCCGAAGCCTTCCTCATTACGTTCGTATATGCCTGTAAAGGGAAAATATCGTTATAAAAGTGTTTTTGGTTTTGCTCATCAGAAACGGCAAACTCAGGAACCAAGATCTTCCCATTTTAAAATGTCTATTGTCGTCATCTTTAAACTTAATTATCAGTAAGTTAATACGTTAACTTCACAGACATAATGAGCCATTATTTTAATTATTAACATCCTCTAAAACCACACATTTTATGTGTTTAATGAGGTCGTCGATCAGAAAAGCATATTTGATGTATTTGAAAGAATTCTTTTGCCCGGTTTCGAAAAATACAGGTTACGTTGCTCGTCAGGCATGGAGCTACCTTTGCGAAGGTAAAGTTTTAACGAATGTCACCTTTTTGAACAGAGTAGGGCGGTGTCAAAAAATGAGCGTTAAGGTGAAGGGTTGTTCAATCTGAAAAATGTAGATTCACTGCCAATACAGGCCGTTATCTTTGCGTCTTGCGTTGTCTCTTTTTGTATATCGCTCTCAAATATTTATGAATCACTTTTCCCCGTTATTCACAGGCTAGATCCAATCAGTCGATCCTATATAGATCATATATAGATCCTAAATAGATCCCCGTACCTTGGCAGCCCTTGCTGTATAAGGCCTTTAAGGGCTTCTATAACCACTATGGAGAGAAGATTAACCACTATAGGTAGTGAAACAACCACTGTAGCGAGTGTTACTAACCGCGCTGGAGAGTAGATGAAAACCACTATAGCGAGTAACTGTGCTTTTATCCTGTGCTTAACTTCTGGCTACGAAATGAACGAAATAACCCATCGCGGTTGAGCCTTGCAGTGAAGGATATTGAATTCGAAGAAAGTATGATGAAGATATGCACAGTTCCTGGTAACTATTTGAGCGAGTTATTCAATGGGTAGATCCAATAACAGATCCTCATAAGATCCCTATAGTTCCTATAAGATCCCTATGTGCAGCCATCCCTTGCCCTGCCTGCCCTGAAAGGGGATCACTATCCACTGTAGTGAGTAAAGCAACCACTATAGCGAGGAAATAAACCACTGTAGTAAGTAGCCTAACCGCTACAGTGAGTGCTAGTATCCACTATAACCAGTAACGGCGATTATTAATTGTTCATATCACGGAATTTCCGATGCCGAAAAAAGAACAAGAAAACAATATGATAGCGGAAGCGTTTAGCGAAACTGACAAGCGAACCGGTGAAGTTATCAACCTTACACCCAATAGTAACAACACAGTTCAGCCCGTTGCCCTGATGAGACTGGGTTTATTTGTCCCTACGCTGAAATCCACGGCTCGAGGTCAAAAGAATCAACTCTCTTCAATGGACGTTACTGATGAGCTAAAACAGCTGTCGATCGTCAAATCTGAAGGCTATGAGAATATAAAGATCCTTGGTGCCCGGCTGGATATGGATAACGATTTCAAAACCTGGGTCGGTATCATTCATGCCTTTGCCAAATATAAGGTTCTGGGAGACAGCGTAACGCTTCCTTTCGTCGATTTCGCCAAGTTATGTGGCATACCCTCTGTTCGCTCCTCTGCGAAGCTCAGAGACCGTTTAGATTCGTCCTTGAAGCGTATTGCCACTAACACCATCTCTTTTTCAAACAAAGAGGGTGATACTTACATCACTCACCTTGTTCAGTCAGCAAAATACAGTGTCAAAAACGACAGTGTAACCTTGCAGGCAGATCCCAAAATCTTTGAGCTCTATCAGTTCGATAAAAAAGTCCTTCTTCAGCTAAGGGCCATCAATGAACTCTCTCGTAAAGAGTCTGCACAGGCGCTCTACACTTTTATTGAAAGCCTTCCTACCGATCCAGCACCAATATCGATGGCACGCTTACGCGCCAGACTTAATCTCACCTCACGTGCTATTACGCAAAATGCCACGGTCAGAAAGGCGATGTTGCAGCTTAAAGAGATTGGTTACCTGGATTACACAGAGCTAAAGCGTGGCAATACGGTTTACTTTGCCGTGCATTATCGCCGGCCAAAACTCAGGCCTGCAGACCTGCCGTTAAGCCTGCCTGATATTCATGATGATGAGCTTGATAACGAGCCGGACGTGAATGAGAAGGGCGGAGAGATGGTGATGCTTTCACGTGAAGAGATGGCGCTGCTTGAGAAAATCAGAAAGGGCAAAAAGAGTTAGCGCTTTCTGCAGAGAGCAAGCAACGCAAAAGCTATCCATTGTAGCGAGAGTAAGAAGGCTCACTAACCACTGTGATGAGTATTTTTGATCTCTTATCAAGTAACCGCTATAGCGAGTAACCAACCACTGTAACGAGGTATTTTACTCTTCATAGTGGTTATTCTTTTAAACCGCCCTGGTAACTACTAACCTGCCAAGCCATGTCACTACTCATGTTAGTAATCACTAACATGGCAACAACCACGCATTCATTCTGTAATTTCTCACTATAGCGGTTAGCTTGTTAGGGCAGTAACTTCACTCGCTACAGTGGTTATACTCGTTTTTATACTCCCTACAGTGGTTATCCAGGCAAACATTGCTCATCATGACTACCGCATGAACAGGTTTACTCTCTACAGTGGATAGTTAGCGAGTCCAGATGCCGCTATTTACTCGCTATAGTGGATAGCCTCTTTAGATTACTCGCTACAGTGGTTATACATAGCGATCTTCTCGCAACAGTGGTTATTGCAGAGAATCGGTCTGTATATCTTTGAGTTGCATAGCCATATGTTCCTTAGTCATCAGTACTGGCCGGATCATCCCCTTTGCTTACGCACTTCTCAGGCCTACACAGTAAGAGATAAGCTTTTAGTAATAAACTCATACGCTTCATTGCTTAAAAAGCCGATTAGCCGCTCAAGAACTCCTGACAGAAGCGGTAAAACGGAACGGAGTAAGTCGAGGATCAATTAGAACGCATTCTCCTTGAGATCTGCATTTAGCGGGTCTCCTAATCGAATTTTAGGTGAGGAGCGGACTTAGTATTCAACTTGGAGTACCCTGTTAAGCAAGCTAGCCAGCTAACAATCAAATGTAAGATTATCTCTTTATAACAGGTGACATCGGTAATGGCTCTGATCCCAAAAAACTACACGCGGCTGGAAAATGGTTACCGCGAAAAAGCATTGAAAATCTATCCGTGGGTTTGTGGACGCTGCGCGCGCGAGTTTGTTTATTCAAACCTCCGCGAATTAACGGTACACCATATTGATCACGACCATACCAATAACCCGGAAGACGGCAGTAACTGGGAGTTATTGTGTCTGTATTGTCATGACCATGAACACTCGAAGTACACTGAAGCTGATCAGTACGGTACAAGCGTTGTGGCGGGGGAGGACGCGCAAAATGATGTTGATGCAGCAACCTATAATCCCTTTGCCGATTTAAAGTCGATGCTGAACAAGAAGAAATAAGGTTTGATATGTCAGCTGTTGGCACCAAACCGCCTCGGACGGCTATGAGCGAAGAAGGGACACTGGGAAAGCAGTGAGCCAACGCGATGCGCATCTTTTGAGTCCCAGCAGGGAAAATCTAAACCGTCAACGGAAGCTCATAATGACCCAGCCGTTCTTTTATCGGCTGGATATCTCTGACCTAATCAATTATCTCTATAAACGCTTTATTACAGGTGTTTCAGTGGGTGATTCTGAACGCCTGTTTTAACAAGATACTGTCTGTACTGTCAGCATGATCTGTTCAAGGATTAGATACCTCCATCAGTGAAAAATGCCGGTCTTTATTTACGGATGCTCCGTTTCGCCACTTCACTACAGACTCTAATGGTGCTTGATAATTTAGCGTTGCATGTAGCCGACGTTCGTTGTTGTCCTGCCGCCAGTTATAAATGATGTCAGAACCCTGTTTTTGCGTCAGGCTGGGCGCTTTCGGGTACAGCAGCAGAAGCCGCTCAGTAGCAAGTCACTTGTGACGTCTGTGTTTATGGCTTGGCCGCTGAGATGATAAACGACATGCTTCTGATTTGTGTAATGGTCCTCACGCCGCCGAAGTTGCCAAAGGCATCGCTAACCGAGATGCCTGCGTGCTAGCGCCAATTTAGTTATGCTTGCAGATAAATAAGCACCAGCGTCCGGGTGCTGTGACTTATAGCGACATGTTAACAGGGCCAAATCTGTCAGCCTGCAGACATGACGCTGCAACAGAACCGTCGCATTACACATTACACGCCTCTCGCTTTTGATCTGTCGTCAGTACTCTTGCCCTAAAGCCACTTGAGGCATCTGCTTATCCAGTAGGGTTCTGGCAAGCAGCCACTTCAGGCGGGCATTCTCTTCTTCACGAGCCTTTAGGCGTTTAACTTCGACACTTCCATCCCGCCAGGTTTATTGCGCCAGGCGTAGAAGATGGATCTGAGGTGGTATGTTTACAGCAAAGCCTGCAGGCAGAAACCCCGGTTTCGGCTTCATGAAGATCTGTTCCTCGGAAAACGTTTTTCCAAAGGATGCCCTCACGTGATTGATGATGACATGGCCAACATCGCGGTGTGCTAACCAACGGAGAGCAGGACAAGCCTTATGCGTGTTCTGATCCTGTCATTCAGCAACATGCATTTTATTCAACAAGACCAGCATAAGTGGCAGATTTTACGCTGAGGGAGACGTCCATCACACCCCAACAGTTAGCCGCTCTACACCCTATGGACTCCAGCTTTAAATCATTTCGATCAGGATTTCTGCCGCAATGCCTTTGCTTACCGCACCCCCAATCATGAATAAGACTCATGTTTAATGAAATTAAATCACTTTTACTCACCCAGTGAGTCAGGCATAAAATATGCTCTGTAATTAACTATAGATAATATAAAGGCTACTGAATGAGAAAACCACAAATGAAATTTAGGACATGCTGAAAAGCAATGAAAAAATCAGGTTTTTTTATCTCAGAGTTTAGGATGCCAGATTACAATGAATAAAGAATTTACTTTTACTATTAAAAGCATTCGTTTCGACGAGAATTATAACCCCTCCGAAAGTACGCGTATCACTACTAATTTTGCTAATTTGGCTAGAGGTGAGAAACGCCAAGAGAACTTGCGTAACGCCTTAGTGATGATTGACAATCGGTTCAACGCATTGGCGCATTGGGATAACCCCAAAGGCGATCGTTATTCTGTCGAGCTTGAAATTATATCCGCTGAGTTGAATGTTGATGCTGACGGCAACGGTGATGCTTTCCCAGTTATTGAAATACTGAAAACAAATATCGTTGATAAAAAAACCAACGAACGCATTGATGGTATTTTAGGGAATAATTTCTCCTCTTACGTACGTGATTATGACTTCAGCGTACTACTCCCAGAGCACAATAATAATCAATCCAAATTTAGCACGCCGGAGAGTTTTGGCGTTTTGCATGGTAATATCTTTAAAAGATTCATTGGTTCAAAGGCTTACAAAGATAACTTCAATAAAACACCTGTTATATGCCTAAGTGTTTCAAGCAAAAATACCTATCATCGAACAGGTAATGAGCATCCTGTATTGGGCGTCGAATATCAGCAGAATGAATCTTCTTTAACTGACCAATATTTTACGAAAATGGGGTTGCAGGCTCGCTATTTTATGCCGCCAAATAGTGTTGCGCCTTTGGCATTTTATTTTGTTGGTGATTTACTCAGTGATTACACGAATCTTGAGCTTATCAGTACCATCAGCACGATGGAGACTTTTCAAAAGATTTATCGACCTGAGATTTACAATGCTAATTCTGCAGCAGGAAAATACTACCAACCAAACCTGAATCATCAGGATTATTCTATAACGCAGATTGTTTATGATCGAGAAGAACGTAGCCAATTAGCTGTTGAGCAGGGAAAGTTTACTGAGAAGCACTTTATCAAACCTTACCAAACTATTCTTGAGCAATGGTCTGCTAATTCCGTTCTTTGATTAATCAAATACAAGGTCATCTATTATGAAAAAGTTACTTCCCACTTCGACTGCTGGCAGTTTACCTAAACCTTCCTGGCTTGCTCAACCCGAGACACTTTGGTCTCCCTGGAAATTACAAGATCAGGAATTAATTGAGGGCAAACAAGATGCCCTGCGTTTGTGCCTGGAAGATCAACAACAGGCAGGTATTGATATTGTTAGTGATGGCGAGCAGACGCGACAGCATTTCGTCACTACGTTTATTGAGCATCTCGACGGCGTTGATTTTGAAAAACGTGAGATCGTTAAAATTCGTAATCGCTACGATGCGAGTGTACCGACCGTCGTGGGTGCCGTGTCTCGCCAAAAGCCCGTTTTTGTTGAAGATGCCAAATATTTACGTCAGCAAACCAAGCAACCCATTAAATGGGCCCTACCAGGTCCCATGACTATGATAGATACGCTCTACGATAGTCACTATAAAAGCCGCGAAAAACTTGCCTGGGAATTCGCCAAAATTCTTAATCAGGAAGCCAAAGAGTTAGAGGCTGCTGGTGTCGATATTATCCAATTTGATGAGCCCGCATTTAACGTTTTTTTTGATGAGGTAAACGATTGGGGTATTGCCGCTTTAGAAAGAGCAATTGAAGGGCTTAATTGCGAAACTGCCGTACATATTTGCTACGGTTATGGCATTAAAGCCAATACAGATTGGAAAAAGACGCTGGGAACAGAGTGGAGACAATATGAAGAGATTTTTCCTAAACTACAAAAATCGAATATCGATATAATATCACTGGAATGTCAAAACTCTCATGTACCAATGGAACTCATTGAACTCATTCGAGGTAAAAAAGTCATGGTTGGGGCCATAGATGTGGCAACCAATACCATTGAAACACCAGAGGAAGTTGCCAATACTTTGCGAAAAGCACTACAGTTTGTTGACGCCGATAAGCTCTACCCTTGCACCAACTGTGGCATGACGCCTTTATCTCGTCGAGTAGCAAGAGGCAAGCTAAATGCTTTAAGTGCTGGTGCAGACATCGTCCGAAGAGAACTCTTGGCTAAATAACTTCGCCAAATTTTATATCCCTACTCAGTCCGGGTTGAGCAATGAGATCAATCATCAACTATCCCAAACCATCATTCGGACTGAGCGATGATGCTCATCGCAGCAATCATTGATAAGAACAACAACGATTGAGTAAAGACGCTAAGCAGACTTTTACCGTGTCTCGGCCATGGTTTTCTACTGATTGGCCTCTATTGCATGTCATTATTCATCGCTGTCATTAACTACTTGTGTTCTACCAGAAGTAAAAATAACGAGAAATTTTTCATTATGGAATAACGGGTTATTTAAGATCATGTTTTATATGACTGCATGTCTTTTTTTAGGTGTGTCCTCTTTAAATTTTTCGCGAATGTATTTTACCTAAGACGTTTATAAAGGTAATGGCGCAGCCTTGGATGAAAATGAAGCTACTACGCCATTTTTGAGCGAGCTCAACCTTTTAATTTTCTCAACAAAGGCGGCATGCCGCTGAATTGCTGAATTGTGGCCATCAGCCTGACCGTCATAGTTATATGTCTATGAATGATAGTAGTAATATCAATATGTTAGTGTTATCCCCAATCGTTGCCTATTACCTGAAATCACTGTGTTCTGACAGAGTAAAGGGTAACGCATTTTTCTGTTCCACTTGTAAATCTATTTATCACCTTTCTCTCTATAATCTTAGCTGACTTCCTAAAATAAAGTCTGCTTCCTGTAATGTTACATCTAGTCCCGCTGAAGGGGTAAATGTCAGCTCACCAAATATTACCTTGCTATTTAGAAGGTAGAAGTCAGCTCGGACAAATTTAAAGTCAGAAGCTAATTTTGCAGCATACTCTTTCATTTTATTAAAGCCATCGGGCATTTTTGGGAAACGTTTTTTATTTATTAATTCAATGGTATCCTCGAAAGGTAAAGGGTTCCAGTTCATATCAAAATAGTAAAACTTAGGTATTCCTTTTTCTCGCCCTATGCATACCATTACCGCGTATGGTTTTCCATTAAAACAGTAAAATTTGTAATCATCAGGAAAGCCACCGCTTTCATTTTCAATATACTTCTCGCACAGAATTTTCCTTTCTATTTTTTTATACTGAGGCTCAATAAAAAGGTTAGAAAAATCCTGTCTTAACCATTTATTTAGTTGTCTGTTTGTCTTTTCAATGTCTATTGATGATTTATTATCACATATTATATTATAACCGGCTCCATGGTTACATTTTAGCGCAAACTTTTCAGGTAATGTATTATAATCAATGCTTTGTGGGTTATCGTATACGCCGTATAAGTCATTAAGGATTTCATCACACCCTTTAGATGAAACATACTCCCTTACTTTATATTTATCAGCGCACATGGTGTAAATATCACCATTCAGTTCGTTGAATTTAAGCCACTGTATTTTTTCGTTAAAGTTGGTGGGGTTTGTTAAGTTAAGTTTTTTCTTAAACTTAATATAGTAATGAGCTTTAGCACAAAACTTTGGAGAGATATTAGCATAGATGTTTAAAGCTGATTTTACTGTGTGTTTTATCATTTTCATTTAAATTATCTCGTTTTGAAAATGTTAAGATGCATTTTGATGATTGTTTTATTTCTGAAGAAATAATTAAGTAAAGTGCAAGAGAGTATCTCTACAGTTAAAAAACAATATGCAGCACCATTAATCCCGAATGAACTAATCATTACCCAGGATAATGGTATCGTTAATATACAGCATAAGATCATTTTTTTAGCCAGGTAACTATACCCAGACTCTTTTATCATATATCTATAACAAATTGTCCCTAATGAAGAGAACATTGTGCCAATGATTATTATGGGTATAATGTTAACCGAATCCATGTAATTATCGCCATAGAGTAAATGTATAAAATAACCTCCAAAAAGATAGAACCCACCTAAAGCAATAAGTGATAATAGAATCACGATTCTGTTTATTTTAATGAGTAATTTCTCAACGGTTATTTCATTCCTCTCACTATAAATCTTTGAGAAAAAACTGGTTACTAATGACAACACAATAAACGACCAAGCACCTCCTATTGTTAACGCTACGCTATAAATTCCCAGATAAGAATAAGACATTATTTTAGTTAAAAAAATGCTGGATATCTGAGTGTATATATCTGCTGATAAGCTTGATAAGATTAAAGCACCACCAGCGTATAACATGTGGCGATTATATATGCCAGCCACCTTACTATTTTCTTTTATTTTTGTTGTGTACTTAAAATAAATTAAGCGCATAATGTAAGGTATGAGAGGGATAATGATAATAGGTATTGTGAAGTAGTGAACCGGCATTTTAAAGTGAGCAATATAATATCTAATTAATAGGGCGAGAGATAACCCAATTACATTCGTAATTGTATTTATTTTTGATTTTAATTGAGTGTTATTGTAAATGGAAAAAAAGTCCATCACAATATAGTATGTGGCAATGCAGTTGGCCACGCCAAATAAAAATACAATTAAATCAGTAAAGAAATAGAGATAAACTAAAACTGAGCCTGATGATACGAGAAAGAAAATACGCCGTAGATTTTGAGTGTGTATCGCCATTGCGATTCCAGACTTTGTATTTTCACTCATGCGTTTAAATATAATATTCTGACCACCAAACCATGATAGCGTTTGCACAAAAATAAAAATAGATGTCGAAATATTTATTTTGCCAAAGTTTTCTGGCCCAATGTACTTTGCCATAAGCGAATTAATATATATCAAGCCGATTATATTAACTGACTTTTCTAGCATAATCCATATCGCGTTAGAGTACATTTTATTTCTCACGTAAACATAGTTTTTTGATGTCTGTAAATTTAACCTATGATTTTTTGGATAAAGTGGTCCTTTGTTATGAATAATTTCTTTATTTATTGCTAGGGTTTTCTTTTTATCTAAATAACCATTCGCGTCATTTTGTTGAGTTGTTAGTGTGAATGCTTATATAAAAATAGGAAAGTTTTTTTTGAATGAATCAGATTAGTGGCAGTATTTTATAAATAATGATTCCACTTATTTTTAGTGTTTTATGGGCAGGTAATGCGATAAATGGAATGGCGATCACAGGTTTTGAGTTGGGTGTCACCAGCATGAAGTCACATGCATTTATCATAAAAAAGCGAATGAGCAAGCGCATCATCAACGCCCTGTTAAATTTATGCACGGGGGCTGCTTATCTTTAGTATTAATACCAGTGTCATCTAAAGTATTCGTCAGGAGCAATGCCAATACACGGAGGAATAATTCGTACGACAATGGCCCTGTTGGCCTGTAATAAACACGCCTGTCACGTCGCCTCTCGCCTTTGCTGTTATACCTCAATCCCACTATTTGATTAAACAGGGTACATCGGAGCATTACAGTAAGCGGGTGTTAATTCAAATGTTCAGACCAGTAATTTCGATGACCCTTCAGCATTGAAGAACAGGAAACTGAAATATTGCCATTCTCGTCTTTGATAATGAATGGAAGTAAAGCAATAGTCTGAATGATCGGCTTAGGTATAGGGATGATTTCGAGTTTTATGGCCTAGCCAAGGCGGGGACGAGGCGAGCTGACTCCGATAATTTTGAGTTTACCGCAGAGCGGCAAACATTACCGTCCTGTGGCCTTAGCGCTAGCCTTCTAATCCTGGGTACGTGCTTTTCTGGATAGGTTTTTTCGTTCCTGCTTAAAGAGGATGATCTGCGCCCATAGATTAACTCAGCATGGTGTTAGCAAGGACCGCTTCTGGCATAAAGCAGGAAATAAGGAACATTGTCTGACCGCTATGAGCGAAAAGCAAACCTGAGGCTTACGGTATGTTGAGCGATGCAAGTCATTCTGTTCATGTGTTAGAAGCTTAGCTCTAATCCAATACTGGTCGCTCCGACAAGTTCGGGAATGCCAGGAGACGGGTAATGCTTCAACAGTTATCACTGTCAGCAGGGGTTTTGTATGCTCATCGTATAGTCTGGACTTAAGCAGTTGCGTCATACTGAGAAGGCACGTCATAAAGCGTATCCGTAAAATTTCCTTTTCTTCCTTGCGGAGCCAGTCAGACAAAGGCATTAACAGAAACGCCATGAGATCTTCAAGGCTGTAGCTGGTCCAGATAACCAGCCCGTGTTTCATCGATTCCGGATAGAAATTGAAAAAATAAATTCCTGCCTGCGAAATTTCCAGCCGCTAGGCTGATACTGCCGCGAATCATTCAAGAGAGGTAATCATTCATGCTCATGGCGCTAGAAGCACGGGCACCCTTTAGACTGGGAAACCCGTGCTTACGCACCAGGTGTCTTTCTCCGAATTCACTTTTTCTTATAAACATCTGCAGTAGCATGCATTTTGTTTTTGGTATTGCCGGATGTCAGGACGTAAATATCTCCGCCTTTCTTATCGGCAAGTTCAGAAAGCTCAGTCTTTGCATCGGCTGCACTGGTCTCACCTGATGTTGAAATGCTGCCAACCTTTTCATATTGCCCCTGCACCTTTTCAAAATCATTTTTCGGCATCATTTCTGCCGCAAATGAGCTAAATGAAAAAACGCACGCGGCTATAGCGTAAATGAATATTTTCATCTGATAACTCTCCCGTCTGGTTTAGTATGAAGTTAATATTAATTACAAGGATAAATATATAGTCAGCTTCAGGCTTTTGCCTTAGGCATTAAATTTATTTTTCCTTTTTGTGATGAGTGATTTCTTCAGAGCATATGAGCTACTACTTAAAAGTGGATTCGTCGCAAATAGCCTTAGTAAAAGAAGAACGTCTTTGGGGGGATTAGCCAGTATTGAATGAGGTTATATATTTTAGAGTGCTAAAGGTTATAGGTTTTTAGAACTTTCAGAAGAAATAAATTTAAGATAAAGACAGGTTGAGTTAAGTTTTTCGGCGCATGACTGTTGCTTTCTTAATTTCCGCTGTAGGTTGTTGTTTTAATAACATGATATTTGTTAGAGTTGCAACATGATAAGTGTCTTATAATTCTTAATGAATTTAACTGGCAATGCGTTATCAATCATATCCCGGGGGGAAAGATGATTATTCCACAGAAGCTCGAATAAAAGTTGAGCGCTATTAGAATTTTTAACGCTCTCTGGTTTTTTTTGAATGTGGCAGAAACCAGTCAGTATTCAGGTTTATGAGCTTCTTCCGGTGACAGCCGTTGTTGCGGGGACAATGACCGGAAAACGCTCACAGCGCACTTATCTGTTTATCGAAGCCGTATTGCCAGACGTCACAACGAATTAGCCGGTCATTAAAGTAGTCAGAAAAGCGTACGGTGGTAAAGTTTCTAACAGTCAGTCTCAGATAAGCAGGGATGACTTAAAAAGTGCAATCGATGTCATGGTTGCTGATGTCGTGGATTTTTCGTGAAAATAAATACGGAGAGGGTAGTTTGGCTTGTGCTGAATCCTGTCTGGAGATTCACGTGGCCTTTTATAAAGAGAGGTGTCTGTTAGCTAAAAATCCACTCTGAAAATAGTGGTTAATATTTATCGCGTAACAGCGCGTTATTGATGTTTGAAATGAGCCTTGCTGCGACCTGTTACGCTTTCGTCAAAACAGAGTAGCCGATTTCTGCCTGCCTCGCATCGACCGGTAGTTTAACCATAAGAGCTGCTGGACAATATTTATTATCTTCTAACAGGCATTAAATATGAGGACGCAGCGAGCCGAAATGCCGCGCTGAGATGACCGCCTGCCCGGAATATTTCGTCGCAGTTATGTCTACGATCTTATTCCGTCAAAAAAACAGAGCTGATTTGGATAACACATCGACTGACTGCGTTCAGAGTTAAGATTTTTTTTACGAATAAGCCCGGTTGGATAGGTCGTATCGGCCCGGTAAGAAGTTCCTGCGCTTTTTTAGATGCGCTGATACACGTCGTTTTAAGAGCCAGAAGCAGGGATTTCGCTGTTCACAACCTCAGGCCCGACATGAGGTCGGTAAAATCAGCTTGGATCCATTCGACTCGGGCTTGGTAGCGATTTTTTCTAACCGGAAAAGCATTCCCTTTCTTCATAGTCATCTTATGTGATTGAAAAAATTGTCAGCTGAGCTTGCTCCTATTACTGGGGATAGAGGCAAGAGCATTTTCACAATAGACTCAATGAATAAGGACAGATCGCTGTGGGACGACGGGCTTCAGTCCGCCCATTCCAGCGCCGCCAGGTCGTGAAGCTAAACCAAACCCTACTTTCCGACAGGCGGGCAGCAGACGTTATGGCTTCACGTAGCCACCGGATCAGTTGCGCGCGTTCGTGAGCGGGATGCCTCCAATCTGACCTTCGCCTTGAACTCCGCGCTGTGCAGTTTCCGCTTCTTTGCTTCCGTCATTTCCTGTCGTCCTGCGTTGAGGACAATGAGCGTAAACTGCTGTCTCACATCGTTGCTCCACTATACTGACCATTGCAGTAGTAACTTACATACGAGGCTGCGCACGGTTAATTACTGGGTGCTAACCTTACCCATGACCATCAGGAGAGCAAAATGCAAAAGAGTAAAACCTTGAAAGCCCTGCTAGCCGTAACGGTAGTGGCAGCTATGTTCAGCTCTGTCGGTGTGCAAGCCCAGACCCCGACGAGCGCCGCGCAGAATGGTGCCGCTGGCCAGACCGGATCGCGCACCATGCTCAGCGCCGACGACGTAAAAGCGTTGAAGGACATGGCGCAGGCTAATATCAATGAAATCGCCGCCGCCAAAATCGCGCTGAGCAAGGCCCAAAGCAGTGAAGTCAAAGCATTCGCTAAGCAGATGGTCGACGACCACGGCGCTGCCTTGACCAAAGTACAGACGGTTGCCCAGCAAAAGGGTGTAGCACTGCCGACTGAGCCAGACGCCAAGCACAAGGCTATGGCCACCGAGCTGGAAAAGCAGAGCGGCGGCGCATTTGACAAAATGTATATGGAAAACGCCGGCACTAAGGACCACAAGATGGTGCTGTCGACGCTGCAGAGTGACTCCAGGAAGATCAAGGATCCGGATGTGAAGGCCCTGGCCGACGCGCACACGCCAGTTGTTGAGCAGCACCTAAAGTCCGCCCAACAGATGTCGATGTAAGCAAAGTCAGTAAATAGATCGTTCGATGGGCACAAGGGGCTGCGGCGTGGATTACCCTTTGTTCAAAGTGTTGCCGAAAGTCACGGCGGGAGTCTCACTGTTATCAGTGCTGAATTACGGGAACGACTTTTACTGTAAGTGTGCCGATCGATGCTCGCCCATGTGCAGTCACAAGCTGACACTTACTCTACGTGTGGACGAGTAGAGTGATCCGAAACAGCCGTCGATAAGCTGCATAGTGCAAACATTGACAACGTCCGCTTCGGGCACAAAGCAGCCGGACGCGGACGTACCTTCCACGGTGAGCGAGGATCGGACTCGCAAGCCTTAATGTGAGATGTCGAAATAGGCGGATTAAATCCCTCAGTGACCGCGAACGGTCAATCCTACAAGTCGGATAACAATCGGACGTACAACGAGTATGCAAACAAAGGCCGCTGGCATAGCAACCTGATAAGCATTCATCACATTTGTCATGTAATGCGGCCCCCTTCCAAATTCAGCCAGTGTGATGACCAAACTCATCAGAAACGCCATGATGGTTGCCATATAAAGAGCAAATATGTAGGGCGAAGCGTGCTTGGGTAAGCGGAATTTTGCGGTTTTTTTAGCGATTGAATGAGTCATCGAGTTGTCCCTTTTAACAAAGATTAGCGAAACAGCGGCTAACCTAACAACCTAACGAGGACGAGGGTAGAGCGGTTATGCTTTAATCATTACTAAGTAAAAGTAACGAATCAAGCATTGGGGATGATATGGACGTGTTAGGGCTGATTAGCACTTTTATCCGCGTGGTGGAGAACGGCAGTATTGCAGCGGCGGCACGCGCTAAAGGCATGAGTCCAGCGGCAGTTAGCCAGAGCCTTTCTCGGCTTGAGACCCATTTGGGTGTGCGCCTGATTTCGCGCACCACACGTAGCATGACACTCACCGAAAATGGTAAGCGTTATTTCGAGAAAGTACGCCATATTCCCCATGATATCGAAATCGCCTCGCAGGCTGCAGCGTTTGAAACCAAACCGCAGGGTCCTCTTTGTATCGCTACGACGGCTGCGTTTGGTCGTTACGTTCTCGCTCCACTGATGCCCGCTTTTCAAAACGCTTTTCCTGATATTAATATCGAATTGATTAGTACCGATCGCAACGTCGACCATCGGTTGGAAGGCGTCGACGTCAGTATCCGCATTGAGGCACAGCTGAACGATCAACTGATTGCCAGGAAAATCGCATCGTTACCGTTTATCTTCTGTGCGGCCCCTGCTTATCTGAACCATGCGGGCATCCCTCAAACTCCCGAAGAACTTAGCCAGCACGCCTGTCTGGTTTTCCGCTATCCCACAGATGGTCGTTTTCTACCCTGGACTTTTATGATCAATGGCCAACCGGTTAACGCGAAACTCAACCCCATGTTCATTAGTGATGATATCGACATCATTGCAAAAATAGCGGCAAACGGGGGAGGGGTTGCCCGACTGGCAAGCTTTGTTGCTCAGCCGTTGATAAACAATGGTCAACTCATGCCTTTGTTCTGCTCAGGCCTCAGTGATGAGAATGATGTGGAGTCTTTACCGATGAATATTTATGCCTGCGTCAACGAACGTTCGGCACTTAATTCAAAAGTCCGAGCATTTATTGATTTTTTAGAAAGGGCGATGTAGGGCGAGGCACAGTTGTTTTATGCAGAATCAAAAACTGAGTGCTTTTTAAGACAAACGATCAACGATAAGTTCAGCGGGTTATGTCTGGCTATCCTTAAAACAGGTGGCCGCGCATGACTGATTGAACTCACAGCATAATACTGGCTTTTAGCGAAAAGCGGACGTATGAAGGACAGATCAGGACAAGAGATGTCGAGAGTATAGAATTAATGAATCCTGTCTGGTAATCATTATGTTGATGAGATTAAAGCACTTCTGCATAAGGCGGATATATGGATTTTTATTGCAGTAAAGAATTCACTGGCTTAAAAGCCTGGGACTCTCAACATGTTGCCAGCTTCGATAATATCAGCGTAAAACTTCACTGGACCGATCAGCCTTACAAATGGCATATCAATGACGGACAAGAGGTTTTTGCTGTTATGGATGGTTGTGTTGAAATGCTTTACAAAGAAAATGGGGAAATTAAAAGCAGGGAGCTGAAAACCGGTGATATTTTTTATGCAAGTGAAGGGACAGAACACCTCGCTCATCCGCAAGGAATAGCACGCGTTCTTGTTATTGAAAAAGAAGGATCAATCTAATCCTAATTTCAAATAACCGGTTTAAGCGATTTGATCTGTCACGTACCAGGGAGGTACTGGGTTATCAGCCAGCCGATAATGCCTTGCAGGCGTTTAAGCCGTGTTCACTTCTAAACTGACATCAACAGATGTCATATATGGCCGGGGCCAGACCAGTTGTAGGATGCAGGTTTCATTAAAGATCATGGGTAAATCAGCCGATAAACGTAGACTACTCCTTCTGACCTTGTATTCGTCATAGAGAATTTCCCGCTCATTTCTGCGGGCAAAATGGCACCGTAGAAGTGCTGTTGATCAAGCTACAGTGTCAGCCACCGCTCATGACTGACATTCGCGAAATTGAGAACCTCTTACCGACGCACTTCCCAAGTTTCTGAGGCAGCAATTACGGCGATCAAAAGGTCGGTGATGACCAGTATCGAGCTTGTTCAGTATTGTCAGCAAACAACGGATCCGACCACCATGAACACTGTGATCAAACCTACCCTTTCCGCCGTTTGGTCTATGGACGCACAAGGCATATGCATCGCCAGTCAGGAAAGCCCTGCGGGTCTAATGCCCGCACTGAAAGGCGTCACGCTAAGTGCATGGCTGAAGCTCGCACAGGCTGATGATGATGCGAAGATCGCGCAGCAACTTACTGCGGCATTGGAATTTGTGACACCTTTTCATCTCGAAGTGCCGATCCATTGTCTGGATGGGACGACGCGGCGTGTGATTGTTTCAGGCCTGCCGGATTGCCAACCTAGTGCTCCTCGTCTGCAGTACAGCGGCTTCATTGTTGATATAACCGGGCAGCGCAAAGCACTTGAAGACGCGCTGCGCACGGCGGCGGAATACCGTCTGTTGATTGAAAACAGCACCGACCTGATCGCCCATTGCGACACGGATGGCAGGTACGTGTCGATCTCGCCTTCTTATAGCAAAATGATAGGCTGGTCAGCCGATGAGATGACAGGCCAACGGGTCGTGGATTTCTTGCATCCCGACGACCGCGCATCCGCCACGGATGTACTGGTACATCTCTTCAATGGTGGCGTGCGGGCGGACGTAGTGGAGAACATCGCGATGGGCACTATAATACGCTTGGCACCAAGGCCTGCGGCGTCAGCGATCCTTCCACAGGCAACAACATCGGTGCCGTGTTGATTTCGCGCGACATTACGCGTGACAAAGAAAAGATCCAGAAACTTGAGAAACTGGCCACCCACGATACGTTGACCGGATTGCCTAACCGAGCCTGGATCAATGACCAGGTTAGCTGCATGCTCTCGCAGGGCGAAGATCTGGCATACACGACAGTCCTGTTTATCGATCTGAATGGGTTCAAAGCTGTCAATGATTCGATGGGACACGCGACTGGGGATGCCTTGCTGCAGCAGGTAAGCGAACGGCTACAACGCTGCATGCGCCCGGGCGACTCTGTGGCACGCCTGGGCGGAGACGAGTTTGTGGTCGCAGCGAAGTGCAGCAATCGCGAGGCGGCGTCCATAATCGCCCAGCGCCTCATTGACAGCCTGAAAGAGCCATTTTCTATCAATAGTCTGGAAGTACCGATCGGAGCGGCGATTGGCATCAGCCTTGCACGGTTTGGGACGACATCGGCCAAGATGTTATTTGAAAATGCCGATAAAGCGATGTACCAAGCGAAAGCACGCCGTGATAGTTCATATCAGTTTTTTGAGCCCACAGCGCTACCGTTGCGTGATTAGGATAGCCGGCTTCGCTTTCTGCGCTTCTCTACGATTCATCAGGGTGTCGTTTACCCTAATGCCCGTTCGCCGCATTACCGTAGAGCGCTTCAGCGCATATTTCCCGCCTCAGAAAGATGCGCTGAATTTCGCAAATGAATCCTGCGCTTAAGCATAGAAATGTATAAGAAATGACGTTAGAAGCTTCTCAGACATTCGCTATTGGCACAAAGCCGTCTTACGCGGCGAATAGTCCACTATGAGCGAACAGCGGGCATTTGATGTAAAGCGAGATATAACTGGGCAGTAGGGTTATCAACTACCTGACACCGACCCGCTACAGATAACTCTCCTTTAATCCCCGTTTTCTCTCGATGTAGCTAACGTAAATTACGAAATAGCTTCGCTGACTAGATTTGACCATCAACGAAAATTGCCCACAGTTCTTCTACAGCCCGGGACATTCTTGCAGCAGGCCGGAAAAGCCTGATGTCAATGGGGATCCAGAGAGCGCTTTCTTTACCTGCAGCAACGGCAATCGTGCCGGCATCAACATCCGGAGCGGCCAGCGTTTCCGGCAGCCATGCGATACCGTCTCCGGCTCTGACCATAGCCAGCAATGTAGCCGCAAGATCGGCGGTAAAGGCAATATCCATCCCGCGTCTTGCTCGATTCACCTGTGATGTGTTTGAAAGGATCCGGCCAAGGCCAGATTCAGCCGAATAAGAGAGGAAAGGAAACTTTTTCCCTCCAGATGCCTGCCAGAGTGGCTGCCGGGTAGCGGAATCGCACTTTGAATAAGGCCGTAATATTTCCCGCCCGAGCCGGACACTGAGGTATTTCGACTGATCGAGGTTAATGTGCATGTGGGGATGGTAGTAACAAAGCAGAAACTGCGCGTCACCTTTTTCAATCATACGCTCACAGGCACTCAGCGAATCAGACAGCAGGCGAAAGGAGCCGAAGCGAGCAATTTTTTCATTATTGCGCATCAGCGTCGGGAAAAAAGAAAATGACAGGGAATGCGTAGCGGAGAAAATCACGTCCGGTCGGGTATCTCCTGCTGCTTCTATAGCTTCGCTTCTCAAGGTATAGAGCGTGCGAATAAGTTCCGGGATCTGCGTGACGAAAACTTCTCCGGCGCGCGTCAGACTGACGCCCCGACGGTTTCTCTCAAAAATCGGTGTTCCGAGCCACTCTTCCAGCGAAACAATTCGCCGGCTGAATGCTGGCTGCGTCACATATCGTGAAGCTGCTGCACGGGAGAAATTCAGTGACTGCGCCAGCGCAACACAGTCCTCAAGCCACGTTAACTCAAGGTGATGCCGATTTTGCATTACAGCCTGCCTCTTTGGCATTAGAACAGCTCCCTCTTAATACTTAGTATGGGATCAGACAGGACACCAAGGTCCTTGAATACTACGTGAGTGTATTATGCCGATAAATATCCGGCATGACATAACACATTTCGTAGGCACGTAAGTTTGACTGTATTTGACTGAGAATTGCCGGAGAGAACATGCGTATCCTAGACGTTGTAGAAATGACCAAACCCATTGCTTCCCCTATCCGTAACGCGTACATCGATTTCAGCAAAATGACGGCGAGCCTGGTTGCCGTTGTGACAGACGTCGAGGTGGACGGACGCCGCGTAGTGGGATACGGGTTTAACTCTAACGGCCGTTACGGTCAGGGCGGCCTGATCCGGGAACGCTTCCGCAACCGCATTCTGGAAGCCGAGCCGGGAAGTCTGCTGAATGATAAGGGCAATAACCTGGATCCGCATAAAATCTGGGATGTCATGATGAGCAACGAAAAGCCGGGTGGCCACGGGGAGCGTTCAGTTGCCGTCGGTACGCTAGACATGGCCATCTGGGATGCCACTGCTAAAATCGCTAACAAGCCGCTTTTCCGCCTCCTGGCAGAAATAAAAGGCGTAGAGGCTAATCCGCGCGTCTTTGTTTATGCGGCGGGTGGATACTATTACCCTGGCAAGGATTTAAGCGCGCTGCGTCAGGAAATGCGTGGCTACCTGAACCGCGGCTATAACGTCGTTAAAATGAAAATCGGTGGTGCGTCTCTGGAAGAGGACCGCCGTCGTATTGAGGCCGTACTTGACGAAATCGGCAGCGAAGCACGCCTCGCCGTTGATGCCAATGGCCGTTTCGATCTGGAAACCGGGATTGCCTATGCCAAAATGCTGCGTGAATACCCCCTGTTCTGGTACGAAGAGGTAGGGGATCCGCTGGATTATTCTCTGCAGGCCTCACTGTCACAATTCTATCCTGGCTCAATGGCGACAGGTGAAAACCTCTTCTCTCATCAGGATGCGCGCAATTTGCTGCGATATGGCGGCATGCGTCCGGATCGTGACTACCTCCAGTTTGACTGCGCACTATCCTATGGCCTGGTAGAATATCTGCGCACCTTGGAGGTGCTTAAAGAATTTGGCTGGTCACCGTCACGCTGTATTCCTCACGGCGGCCATCAGATGTCACTGAATATCGCAGCGGGTCTTGGTCTGGGTGGTAATGAAAGCTATCCAGATCTCTTCCAGCCATACGGTGGTTTCCCTGACTCGGTGAAGGTTGAGGATGGGCACATCATCATGCCCGAACTGCCGGGTATCGGCTTTGAAGGCAAATCTGACCTTATTAAAGAAATGCGCGCGCTGGCTGAATAATTTCCGGCTACCTGCAGCCTTGCCTGATTCTTTCATTTCGCCCCTCTGTGCTTAAGAGGGGCGTTGCGGGAAAATGTATGAAACTTTTAAGTTATCTGACGCCGGAAGGATATAAGAGTTACGGTATCCTGAAGGGCGAGAGCATTATAGATTTGAGAAGCCGGACCGATATCGACACACCCGATCTGAAGAGTTTTATCAGAGAAAAGGGAGTCGCGTCTGCGGATGAATATATTGATATTGATCCGGATTATCAGCTTTCTGATATTACCTTTCTTCCGGTAATCGAAAATCCGGGAAAAATACTCTGTGTGGGTATGAATTATCAAGACAAGCGTACGGAATTCAGTATTACTTCAGACGCCCCCACAATATTTATCCGTTTTTCCGATTCTCAGACCGCTCATCTGGAAAATATCGTCAAACCTGCGCTGAGTGACCAGCTGGACTATGAGGGTGAGCTTGTACTCATCATTGGAAAACCCGGCCTGAATATTCCGGCAGAAGAAGCACGGGAATATATAGCCGGTTATTCATGCTATATGGACGGTTCGGTGCGTGACTGGCAACACACGTGGTTCACCGCCGGTAAGAACTGGAGTAAAACGGGAGGATTCGGCCCCTGGCTAGTGACGCCCGAAGAAATTCCAGATCCACAACAGCTCCGGCTTAAAACCTGGCTCAACGGCGAAATTGTCCAGCAGGACAGCACGGCCAGTATGGTTCATTCAATCAACAAAATTATCAGTTACATGAGCACGTTTACGCAGCTCTCTCCGGGTGATGTCATTCTGACGGGGTCCCCTGGCGGCGTTGGCCGTTCACGTCACCCGCAGCTGTTTCTGAATGATGGTGATGTTATCGAAGTCGAAATTGAATCAATCGGACGACTGACTAATTATGTCGTCTCAGTTTCAAAATAATAAACATAAAAATAGCCAAGCTGATATTTAAAAGGATCTGAAATCAGTATCTCCTCCCCTACATCTGCTCCAGACGAGGAAGTTAACATGAGTAATAATACTCTTAACGGTAATGCACTTATCGGGAAAAAGCGCTGGACTATAATATTACCCGCCGTATTTATCATGTACACAATATCTTTTTTTGACCGGGTCAATATAGGCATGGCGCTGCCTCATATTACAGCCGAAATGGGGCTCAGCGCCGTTGAGGCCGGCTGGCTTGGCGGCGCATTTGCGTGGGGCTATGTGGCAACGCAGTTCACTGCGGGCTGGCTGGCGCTCCGCTTTGGCTCCAGAAGAATTATTGGCGTCAGTCTGTTTCTTTTTGGCGCCTGCGCCATGCTGACAGGCCTGACGCGCAATTTCGGTGAACTGGTTGCTATTCGCTTCTTCCTGGGCCTGGCTGAAGGTCCCATTCAGGCGGCAACGGCGATGTTCCTTGCGCAGTGGTTTATGAAGCCGGAGCGCGGACGTGCTTTTGGCATCTGGAATCTAAGCTTGGGAGCGGGGGCGTTCCTTGCCGGCCCGATTTCTGGCTGGATCCTTGCACATCATAACTGGCGCATGATGATGGTTATTGAAGGCGCGCCGGCGTGGCTGTTCTGCATCATCTGGTTTTATCTGGTACCCAAAACTATTCAGGCCGCAAGCTGGCTCAGCGCTGAAGACCGGGATCATATCCAGAAAGATCTGACGGCCGAGCAGTCAAACTACGTGAAAGAGAAATCTGATCCGTGGTGGACAATCCTGAAAATACCTGCGCTCTGGCTGATGCTTATTGGCTATTCGCTGCACAGTATGCTGGCGTACGGCTTTACGCTCTGGCTGCCAACGGCACTCAAAGGTTACGGCACGCTCAGCGAATTCATGGTCGGCTTAATCAGCGGCATGCCGTTCCTGATGACCATGGCTGGCATCTGGTATATCACCCGGCGTTCAGACCGTTACAACCAGGAGCGGCGACTACACGCGGCCATCCCTACCGTATTGTGCGGTATCGCCTTATCGGCAGCAGCTTTTGTTCCGCTGTCTTATTATTGGGTGCAGATCGTTCTGTTTATGTTTGTCGGACTGACAATGAAGATGCTTGTGCCGCTGGTTTATGTACGGCTGACTGAAATCCTTCCCACTAAGAAAGCAGTACCTGCAGTAGCGTTCGTGGGTGGGTGCAGTAATTTCATCGGGCAGTTTGGCGGGCCGCTTGTCGCCGGGTATCTGAAGCATCTGGGTGGCGGCAACGATATGACGCTTGCATGGGGTGTTCTGGGGCTGTTCTCCATCGTGGGGGGAATTCTGTTTGCACTGGCGGTAGGCCGCGGGGAGAACGTCTGGGACCTGAGACAGGCGTTCCGCGTGTCTTCACGTCGTGCTCTTCCTGCCAGGGAATAACAAACAGCAGTCTGTTTCCCGGTAATGGGAGCAGGCTGCTGTTCATTCAGTAGGCTGTAAGTTCAGAAACAGGAGGGTGATGAGCGAAATTTATAAAGCGGTGAAAAAGAGCCTGGATGTAGCTGATGATTACATTGTTATCTCACTATATGAGACGCCCAGGGAGAATAAATCGCGCGGTGGCAAACTCTTTAGCAATAACTGATATGTGCTTTTCACCTTCTCCAGAAAGTAAAATTAATATCATGCTTCAACGGGTTACTCATAAGTAGTTAACCGGACATCACCCGGCTATTTTCCTGGTGCCCAGAACACGCGCTTTCCTGCCGTTCACACAGTTATTACTTGCTCAGCAATCCAGTGCCTGCACCGTCCGGTACTCATATGTCCGCTGTTGGCACAAAGCGGGTACAAGTCAGAGCCTGCTGTGAGCGAGAAGCGGTCGCACAATAAATCTATCTTTGCGCGACGCGCCGCTACGTATATCGCAATCTATCTCTTAACGGAAAAAATTGCAGTTTCAGTTTGGCAACGCACCTGCCCAGTTCTCTGGACGCCGTCCACGCCAAGGGTGCGCACGTTCAATCTGACCGGCAAGACTGAGTAGTGCATGCTCGCAGTTGTATCCTGCGAAGAACTGCATCCCGATTGGCAGATGGTTTGATTCGCAGAAACCCAGTGGAATCGACATGGCTGGCGTTCCGCACACGTTAGCCAACGCTGTGAAGGGCGTCTGGCTGAAAACATGATGTAGCCAATCGCGGCCATCCATTTTATCCTGACCGCGATTGAAGGCACCCAACTTCGCAGGAACGTCAGGCAAAGTCGGGGTCAGCAACATATCGTATTCGCCAAAAAATGCCCCCATCTTTCGCGTAACGGTGTTTCTCATGTGCATTGCCCCAACAAGCTCAGTTGCCTTAAGTTCATGACCGAGTTTCCAGAGGGCAAGGTTAGAAGGTTCGAGGGTTTCGGTATTGATGGGTTTATTGTTCATTGAAGCCAGCGCATCGATCCAGCCTGCTGAGTTTGCCGCCCAGAAACACGCATTCATTTCCACAAATGCATCCCAGCTCAGCCCAATGTCTGGCATGACTTCTTCCACCTGATGGCCCAGTGCCAGCAGCAGCTTGACGGTTTGTTCAACTGCAGACACGACTTCCGGTGTGCTTCGTTTACCGTTAAGAGGATGAGTTAAAACGCCAATTTTGAGATTGCCCGGGTCGTTCTCAACGCTTGTGACTAATCCAGGCGTGGAGCGGTCAATGTTAAAGGGGTCTCCCGGCATATTTCCCTGAACGGCTTCCAAAAGCGCAGCGCTATCGCGTACCGAGCGGGTGACAAAACCATGCACGGCGAGTCCCGACCAGATTTCGTCGACATCAGGTCCCATACCGATCCGGCCCCGGCTGGATTTTAATCCAAACAGGCCGTTTGCTGATGCCGGGATACGAATTGAGCCACCGCCATCTGTAGCATGTGCAGCAGGAACGATACCGGAAGCGACGGCAACAGCGGAACCGCCACTCGATCCACCGGCACTAAAATCACTATTCCATGGATTTCGTGTACCGCCATTAAACAGGGGTTCGGTAGTAATACTGGCAGCTAACTCAGGCGTGGTGGTTCGCCCCATAAGAACCAAGCCTGCCTGCCTCATTTTTACGGTCAGATGGGAGTCATGAGGCGAAACCATGCCAGCTGCGAGACGGCTACCGAGCTCATTGAGGCGCCCGGCGACGGAAATACCCAGATCTTTAACCAGCATCGGCACGCCAGCCATTGGCCCCGCTGGATTGTATTTTTCACCTTCCCAGCATTCTATAACAGCGTGAACATCAGGGTTTACGGCCTGATAAGCCCGCATGGCTGCGGATGATACTTCGGCAGGGCTAACTTCTTTTTTATTGATCAGCTCAGCAAGACCGATGGCATCAAAAGACGTGTAGTCAGATAAGTTCATAAACGTTCCGGTGTTTTGAGTAAGACAGATAAGCCCGTGTAGGGTATACTTGGTGGTATCTTTTGATACCGATCGGTATCGTATGATACCAATCGGTATCATTGCAACCAGGAATTTACGATGCCCAGAGCCAATGAGCCACGCCTGCCTCCCCGAGATCGCATTCTTCAGGCGGCCGAAGCACTTTTTTATCAGGAAGGAATAGTCCGCGTTACCGTTGATGCCATTGCAGAAAAAGCGCAGTCAACGAAGATGACGCTGTATCGCCATTTTGAATCCAAGGAAGTGCTGGTATCGGAGTGGATCGGGTTGTTAATCGAAGATTACAGCCACGTTTTAGACCAATTGGCGGAAAGTCATGCTGATAGTGCGGCTGAACAAATTAGCGGGTTCGTACGTTTTGTTATCGACAATCTCTCTGGCACGTCCCAGCGAGGGTGCCCCTTTACCAACACGTTGGCAGAGATAGGTGATCAGTATGCTGATGTACGCGCACTGATAATCAGTCATAAAAAAAGGCAATATCAGCGGCTGGAGGCTTTATGTACCAAGGCTGGTGCAAATGCCCCTGATTCTCTGGCAAAAGAGATAACGCTCATTCTTGAGGGAATTCAAGTGGTTGCTCAAAATGCAAGCTTCGAGAAGTCTTCAGAATTCACCCTCAATATTATTGAAAGCAAGCTCGCTCTGCTTAAATGATCTGTTTTAGAGGCCCCTGAAGGTATACCCGTTTGCGGTGAGTATGCCTTACTTGTGGCCTGAATGTGTTGAACCACTGAATCGCTATGTCCGCTGCTGGCAAAAGGTAGCCTGATGGGGCCCTCAGATCGCTATGAGCGAGAAGCGGACCGACAAGTCATGCCGTAAACCCCTAATAAATTCAATCTCAAATCTTGCTGCTCAACGTGGCTATAGAGTGAAATGTCGCCTACTGACGCAGGGGAAAGATTATTTCAGAGATATTCTGCGGCGTTCCTCAATCCTTCCTTTTTTACCCACCTTAGCCTTTCTCTGCCCCTAAGCCTTATATGAACCTTGTCACAAAACAGGCATGAAGTTTTTAGCCTTCATCAAACAATATTGCCCGGAGTGAAACTGTTGATATCCCGTTACAGCTTCTCGATCATCATTGTTAACGCTGATTCATATACCAAACGCATCAACTCATGATTTTATTGCGCTTATTTACTTTATTTTCCTGATCCAGTCTGCAGCTACAGGCGCTGTAAAAGCGTCAAGACAAACTGGAGATAAAAATGCATTCCTCTAACGCACCCATGACGACTTGGGCAAGAACCAGCGCGATACTGCGTGTGACCTCTGGCAACTTTCTGGAGCAGTTTGATTTTTTCCTGTTCGGATTTTATGCCACCTACATCGCACATACATTCTTTCCGGCCAGCAGTGAATTTGCCTCGTTGATGATGACTTTCGCCGTCTTTGGTGCGGGCTTTCTGATGCGTCCTATCGGCGCAATCGTGCTGGGCGCGTACATTGATAAAGTCGGCAGACGTAAAGGTCTAATTGTTACCCTGACTATCATGGCCGCAGGGACCTTCCTGATTGTCCTGATCCCATCCTATCAAACGATTGGCTTCTGGGCGCCGTTGTTGGTGCTGGGAGGGCGTTTATTGCAAGGTTTCTCCGCGGGTGCAGAGCTGGGCGGCGTATCTGTTTACCTGGCAGAGATTGCCACGCCAGGCCGTAAAGGCTTCTACACCAGTTGGCAGTCTGGCAGCCAGCAAGTGGCCATTATGGTAGCAGCGGCCATGGGCTTCGCACTGAATGCCATCATGGAAGAAAGCGCCATTCGCGAGTGGGGCTGGCGACTGCCTTTCCTGTTCGGCTGCCTGATTGTACCTTTCATCTTTTTCCTTCGCCGCAAGCTGGAAGAGACCGAAGAGTTCACCGCGCGCCGCAATCATTTGGCGATGCGCGACGCGTTTAAAACCCTTTTAGCAAACTGGCAGGTGGTTATTGCCGGTATGTTAATGGTCGCCATGACCACCACCGCATTTTATCTGATCACCGTGTATGCCCCGACGTTCGGTAAGAAAGTGCTGATGCTCAGCGCCTCTGACAGTCTGCTGGTGACCTTACTGGTTGCGATATCTAACTTTCTCTGGTTACCGGTAGGTGGTGCCCTGTCAGATCGTTATGGCCGTAAGCCGGTCTTGGTTGCCATGGCATTGCTGGCCCTCATCACTGCATATCCGGCGCTTAGCCTGCTTGCTAAAGCACCGAGTTTTTCCATGATGCTGACGGTACTGCTGTGGCTGTCCTTCCTCTATGGCCTCTACAACGGCGCTATGATCCCGGCATTAACGGAGATCATGCCAACAGAGGTCCGGGTTGCTGGTTTCTCTCTGGCCTACAGTCTGGCAACCGCTGTGTTTGGCGGATTTACGCCAGTTATTTCTACTGCACTGATTGAGTACACCGGCGATAAAGCCTCACCCGGCTACTGGATGAGCTTTGCTGCTGTATGTGCACTACTGGCGACGTTTTATTTGTACCGTCGCAGCGCATTATCACTACAAACTGCCCGTTGAATCAGGATTTACGTTATGCAAAAAATTTATCATTCACTCCTTATCACACTGTTATTTGCCTCTGTCAGCTCGGGAGCATTGGCTAAAGAAGTAACCGTCATGATTTCAGGCGGATTTAAAGCCGCACTGGAAAAATTGGCCCCACAATTTGAAGCTGAGAGCGGCGACAACATCATTTTGATATCCGGCCCCTCTATGGGTAAAACCCCTCAGGCGATTCCAGCACGCCTGGCCCGTGGCGAAAACGCTGATGTGGTAATTATGGTGGGTGATGCGCTGAAAAACCTGGAAAAGGATAAATGGCTACTGCCAGGCTCGCGCGTAGAGCTAGCTGACTCATCAATTGGTATGGTCGTCAAACAAGGTGACTCTGAACCGACTATCAAAAAGCAGGCAGATCTGCGCAATACCCTACTGCAGGCCAAATCCATCGCTTATTCTGACAGTGCCAGCGGCCGATATGTCAGCAGCCAGCTGTTCAAAAAACTGGGTATTGAAGACAAGGTAAAAGAGAAAGTGCACATGATTCAGCGCATTCCGGTGGCATCCGAAGTGGCGAAAGGAAAATATGCTCTGGGTTTTCAGCAGGTGAGCGAATTGATTCCGGTATCGGGCGTAACCTTTATTGGCGAGTTGCCTGAAGATGTGCAGTACATTACCCGGTTTTCCGGCGCGGTGACCGCCAAAGCAGAACACCCGAAAGAAGGCAAAGCGCTACTGAATTTCCTCTCTTCCGCCGAGGCGCAAAAAACGATTCGCGCCACCGGGATGCGATCGGTGAAAACTGAACGACCCGTTAACCCACGTGATACTGTTCAGTGATCAACTTTTCCAACTCGGCGGCGACGTAGGATTGCATACGTCCGCTGCGCCTGATCAGGCCAACCGTGCGCTTCACCACCGGATCCGTTAGCGGCAGGTGAGTCAGCAATGAATGCTCAGAAGTCGGCATGGACATAGTGGGCACGGCAGCAATGCCGACGCCCGCTTCAACCATACCTAGCATGGTCGTCACGTGACGGGTTTCGCAGATACTGGCACGCTCAGGAGTGATGTTTTCCAGCATTTTATCGAGCAAATTGCGGTTACCAGATGTCTTATCCAGCCCAACATAATCGTGTTGATAAAACTCGCGCCAGGTCAGGCTTTTTTTGCTGGCTATTGGATGATCGCGTCTGCAGGCGGCAACGTAAGCATCTCCCACCAACGGGAGAAATTCGATATTGGGCTGCAGGTTTTTCGCAAAACAGATACCGAAGTCTGCCTGACCACTGGCAACCGCTTCAATGACATTACCGGCACTGCTATCAATAATCTTAACGCGTACCCGTGGATAGCGGACCTGGAAACGGCGAATCACGTCAGGCATGAAATAGTAGGCTGCCGAAGGCACTGTGGCGACAGTTACCAAGCCCACGCGATCCTGACCAACCTTATTGATATCCGCTAATACCAACTCAACATTGGCCAGTAGCTGATCTGAACGTTCAGCAAAGGTCTGTCCATATAGTGTCAGCGTGACGCGCCGGGTAGTTCTTTGGAACAACTTTATACCGAGCGCAGATTCTAGCTTCTCTATCCTGCGGCTCAATGCTGACTGTGAAAGGCAGATAGACTCTGCGGCAAGCCGAAAATTACCGTATTCAACCAGCGCTCGAAAGGCATAAAGATCGTTGAGATCAAAATTCACGGGCATAGTGGCAGTCAATCCTTTCCGAGCCGACAATGGCTTAAAGCAAGGATAATAGCGCTATATTGGACAACGGCAACTTTTTGAAGCCTGGCCGCTCTTTGCCGCCGGTGACACGTTGTCCGGGGTATCTGAAACGCGTGTCGCCCGCACGCTACGCTCAATTATCAGAGCCCGTCTGATTTTGCAACGGGCTAGAGAAAGGGGAAGGCTGAAAGTGAAGGGGCCAGCATGTTCTACTGAACTTTTCACCAGACAAAAAAAGAGATGAATTTTTGATCCATTTTTTCCTTGCCGGTGGTATCGAGATCCATCAATCAGGCATCTGGCACTGAGCGGTAACCGTGCGCATTAAAGGCGTTTACGCTACTGAGGTTGGTGATGATACGCCGATCCTGTCCCGTCTAGCGCAGTGGAAGATTGTTCCGAAACGTGCCGTTGAATTGGGTTTTGAATTTAAGGACGCGTCCGCGTCTTTTCGGAGTTCTGTCAATAACTGTACGGGAGGTTTGAGATCCGAGGATTCGAATCAGCCGGAAAGTTTCGATAAAACACTTCTTGATAACCTGAGTCGGAAAGAACGGCGAAGGATGTTGAACAGAATAAGAGCGTTAGAGCCTGAAAAACCGCATTAGCAGCTGAGGCGGTCTGAAAAAAGTAGAAGCTGCGTGCGACAACGTAATTGAACAAGTCAAAGATTACACCGGCGAAAGCATCAGCCGGGGACTAGCTGCGCGGTTACTCAAGGGTATTGAAACAAAAATAGCCGGGAAATGGGTATGGAGTTCATCAGCGGGTGCTCTGATGAGGCCGCTCAATTCTGACAATCAGCAAACGAAAAATGATGCTGTTGCTGTAAGCATATTAGCCAGGATTAACAGACTAGCTGAGTTGGGTAGAATGAAAAACGGTCAATAATGAACTAGGTTTAATTAATAAAGCACGTTTGATAGGTAAAGATTACGTTAAGGGATCCACAAGCATAGCGAGGCGAAAGCTTATAAAAATCGTTTCATATCAGGCATATAAAAACTCGCTGTGATTGAGACAATTTTCTTCCTATCCTTACAAATGCTGTGATACTGTATAAATACACAGTACAGAATGGGTAGGGAAAATGACGGTTCAGGATTTAAGCCAGATGCATAAAAAAATGGCGTGTGTGCAATTCATCACAGAGGTATCTCTTATTGCGAATTGCAAACCGTCTGATCTGAAAATGGCATTTACTATCATTGCCGACTTGGCTAATTCAGAGACTCGTCAGGATGCTGATGAGGAAATTTTCTACGCTGCAGAATAAGGGCGTTACATGCGCATTGAAATTATGCTCGATAAAAACCAAAAAGTGAGCCAAGCCGTTATTGATGCGTTTCAGGCCGAGGTGCATAGCCGGGTCGGCTCTCTTTTTCCCTCAACTATCGTGCGAGTGCGTCAGGGAAGTATTTCCAGTATCGAGCTGCAGGGTTTTAGTCTTGATGAAGACAAGCGTAGGCTAAACCAGATTATTCGAAACGTCTGGGAAGATGATAGCTGGTAACACTGACAGAACCTTGCAATCGCTAAAACTTGCTTTTAGCGATTGCAAGGTTGGGCAACGAGCGAGCGAGGCGTCAGGGCATGGGTGGAAAAGATGATACTTATCAAATCGTTTACCGGGGAAAAAAGCTCAAACACTATAATCCCGGTGGATAGGTATTTTTTTCAGCGGCCTATAAATTCTGGCGGTGGCTACTGGCTTGGCAGGACTTTCGATTTTGTTTTTATGATTGAAATACCGCGCCCGGTTTCTCTTCGCGAAGTCATTATGTACCTACAAAATTACGCGCGAGAAAGCTCTGATCCCAGCGATAACATTGATGAGTTTCATCTGCAGTGAGCCATGCATGCATAACGCGCATGAATCTGCATTCAGTTACGACAGCTTAAAAAACCTCACGGCACCAGTTCGGGTGCCTTTTTTCGTTGTGTATGCACTTGCATGAAATGCGATGCATAAAGCAGGCTGGCGTGGCGAGGATAGCATTGCGCGCGAAAGCTTAGCTTGTACGCAGATGATAGTTCAGCATAAGAAATACGGGCGCAATAATACAGGGTTGTGATTATTTCATATTTATTGATATTAAATGTTTTAGCTATTGAATACTAACACTGGATGAAAGTGAAAGAGTTTAATAAATAGAAGATTAATTACTAGAATGCATGCAGGATAAAGAAACGTATTTTAATATATTCTGTTACAAAATCTGCTCCAAATATGCCACAACATTTTTTTCTTTCGAAGAAAAAATTGCATGGAAAATTACTTATACTTGAACCATTTTAATCCATTATTAATCAAAGATTTACAATAATGCTGTTTGTGGAAAAAAAATTTTTTTATGATATAATGCGTAAAATTTTTGCTAAAAGTCCATTATGAATACCTTGGCTTTACACAACGTTGCAATGCTTGAGCTTCTGAAATCTTCAGATAAAAAGCAGTTGAGAAATCTAGTTGATCTAGACGATATAGATGCAGTGCTTAGAAAACTGCTTACTATTGATGAAATGCGTGAAGCGGGAACTTTTTTTACTGGACAAGCTTTAGCCTCAAAAATTATATCAGCATTTTGTAAGCCAATTACTCTTAATTCTATTGTTTTAGATCCAACTTGTGGTGCTGGAAATTTGCTTATTGAAGCTTCCAGAAAACTGCCTATAAAAACTAAACTATCTGAAACGATGCGGGATTGGGGAAGGGTTCTTTGGGGATTTGACATTCATGTGCATTTTATTGAAGCAGCTAAGATTCGCATTGTTGTGGAGGCTTTAAACCGAGGTGTTGAGCAAGATTGTGATTTAAAAGAGGCGTTTGAATTGCTTCCTCAAATTTTATTGAAAGATGCTCTAAAGATTGCAAAGAAAGAATTAAAAGAGGTAACTCATTTAGTCATGAATCCTCCTTTTACTATCTGGCCCTCTCCAAAAGAAAATTATTGGAAAGAAGGGAATGTAAACGCAGCGGGTATTTTATTCGATAAATACTTAAGGCTTTTACCAATTAACTGCCAGATTAGCTCTATTTTACCAGATGTTCTTCGCTCTGGAAGCAGATATAATGGTTTTAGAGATTTCGTTTCAAATTCGATGCACGCTAACGTGAGCGTTTGGGGAAGATTTAATAACAAAACCGATGTTGATGTATTTATGCTTTCGGGTGTGATAAGTAATAATGATGAATTATTACAATGGCATAGTGCAAAACATGAAAACACTTCTATTTCTGATTATTTTGATGTCAGGATCGGGCCATTAGTTGCGTACAGAGATCCTGAAGAAGGTAACGAGTATGCATACTTTCATCCAAAAAATTGTCCTAAGTGGAAAGTTGTTAATTCAGTAACTGAAAAAAGACGCTTTTCAGGGACGGTTTTAAAACCTCCTTTTGTTGTAATTAAAAGGACATCGAGTCCTTCAGACCGAAGCAGGGCTTCTGCCACTATCATTAATGTAAATGAATTAGTCGCGATTGAAAATCACATGATTGTAGTTATTCCTAGAGATGGGAAAATTAAAAGTTGCAAAAAATTATTAAAAACCTTACAGAGCCAAAAAACGAATGATTTTCTTAATGAACGCATCCGTTTACGTCATTTAACCGTCGGTGTTATAAAAGATATTCCATTTAACAAAGGTATATAATTAATGGCACGTAAATACCTAGGAAAAAAACCTTTTGATCTTTCAGCTCGTGTTCCTATGCAATTGGGCAGAGAAAGTATTTCTAGCTCAACCGTTGCCGTTTCAGAATTGATCAAGAATGGATATGACGCGGATGCTGAGAGTATTCACGTTGAATTCTTTTTAAGGGACTCACCAGCTCTTTCTACATTGATTATCAGAGATGATGGCAATGGTATGGATGCAGAAACAATATATGAACATTGGTTGAGAATTGGTACAGACTTCAAGAATGGCGTAGAATTTTCGGTAAATAAGAAGAGAGTTTTAACAGGCGCTAAGGGACTAGGGCGATTAGGCTTAGATAGACTTAGTAAAAAAGTTATTTTATATACAAAGAAAAAAGGTAGTAATTCAGTAATCCAATTAGTTGTCGATTGGAGGAAATACGAAGGAACTAGTGCTGCAATCTCTGAGATTCAGCATGATATTTATGAGCAAGACTTGCCACTTTTAGGTAAATATGGAAGTATTTTTTCCTCTGCTGATGAATCAGGAACGTATATGGTATTAATTGGCCTGAAGGATTACTGGTCTCCTGATTTTATTGATGATTTAAAACAAGAACTGAGGCTATTAATTTCACCCTATCGGTCCAATAACGATTTCAATATTACTATTCATAAGAAAATAAATAACGCTAAATTCCCTTCAGAAATTATTGATTCTCAGGAAATTCTTAATGCTGCAAGTTGGGAAGTAACAGCTACAATTGATGATCATAATAGAGTAAAGCTTACTTTTCAAAACAACAATACGAATGAATTAATAGAGCAAGTACCAACACCTTGGAAAGGTTGGATTTCAAAAGAAGGAAATGCGCCACTATTTGGGCCGATAAAATTCGAATTTCATTATATGGTAAGGAAGAAAGAATTCCTTTCTAAAATAGACATGTCTGCGAGAAATTGGTCCAAATTTATGGAGCTCAATAGAGGTGTTAGAATCTATCGTGATGATTTCCGTGTCCGTCCATATGGTGAGCCTACTGGTAAAGGTGATTGGTTAGATTTAGGCTACAGAAAAGCTTCAAGCCCAGGCGGAATTAAACAAGGCGGGTGGAGGATTGCTCCTAATCAAATTATCGGAGCTGTAAGTATTTCTAAAACAGCTAATGCCATACTTAATGACCAAGCTAATAGAGAAGGAATTGTTGAGAATGAAGCTTATCTGCAATTGCGAAAGTTTATTCTAAAAGTCATTTCTTCTTTTGAAGTGCTTGCAACGCGGGATGCACAAGCTGATGAAGGTACAGATCTTGCTGGCGAATTAGAAAAAATAATAAAAGAAAAAGACTCTGTACTAAACGGTGCTATTGAAGATATAAAGGTCTATACAAAAAAAAGCAAGAGAAGGAATAAAAAGGTACCTCCGGCTCAGGTTTTGAACCAAAAATTACGTGACTTAGAAAGAGCTAAAGCATCTCACCAGAAAGCTCTTGATGATTATTATTTATATTTAGAAAAAGAGAGAAAGAAGCTAGAGGGTGAAAAAGATACTCTTTCAAATCTTGCTTCTCTTGGCGTCCTAACCGTAAGTTTTGGCCACGAAATTCGCACTCATTCAGCTTTAGCATTAAATAATGCCAGTTTGCTTAAAAAGGTTATTGAAAAAACAAAAGAAACGGGAGAAAGTATCAATTTTGACCAGCTTATAAGCTTAACTGATCGTATGGTAGTTGGGGCTCAATATGTTGACACTTTCTCTAAATTAGCTATTAATAATATTAAACCAGATAAACGTACACGTTCAAAAGTTAATGTCCCCAGAGTTTTTAAATATGTTTGTGAAATGCTATCTTCAACTTTTAAAAAAACAGGAATCCAGTATGAACTTGAATTTATCAAGATCCAAGAAGAAGAGTTCAATGTTCGCTCATTTGAGATTGATTGGGAAAGCATAGCCATTAATTTTATAACAAATTCCACTTGGGCTTTGGAAGATACGCCAAGAGATAATAGAAAAATAAAAATTATTTTTGAACGTGTCGGAGGGACTAGGTTGAGACTATCATTTATGGACTCAGGCTGTGGTTTAGAGTCTGGGCAAGAAAATACAATTTTTTTACCGATGCATAGCCGTAGACTTGACAGAAGAGGTAATTCTATAGGAACCGGTATGGGCCTATCGATAATAAAAAATCAAGTCGAAGAACACATGCCATCGGGTACTATAACTGCTCAGCAGTACTCAGATTTAGGTGGGGCAGGATTCTACATAGAAGTTTTGCAGGATAAATAAATGGATACGATAATTTTCATTGACGATGATAAAGATGTAAGGGAAACATATGAACTTTCAATGAGTCTTATGTTTTCAGATGAGTACAAGGTTTTATGTTTAGATGCAGAACCAACGATCGACAAAATGATACAACTTTTAAATAGTATAAATGATAAGGTTATTTATTTTGTTGATGAGAAGCTTAAACATTCAGGAATTGCCAATTATACAGGTGTTGAATTAGTGCAAAAAATTAGAATATTTGATACCAAAATACCTATTTATATTTTGACAAGCTTCTCTGATGAAATTGAGCAATATCTTGGGGATATAGAATTTGTTATAGATAAGAATGATTGGGAGTCTGAAGATGCCGAAGACAATCTAAAAAAAAGGTTCCTTCGTCACATTAACACTTATAAGGATATTAAATCCAAGCAAGCAGTTAGGTTTGAATGTCTTTTAGAAAAATCACTATTCTCTACTTTAACCCAAGAAGAAACAGATGAATTCAAAGCATTAGATCTTTCGAGAGTTAAAAATATTTCTAGTGAAGGCATTATTAGTGATGAATCTCTAAATGAGCTGAAAGCAGCTTCCGATGAGTTGGATTTTATATTTAATGAATTAAAAAAAGGTGATTATGAATAGTTTTTTTTATCCTCGCCTAGTCAGGAAGGACATTAAAGTATATTATAAATCTGAAGGAGAGTTTTACGCTACATATAATTGTGCGACAAACTACAATAATATAGCGATGGAGTGCCAATATAGATGCGTTTACTGCGATGCACACATTAGCGAGTGTGGGGGGGAGCCATTTTCTTTAGACCATTTTAGGCCACTTAATATATTTTCTAATAAGTTTAATGGTGTTTTGAAAATTCATCCTTTTAACCTTCATCTCTCATGCCAAAAATGTAATGTTTTAAAGACTAACGATTGGAAAGGATGTGTAGATACAATTGACGGCTTTACTCATCAATCTGGCTTAGGTTATATAGATAGATTTCTCGACGATATAAATGAATATATTAAAGTTGACGAAAATGGGATGGTTGTTTGTATAGATAATAGTGGGCCTGGAAAATACATGGTGCGAAAATTACTATTGAATAGAACGAATCGCGTATACATTAGAATGCGAAGGACAGTTAGGTATAAAGCTGAGCGCGTTCTTGAATTATTACTTGATAAGCAACGTGAGCTTGTAAGTTCCTTGTCAAAGGATGATTTAAATATGTGCAGCAAGCAAAAAGAAGAGATGCGAAAACTGCTGGATTTATATGAAAGGTTTAATCGTATCAATTTAATGAAACTATGATTTCATATTGAGCTTGCCAAGTTTTTCTAATGAGCGAGCTGGTTCTGATGGCTAAATTTATATTCCCCCTAATCAAATTTTAATGAAATGGTTATAAATGAATTATATAGGCAGTTATAGCTCATCTCTCGGTTAAAAAGACAATCCGGGCATTATTATTAATGGATTCCTTTAATCTCAATTTCTTAATGCCCTGTAATGTTTTCTCACTATAGCCATTGCCTGCTAAGTGCGAGGATACTGAACGGTGCATTTCGTATTAGCATTGCTAACAAACTTAGTTTTAGTGGCCGCAAAGTCTGCTTGTTGCCAATAAGGACATTCAGTTTTAGTCAAGGCCGATTCATTGCATATCGCGCTATAAAGTAATAAATTTTAATCGATCAAATCATTTCCAAGTGAATATGGGTGGAACATTATGACTTCTTCCTTCTTCCTTCTTCCTTCTTCCTTCTTCCTTCTTCCTTCTTCCAATCATTTATTTCTTTCATCCTTTCTTGTAGTGGTGTCAGCTCATTCCTGACAAATACCTGCACCGCCTTCACTGCGTCACCAAACCCACCTGAGTTATCAGGGATAATACCCATCATCTGCGGCGGCACGCGGTGCGCGCTTAACAAATCATCGCGGCTGGCCTTCTTGATGTTGAAAAAGTCATCACGGGTAGCCACTTCGCTGAGCGGCAGAATTTTAATGCCGTCCTGCTTGCCGTTGGGCGCATACATGAACAGGTTGCGGAGGTTGCCGATCCCTTTCGTGTCGCGCATAGCCTGTCGCATGCGGTCAACGTCGCTGCTGCTCTGTGCAGCATCGGTCATATACAGGATGTAGCCCACGTGCGCGCCGTTCTGGTAATACTTGCGGCGAAACAGCGTTGCCGCCTCATTCAGCCAGGCCGAATTAAGCGCGCTCAGGTATTCCGGCAGTACATACATCTCCTGATTAATATCCGGCTCGATCAGGTGAAACACGCTGTTGGCCGCAAATTCATGTGCCTCTTTCCAGTCATGCGCAAACCAGTAAGCGCCATCCGCTACGCCCTTTCGGGTGAATTTGGCCGGTGACGTTTCGAGGCGCAGCGTTTCGCCGAGTGAGTTGCGGCGCAGCTCGGCAAAGGCATTACCAAACACCAGATAATCCAGCGCAAACTTGCTGAATTCCTGCTGGCTCAGCAGCGGGTGTGGAATAAACGTGGACGCCAGAATGTTGCGCTTCACGTAAATCGGTGAGCTGTAGTGAACGACCGAGCGCAGGCTTTTTGCCAGCCCGTGAAAGCTGACCGGCGGCTCATACCAGATACCATTACCGATGCACTCGGCATAATCCAGAATGTCGCGCTTATACATGACCGGCGTCGGGTTGCCAAATGAAAACGCATGTGGGGCTGCTGCTGGTTCGGGCTGTGCTCTGGCGGTGAATGCCTTGCGGCCTTTGCGTTTGCTCATCAGTAAAATCCCAGAATTGAAGGGTTAGCGCCGCCGCTGGCAGCGGTGAGCGGTTCGTTGAGAAGTGGGTGCATAACCGCCCAGGCGACGTCGGCGTAGCTGGCCTCTTCGCTTCGGCTCGCCTCATAGGTCGAGCGGTTGCCGCTGGCAGTCATGGTTTTGCAGATAGCCATAAACGACTGCGTGATATCCGTGTTTCCGGCGTCATACTCAAGACGGCCGCTGCCGATGATGTCTTTCGCTTTCAGCACTATTGCGGTTTTCACCTCGGGCGAATATTTAATCTCACGCGCCGCCGGGTAAAACTGGCGTACAAGCTGATAAACGCCCTGGCCGATGCCGGTCGCATCCACGCCGATGTATACCACGGTGTATTTTTTCGTGAGGTCTTCAATGGATTTCGCCTGCGCGGCAAAGTCTATGCCCCGCCACTGGTGGCGCTCAAGCACGCGAAACTTGCCGCCCGCTTCCATCGGCGGCGCGATCACGGCGCAGTCCGCACTGTCGCCGGTATGTGACGGGTCGTAGCCAATCCACACCGGGCGATAGCCAAACGGGCGCATCGCGTAGGGGTTAAAGTCGTCCCATTCTTCGAGGCTGTCGATCATGCATGCCCGCAGCTCGGCGAACGGGAACACGCTCGCCTCATTATCCACAAACTCACACATCAGCAGGTTCTGAAACTCCGACGGGCTGTATTCAAGCTGCAGCTTATCGATATCGAACAGGTTACAGCCGCCGCTCAGCGCATCCTCCACCGTGACAATCTGCCGCCACTGGCCGTCGCCGCACAGCGCGCCTTTCGCAAGGTGGGAATGCGACAGGTCAATCTCGATCCGGTTGTCTTTGCTGCGACACCCTTTATTAAACAGGCCGCCCGACCAGAACGGGTACGCGCTGTGCGACAGGCTCGACGGTGTGGAAAAGTACGTCGTGCGCCACTTCTTGTGCAGCGACATGCCGCTGGCAACCTTTCGCAGCTCCTGAAATTTCGGTATCCAGAAATATTCATCGAGATACAGGTTGCCGGTATAGCTCTGCGCGGTGCGCACGTTGGTGCCGAGGAAAATCAGGCGTGCGTCGTTTGGCAGCACAATCGGATCGCCCTTAAGGTCAATGTCAGCCTGTCGCGCAAAGTCGATGATGTTGTTTTTGAAGACGTGGGCCTTCGCCTTGCTGGCTGTTAAAAAAATCTGGTTGCGTCCGGTCATCAGCGCATCAATCAGCGCCTCGCGGGCAAAGTAAAACGTCGCGCCAATCTGGCGGGATTTAAGAATGTTGCGGATGCGGTGAGCCAGCCCGGCTTTGTGCCAGCTGCGCTGATACTCAAAGCAGTTATCCATAAAGGAACCGGTAAGTTTGGCGATCTGCTCCTCGCTGAACTCGTTTTTAATGACCGGCTGGCGCTCGCCCCTGTTGCGGTTGCGCACGTTGGGATTTAAGTCAGCCTCATTGATCGCAGTTGAAGGCGCAACTACCGACAGCCGCGTCATTTCCTGCAGCTGGATTTCACAGATGGCGAAAAACTATGACCCGCCCATGTACGGCGCTCGCGTCAATATGGAACACATCAAGGGCTATACCCCTGACAGCCCGTTTCGCCGCTACGGTGAAGAAAGCCGACTTAACAGCCCACCGGTCCTGAGTGATGAGACTCATGCCATAAAAAAACGTCCGCGCGCGGTTTTTATGCATCAGGTAATTATTTTTCATCAAGATGTATAATAAATAGCGACTTACAGTGTGGGCAAATCAACGTCTTTTCATGACAATATCCGTTTTACGGTAATTCACGGCTGGCGACGAAGCGCTTGGTAATTTCAGATGGGCATCTTAGCGCGTAAGTTAATCTTTAATCCGTAGTGGTTAATAATCACTATGACCCAGCCCACATAGTGCGGCCAGTACATCAAACTCTCCATCGTGACGAACTAACAGTTTTATGGCCTGTTGCAAAGGTGTCCAGAAGACAGCATCCTGCCAGTCATTTTTTTAATGACAGCGGATAATTAATTTTAGGCTCTAGTATTCATTTAATAGCCTCTGTGATTCTTTTTCTTCTGTGTATTCAAAGGGAAGAAGGTGTGTTTGGATATTGTTGCAAAACCATGCGGATTCGTCTCTATGAAGAGTATCGCCGGGTTTGAGACATATTCCTGATGCTGCACGAACGAAAGCGAACTTTCCATTATTAAACATGACATTATGGATACAAAAAGGGTGGCTTATCTCACCCATGCGCCGACTCGCAACAATATGTCCTTCAATAGGCATAGCATGCTTGATTTTCATGAGTTTACCTTTATTACAGTTGTAAAATTAATAAAAAAGATAATTGTAAATTGCCGTCGCGCAGTGCGCTTATTGCAAAAGAGAGTCAATTTAGGGCTGAATAAAATCTGTCAGCTTTCGGAGAGTCGACAAAACAACCCTCAAAGGAGGCACTCAAGAAAAGTATCGTTTCCAATATTACCGGTTGTTTTGTCAATTATAATGTACAAAAGCACAGGTAAGCTTTTCACTGTTATTTTATTTTTCGGCAGCTGGCTAAAAGAATATAAATTAACACCATAACTCTGTAATAAATAATCATACGCCGTTATTAAACAATGTTCTGTGATTTTTATTATTATCCTTGATTTCATCCTGATGCTTTCAGGGATGCCTTGGAAATTTATATGAAAAGCGCAAGACATTCCCGGCTGATACCCCAAAAAATGACCGCCAGTTAAAAAAGCATACCCAGAGAAGCCGTTCGGGTGGGGTAAGCAGGTTGACCCATCAAGACTCCTTCATTGCTTACATGCTTGCAGAGGAGCCAGGAAAAACAATCAAAGAAGGGAGTGAAACTCCGAGGCAAATCGCAATTCTTCTTCCCCAAGCCAATCAATGCATTAACGGCAGGCGTTAATACACTGATTGAGCCAGTATCAGTTTTGAAAAATATCGACCGTATGGTTTTGCCCGTCATCAATCAGCGGAATTCGGTCGTGTGGCAGTATTACACCATCCAGGACGACCCGGTACTCCTCGCTGCCCTGCGAAACGGTGATGTGGTACTGACTTTGCCCAAATTGATACGTTATGCCAACCGGTGGCCAGTCATGAGGTAGGTGGGCATGTATAACTAAATCTGCACCATAATGTTTAATCCCCAGTAATTCCTCTGTAAGCAGGCGATATGCCCAGCCTGCAGAGCCTGTATACCAGCTCCATCCTCCACGCCCGATATGGGGAACGACGCTGTAAACATCCGCGCTCATAACGTAAGGCTCTGTTTTATATCTCTCGACATCGCGGGCATTTAGCGCGTGGTTTATGGGATTGATCATCGACCACAGCTGCCATGCACGCGCAGTATTACCCATTCGCGCAAAAGCCATTACCGCCCAGATTGCGCCATGCGTATACTGCCCTCCATTTTCCCGCACGCCTGGCAGATAACCCTGAATATAACCGGGATTCGGCCCATGGCCATCGAACGGCGGCGTTAACAGTTTTATAATCCCGGCTTCGTTATCTACCAGGTGCTTATCCAGTGACTGCATGGCGAGGATGCTGCGCTCCTGACTGGCTGCCCCGGATAGCACAGACCAGCTTTGCGCAATGGCATCAATTCGGCAATCCTGTGAGGCTTTCGCCCCCAAGGGAGTGCCATCATCAAAATAGCCACGCCGGTACCATTCGCCATCCCATGCGGAGGCTTCAAGGTTTTTCTGTAAACGCGACGCCTCTGTACGGCACAGCGAAGCAATCTGGGCGTCCTGACGCTGTTCAGCCAAGTCTGCAAAGCGCTGTAATATGTCGTACAGGAAGAAGCCCAGCCAGACGCTTTCCCCTTTACCTTCGATCCCGACTCGGTTCATGCCATCATTCCAGTCGCCCGCGCCCATGAGGGGCAGACCATGCAGCCCGAACTGCAGGCCATGTCTGATGGCTTTCACACAGTGCATCCACAGCGTCTCTTCAAAGGTGCTGATAATGGGTTTATCGTAGACGGACTCTTCGCCGGGCTGGAGCGTCCGACCTTCCAGGTAAGGTATGCGCTCTTCAAGTACGCCGGTATCCCCCGTGGTTTCAACATAGTGACAGACAGCCAGCGGGAGCCAGAGATAATCATCTGAACAGCGCGTGCGGACACCGTTGCCATGCGGAGGATGCCACCAGTGCTGTACGTCACCTTCTATGAACTGGCGCGATGCGCACAGCACAATCTGGTCGCGTAGCCGGTCCGGCATGGCGTGACTCAGCGCCAGCGTATCCTGCAGCTGATCGCGGAAACCGAACGCGCCGCCGGACTGATAGTAACCGCTGCGCGCCATTAAACGACAGGCCACCGTCTGGTACAGCAGCCAGCCGTTCACCAGCAAATTAACGGTGGTGTCAGGCGTTCTGACCACGACTTTATCCAGCACGCTGTGCCAGTACCGGTGAACGTTACCTAGCTCCTCGCGGGCGGCCTCTTCGTTCAGATAATGTGTGAGGCATGCCTGAGCCTGAGCCTGATCTTCCCCAATGCCCAGCACAAAAATAAATGTCTTCTGATCACCATCAATTAATGTGGCTGCAGACTGCACCGCACCGCAGGGATCGAGACCGGCTCCTGTTTTATCTGACAGGGCGCGCAGATTCATTGCCGCCGGTTTTTGCAGGGAACCGTTGCGGCCGAGAAACTCACGACGGTCGCCCGTCAACGAACAGTGAGCACCTGTGACGGCAAAAAATGCGGTACGTGCGGCTCCGTTACTGCCATAAAAGTTATTTGCCATTACACCGCAGCCGCCTTCGACGCTGGCCGCATGGGTAACAACGTGAAGAGCAGATTGAGTTCGTGACTCACCCAGGGTCCACTCTACATAACCCGTAACGCTTAGTTTTCGCGTGCGGCCGGAGTTATTACTGAGCGTCAGGATCGCAAGTTTGACTGGAGCCTGCTCGGCGACCAGCACCGTCAGTTCGCTGTCTATGCCGCTCTCCCGGTGGGCAAATACGCTGTAGCCAAAACCATGTCGGGACAAATAATCCCCCTGACCGCGCACCGGCAATGTGGTCGGCGACCAGCATGCGCCGCTCTCTTCATCGCGCAGATAGAAAGCTTCTCCGCTGCGATCGCTAACGGGGTCGTTTTCCCAAGGCGTTAACCGATATTCATGGGCATTCTCATACCAGCTGTAGGCCTGGCCGGATTCAGACAACACGCTGCCGAAACTCGGGTTTGCCAGCACATTTGACCAGGGAGCAGGCGTCGGACTGTTTTCCCTAAGCACAATCTGATACTCCCGACCATCCTGAGAAAAACCGCCGTGACCATTGAAATGAAGGAGTTGATCGGTATCTGGCGTCCAGGGAATATGCTGATTGGTTCCCGGCACAACGTGGGGAATAAACGGCCTTGGTAACGTTTTCGACGTCTGAATGCGCTGATCGAGCTGTTCATTAAGGCCGCCTGCGCGGTCATCGAGGTAGAGGTGCGCCACACTCATCAAAAGCAGCTTGTCTTCGGCGGAAAGGTGTTCACCATTACGTACAAAAATCCCGCCAGATTTATCCAGCAGGCTGGCTTCAGATCCGGCGTAAATCAGATCCATAATCTGATTTTGCAGCGCCTGCTGGTAGCCACCCGGATTGGCATTCAGGATCACCAGATCCACCGCCAGGCCTTTCAGTCGCCAGTAGCGGTGCGCTTGAATCATGGTGGTAATAGTAGGGATGTTATCTTCGCTGGTGACGCTGAGAAGCACAATGGGGAGATCGCCGGAGATGCCCCAGCCCCACAGGCTCGACTGACCCCGTCGATTACTGCTAATTATCCGGCTCTCAGCGCGGAGTTCCTGACAAGGGTAAAGGATCGCGCCCGCAAGCCGGTTAAACAACGCCGCATCATCTTCATTGGCGTTAATTTGTCGTAACACGACCAGACTGTGGGACCAGGCGAGTTCAAAAACGCGGTCAGCGATTGGATGATCGCGATATTTTTCCAGCAGCGCCAGACTGAGCTGGCGATTTTCACTGATACCATAAACGATATCAATGATGACCGGTTTTCCGGGCTGCAGGGTCACAGACTGACGTATCGCCAGCATAGGGTCCAGTACGGATCCCGATGTGTTGCTGAGTGGTCCGCTTTGCCTGATACCCAGTGCATCAACCGGACGTTTGCCGCGACCGAGAAATTTCGCCCGATCGGTTTCAAAGGAGACGCTTCTTGAGTTGTCGCCATGCACCACCATCATGTGGAACAGCCATGGACTCTTTTCGTCTGGAGCGCGCGGACGCCGGTGACACAAAATGGCATTCTGGGCGGGAATAAGCTCAGTCTGGATAAATAAATTGCTGAACGCGGGATGCGCCCGATCGCTGGTGGCAGGAGCCAGCACCACTTCTGCGTAGGTGGTGAGTTCAATGGTACGAGGCTGGCGACCACGATGAAGCAGCGTGATCCGACGCAGTTCAATATCGTCTTCAGGCGACACCACAACCTGCGTTTTGACGCTAAGAAAGCCGAGGGTACCTCTGAATTCAGCACCAGCTTCGGTAAATATTACTTCGTCGTTACTGTCGGCACGGCCTATAGGTTGCCAGGTATTGCCCCACACTTCACCCGTTTGTGGATCGCTGATATAGCAGAATGTTCCCCAGTTATCGCTGGTGGTATCGCTGTGCCAGCGTGTCAGGGCAAGATCGTTCCAGCGGCTGTAACCGCCGCCGGTATGGGTCATCATCAGATGGTAATGGCTGTTGGACAACAGCTGAACCTCGGGAACCGGACTCTCAGCGCCAGTGAAAATACGGGGTTCATAGCGAACCGGTTTGACTATCCCTTCATGAGACTCAAAATGACGGCGCGGGCTGTAGAGATCGACCGCATCCGGCACGCGTTCCTGTAACAGCATGCTCGCCGACTGGAAGGCCGTGCTGGACATGAATCTCTCCGCCATAGGGGCGCCAAGCAGCACGTGAGCCAGTGACTGAAAGGCCATTCCCTGATGGTGTGCCATCCATGACTGCACCACGGTATATAACTGTCCGGTGGCCAGACGCGACGGCGTGTAGTCCAGCGCTTCATAAAAACCGTACTCGCCGCGCGCGCCACTTTTTTGCAGCCTGAACAAATTTTCACACGCTTTTTGCGGAGAGATCATTAACGCCAGCAGCGTGGCGTAAGGGGCGACGACCATATCGTCAGCCAATCCCCGACGAAGGCCGAGGCCAGGAACGCCAAATGCCTGATAGAGATAATTTTGCTGCACATCAAACGCGTGGTAGCCGGACTCAGATACGCCCCATGGCACCCCGCGCTCTTTCCCCCAGTCTATCTGGCGCATAACCGCCGACTGACTCATCTCATCAATCAGGCTGCCGCGCCAGGTGGGCATCACCAGGTTGGGCATCAGATATTCAAACATTGATCCGCTCCAGGACATCAGTGCGGTTTCGTTATCAATGGTGGTGAACAGCCGCCCCAGAGCGTACCAACTTTTGAGTGGCAACTGATTTGTCGCGATGGCGAGAAAACTGGTCAGGCGAATTTCGGAGGGCAACAGGTCGTATTGACTCTTATCCAGCATATTGCTGTCACAGTTATAGCCGATGTTGAGCAGGCTGGTTGCTTCGCTGTACAGGAACGTGAAATCCATTTGCGCATGATCATGCAGCCGCTGTTCAAGTTCAGTGATGATGTCCAGCTGCATACGTGCCTGCGCGATTGCCGACGCTGGGGGCGTTCCTTCTCCGGTAAATTTCGCCCGGGCAAGCCAGTTAAGAGAGGGCAGAGCTTCTGCGTCATATGCTGGCGTTAACCATCCAAGCAGATGCGCCCCTTCATGGCACAGCAGCGCCAGTTGATTCTGTAAATGTTCTATCCAGCGCAGAACGAGTTTGTCTTCGTGACTGCATGCCTCCTGCAGATGGTTGCTTTGGGTATGCATATTTTTTAATGCGATAAACACCTGTGCCGGAGCCAGCGAGTAAGCATTAAAACACTGTTTACGCAGCGTTTGCAGACTGTCAGGGGCGTTCTGGCCCCAGTGCTTCTCCAAAATACTCAGTGTATCGTCCAGGCCCGCCAGCACCTGTACCGGGTTCAATACCGGTTGACTGCGCATGGCTGAAAGCCCTTCACGAAGCGTGAGTAAATGGCCTGCCATATTGCCACTGTCGACGCTTGAAACATAACGTGGACTGAGTGCGGCAAGGGTGACGGTGTCATACCAGTTATACAAATGACCCCGGAAATGCGCCATTTTATCCAGTGTGTCCAGGGTAAGCGTCACGCGTTGCAATACCGCACTAATCGGAATATAACCAAAATCCCATGCAGTCAGGTTGGCCATCAGTGAGAGGCCAATATTGGTGGGTGAGGTACGGTGTGCGACTACCGGCGGTAAGGCTTCCTGATAATTGTCAGGCGGAAGCCAGTTCTCTTTCGCGGTGACAAAAGTCTCAAAAAATGCCCAAATTTCGCGGCTGGTCTGACGCAACAACAGTTTTTGTTCTTTATTGGGTGCGAACGCATGCGGTACGGGTTGGCGGCTCATCCAACTTAGCAGAAGCGGTGCCAGACACCACACCACACCGACAGGTAAAGCGATTGCCAGGAATGGCGGTGCAAAATACGCGGTCAGGGCAATCAGTGCCACGCCGCTGACCACGTTCAGCCACATCGCCCGGTAAAACCGCACAGGCGAGGTTTTTGCCAGGTCATTATCCGGACTGTGGCTGGCCCACTGGCTGAGGTTACGTTGACTGTATCCCAGACGCCATAATGTCACGGCAATGGCGTAGAGAGCATAGCCGGCCTCATGGGGCAAGGTGGTAAAATTGAGCCCGATCCGGGAAAACCGCTTCAGCGCACCGGTAGTGACCAGCAGCAGATGCTGCCCAAGGGGACGGCGGGCAGGCTTATTGAGGAGATCGTGCACAACAGCCAGCACTGTAGGCATTAGCCACACCAGCAGCAGTACACTTAGCCAATAAAACGGGTTTGGTACCCACAGCAAGCTACAAAACAGCAGTAGCAGTGAGAAAGGGGCCACCAGGCTGCGTCGCAGATTATCGAATAATTTCCAGTAAGAGAGTGCTGACAGCGGATTTTTATCCTGTGTTCCATCCGCTTTTCTGACGTTGGGTTTGAGCCAGTTAAGCAGTTGCCAGTCCCCACGGATCCAGCGGGTGCGTCGTGCAACGTCCGACAGATAGTTATTTGGGTACTGTTCATAGAGTAAGACTTCGCTCAGCAAACCCGAACGTGCATAACATCCTTCCAGTAAATCATGGCTGAGCACCAGATTCTCGGGGCAGGTATTTTGCGTGGCCTGAACAAAGATATCGACATCGTAAATCCCTTTGCCGATAAACGATCCCTCCCCAAAAAGGTCCTGATAGATATCTGAAGACATCATCGAATAGGGATTATTACCCGCAACGCTGCTGCTCATGGCGGCATAGCGCCCTTGCCCGTTGCGTGGCATCTCCTCCGCCAGTCCCGGTTGCAATATCCCGTACCCTTTAACTACCCGTTGGCGTGCAGCGTCATACTCGGGCCGGTTCAGTGGGTGCGCCATTGTCGCGATCAGTTTGTGCGCCGTATCGCGTGGCAGAACTGTGTCACTGTCCAGCGTAATAACGTACTTAATCCGCGCAGGTAGCTGGTCAGCAGGCATACCTGCCACACTGGAAAACTGGGCTTCGGGATGGCGTAACCAGCTGTTCAGCAAGGCCAGTTTGCCACGTTTGCGTTCATAACCCATCCAGACACCCTGGAGCGGATTCCATTCAGGTTCCCGGTAGAGCAGATAAAAACGTGGGCGACTGGCCGGGTAGCGGCGGTTGAGATCTTGCGTTTGTGAAATGGCCTGTTCGATCAGTGCGTTATTTTGCGGAGAATGTTCATCTGCCGAATCAGTCACGTCGGCCACAAGGGCGAAACAGAGATTTTCGCTATGGTTGCCAAGCCAGCAGACCTCAAGACTGGTGATGAGTTTGTTGATGCTTTCGCTGCTGCTGAGCAGGCAGGGGATTACTACCATGGTGGCGGCGCCCTCCGGGATCCCGGTAGAAAAATCCATCCGCGGCAGCGGGCGCGGGGTGCGAAATCGGGTGGTAGCCTCACTCAGCAGGTCGTTCACTGACTGACTGATCACCACAACAAGCGGGATAGCGAGAAGTATCAGTAGCCAGTCCATTCCCTGGTGTGCCGTTTCTTGCACTATTTCGGCTGTTATCGCGGTGGTTAGCAGACACAAGCTACCAAGCCATGAAACCAGTGGGATCTGGTTGAAACTGTGCCGTAGACGGATAAGCCGTGAAGTATCTGCCGACAAAAGCGTTTCCAGCTGATGGCGGCCTTCGCCCATCAGGTAATAGCCAATATGGGCGCCCGGCGTGTCAGAGGCGGCTTCATTGGAGAGCGCCAGTACGCGGCGGGCGACTTCTGGCTCGCTGAAGCGACTCTCTCTGGCTAGGATCTCAATGACGTGGCGATAATGATCTCGCGTATCAAAGTGCATCAAGGGGTAGGTGCCCGCAGGATCAAGACGTAATGTCTGCTCCACCACGCTCATGGCCTCAGCGAAATTAGCCCAGTTCGTTTCACTCAGTAAACGTAAACCGGCGATGCTGTTGCTCACCGAGAGCTGGCTAGCGGCAAGTTGTTGATTGAATAGGTTTATCAGGGTGTCGGTGGTCGTACCTTGCTCAGCCAGTCGCTGCTCAATCCAGCTCAGAGGCAAGGTCAGCATATTGCCGCGCCCTTGTAGACGGCGTACCAGTTCCGCAACAAATGCACTGTTCAGCGGGGGATTGGAGCGCGCCATATCAGCAATTACCATGATCAAGTCGGCGGGAGCATTCTCCGCGCATTTGAAAATTCGCGTTACCCAACTGTCTGCCAGCGTGCGTGCTTGCTGGGCTTTTACGACATCGATACTGACCCGACGGAGGTTCTCAATTAACGCCAGGCGCAGCATACCGGGTAAAGCCCAGACTTCGCCGAGCGTAAGCGGCGTCACCTGTTGATAGGCGCTGATATAGCTGGTCAGATTTGTTGCGTCCCAACGCCCGTCTCCGTGAGCAATTGCTTCGGCAGCAATATCATAAATACGCGGACAGGAGTGCGGCGCGGCCAGCGCCGGAAGACCCTTGCCGAAATTCTTCGGCAAGTGCTGGCGAACGATACGGATCTGCTCCTCAATAAGATAGTAATTGTCCAGTAGCCACTCCCCTGCGGGCATGATGCTTGCCTTTTTCCCGGCATTGAGCTCGTAGCAGTTTTGCGTAATTACCGCCTCATTATTATCGAGGCGTTTGAGCAAATAATAGGGCAGTTTGTCAGGAGACAATTTATGCGAACGTGCCAGCTTTTGTCCGTAGCGCTCCATCTGAGAGGTCGAAAATAGCTCTGCTTTGAAACTATTTTCACTGCCAGGGTCATTGCTCGGAAGGTACGGGATGAACTCGGATGTTTGTGGCCGTGTAGAGAAGTGGCCGAGCCACTTCTTAAGCTTCATGTTCATAAGATGGCTCTGATGCAGCGTTAATGCTCAGGAGCAGTTGCGAAATCAGTTCAGAAACGTTCTCTCAGGATGGGCGTCGGGCATCAGGGATTTAACAGCTGCTGGTATGTTTTTTAAGTTCTGGTTACTGATTTTCGCCTGAGTATGTTTCAGGATCATCATAGAGCAACAAACAGGACTTTAAATCCAAAGCAAAGCATTGTTTGCGTAAGAAGAATTATTGAAAAGGGATAGGACCTAAAGGCTCTAACAGAGCAGGTAACAGTGGTTGTAGATTCACCACCAAGGTTCATTGCGAATCGATACAAGACATAACGATTAACCTTTCAATGAATGAACTTCATCCTATCATACACTGAGCAAAAAATGTGCGATGAATCGCCAGGGATAATCCTGATTTGCCCAGGCTTATCCAGTTCCATACCATCCAATGCGGTGCGCAGCAGGAGCAGCGACGCGTCCAGGGCGTATATCGGGCGGCGGTAGTCCGGCTGCGGGTAAGCGGCAGCATTGAAAACATTTAGAAAGCCGGGGCGTTTGTGGAGAGTAACGGTTTTCCGTCATATGTGCGGGCATCCGCTGAGAGTATCCAGTTGTTTATGGCCGGATATGCCCTGTGTCGGGCATATCTGGGTACGGTGCGGGTGAGGCGAGGGCACACTCTTCTGTGAACGCAAAACGGACATGATAGCCCTTGGTATTAAAGGTCAGCGCCTTCAATCAACACAAAAGTTCCGGTCGCAGCGCCTGCTCGTATTGACCTGGCTGCCTGATATTTAGGGCTCTCATAAAAACGTTTGGCCTCGGCAAAAGAAGCGAACTCAAAAACGACATGCCGTTCATGGGATTCTCCCTCAAGATTTTCATACTGCCCAGACCAGGCAATGATCTTCGGGTTGAAATCCTGCATTGCCTCCCCGGCAGCTTGGGCATACTCAGAGTATGCGACAGGGTCTGATACAGTCACGTGAGCGATTAAATAACCTTTATTCATTCTCTTTATCCTGCGTAAGTGGTGTTGTATTTCAGCGTAAGCACCGAGATAGCCGTGAAAAAGCTGAGGTGATTTAAAGACGTTGGGTTTAATTCTGTGCTTTAGAGGTGAAAGGTTTCGGGTGGCGTTCTGCATCCTGATGGTCGATCATCCATCCCGGATAATGGAGAGGCATAGCGCTTATCGCATCAAGATGCTTCCCTTCCTCCGCTGTCAGAACGATGTTGGTAGCCCGAAGATTATCGGTGAGTTGGGCGATCCGTTTTACACCGATAATTACGCTGGTGACGCAGAGTCTGGCAAGTAACCATGCGAGCGCAATCCTGTTTACCGATACAGCGTGTTTGTCCGCTATGACCCGCATTGCGGCAATGCAATTCCAGACCCGATCGCGATCAACAGGTGGGAAATCGAATGTGTTACGGCGGGCATCGCTTCCCGCTGATGCTCCGGGGACAAATTTAGCGACTGCGGCTGCCATCCGTTCCGTATGACCGTAGCCAGAGTGATCGATCACAACGGTGTTAATCGTTTTCAGAGGAGGAGTCATCTTCATTACCTTCAGACAGCGTTATGCGGGATACGCGGTGTGAAAGCAGTCTATTAAGTATTAAAATGGTAATAAATAACTGAAAAAATAACGCACTGTTACCCTGAGAGTGAACAATGAAGAATCTGGAGGCGCTGATTATTTTTGCGCGTGTAGCGGAAATGAAGAGCTTTACACAGGCAGCTGAAAGTCTGGGTATCCAGAAAGGACGTGCCTCAATGGTGGTCCGTGAGCTCGAACATGATGTAGGCGCTACGCTTCTGCACCGGACAACGCGGACCGTGCAGCTGACAGAAGATGGGCGGGCTTTTTATTCGCGCGCGCGCGATCTCTTGTCGGAAGCTGAAGAATTGCAGTCAATGTTCACTGATTTCGGTATGCCACTGCGGGGACGGTTACGCGTTGATATGCCGGCTGTGTTAGCGCAGAGCGTGGTGATTCCCGCCCTGCCACAGTTGCTGCAAGCACACCCTGAGCTGGAACTTGAGCTTTCAAGCACCGATCGTCGTGTTGATTTGGTTTTGGAAGGATTTGACTGCGTGGTTCGTCTCGGGCCCGTGGTAGATGAAACGCTTATTGCCAGGCCGCTGGGACATCTACGCATGATCAATGCAGCAAGCCCAGGCTATCTGGATCGCTTCGGTGTGCCGAAAACGATAGATGATCTTCTTAACCAAGGCCACAGGATGGTTCATTACATCCGGAATTTTGGTTCGAAGCCTGACGGATGGGAGTATCCAGCAGGCGATGGCTACAAATCGTTGATGCTACCAGGCGCGATAAGGGTCAACAGCGTGCCGGCGTATCATGATGCAGGACTGGCGGGTTTGGGCCTAATCCAGGGTGGGTATTCCTCGCTCTTACCGCACATCAAACGCGGCGCCCTGATTGAGGTTCTTCCTGATCTGCGACCCGAGCCACTCACGGCATCTTTTGTTGTCGCGCATCGGCGTAATTTGTCGCAGCGGGTACGGGCCTTTATGAACTGGACTGAAGAAATTTTAAAACCTTACTTTGACTGATGTCAGCATTAATTTTCGGGACTACCACGAACTCCTGTACTGAATGAGGGATGTGTAAAGCCCTCTCTGAGCGCCCGGTAAATAGTTACATAAAGATTATACGTGATACCTGTACACCAAAATCAGCATCCGGATTGGTCCTGTTGTCGCCGGCCCGCTCCTGAAATATGGCGGCTGCAAGATCCCTTCTTGTGGCCAGACGAGATGCCTCAGCAGATGCCAGAGCGGCGGATATCTCATCGTATTGCAGATCTGTACAGTAAACCGGAGACCCCGGCTGCTGACGCCAGGATTCTGTCAGACTGCCGGCATCATAGGCATCAAAGCCGGTATCACTGACCAGTTTCATAATCAGTTCGCGATGCTCCTTGTTATCACCGGCCACGGGAATGGCGATGCGGCCTTCTGCGCCGGCTGGCTTGCCTTTGGCTGCAAAAGATCCGGAGCCAATTGCATTCCATGCTTTAATAATGGGCCGGCCTAACTGCTTCTCAACCCATTGGCTTTCCACCTGACCGCCTTCAATCGCGTCAATTTTCCGATCCCGGTGCGGATAATAATTAGATGTATCAGCCACGATAACGTCAGAAGGCAGACTTACGATAAGCTGCGAAATCTCAGGGATCCGCATAAGCGGTACTGAAAGTATTAACACATCAACGTCGCTGACGGCGTGTTCAGCCGTAACGGGCAGAGCGCCCTTTTCCAGTGTTTCGGCCTCAATTGTTTCCGGACCACGCGAGTTTGCGACCTTTACGTTGTGTCCTGCGGCTGCCAGTTTACGTGCCAGGGTTTTACCTATGTGGCCTGTGCCAAGGATACCGATGCTGAGAGGGAAAGAATGATTCATCGTTTTCTCCTGAATGAATATTTGCTTTCAGAGAGAGGGCGTTCACATACAAATTGTGACGCCTCTGAAATGGAAGTCCGGCTGTTTAATGCCGACAGGTCCTGCGCCCCGACCTGTCATTATTTACTCAAAAAAGCAGGGGGCGAGGGCGCTAAGCCGTCACTTCTCTGTTACGTGCGATAACGTCTTCATGCGTGAAATTCGCACCGGGGGTCATAAATTCTTTTATCAGATCATCGCGGTTTTTCGGGGCGCGTGCGGCATCGGCGAATGAAAGGGCTTTTTTGAGTTCCTCTGTATCCAGCTCAGTGCAATAGGCAGGCGTACCGGGCTGCTGACGCCAGGATTCACTCAGAGGACCGGCATCGAGTGCATCAAAGCCGGTTTCGTTGACTAACTTAAGCACTACGGCTTTTGCCCGGGCATCATCTCCGGCAACGGGCAGTGCAATGCGATCGGGCGCGCCGGATGGAAGACCTTTATCAGCCAGCGTGGCGGCTAAGACTGCATTCCAGGCTTTTACCAGTTGTCGTCCGGTTTGCTCGCTCGCCCATACAGATTCCGGTTTGCCATTATCAACTTCAGCAATGGCACTGTCCCGGAAGGGATAGTAGTTAGAGGTATCAATAACCACGACACGCTCCGGTACCTGGCTGAACAGGCTGGCCAGGCCGCGATGCTTTTCAAAAGGAATGGCAAGAATAATCGCGTCGACGTCTTTTACCGCATCTTCGCGCGTAACGGCGGTTGCGCCCACATCACGAGCCAGGTCACGGATGCTGTCCGGTCCTCTGGAGTTGGCGAGCTTTATTTCATGTCCGCCAGCAGAAAGCTTACGGGCCAGTGTTGCGCCAATGTTTCCTGCGCCAATGATGCCAATTTTCATATTAAGTACCTTGTTTATAGAGTGATGACACGCCGCTTATTCAGATGCCGGGTGGGACAAAGCATTCAGCGTGTCGCGCAGCTGAGCCAGCCCTTCTTCGCTGAGCTGACAGGCGGTTTTGATTTTGTCGGTGATACACCAGAGTTCCTCTCGTAGGGCATCTCCGGCCTCGGTCAGGGTGATAAGCACCCGACGCTCATCAGCAGGATCGCGCGTGCGCGTTACCTTGCCGGAAGCCTCCAGGCGTTTTAGCAGAGGCGTGATGGTTCCCGTGTCCATATCAAGCTTGTTCCCTAACTCACCCACAGCCCGTGGTGTGCCACAGAACAGTTCAAGCATTACAAGATACTGGGGAAACGTCAGGCCCAGCGGGTCGAGAAACGGCTTATGGAGCCGGTTCATGCGATTTGCGGCTCCGTAAAGGGCAAACGACAGCTGCTTACCAATTTCCATATTTTCTTTAAGTTTCATTTTTCATAATCTCTGGTGCTTTATTATCTAGTGCACTAGATAAAATAGTAGGCGTTCTTGCTCAGTTACGAAAGGTTTCAGTATGGGTAATTTGTGCGGTAACTACGTTTAGCTGCCCAACTGAGATGTCATGGCTTTGTAAAGGGGAGCAGGGCTTACTCTCCTTTGCTTAATATACTTTAGCGTCAATAACTCCACTTCTGGCACAGAGCGGACATAAGTGCCGGGAAGGTTCGATTTGAGCGAAAAACGGACATTCAATATTCTAAAGAGGATACAGCTACTCCGTTAAACTGAGCAGGCATAACAAGCATTCAGTTCTTAAAAAATAAATCCTGCTCAGATCAATATATCTGTTTTTATGCATATGTTATTGACTCAAAGTTTGCCAGCTACGACACTTGTCTTAACATCGTATACAGGAATCACCATGCCGCAACTTCTGCCCCTGCAACTTTTCAAAAACCTGTCTGACGAAACCCGGCTCAGCCTTGTGCTGTTACTTCGCGAAAAAGGTGAGCTCTGCGTCTGCGAGCTTTCGTCCACGCTAAAGGAATCACAACCCAAAATTTCCCGACACCTGGCTTTACTGAGAGAAAGCGGCCTGCTTATCGACAGGCGAGACGGCAAGTGGATCCATTACCGTTTGTCTCCGCACATGCCAGCCTGGGCATCAGCAGTAATTGAACAGGCTTACCTGTGCCAGCGAGATGACATCCTTAAGCTCAGCCAGCAGGCTGAACGCGATAACGCAACCACCAACGGCAAGCCTGTCTGCATTTAAAAAATTTTACCATCATATATATGCGATTTTTTGAATGTGTTTTGTGCGGGATAATCATCAACCCGGATTAACGGGCAACTTTATTTAAAAAGGAGAAAGTATGTTTCTGGCGGGTGCGATTTTCGTCTTGACGCTGATACTGGTTATCTGGCAGCCGAAGGGCTTCAGTATTGGCTGGAGTGCAGTCATCGGTGCGGCTCTGGCGCTCCTGACCGGCGTAGTACAGATTGGGGATATTCCGGTGGTCTGGCAGATTGTCTGGAACGCTACGGCTACCTTTATTGCCGTCATCATCATCAGCCTGCTGCTCGACGAATCCGGCTTTTTTGAGTGGGCGGCGCTGCACGTTTCCCGCTGGGGAGGCGGAAAAGGCCGGCTGCTGTTCACCTATATCGTTCTGCTGGGTGCGGCGGTAGCCGCCCTGTTCGCTAATGACGGGGCGGCGCTTATTCTGACGCCGATCGTCATCGCCATGCTGCTGGCGCTGGGCTTCAGCCCCGGCGCCACGCTGGCGTTTGTGATGGCAGCAGGTTTCATCGCCGACACCTCCAGCCTGCCGCTCATCGTGTCGAACCTGGTGAACATTGTCACGGCGGACTTCTTTAAGCTGGGTTTCAGCGAGTATGCCTCGGTGATGGTGCCGGTAAATATCGCCTCCGTGGCCGCCACGCTGGTGATGCTGCACCTGTTTTTCCGCAGGGACATCCCGGCCACCTACGACCTGACGAAACTGAAGGCGCCGCGTGAGGCCATTCGCGATGCGCGCACTTTTAGAACCGGCTGGATTGTTCTCATCCTGCTACTGGTCGGCTTCTTAGCTCTCGAACCACTCGGCGTGCCGGTAAGCCTGGTGGCAGCGGTGGCGGCGTGTATTCTCTGGCTGGTTGCCCGCAAAGGACACGTGATTGATACCGGCAAGGTGCTGAAAGGCGCGCCTTGGCAGATTGTTATCTTCTCGCTGGGCATGTATCTGGTGGTGTACGGTCTTCGTAACGCCGGCCTGACTGATTACCTTTCTGCCGCCCTGAACCGGTTTGCAGAGCACGGCGTCTGGGGCGCAACCCTCGGCACCGGTTTCCTGACGGCGGCGCTCTCTTCTGTCATGAACAACATGCCTACCGTGCTCGTTGGTGCGCTTTCGATTGACGGCAGCACCGCACAGGGCGTGGTGAAGGAAGCGATGATTTACGCCAACATCATCGGCTGCGACCTCGGCCCGAAAATCACCCCCATCGGCAGCCTCGCTACCCTGCTGTGGCTGCACGTACTGGCGCAAAAAAACATTACTGTCAGCTGGAGCTACTACTTCCGCGTGGGCATCGTGATGACCCTGCCGGTACTTTTTGTGACGCTGGCCGCGCTGGCCCTGCGCCTGTCTGTTTAACCTTAACCCCGGTGTTGCGACTGTGCAGCGCCTTTACGGAGTACCGCTTATGACTGACATCACCATTTATCACAACCCGGCGTGCGGGACGTCCCGCAACACCCTGGCGCTTATCCGCAACAGCGGCACCGAACCCAAGGTTATTCTGTATCTGGAAACACCGCCGTCACGCGACGAGCTGAAGAAGCTGATTGCGGACATGGGCATCAGCGTACGCGCCCTGCTGCGCAAGAATACCGAACCGTACGAGCAGCTCGGCCTGGCAGAAGACCGCTTCAGCGATAACGAACTGCTCGATGCCATGCTGGCTCATCCGATCCTTATTAATCGCCCGGTGGTGGTGACGCCGCTCGGCACGGAGCTCTGCCGTCCGTCCGAAGCGGTTCTCGACATTCTGCCAGATCCGCAGCAGGGAGCGTTTACCAAAGAGGATGGCGAAGTGGTCATTGATGAGCACGGTCACCGCGTCAGCCACTGATTTTTCACCAGGCTGCAGACATAACGAGTGTGAAAAAAGCCGGCATCTGCCGGCTTTTTTATATGCTGCGCTGATTGACCCGCTCTGAGAGCTGAGCGGCACTCTCTTTTCTTTCACTGTAGCGGTCGGTCAGGTAGTTGCTTCGCCCGCGCGTCAGCAGGGTGAACTTCATCAGTTCCTCCATGACGTCCACGATGCGGTCGTAATATGGTGAAGGTTTCATGCGATCGTTCTCATCAAACTCGGCCCAGGCTTTTGCCACGGATGACTGGTTCGGGATGGTGATCATTCGCATCCAGCGCCCGAGAATGCGCATCTGGTTTACGGCGTTGAACGACTGTGAGCCGCCGCTGACCTGCATGACTGCAAGGGCTTTCCCCTGCGATGGCCGGACCGCCCCGGACGTCAGGGGTATCCAGTCAATTTGCGTCTTCATGATGCCGGTCATGGCACCGTGACGCTCAGGAGAGCACCAGACCATCCCTTCTGACCAGAGTACCAGTTCGCGCAGCTCTGCAACCTTCGGGTGCGTTTCAGGTACATCATCCGGCAGAGGCAGGCCGGACGGATTAAATATTTTCACCTCCGCGCCCATAGCCGTCAGCAACCGGGCAGCTTCTTCCGTGGTGAGCCGGCTGTAAGAGCGTTCCCGCAACGAACCGTAGAGCATCAGGATGCGGGGCGGGTGCGGCACTTCTGCGGCCTTCAGCTTCTCTTCCGTAAGGGGCGCATCCAGGAGCGTCGGATCGATATTGTTCAAGGCATCATTCACGTTATTCACAATGGAGTCTCTTTAAGGGGGATCGCGGCAGTCAGGCTGCAGTCGCTGCCGCCGGCGCAGCACTCTTCAGTCAGAAAAGCCATCAGCTGCTCAAGCTGTGAATAACAGGGCCTGCAGAACAGGGTTCGGCTCTGACGTTCCTGACTTATGAGGCCAGCAGACATCAGCGCAGAAAGATGATGGCTTAGCGTGGAGGCAGGAATATCAAGGTGCTTCTGTAGTTCGCCAACCGGCAGGCCGTCATGACCCGCCCTGACAAGCTCCCGGTATATGCTGAGACGGGTCGGGTGGCCCAGCTCCCGAAGTGCGTTTGCTGCGGTATGTAAGTCCATACTACCTCCAATAACTATATTTCCAGAATAATGGAAATTTAGTCAGCGTCAAACATTGATTTAATCAACTTGGCACTCTATTGCTGACTTAAAATGACTGGGTTGTTTCTGAATAGGTAATGCATTAACGTCCGCTTCAGGCACACAGCGGTCAGGCGCTACTCTGAGTCTGCTGTGAGCGTAAAGCGGACGTTAACTTCACTCGGATATAATCAGTTTGTCGGAAGCGCTTTAAAGGTGAATGATTCGAATTAAAGGAAGACTTCGATTTCAAGTGCAGCAAGAATTGCAGCTTCCATTTTCTCAAGGTAGAGCAAGTAGCCGGGCTTCCGGGCCGCTTTATTTAATTGATCCCTGATGGCTATAAGGACTTTTCAAAATAGTTCTTGTGCCGTCAGCCGGTAAAGAACGTAACGTGTCAAATTGATGCGTTTTCCCGCAAAAAAGAGGTTAGCCGATGACCATACAATCCTACAGCCAGTCCGGAAATAATCAGCAGCAGGGCGAGAATCTTCACCGAAGAGACATCTTCCCCAAATATCACCATGGATCCCAGAATTCCGAACACCGGTACCAACAGCGACAAGGGCGCCACGGTAGAGATCGGGTATTGCTTAAGCAGGGAATTCCACACCCAGTAGCCAAACAGCGTATTGGGATAGACCTGGAACAGTATTGACAGCACAGAGCGAGCGTCAAGGTGGTTGACTAGCGCAGTGTATCCATTGGCACCGTTGACCAGCCAGTCCAGCAAGAAAAGGGGTATCGGAGAAAAGGCGCTCGACCAAACCAAAAAGGCAAATATCTGCTTCGTACCCGAATGTTTAATAATGATATTGGCGATACTCCACGCCATCGCACCTGCCAATACCAGCAGCGTACCGAAGAGAGTAACGGAACCATCAGTAATAAAAACAATACTCAGTAAGCCCGTACAAGCGAGAGAGAAGCCTGCGATTTGATAACGGTTGAGACTTTCTTTAAATACCAAACTTCCCAGTAGGATGGTAAAGAAGGCACTGAATTGCAGCAGAAGAGATGCAATCCCGGCAGAAAGCCCGGTTTTAATCCCCAGGTTGACCAGCCCCCATAAACCAATGCCAAAAACCAGACCATAGCTGATGATATAGCGCCATTTGACGTCGGGTTTTCTTATGAAAAATAATGCAGGCAAGGCGCATAGCGTGAAACGTATACCTGCCAGAATTAAGGGATCCACGGCATTCAGCCCCAGCTTAATAACTGAAAAGTTAACCCCCCAGATTGCTGTTATCAGAATCGCAAGCAGCAGATGATGTAATTTCATGATTTAGGTAATCCTGACCATAAGATAAAAGCACAGGCACTCACAAATGCACCCGCGAAGCAGACGGGCTGCCACCCCCAGATCGCATAGAGCTGAGTTGCGACAAGCGCGCCAAAGGCGCTGCCCACGGAATAAAAACACATATAAGCTCCGACGAGGCGGCTTGCCTCTGAGGGCATGGCTGAAATGATGATGCTCTGATTGATCACATGGACCGTCTGCACCGCAAAATCCAGCGCGATGACGCCGATAATCAGCCACAGCAGGGATTTTTCGGCATACGCGATGGGTAGCCATGAGAGTGTCAGCAATGCCAGAGCTGATCCGGTTGCGCGCTGCCCCTTGCCTCTGTCTGCCCATAATCCGGCTTTTGATGCCGCCAGCGCACCCGCTATGCCAGCTAAACCAAACATGCCTATTTGAGTATGCGAAAGCGACATAGCAGTGAGTGGCATGACCATCGTGGTCCATAGCATGCTGAAAGCTGCAAAGATAAGCAGAGCAAGGACTCCGCGCTTCCTCAGTTGAGGTTCAGTGATGTACAGACGGAAAATAGAGAGGAGTAGAAAGGCATAGGTTGGTTTTTTAGCCTGCGGCGGGGAGGGCGGCATCACTTTCGCAACGATTAATGTGATCAGCAATATCAGGCAGGCAGCAATCAAATAAACAGCCCGCCAACCGGCAAGATCGGCAATGATTCCTGAGACGAAGCGGGCCAGCAGGATCCCCAAAACAATGCCGCTGGTCACCTTGCCTACAACCTCTCCGCGTCTATGGGGAGCTGCCAGTATCGCTGCCCATGCAACCATGAGCTGAACCACTACCGCCATCAAGCCGATCAACAGCATAGCGCAAAGCAGGATCGCCAGATTTTGTGATAATCCCGCCATTATCAAAGCCAGTACTGAAAGTATCAGTTGAGTAACAATGAGGATTTTTCGGTTCACCCGATCTCCGAGCGGAACCAGAAAGAGCAAGCCGGCTAGATAGCCTGTCTGGGTAAGGGTGACTACGCTGCCAATTATACCAGGTTCAACATCCAGGGTGGCTGCCATAGATTCAAGTAAAGGCTGAGCAGAATAGACATTTGCCACCGCCAGGGCACAAGTCACTGAGAACAAAAAAATTATCCAGGGAGAGAGCACCGGGTCATCTGCTAACGATGTCTGTATCGCGACGTCAGAATTCTTGCCTGCTTTACACTGCATACTTGCCTCATCTGGTTTCTTTTTAAAACTACATTGCGAATAGAATCTACAGTGGTGGTTTTTTTTTGCAACCTCTTTTAAGGGGGGGTATGGTTGGATCACTAAAAGCAAACTGAGAGATAAAACGGATGGCAAAACAAGAATCACTCAGGACCAGCGAATGTCCCGTTGCCAGGACATTAGAGTCGATTGGTGAACGTTGGTGTTTGATGATTATCCGTGAGGCATTTGATGATGTACGCAGGTTCAGTGAGTTTCAGAAGAATTTAGGACTAGCCAAAAATATTCTGGCTTCCAGGCTAAAACAACTGGTCGATATCGGTGTGTTTGAGATCTGTCCTGCTTCAGATGGCAGCGCGTACAGGGAATATGTCCTTACCGATAAAGGGCGAACCATTTTCCCCATTGTTGTGGCTATACGTCAGTGGGGAGAGCGCTATATGTTTGAGAAGGACGAAATACATTCAGTCCTTGTGGATAACACGCACGGACAGCCTGTCCAAACATTGGAGGTACGTTCATGTGATGGAAACATACTGCAGCCTACCGACTGTCATCGTCGGCGTGTAATTTCAGGCAAAAAGGAGTGACAGGCCTTTTGTTTTGAGCCGCCGGTTTGTTAACCAAGGTCCAGCGTTGTCTGCGGGGAAATGATCCGTGAAGCCCTTATGCTGGTGGGAGCGGTCCCTGTAATGTTAACCCGCTGCCCGCCGATCAGCAGGTTAATGACATGTGAGCGTTCCGGCCTGAAGCTTTATTTGTGAAGTGTCAGAACGGCACAACGCAGTTTGCCACCCCACGCGTGCCATGATTTATCTCAGCCTTCCCGTTGCTTACCCGTCCTCGGAACTTTGCGAGCAGAAACTGCCTATAATTTTTACTACTCAACTGGCAGGGGAAAAACATGTTTAAGGGATTTACGCACACAGTAATCAACGTTTCAGAAGCAGAGCTTAATGTACGTTATGGTGGTAATGGCCCTCCGGTTTTGCTGCTGCACGGTCATCCTCGTACTCATGTAACCTGGTCAAAAGTCGCCCCGGAGCTTGCCAAATCATTTACCGTTGTATGTCCTGATTTACGTGGTTTCGGCCGCTCATCTAAACCTGCCGACCGGCCTGATCATGCGGGTTCTTCCAAAAGAGCTAAGGCAAAAGATTGTATTGAGTTGATGAGTCAACTGGGCTTTGAACAGTTTGCACTTGTTGGACATGACAGGGGCAGCTACACGGCTTACAGGGCTGCCCTTGACTATCCGGAACGAATCACCTGTCTTGCCGTTCTGGATTGTATCCCAATACTTGAAGCTCTCAGCCGGTGTAATGAGAAATTTGCCAGACAGTGGTATCACTGGTTCTTCTTTGCTCAGCCAGAGAAACCAGAGCGGGCCATTCTGGCTGACCCGGACAAATGGTACGGAGGCCAGCCGGAATCAATGGGAGATGAAGAATATGTTGAATTCAGGCGAGCCATACACGATCCGGAAACAGTACACGGAATGATAGAAGACTATCGCGCTGGTTTATATATAGATAAAGAGCATGAGCTTCAGGACCGTCAACTCGGCCGGATAATTGAATGCCCGACTCTATGCTTATGGTCAAAATTTGATGATCTGGAAGACATATACGGTGACGTGTTGGGTATCTGGAGAAGCTGGGCGCCAGATGTCACGGGTAAAGCCATAGGTAGCGGTCATCATATGGCTGAAGAGGCGCCAGAAGAAGTTACAGCCGAACTTAGAGATTTTCTTTTACAACATATTTAGCAGTTCAACTTTTCCTTGTTGATTAACTTACCTACGGGCCAGGCGCATCCGTTTCTGGCATGACGCTTTCCACATGTAAGTAGTCCACGTCAGTTATGAGCGAAAATCGGTCATAAAACATGTGACTACTCGCTATTCCGATGTGTCTGGATTGACCCTGGTGAATATGCACAGCGCCTCCGGGACGATATGGCTGTGGCAGGTCTATTTCATGTCGGGACACTGAATCTGCTCTACAGACTCAGTGTAAACCTGCTGATTACCCATCGAGAGCGCGTCAGCTGCAGCCAGAATCAGGTCATGACTGCTTTCATTACTGAGGAATACTGATCGGATTTTTTCATCGGAAATACTGTTCACCAACGTGCAGTGTGTGCGCAGGTCAGTGATGATTTTCTGCTCCTTCAGCGCGTACTCCAGATTTTTGTACGGAGCCGCCGCTGCCGGTAGCACTGAAATGAGTAGCATAAAGCCGGTAACCACAGTCACAGTGTTCATATTCAGACTCCCTAAGCCGTAAATTATTTCGAACGTTCGTAAAGCAGCAGACCGATTGCGCTAATCCATATGCTACCAAGGTCCGTAAAATTCAGAAAATAGTCTGGTGTATCAGTTCAGGAACTGCAGGTTAAGGCCGGCAAAAATCTGCCAGCGCGGCTGTCCCGGCCCGTCGTCAGCGACGGATGCCTGCGGCTCAATGAAGAAGTTATAGACCGTTTTGCCCTGCTTGATGACCTGGCCCACGCCCAGTCCCAGCGGCACGCCGTAACTGTCATTCTGGAAGTTGTAATTCCAGATAGGTGCAGCGCGCAGGTAAGTCCCGCCGCCCAGCTGATAAAAAACGAACGGCTGAAAAGCGCCCACGTTTACGTCACTGCGGTCATCTTCACCGGCAAAGCTGTGCTGCCAGGACGCCAGATAGCCGTACTGAATTTTGGGCGAACTGGCGTTGAACAGGACGTTAACCAGCCCGGCGGACCATTTTTCGCTACCGAGAGCATTCTCCGTCGCGGTGGGCGCCGTAATTTGCGGGCCAAAACCAAAACTTACTGCCGGATTGCCGGTATCGATCAGATAAGCGGTAAAAAGGTTCAGGTCGCCCAGTCCGGTCTGATGCCCCCCGGTGGGCGGAGAAGGATAGGTGTTAACGGGCAGGGAGGCGCGCAGCAGCCACTTACTTTCGCCCAACGAAAAGGGCTGCGCATAGCGGAACCAGAACTGGTTCGCGTCTTTGTTACTTTCGCTGACGTCGCCGATGTAATAGTTCTGCATGTTAAATGCAGTCATGTTCGCCAGCGGGTTGTTGGCCTGTGCCGCATCTGCCGGCGGGTCTGCCGCAAAAGCATTACTGGCAAGGGTGGAAAAAAATAAGCAGGTAAAGGTTTTCTTTACACTCTTCATCGGCTGTTCCCCGAAAAACGTGGTCCCGGAAATAACAAAGCCGGTAGCGAAAGGCTACCGGCTGCGGGTTTACGGCGTCACCATGTTGAACCAGAAGTCGAACTTATCCATGTAGCCCAGCAGTTCATTCACCTTACCGGCATCACCGGTAATTTTTACCTCGCCTTTATCCTGCGCCTGCTTCAGCGTTTCCTCTTTCAGAATGACCTTGTTAAGAGTTTCACGTGACAGGGTAAGCGTGGCATCGGCGTTCTGCGCTTCCGAGTTTGCGGTGTGATTAAGCACGCCATTTTCCAGTTCCAGTTTGTACTTACCACCGTCACCGCCAAAATCAACGTTCAGCACGGCTTTCGCATTCGCAGCCTTCTCGCCGTTAATGTGCAGCGCCAGGTAGTCAAAGAACATTTCCGGCGTCATGGCGCGAACAGTATCTGGACTCGCGGTGTTTGGCGTTGGCAGCTGTTTCACGCCGTTACGCAGCTCCTGTGCACCGGTCAGATAGAAGTTACGCCACGGGCCGGACTCGGCCTGATACCCCATCTGCTCCAGCGCATCCGCCTCCAGACTGCGTGCGGCCTTGTTGTCCGGGTCGGCAAACACAACCTTACTGACAACCTGCGCCACCCATCGGTAATTTCCTTTGTCATAATCGGCTTTCGCCTTCTGCAGGATGCTGTCAGCGCCACCCATGTACTCCACGTATTTCTTCGCGGCATCTTCAGGCGGAAGCTCATCAAGCGTCGCCGGATTGCCGTCAAACCATCCGAGGTACAGCACGTAGGTTGCCTTCACGTCATGACTGACCGAGCCGTAGTAGCCGCGGTTCGCCCACATGGTGGCAAGGGACGGCGGCAGCTTAAACTGTGCGGCAATCTCATCGCGGGTCAGACCTTCGTTTGCCATGCGCAGCGTCTGGTCATTAATGTAGCGGTACAAATCGCGCTGGCTCTTCATCAGTTTGTTAACATTGTCATTTCCCCAGGTCGGCCAGTGATGTTGAGCCATCAGCACCTCAGCCTTGTCACCCCAGAGGTTGATGGCGTCATTGATGTACTTAGACCAGGGGAGCGGTTCGCGAATTTTGGCACCGCGCAAGGAATAGGTGTTATGCAGCGTGTGGGTCACGTCTTCTGCCGTCTGAATGACCTTTTTCTCTTCAATAAACCACAGCATCTCTGCCGGCGCTTCGGAGCCAGGCGCCATCATGAAGTCATAAGTTAAACCGTCTATAACGTGCTTTTCACCCGTTTTCGTCACGTAATCAGTTGGCGCAATCAGCGTGACCGTGCCCGCTGAGGTGGTGGTGCCCAGTCCGGCACCGACCTGACCTTTCGGATCTGCCTTGAGCAGATTGCCGTACATATAGCTGGCGCGCCGGCTCATGACGTTACCCGCCATGATGTTTTCTGAAACGGCGGATTCCATAAAGCCCGCTGGCGCATAGATTTTTACCTTGCCGGCTTTGACATCTGCTTCATCCACTACGCCGCGAACACCGCCGTAGTGGTCAACGTGACTGTGGGTATAGATAACCGCCACGACAGGTTTTTTGCCGCGATTTTTAAAATAAAGATCCATGCCAACCTTCGCCGTCTCGGCGGAAACCAGCGGATCGACAACGGTGATGCCTTCCTTGCCCTCAATGATGGTCATGTTGGACAGATCAAGATTGCGGACTTGATAGATACCGTCAGTGACTTCAAACAGGCCGCTGATATTGATCAGCTGTGACTGACGCCACAGGCTGGGGTTAACGGTGTCGGGCGCTTTTTCACCCTCTTTTATAAATGCGTACTGTTTAGGGTCCCAGATAACGTTACCCGATTCCCCTTTGATAACGGTATCGGGTAAAGCCGCAATGAAACCTTTATGAGCATCCTCAAAGTCACTTTTATTGTCGAACGGCAGTTGCTGATAAAGCGCATCGTTGGCCTGTTTGGTTGCAGGCGCTGCGTCCTTCGGCGTTTCATCCGCCAGTACGCTTATCGAAAAGGTAGTAAGCAAGCCGGCCAGGGCAAAACTACGGGCCAGGGGTGTTAGTTTCATATGGGTCCTCAGAGTTTCAGGCTAATGAAAACGAGCTCTGGTATAGCGCAATTTGATTAAGGCATTTGCCAGGAAAATTTTGCGTGCACGAAAAAGGGTCAATAATTAAGAAGGAGTAAGCTTCGTTAACAATCTGATATAACCATAGCGAAAGTCTTACATTTCACCAGCTTGAGTTAAGTCGACGTCGAAATTTATATGGAAGTTTTGATGGTAGTCAAAAAGTCAACATTTAAGGACATTTATTGAATAATGTAATCATCTGATTTTTATTGTTTTAATAAATAAAAGTGTTACAGGTCACAATTAAATAAAAATATTACATTATTAATTCATTTTAATAATTAGGAATATCCTCATGCCGGATGGTTCTGCCTTGAATACTCCTGTTTCGATTGCGATGAAGGGGTTTTATTAAGAATGCTTATGGTCATTAGTTTTAGCAGTCGCGCTAACGTTACCTCGGAATGAGATGTTTTTAAAAATACTTAGCAGCAGAACAATACTCATATTAACCAAGAGGGCAGAAACGTTTTGCAGAGTGTATGTCGGCTTAATATAAGGTTGCCCACGTTTAACTAAAAAAACAGACAACAAAGAGGCCGCATGTTTGGATATCAATATCCGCTTCTGGCACAAAGCAGCCCGATGCGAACGAACTGTCCGCCATATGCGGACAGCGGACGTTACATGAAAATTTCAGCTGATTATGTTACACCAGCCGCTTTCCTGAATTCTGACTAACAATCAGTAATGTACCAGTCCGCCATCTACGGCGTACTGGCTACCGGTAACATAGGATGCGTCATCGGAAAGGAGGAAAAGCGCAACTGCAGCGGCCTCTTCTGCTTTTCCTGCACGGCCAAGAGTGATCTGACTTTCCACAAAATCTTCAAACTGCTGACGCGACTCTTCCGGCATAAAATGCCTGAAGTTTGTTTCAATCGGACCTGGCACCAAAGTGTTGGCGCGTATACCGCGTTCAGCCAGCTCAGTAGCCCAGCTTTTAACCATAGCGACAACGGCACCTTTCGTTGCTGCATAAAGGCTTGTCATTGCCGCACCTTCGTATACAGAAGAGGATGAGGTTACCAGAACAGATGCCCCTGAATTGAGTGACTTAGAAAGGGCTGCCAGCTGCAGCATCGGGCCACGTACATTAGCGTTCATCATGCGATTAAAAGCATCTGCCGTTACCGACTCCAGAGAACCTACCTCTGCAAAGCCAGCATTAAGCCACAATCCATCAAGCGAACCCCAACCGCTTATAGCTGTCCGAAGCTCACTTATGTCTGCTTCGCTTGTAGCATCGCTTTTTAGAATGAGAGAAGTCACAGGCAGTGAGCTGCGGGCGCGATCCAGCCTTTCTTCATTGAGCCCTGTAATGGCAACATAACCACCTTCACTGACAATGCGCTGAGCACCAGCCAGTCCCATGCCGCTGGTACCGCCAGTGATCAGTATGCGTTTCCCTTGGAATCTATTCATGAATACTGCCTTTAAGCTTTAAAATCAGCATTTACCTTACGAAAAATAAACATCAGCCGTCATCTGTATCATCATGCAAATATGTCATTACTGCTTCAATGTCCGCTTTGGCACAAAGCAGACAAACACACGGTCAAGTCCGCTGTGAGCGACAAGCGGACGTTAAACCAGTGACTAATAGCTATTCTGATGTGTCTGGATGGATAGAGCGTGGTGATTCATTTGGATTCCCGACCGCCCTTTACGACCAGCCGGTTTTTCCAGATATCCGGGTCACGAACTGGATTCAGCATCCAGCCTCATAAGAAGTTCATCATAAAAAACGCCATCAACGCATAATGCAGCGGTATCGGTTGCCCATTCTCTGAATCCAAAGGATCGATAGAGAATCTGGGCTGCATGATTTGTTGTAATCACTGAAAGTTTTATTGTTTTAGCTCCGCTGGCAGCTTCTATTGCCGCTGCCATAAGCGATTTCGAAAGACCCGTGCCTCTCATCTCAGCGCGTACATACATTCCCCAGATAGTGGCAACATGACAAAGTTTTGGTGCGGTACTGCGACTAACGCCTATCATGCCTTGTAAGGAATTTTGAAGATCGAATCCTCCAAATACATTTTCAACACGCAACCTTTCAGCAAAAAACTCTGCAGATTTCTGTTTCCAGTCTTCATAGGAGGCACCAAAGGCATCTGGATGAAGTCGCAGGGCCTCAAGTCTTATTCTTATGAAATCGTCAAGGTCACTGTCGTTAATGCGGCGCACTGTAAATGCTTTCATCCTGAGCTCCTTGCTGTCGTAAATTTTTCAAACTCTTAAGTATATTGAATTACCTTAACTTCTGACTCACGAACTGAAGAAACACAGATGTGAACAGAATCAAGCCAGATGAGATATGTTATCTCATGAAAAACTGTCTTTTCTCGGGAGCCACAGATGCCGGATTACATTTTTTTTAGAAAGGGTGAACAAATTGCTGTGCTGGAAAGATCAGAAGCCGAGAAAGCCCCTCTGCTGACCGATCAGGGTTATGAAAAGCAGTATGAAGAGATTGATGCCCCAAATGCTGAGCATGCTCTTGCACGCTATGCTGACATACGCAAAGAAGAACGCACAACTGAACATGCTTTTATAACGGGCACAGTATTCAGCACAATTGTGACAGCAATCCTAAGATAAGCCGGCTGAAGGGCGGTTTTTACTCATCTGATAAGGTCCGCTTTTGGCACAAAGCAGACAGGCACACGGTCAAGTCCGCTTTGAGCGACAAGCGGATGCACAATATTTTGATTAATCTGGATAAAATTTTGATGGTATCGCGGACTGTATCAAACGTTTTTCCCGGGAAGGGGAGGCGTTTCTTCATCACGGCTCTGTACTACTGAGCCGGAATGGCGTCGCCAGATCACCACGGAAATCGCCGTAATGAACAGGGTCAGGATAGCGGAAACAAGCAGCGTGCCGGGTATACCGTACCGCTCCAGCAGCATGGCATACGCAGACGGGGCAAGCGCCGCGAGAAAAAATCCTGGTGACAGCAGTACGCCTGTTTTGCGGGCGTACTGCTGTGGATCAAACAGCACAAGAGGAAGTACGGCCTTCACAACCGTGCACAGTCCGTTCACGGCCCCATAGCCCAGGACGAAGAGGGCTGTAGCCACAGGCGTAACGCACCCCGCAAGGCCGGCCAGAAAGCAGAGTGGCAGCAGGACACCGATAATAAGGTTTAGGCGTAGCGCGGAGAGGCGTGCGCCGGAGGCCACATCCAGCAGGCGGGCACTCACCTGTCCCACGCCCCAAAGCATGCCAGCCAAGGCGGGCAAGCCATAAGCGGCCAGTATCCGGGGAAAATGCGTGGACACGCCCGTGGAGACAAAGCTGATCAGCGCAATCAGGGCGGCATACCACAGGCCGCTGATGAAACCTTTTCGATCTTCTGCCGTCCCGGTCGCCGGAAGACCGGGCCGACCAACCATGGGAGGGTTTACCCGACGGCCTGCCGGAACGACGGTCAGAAAAAGCAGGCCCACCAGACCCGCACAGCCGTAAACGAGTAAGGCATGCCGCCAGTTGGTAATGTGCAGCAGGGCAGCGCCAGCAGTCCAGAACACGGCTGACGCAAGACCGCCCAGTAGAGTAACCAGAGAGACTGCTCTGCGGGCCCCTGCGCCTGCGGTTTCCACAAGCAGGGCAAACGCAGCGTCATACAGGGCAAGCCGCATGCCGACTCCCGTCAGGACCCAGACCGCAACCCATGCCGTTGTGGAATGAGTAATCGCCATCAGAAAACACCCGATGGTTATGGCGAAGGTTCCCGCCATCATCATCATGCGTCCGCCGGCTCGAGCCATAACGGAACCGGTCAGCGGCGAAACCAGCCCCATAACCAGCATGGCAACGGTCAGGCCAGAGAATGTCACCACGGGAGACCATCCCGTTTCCGCCATGATGGCGGTTCCGAAAACGCCCGGCATGTAGAACGTAATACCCCAGTTGATAAGCTGCGTCATGCCGATGCAGAAAATGCTGCGCCCTGTCAGATGTCCGTCTGTCAATCTGTGCTCTCCGCAAGCGTGGTGTCGCCCAGCCCGAGCGTGCGCTGCAGGATGACCGTATCGAGCCAGCGCCCGTGCTTGAATCCTACCGATCTGAGTGTGCCGGTGATGCTGAAGCCTGCGGCGCGGTGCAGGGCAAGGGAGGCAGTGTTTTCGCTGTTACCCACCACGGCCACGAGCTGGCGGAAGCCACGGGCTTCTGCCCAGGCTATCGCTCGGGATAACAGCATTTTGCCGGTGCCCCGCCCCTGACAAGTGGCGTCAATATAGACGGAGTCTTCCAGGGTAAACCGGTAGGCACGGCGTTCCCGGTAAAAAGACAGGTAGCAGTATCCCCGCACTTGCCCTTTATCAATCGCCACAAACCAAGGCAGTCCTGCTGAACGCACCTTTTTCAGGCGGGCTGCCATTTCAGCCGCATCCGGCGGTTCGGTTTCAAAAGTGGCAGTGCCATGTAATACGTGATAAGCATAAATCTGCTGGATAGCAGGAATATGTCTTTCATCTGCTTCAGTTATTTCCATCGGTATGGCTCTTTTTCTGGTGAGAAACAAAGACTAACCCGGATGAATAATTTCAGACAGGCCGCGGGACTTATCAGCGGTATAAGGAAAACTTTGGCATGGCAAACCTGAACCTTGATCATCTTGCTACTTTCAGGATGGTCATCAGCCGGGGCAGTTTCTCAGGAGCGGCAGAAGCACTCGGACTATCACAGCCGGCTGTCAGCCTGCAGATAAGACAGCTGGAGCAGGCGCTTCATGTCCGGCTTATTGAGCGAACCAGCCGGGGGATAAGGCCCACTCCTGCCGGGCTGACTTTTTCTGAGCACTGTATGAAAATTGATTCCGTGGTAAATACAGCCATTGAATCGGTGTCTCGGCATTCAGACGAGATAACCGGTACCGTTACTGTCGGCACGGGTGCAACGGCCTGTATTCATCTTCTGCCTCCCTTACTGCAACAGCTGCGACAGGCACATCCTCTGCTGAAAGTGGACGTACGCACAGGCAATACTTCCGATATTGTCCGGAGCGTGGAGGAGAATCGTATAGACATTGGACTTGTAACACTTCCAGCAGCCGGCAAATGCCTGAGCGTAAGCCCGCTGGGTACGGATGAGTTTGTTGTCATCATGGAAAAGGATGCATCAGAGCAGAGCGCGAACCCGCTGCCTCCCGACGCCCTTTTGTCACTGCCGCTGATTATATTTGAACCCGGAAGCGGGACACGCGCCTTGATCGACGAATGGTTCCGGTATGCCGGGCATACTGCCAGCCCCATGATGGAGCTTGGCAGCATTGAAGCCATTAAAAGGATGGTACGTTCCGGTCTGGGCTACAGCATCGTTCCCCGCATGTCCGTTGCGAGTATTGAAGAAAGGCAGGGTCTCAGTCTTTACTCTGTGACGCCCTCGCTTCATCGGACTTTGGGGACAGTAATGCGGGAGGATCGGATTGTCAGCAGGGGCATAAGTGAAGTGCTGAAAAGACTAAACGGCAGTTTTGCAAAAGAGGAAAGCAGATAAATATCAATTATCGTTAGCCCAGGTTCTGTCAATACAGAGTCACTCAGAGCCGCCTTTGGAGAAAATGCCAAAGAAGAGCTTGCTTTCTTACTTCAAAAAGCTCGCCGGGGCGCATTATACCGTTATACCGCGGACGACGTTCTGCTGTTCTGAACATGACGTCAGAAAATACCCCCTTTCAGGAGAACCGGAAACATATGCGAACCCGGGTTCACCGAAGTGCATGCCAGCAACACGTAAATTTTGACGAGCGGCCTGTTCAAGAATGGTTTTTCTTGTTTTCTCTGCCTGGGCTGGATCACAGTCAAATGAAATTGAAACTTCAGGCCGGGCTGACTGAATATGCGGATAATGCACAATATCACCCCAGATCAGCAGGCTTTCATCGCATGAATTTATCAGAAACCCGGTGTGTCCAGGCGTATGTCCCGGCAGACTTACAGCCTTGATCCCCTCACTGATTTCTGCTTCATCAGTAAAACGCAGCACAGGGCCATAAGCTTCCAGCGTGCGACGAACCAGCGACCCGGTCATCTGTATGCGCTCACCCATGAGTTTCAGCTTATTTTCATCCTGCCAGAATGCTGCTTCATCACGACTCAGGAAAAGTTTCGCGTTTCTGTATGCAGGCTGACCATGCTCATTCAGCAAACCGCCGATGTGGTCTGGATGTCCGTGAGTCAGAAGCACGGTATCTATATCGTCTGGATTAACGCCTGCCGAGAAAAGGTTTTTTTTAAATTCGCCACCAGCATAATTCAGTCCTCCCATCCCGGAATCCACCAGTATGACGCGTCCCTGTCCGCGTATGAGGTAGCAGTAAATGTGAATATCATCGGGAGCTGTTACTCCTGACTTCTCCTGAATTTTTCCTGCTTCGGTTAAATCAATTCCTGACAGTAAACCCAGGCTGGCTTTCATTCGCCCGTCGCTTATTGCGGTTATCGAGTAATGGCCAATTTTTTGCGAAAGAAAAGGTGACGTATCCATACTGTCCTCGCTTAATGGAAATAAAATTATAATTTGCAGCTTCATTCGGTCCGTGATGTTTAAACCAGCCAGTAACAGTCGCTGGCAAGTCAGTGTTACGATCACGGCCTAAAGATATTGAAGTTAAATGCCTGATGAGACTATGATAATTTTCGACTCAGTTGAGACCAAAATTGTTGTGGACATAAAATTACTGCGTTCTTTTGCCACCGTTGCCTTATTCGAACATGTCGGACAGGCAGCAGAAAGGCTTCATATTTCTCAATCTCCACTCAGCAGACAGATCCAGCAGCTTGAAAGTGAATTAGGTATTACGCTCTTTCATCGTGATAAAAAGCGGTTAAAGCTAACAGAAGAGGGAAGAAAATTTCTTAATGAGGTAACGCCTTTTTTACAACATCACGATCGCCTGAAAGATTACGGCCGGCATCTTTCGCATGATTACGCAGGGCGACTGGATATAGGCTATGTAGAAGCGGCACTCCATTCCCGGCTTCTTCCTGAGGCAATTGCACGGCTTGGTATAGGGCATGAAGCGGATATCCGCCTACATGCTATGCGTTCAAAGCAACAGATTGAACATCTGAGAGAAAGAGCCATAGATCTGGCCCTGCTGCATACGCCACCTGATGCTAACGACATGTTCCGTCAGGAGAAAGTTTGGACGGAACCTGTGATACTGGCTATGCCAAAAGAAAGAATGCTACCGGCTCCCGGCCCTGATGATCTCAATGGCCAGCCGTGGATAGCAGATCAGGAAAACCTGAATCCTACGGCGCGGGCGCGATTGCTCGCCGCATGTCAGAAAGGCGGTTTTCGCCCCAATATCTGTCTGGAAGTCAGCGGGCCACTGGCTGCGCTGGCCTGTGTGGAGGCTGGGTTGGGTTTCACATTCATACAGAAAAGCCTTGCGCGGATTGTTCCGGATAATGTCGCTCTGGTATCTCTCCCCTGGCTGCCGCTTGAAATCACCCTTTTTGCCGTATGGCGGAAAGAGGAAACAAGACCGCTGACAAAACGTTTTCTGGCAACGCTGGGGCTGTACTGATGTAAGAATGTGATGTCCGGACGCATAAATGCAACGAAATGACAATATTTGTGTTCCTGGATAGGTAATAAAACGACCTTTGCCAATTCATTACAATAAAAATCTGACCGGGAAGTTTGCTGTTATATCTAACATATATGCTCTCCCATTTCGGTAAAAATTATCACCATCGATTCCCATTCATCTGACGGACACTGTTCTACCGTTACTTCCATGTTTACTCCTTTTAGCTAACTAAACACTACAGCCGGGGCAGGTTATTTCTACATATCAGTTTAACAACACAGCAGCCCTAACAATCCGGCTCGGTTGCCGGGTTAGCTCTGCCGACTCACCAGAAGCAGCGTTTTGGCTATGTCTGATGGCGAGCGGCCAGGCCAAATCTGCAGTTGGCCGATGCTGGCACGTTCAATTAAAAAATGAAATTATGTCCGCTAAGCGCGAAAATAATCATATGCAGATGTTTAGGTGCAACTCGATTAAAAAAATGCCTGTTTTAATTTGTAAGTGAAGTCGTTAAGCAAAAACAAAGTTTGAAGAGTTAATGGAGAGATGATGGGCGTAGAGTTCTATATAACACGAGCTGATTTTTGGGCTGAAAATGAAGAAGCCCAAATAACTCCTGAGGAGTGGCTTTCCCTCATCAATAGCGACAGCGAATTAACGAGGGATGTTAAAAATGGTGACTATCATGCTTTGTGGTCAGGTGCTTCATCGTATGATAAGGCATGGCTTGACTGGAGCGATGGCAATATATACACCAAATGGCCAGACACGCAGCTATATAGAAAGATGTTAGATATCGCAGAGTGCCTCAACGCTCGGATAATGGATGACGATGGTCATATTTACAGAACCCCATCTGACTGGGAATATGACCCTTCTTCTACTCATTAACGTCCGCTTCTGGCACTGAGCGGGCGTTTGAGTAGGACACATTCCACTTTGAGCGATAAGCAGACCTAAAGTGGTGTTGCATCGAGCAATAATGAGCAGGTCAACCTCCTCAGGTTGTTTTCTGTATGCAAGGATTTATGCTTAACAATTAATTTTCATCGGAATAAAGATATTGATATGTGACTTTACTGGACCCTAAAAAGTATCCCTGAACTTTCGCAAATATCTTCTCAGGAACGCGGAAGACGATGGAGGATTGTTTATAAGTCTGCTTTTCGGCACTGGGAAACGTGGGTCGGACTCGCGCTAATTGTTTTTTTTGTGGCCACAGGCTCTCATTTTTTTGGTGCTATCGGTGCGACTATAATGGCTGCATTAGGCGGCTTCATTTACGGCCAAATTGTGATTTTCGTCGCCCGCAAATATTACCGTCACCTTTTGCTTAATGAGCCGACCTGAAAATCAAGCCCTTTAGCAGCCCCACGGTAAGCAATCTATTTCAGATAATAACGGGCTAGCTCAGCTGGTACTCAGCCTGTTGCTCCAGAACAAATGCCAAATACATTCTGCTATGAGCAAAAAGCGGACACTATATATAGAGCTGCCTCGCTAAATGGCAGTGAGCCGAAAAATTATATTTTCCGGCTTTGGACAATGGGTTTAAAGACCGAATATTGTCTCAATTTCAATTGAGAGGTCAGGTGAGAAGAGGCGACTAACTTCTACGAGCGAGCTGACTGGCAAGTTATTACCGTAATTCCGGTATAGCACCTTGCGTAGCTCGTTGATCTCTTCAAAAGAGGTGATGAATATGGTCACTTTGATTAGTGCTGAAAAATCTGTGCCTTCTATGCTGACGATTTTCCTGATTTGGCTAAATATTTCTTCAGCTTGCTCTGCGATGCCTTCGTGTTGGGCAGGGGTGCCAAATGCAGTCAGGCCTGAAATATAGAGCGTATCGCCATGCTTCACGGAATGGACGTAAGGAGCCTTTACTTCACCTATCTCAGGATAATTCTTTCTTACCAGATCGCTCATGCCGATGGCCTTCTTGAGAGGGAATAAGCTACAACCTTATCATTCCTCTGTGAATGCTCAACGTTGATTGACGAATCGTAAAATAGGCAACGACCGCTTTTGGCACAAAGCAACCTGACCGGGGCATGGTCCGCTTTGAGCGAAAAGAGGACCTGACATTGGAACCCGGCTACATATGGACGACGTAGCCGGCAGAGAGTTTTAGCTTTGCTTGTTCTGGTAAAGATCCCAGCGGTTGCCGTATAGGTCTTCAAATACAACCACTGTGCCGTACTCCTCTTCACGAGGCGCTTGGGAGAATTCAACACCTTTTGATTTCATAACGTTATAGTCGCGCCAGAAGTCATCAGTCTGGAGAAAAAGGAATACTCTGCCGCCGCATTGATTGCCGATAAAATCTTCCTGCCTTTCATTCGAAGCGCGTGCAAGAAGAAGATTACAATCGCTTTCCGGGTTAGGTGTAACTACGACCCAGCGTTTTCCCGGTTGCGGTGTATCCTCAACGAGGGTAAACCCCAGCTTTTCCGTGTAATACTCAATTGCCCGATCATAGTCATCAACCACTATGGCCACATATCCCAGGCATCGCTTCTGCGTTCTCATTTCTGCTCCATCAGGTTTCAGGCATAACTGTCCAGAAACTTCTTTTTAACACAAACGTCCCCATTCGCCGTCTGGATTGGTCCAAAGTACTGACCCCGCTTCAGGCACCAGCCGTCATCAAGTAATTCTGGTTCGCTTAGAGCGAACAACGGACTTTTCACTGATGACGACTAAGTATTTTAATTCCGTTGAACATAACATCCCGGCGACGCATCAGAGTTACGCAGCCTGAATGGCCTTCATGATTGTGAATTCTGCATAGCAAACGTCACTAAACTCTGATGATCCAGGCGGAAGTACTGTTTTTCTTCGAGCAGGGATGCCCCAAGAGAGAAGTAAAACTCGGCTGCTTTCGGGTTGGTGGTTTCAGCCGTCCAGTCAAATCTCGTGCAGCCATGTTCAATTGCAAACGCCGCTATAAATCCCATAAGCGATTTACCTACACCCTGGCCTCTCACAGCTGCTGATGTGAAGAGATCTTTCATATACGCCTGGCCGGAGCATCTGGGAGCCGGAAACATCAATGTGAACGTAGCAAATCCGACGAGAGTCCCGTTTTTCCATGCTCCGAGCACGGTCACGCCCGAATAAACAGAGAAAACTTTGTGAGTCAGGTAAGAGAACATTTCATCATAGCTGGCAGCCTCACAGCCAAAGTAATACGACTCCATTTCGACAAAAACTCTCGCCAGTTCCGGAATGTCCGATGCCTCACATATAGTAATTTTCATACGCTTCCCTTAAATTTTATAATCTGCCACCTACTCGATTTTAACATTTGAGTTCTAAAGCACATCCATCGAAATTTTATGACGCGACAACGTCCGCTTCTGGCACAGGGCAGACATCAGTATCACTATCCTGATAAGCCCTCTCCGGCTCCCCGACGTTGCCGGGTCGTCAGCACCACTTCGCTAAACGGCAGGACCAGTAAGCCCCGCCGAACCGTGAAAAGTTTCAGGCAAAGCATTGCGGCTGGGGTCTGATGGCAACGGTAGGGCACGTTCCTGCTGCTGACTGCGCAGGCTGGCCTCAAATGAGACCAAATTAAGTGGTGTTCTCAGTTGCGGGCGAGGCGAGAGGGCACAGTCTTCTATGAGCGAAAAGCGGATGTTGCAGCCATTCAGTTTAAATAGTGATGTATTAATCATCGTGGTGCAGGTCACATCCCGCTTAATACAGCCTCGAAAAGCACATCAACCGTATCAACGTTCCTCTCGTTGTCTGGATACATAGGCATCTCCCCAGGCTTTCATAGTATTAAGTACAGGCGCAAGCGTAAAACCCAATTCAGTTAGTGAATATTCAACTCGTGGGGGGACCTCAGCAAATATTTCCCGGGAAATAATGCCATGGGTCTCAAGTTCTCTAAGTTGTAGCGTCAATGATCGCTGTGTGACACCGCCTATGAGTTTACGAAGCTCACCAAATCGCTTGGTTCCACTGAGCAGGTAGTAAATGATTAGCGGTTTCCATCTGCCCCCTGCGACTGTAATTGTTGCTTCAACGGTGCACCGGTAATTCTGTTCTTCCTGGATTCTCATCTTTATCTAAACACTCCATTAGTATACTTTTTATCCCTATGTATCAAAAGTGTGCCTACTTTTCAATATAACCTATAAGACTTAAAGTACACCTAGGTAGGCAACTAAAGCTGATAATTAATTCTTTCAATTTACTCAAAAGGTTATAACTAATGAAGGCCGCATTTTATGACACCCAGGGCAGTGCACATGATGTACTGAAAATTGGTGAAGTTTCTAAACCCAGGCCAGGCCCGAATGAAGTACTCGTGCGAATTCATGTTTCAGGAATAAATCCATCAGACATCAAGGCAAGAACAGGTTTCTCTGCGAACATGCTCTATGCGCGGATCATTCCCCATCAGGATGGCGCAGGTGTGATTGAAGCAGTGGGTGAGAATGTATCATCTGAACGACTCGGTGAGCGTGTCTGGCTTTACGAAGCACAATACGGACGAGCGTCAGGAACGGCAGCAGAGTTCGTTGTCGTACCCGCCGGTCAGGCTGTCAGGCTCCCTGACAACGTTTCGTTTGAAACAGGCGCTTCACTTGGAATTCCAGCGCTCACCGCTCACCGCTGCCTTTTTTCCGATGGTGATCTTAAAGACCGCCGGGTACTCATTCATGGCGGAGCTGGAGTGGTGGGAACAGCAGCGATTTTATTAGCTAAATGGGCCGGTGCATGGGTTGTTACTACGGTGAGAAACGCTCAACAAGCGGTAATAGCAAAAACTAACGGTGCTGATTTAGTGCTCGACCATACAGCTGGCGATGTGGCAAATATCATTATTGCGAAGACAGGCAATCAGGGGGTTGATCATATTGTCGATGTGGCTTTAAAAGAGAACGTTGATATTAACCTGGCCTGTTTGTCTCAGGGGGGAGTTATTAGTTCTTATGCGACGAGTAGCACAACAGAAACACTTTCCGTTCCACTCCTCAAGGCCATGATGCACGGCTGTGTACTCCGCTTTGTCTATATATACAATGTCCCCACGGAAGTTAAAAAAGCCAGTGCAGCAGATATTAATGCGTGCCTTGAAAATGGAACCTATGTACCTTTAATAGGGTTAAATCTGCCGCTTGAGCAAATAGCGGATGCTCATTACGCGTTGGAACATTCAAAAGTCATCGGTAAAGTGCTTATACATATATAATGGTCCCTTTAAAAATTACTGCACTGTATGATGCCTGAGGTCCGCTTCTGGCACAGGGCTGCTGTTGCAGCCCTGACAATTTTAGATTTCTATCGATTCAGCGATCTCTAACGCATCATCAACTTCAATGCCCAGATAACCGACTGTGCTTTCCAGTTTTTTATGGCCTAACAGAAGTTGGATCACCCGGAGATTCTTTGTCTTCTTGTATAACAGGTAAGGTTTTGTTCATCTCATGGAATGTGTGCTGTACAACGAATCTTCGAGACCAAGGTTTTCTACCCATCCATGAAAAATACGGTTGTATTGCCGGGTTGAAATGTGTTGGCAAGAACCGACCCGAGATTTGAACAAGTAGTCTTTACTGTGCAGATTGTCCAGCTTTATTAGCGCTGCAACTGCTTCTCTTGTGCCTTTGGTTATCTCAAATTGGACGGGGCTACCCTGACCCTGACCCAAAATCCTGCTCCACTCAGAAACAGAATTCCGGCATGATACACACTCCCCTGAACGGAGGTTGTGCCGATGAAAAAGTCACGATTCACCGAAGAGCAGATTGTCTTTGCCTTGAAGCAGGCTGAGCTGGGGACGTCCGTGCCGGATGTCTGCCGCAAACTGGGTATCTCCGATGCCACGCTGCCGGTTGCCAGAATATGCAGCCAGAATGAAGCCGGTTATTCCTGATTATGAATGGATCATATACGGGGTCAGGGTCAGAAGCATGCTTAGAACCAGTGAATTTGGTTTAGTAATCAATGGCATGATTCGCGAGATTAAAGTTATTCACTTTCTTCCTTTCAACCATTCACTCTGGCACACGCTGGAAGATAAGCTGGGCTGCCCCGGCAACAAAGCACCTTTATTGAATAAATGTGATAAAAAAACAAATGTATTTTTAAACTATGCCCTTATGGCGCTCTTTAGATGTTATCTTTTAGTATGAAACTTATATTTTATGATAAATCGTAACCGACTATGTTTATTTGTTTTTACTATTCTTTCGCGGAAGTCATGGAGAGGGTACAAACCTGCATTCCGCCTGTGAGAAAATGGATCTGGCCTGAAGTCCTGATCCATTGAGCAATAAACTGCCTGACTGAAAATATCCGGCTAATTTACCGAGGTTAATTGATAAGAGCTTTGGCTTTAGCTTTAATTTCTGCCAACTCAGCACTCGTTACCGTTCCTTTTTTTGTCACTTTCCTGACACGCCAGTCGACGCAGGTAACCTGATCTGCCAGAGCAATTCCCTCACGACTGCCTGAGATTTTCACTTCGAACGGATAACCTTTTTCTTGTGTGGTACAGGGTACACAAAGCAGCAGACCAACTTTATTGTTATAGGCAAACGGGCTTAGCACGACTGCAGGGCGGTGTCCGCCCTTCTCATGCCCGGCCACAGGATCTAAATCAATCCAGATAAGATCCCCTGATTCTGGTACAAAACGGGATACCATCAGAGCAATTCCTTACCTGTGGTTGCACCAAACTCTGCCTTTTCGTGGAGATTTTCAGTCGATATTCCCGCCAGAAGGGCATCAAGTGAGTATTCCTTTACCTTTGCCGGAACGATAATGATTCGGCCATTTTCCACTTGAATATCAACAGCATCATCAACATTGAGAGATGCCGCCTGCATGATTGCAACGGGTAAACGTACTGAAGGGCTGTTACCCCATTTTTTAATAATTGCCCGTGCCATGATTGATTTCTCTGTAGTTGATACATTTGTATCAACATTAAGCTTGTCGTCAGATGTGTCAATATTGTTGATACGTTGATTATTATTTCCTCTCTGACTTTACACATTACCTTTGGAATCAGGCTGGGAAGCGAAAAACAGCCTGCGCTAAGCATTCTTCATCGGATTACGTAGCTCCTGGTCAGCCACCGGCCCATCAGAATATTATTGTTTGTGAAACCAAAAGGCTTTCTGCAATTCCAGCGTTTCCTCTTCAACCTCATAAACAGGCCCAATCAGTTCTATTTTTTTCTGCCCATGCTCAAAAATATATGATGCGGGCACACTCATCGTAGGATTTTCTTCATGATTGCCCGTGCACTCAAGGAGACGCGTTTCGCTCATTCCATATACGACACGGCCAATATTTGCCCAGTAGAGGGTTCCGGCACACATGCAGCAGGGTTCAACCGCAGTATAAAGCGTGCAGTTCCAAAGGAACTCTGCCGTAAAATTGCTTGCAGCTATTCGGGCAAGTGTTGATTCCGCATGATTAACGGTATCGATATTACATTGTGTTAAAAGTACGGTCTCCCTGTCAGGGGCGACCAGTACCGCACCGAAAGGATGTTTACCCAAGGCGACAGCGCGTTTTCCCACTTCGTTCGACATTCTCAGGAATTTAATATCCGTTGCGTTACTCATTTTCTTCTCCTTTTGCGGAATTCAGTAAGGCATTAAGTAAAACAGCGGTAAATCCTCCAATGAAAATGCCACTGTCAAAAATCAGTCTTAACGACAAAGGAAGGGATTTAAACAATGCCGGAAAAGCCATGGGTATAATGCCGATGCTTATTGAAACGGCAACAATGAGGATATTGTTGTCATTGGCAAAGCTGATATCTTTAAGCTGCTGAATACCTGCTGCCAGCGTCATGCCAAACATCAAAATGCCGACACCGCCTAAAACCGGACGCGGGATAGCTGAAACAATAGCGCCAAGTTTAGGAAACAGACCGAGTAATACCAGTATCAAGCCCGCAGCGACAAGCACTGAACGACTGGTAATACGTGTAAGCATGATCAGTCCGGCGTTTTGCGAAAATGCATTATAAGGAAAGCTGTTAAAACATCCGCCGACTATGGTTGAAAGACCGTCAGCCCGTATCGTATCGGCAAGGCGCTGTGGTGTAGTTGATCGGCCAATAAGCTTGTCTATCAGCAGGACATTACCCGTTGTTTCTGTCATGACGATCAACATCGCCAGGCAGGACACAAAAATGGGAACGGGTGAAAATTCCGGCATGCCAAAAGAGAAGGGCATACTGATACCAATCCATGCCGCGTTACTGATAGCTGAAAAGTCGGTTAAGCCAGCTGTTAAAGCGATCAATGTTCCAGCCATCATGCCGGCCAGAATGCTGAAGTTTCTGACAACACCACGCGTTTTACAGTAGAAGAACAGGGTTATCACTAAAGTAGCCAGACCGAGTAGTAAGTTGGACGGACTGGCAAAGTCAGGTGCATCAGGATTTCCTCCTCCAATCCAGATGGCCGCTGCAGGCATAAGCGAAATACCAATGATGGTTATCACGCACCCAATTACCACCGGCGGGAAAAAGCGGACTAACCTGCTGAAAAGCGGGGCTATCAGGACGGTAAATAATCCACACGCTATGGCGGAGCCAAAGACAGTTGTGATCCCATACTCCTGGCCAATCATGGCCAGAGGCGCCAGCACGATAAATGAACATCCCTGAATAAGGGGTAGTCTTCCGCCAAAACGACCTATGCCGACAGACTGAAGCAGCGTTGCCAGTCCGGATGTAAGCAGACATGCGTTAACGAGCGTAATCGTCTCAGCCCCGTTTAAGCCCATTACCGAAGCAAGGATCAAAGGCACCGTTACCGTACCTGCGTACATAACGAGTACGTGCTGGAATCCCAGCGAAGCTATCCGCCTGACACTCAGCGAGCTTTCTGGTTTTTTCTCTGGAATTGACGTTTCCATAAACATCCTTAATCACGTTTTAACATCAGGAAGCTCACTGTATAAGTAAAAAAATGATACAAGTAAGTGAACTGTTTTCAGGAAAATTGAAAGCCGGGAGCTATTTTGAAATATTCATTGGAACAACTTATGACGTTTGAGCAGGTGGCCAAATCTGGATCATTTTCTTCTGCTGCGCGTCAAATGAAAAAATCCCAGTCGTCGGTAAATATGGCGATGAGCAATCTGGAAATCGAACTGAACGTTACGTTGTTTGAACGAACGCCAAGGCAGGTGCGACTGACATCAGAAGGGGAAGTTCTCCGGGAATATGTCAAAACAATCCTGGAAAGATGCCATGCTTTCGATCAACGCGTGACGGCATTTAACCAGGCGATTGAGAGTCATGTCAGTCTTGCCATTGAACTTCCTTACGTCATCATTGCGCCGGTTCTATATGAATTCTCTATGACCTTTCCTGAAGTCGATATACATATCAGAGAGCCGTTTCGGGGCGATGTGGAGGCGATGGTCAAAAACGGAGAGGTGGATCTGGGTATTGCCCTCTCACACTCGGTTGAAAGCGATAAAATTCAGTTTGCTCAACTGGGTAAGATCGTCATGGTGCATGTTGTCAGCGCTGGCCATCCTCTTGCTCAACAAATCCCTGTTTCTTTTGCCGATCTGCACAACTGGCGACATATCACCTTTGGCTTACAGGAAAAAAAAATAGCCACAACAGAATATTTAGGCAGTCCTATGCTCTGGCGGGTAGAAAGCTATAGCGCCATGCTTGACGCGGCGCTTGCCGGTCTGGGGTGGGCTTCGCTTCCGCGTGAATTCGTTAATCGTGAATTGCGTGCAGGGACGTTAGTTGAATTACGGCAGCAGGAGTATCCCTTCACGGACTGGATTGTTGGCGTTGATTTACTGTGGTCAAAACAAGCTAAAGCAGGAAAAGCTCAGGAATGGCTTCGCAACCGTTTAGTTAAGCATAAAATTTTTGAGCAGGATAACGCGGGTAACAGAACAACACTGTAGTCATAAAATGAAGGTAATAGCGTCGCATTACCGGACAGGAAGGCAGGAAAAAAGATCATGCCGACAAAGAAGGCTGGTTGCGCTACGCGAATGCTGAGGATCGAGCAGGGGTTGTTACCCGTCATAATTCGCGTAGCTAACAGAGATGCGTTTCAGCTTCCCCAGCGGCTTTTTAAATAACTAACCGCTTTCTGGGTTTGAGGCTGGTTGAGATAGTTCTCCCGGAACAAAATGGTGCCGTTGATTTGCGGCACAGACTTATTCAAATCGATCTGCCTTTTTAATTCCGGTACGCCGCTTGTATCGTCCAGGCTGGCTCATTCTTTGACGGTTCGCCTACTTTGTACAGGGCAATGCCAATGTAGAGACGGGTGTTTGTGGGTTTCACCACATCAGCCCACCATTGTGCCAGCACATCATAACGCGCCGCTTCACGCGAGAAGGGCCAGTACAGGGCATCCCAGCCTGTTTTTTTATTTCACCTCGGTAGGTAAATATTCAATATGTAGTAACCGCTAAACTCTTTAGCATTAAGAGTTGAACTTATCTATTTGATTTTAATAACATTAATTTGTTGGGTGTAATTCCTTGTTGCTTGCCTTTCTGTTTTCCTGTAGTGATCACTACATGCTTAGCTCACCACAATCAGGAGAATACACAATGACTCAGTTTTTTCAGAAAAAAATCGCAGTTATAACTGGCGCGTCATCCGGCATCGGTCTGGGAATAGCACAGGAGCTTTCAGCACTCGGTGCAACCGTAATTATTACCGGGCGAGACAAAAATAAACTGGAAATGGCAGTCAATACGCTTGGCCCAGATGCATGTCAGTTTCAGGTGGATGTGAGCAGTCTGACCGAGCTGAACGCGTTTTATGAGCAAATCCATTCCCGGTTTGGTCGCATTGATATTCTGATAGCAAATGCAGGCATGGGAGAAATTGAACCTCTCGGTCAAATTACTCCGGAAAAGTTTGATCTCCAGTTCACCACGAATGTAAGGGGTATCACTTTTACCGTTCAGAAAGCCTTGCCGCTTATGAAACCCGGTAGCAGCATTGTTATCACAGGCTCAACTGCTTCTATTAACCCCGGCGAAGGACTGAGTGTTTATGGCGGTACCAAGGCCGCCTTACGCGCTATGGTACGTAGCTGGATACTGGATATTAAAGGTGCCGGCGTTCGCATCAATATCCTCAGTCCCGGTCCGGTTGATACGCAGTCCCTGCGCGATTTCCTTCCAGAACCGGTTGACGCAATCCTGCAGTCTTTACGCGACCGCAGCCCGATTGGCCGCATTGGGCGAACTGAAGAAATTGCGAAAGCTGTAATATTTCTTGCCAGTGATGATGCCGGTTATATCAACGGTGCGGAGATATTCGCCGACGGTGGTGCATCTCAGATCTGACCGAAGTCACTGAAGAAATAATTTCTGTGAACAATATGACAGCCCTCTGTGCAGGGAGGGCCGACTCAGTTCCGGTTAGGTCATTTCCGGACTTATATTGACTTTGCGCTTGCGCCATTGTCTGGCTTATTCGCAGCGCTGAACAGCTGGCTAAGTCTGTTATCAAAAAATTAGATTAATTCAGATCGCCTGTTTCCTAAATGGCGGGATTATTTCAACCATAACCCAGAGAGTTCAGATTATGACTGATGCCATTAATGCTGAAAATGAACAACGTTATATCGATGAGCTGAAGATTCAGCGGTTGCTTGCCATTTATATTCACAACCTGGATGACGGAAAATTTACTAAGAACTCTGAACTGCTTAAACACGCCGAATTTATTGTCCTCAGAGATACTGCTCACGGTCGCGAAGAGGTTGAGCAGCTTTTTATCCGTGGCGTCCAGCGTCATGAAGACGGAACTCCCCGCACCTGGCATAGCGTATCCAGTGCACTAATAGATATTTCTCCTTCCGGCGATTCGGCTACCTGCGTCAGTTATTTCACTGTACATCAGGAGCTGGAGGGATTCCCGTTACAGCCAATATGTACAGGACGTTATTACGACACTTTCGAAAAACACGAGGGTTACTGGCGGTTTACGTCGCGCAATGTTGTTCCCCGTCTGATGGGCGATCTTCGGTTTCACGTTGGCGCATCTGTTAACCGTGCGCAGATGGAATGAACGTACGGTTGACAGGAAAAAGACCGGGCTCGTTCCCGGGGAAATAAATGCATCGGCTTTGCCATTGAACCTGATCCTTTGGTATTAAGGTCAACGCTGTTGAAGCCGGGCATGGCACAGATTTAAATGACAGTACAGGCTTTCTGACGCCAGAATAAGGCGCAGCCACGGCGGTAAAAAAGCGTCAACGGAACCAGACAGTCCTGCCGGCATTTTTGCAGTCACGTGCGCCAGCCCTGGCAGGCCACCCGTTCTGGAAGCCTGAAACAGCGTCCGCGACTTCCGGGAAAGGTTAATACGATAGCTTGCGCTGACAGCCGTATGCTCGACGATTCCATTCCTTTCCGCTTCCCTGATAAATCAGCAGGGCAATTGCCGGCACCAGAAGGCATAAATTTTCTGCAATTACGCTAAAGAAAGCATTATTTCGTAGCTGACGTTTGATAATGAAATACGGCGGATATCCCAGCATAACGACAAGCGCCACGAGCGGAAGTGAACGCACCATCATAATTTCAGCTGCAACGCCACAGGCCGCCAGCAGTACGGCAATTTTCTGCCACCCTGACATCGTTTCACCGTACAGCGCTCTGCCGGTTAGTACCATGACCAGAGGCAACAGAAAGTACCCGAGTGCAAGTGACCGGCTTTGCCCGTTGACGGGCGCCCAGCAGAAAATAAGTATCTGCAGTCCAAGAAGCGCGGCGCAGGCAAATGTTGCAATGAGCAGCCGTGTACTTTTTATCACTGACATTAAGTAGTGCCAGAAAGGACCCCGCTTTTTTCGAAAGGCCAAGGCCAGCATCAGCAACAGCACGGTTGTTACTGCGCGCCATCCTGCTATCTGCCATCCGTTCAGCGGGTGCAGAAAACGCTGTAATAGCAGAGTACGGCAAACAGCACTGATGACACTAATGACAACGCGATGCCCTTGTGTGCAGTCATATCTCCCTCATAGAAACGTTTACGGGAAAAAACAATGCGGTGATAAAAATGTGAAGCACCAGCCAGCAGATCTTCCGCTGACCGATGCGACTTATAAGCAGAATCAGGACAGCTGAATCGACGTACCCGGAATTGTCAGTGCAAACTCAGCACCAAACACGATTGCCGGCGTCTGAAAGCCGGGTAAGCTGTCACCGCTGAGAACGCGCCTGGTAGCCTCAACGGCCGCAAGCGGCGTATAGGAATACCCGTTAACCGTTTCGATTAATGCCCGTTGCATATTTCCGTCAGAGCCGGTGACTTCGGCTACAGCGCGAGCGCGGCTGGCATCACGTTCCTCCTGTCCGGGCCCGTCAGGAAGCAGGGATAAATCCCCCTCCGGGAAGGCATCGCCGGTCACATGAACAAACATTTCAATATCCGGAATACCGGTTGAATGCCATGCCGTAACCAGATCGCCAAAGGAAAGCGGCGCACAGGCGACAGGACCCTCACCAAAATCAAACCAGCCAGGCTGCGTATTCTCTTTCGTCATCAGAGTACCGTTAACGCGTTCCAGCAGGCCGGCTCCGATAATTTCACCTGCGCTGACAGCAGAACCCCGGGACATAGACCCTGCCACCTGTAAGGCTATGCGTAGTCGCCGGGGTTCATGTACCTGTCGTGCCAGGCGAACCGCCAGACAGTCAGTCGGCACCACATCCCAGCCCACGCCTGGCATCAACATACTACCCGCCCGCGCAGCCACATCCCCCAGCGATTCAGCCAGCCGGTAAACGTTAATTTCCGCCGTGATATCGAGATAGTGAATGCCCTGCGAGATACAGGCTTTCATCAGCGACTCTGCCGTGCCGGCGAACGGCCCGGCACAGTTCAGCACGACGCTTACTCCCTCCAGGTGGCGAATGACTTCACCTTTATCTTCAAGGCTGAAAACCCGCATTCCGGCATCAAGCGATTCTGCGAGCGCGGCCAGAGGCGGCTCTTTTCTGCCAGCAACAATGATACTGAGGCCGGCAATTGTTGCCTGTGCGGCAATCATGCGCCCCGTATAACCGGCTGCGCCATATATCAGTAATGTCTTCATCATTGAGGGTGCTGCCAGTCTTTGTAGACAAATTCCAGACTGTAGCCATCAGGATCGAATACGCCTGCAGCATAATAGCGTGGATCGTAGTGAAGCCTGGCACCGGGCGCACCGTTGTCGGTTGCGCCAGCACGCATGGCTGCAGCATAGGCTTCATTCACCATTGTCTGATTCCGGGCAACGAACCCGACGTGCACGGCAGACGGAGCCACGACGCCTTCGCGGAGCCAGAAAAAAATCCGGCCCTGAGCACCAAAACCTTTCAAATCCGGGTGTCCGGGAGGCCCGTCTTTTCCATCATAATCATGACGCACCGTGATGCCGAGAGGGGCAAGCGCTTCAGTATAAAAATTAACGGAACGGTCAGTATCACTGACCGATAAAAACACGTGATCAAGCATAAAAACTCCCGAAGATTTCAGATTTGATAGCCGCCCGCGACTTCAATTTCCTTTACGACATTCTCAGCTAAATCCGGATGATTGTTATACGTCACGATGACGCCCATTCCGTCTGCCGCGCACTGCCTTGCAGCGCTGGCGCCAATACCGCCGCTGCCACCTGTGATCAGCACAGTTTTCATGGTGTTTCCCCTTTTTCATTGCGATATGAAAAGGTTAAAACACTCGTCATCACAGGGCTTCTGTGTTCCTGCTCGATTCTTGCCTTTTTCTGCTTTATGCTCGTTTAACTAAATCCTGAGGAGACTGGCAGTGACACTGGATCCCCTGCTTGATGAGTTACGTCAGCTGACAGCCCATGCCCGGAACTGGCGAACCGAAACCGGTATTCCGCGGGTGGCAATGGTTCAGGGCGATGTCCCCGCACATGCACTGGCTGCGGTCTATGAGCCGATGTTGAATCTCATACTGCGGGGAAGAAAATCCATGACGGTGGGTGACCGGATATTCAGTTACGATCCTGCTTCTTACTTTGTCATGTCAGTCGATTTGCCTGCGGTTGGCGACGTACATCCTGATGCCAGTGGCGCACCTTATCTTGCTGTCAGCCTGACTCTGACGCCGGAACGGATTGCGACGCTGCTGGCAGATTTACCCCCCCTGAGGGCTGATTCACAGTCGGGTGCTTTTTCTGTCGCCGCCGTTACGCCCGAACTGCTGGATGCGTGGGCAAGAATGCTTCGTCTGATGAAAACGCCTGAAGATATCCCCGCGCTCGCACCGGTGTATGAGCGGGAAATCCTTTATCACGTTCTGAAAGGTCCACATGGCTGGATGCTGAGGGATATCGCTTTACCGGGCACGATGCTGGCGCGTATTGGCAATGCCATTCGCTGGATAAGGCACAATTTTGCGTCAGAGTTCGTGGTTGAATCACTGGCCGGACAGGAAGCCATGAGCGTATCGGCCTTTCATCGCCATTTTAAGTCCGTAACAAATATGAGTCCTGTCCAGTATCAGAAACGCGTCCGCCTTCTCCATGCCCGGACGAAACTGCTTGCGCGGCAGCAGAGCGTCACATCTGTTGCTATGGAGGTGGGTTACCGCAGCGTGCCCCAGTTTAATCGCGAGTACGCCCGTTTCTTTGGCCGTTCTCCTTTAAAAGATGCTGCAAGTCTTCAAAAGGAGACTGATGATGCCGTTTAGTGAAGTTGCGTACTTTGCTGGCACAACAAAGAAAACGCTGACCTCATGGTGTTTCACTCAGCAAACAGCAGGCCGCTCCTCAGAGGTGATGTATTTCGCAAAGTGACGGTTGGCAGCGTTACTTAAACGTTTTGACACACGACTTCGATGTTATTGCCGTCCGGATCAAGGATGAAAGCCGCGTAATAGTGGGAATGGTAGCGATTGCGAATTCCCGGCGCGCCATTGTCTCTGCCGCCCGCCTGTACAGCGGCTTGCCAGAATTCATCAACTGCGGCGCGCTCGCTGGCAGCAAAAGCCAGATGCACCGAAGCGCCAGGCATGTCTTTATCGTGCAGCCACAGCCTCGGGTATCCATCCGGGCCAAGCCCATACCGGGAACCACCTGTAATAGTTCGCTCCGGTGGCACAGAAATAATCAGGCTGAACCCCAGCGGAGCGAGGGCTGCTTCAAAGAATCTGAGCGATACCTGAGCATTTTTTACGGCAATTTCAATATGGTCGATAACGGACATCGCTTTTACCTCCGGGTTAAACATTTGCTGGAGTCAGCAGGGCACTGAATGCCTGACCAGCCAGCTGAGCCACGGCAGTTAATCTGGCTTTTGACAGGCCCGTTGCAGCGGCTGAAGAAAAGCCCCGCAGCGTTGTCACAACATAATCAGAAAGCTCGCGGTACCGCACAGGCTCATACTGCCGGATATAGCTTCTGATGAACTCAATTCCTGCCTCACCATAGCGACATGCCAGTTCCCGGGCCTGCGGATCATCGGCACGCATACCTTCAGCCACAAGACAGCCCCGCTGTACCGAAGACCGGACGTACAGCCGTGCAGCAGTAACAAAAAGGTCTGCAACGGCCTCATTCAGCGGTCTGCCCGGCGTCAGAATTTTGTCAGCCGGCAGGTTTCCTTCGGCAACGTACAGCTCCAGACAGCGCTCAAATAGCCCGGCTTTACTGCCGTAAGCGGCGTAGAGGCTGGGGGGATTGATGTTCAGCGCCTTCGTCAGTTCCGTAATGCCTACAGCATCATAACCATGCTGGTGAAACAGCGCTTTAGCCGTCTGCACGCCGGACTCTCTGTCAAACATCCGCCTGCGTGGCTTTAACAATTTTTCGGTATCACTCATATATCCATGTCCTCGTTACGCCAGAAGTGTGTCAGTTGCTATCTTAAAACTTTCCTTTAGTGATCGCTACAGGAAGTTAATGACATTCCATTTACACCTGTATATAGTGACCACTACATTAACTAATATGGTGTTTATATGAATCAGTCACTTAACAAAAGAATTTCCGTTATCACTGGTGGCAGTAGCGGCATTGGTCTGGCTATAGCGAAAAGCCTTAGCGATGAAGGTGCAGAAATTGTCATCACAGGCCGTACGGAAGAAACCCTTAAAAAGGCGGTAATAGCTCTGGGTGAAAATGCAAAAGGTATCGTTGCCGACGTCAGCAGCAAGGTAAGTCTGGATGCGCTTTATGAAAGGATTAAAGCAGAATTTGGCCGCATTGATATTCTTGTCGCTAATGCTGGCGGCGGGGTCCATGCCCCGCTTGGCGAAATAACTGAAAAACAGATTGATGACCAGTTCGCCACAAATGTTAAAGGCGTGGTGCTGACTGTTCAGCAGGCGTTACCTCTGCTTCGTAAAGGTTCAAGCGTAATCATCATTGGTTCGACGGCCTCTGTAGATCCGGGTCCCAATATGAGTATTTATGGTGCGACCAAAGCTGCAGTCAGGAACATGGTGAGAAGCTGGGTTGCAGAGTTGCGTGGCTCCGGTATACGGATAAATATCGTTAGCCCCGGGCCTGTCAATACAGAGTCACTCAGAGCCGCATTTGGAGAAAATGCCAAAGAAGGGCTTGCCTTTCTTACCTCAAAAAGTCCGCTGGGGCGCATTGGTGAGCCTGAAGAAATTGCTGCTGTTGCAACATTTCTGGCCAGTGATGCCTCAGGATATGTGAACGGAATTGAGCTGTTCGCTGATGGAGGAGCATCTCAAACCTGACAGATGTTTAAACCCGTATTTTTAACAAGATGGCTTGCTGCCATTGTGTTTTTTGCAGTGTAAGCCAGTCTGTTGACAGAAAAGGAAAGGATCATTTAACACATAAGCACTTCGGCTCACCGTTTATGTTGGTCCAAAGCATAAACGTCCGCTTTTGGCACAAAGCGGAGGTTCACGACTATTGGCCTGTTTGAGTACAGGCAGTTTTTTATTAGTGATAGGAGAGGGATACAGCACATCCAAAAGTAAGGGGAAACGAAACTGGCAAAGTTTGTTGGTAAGGGGCGCAAACAAGCTAGAAGGTTACGACGCGAGTAACCTTAAAGTCGTTTTAAGCAGTGATCACGCGATACCGGAAGGTTTTTAGACGTGATGGCCCCTCCTTCTGCTGCCACATGAACTCCTTCAGAACATCAGTTTAAGTGAACGGGTGGGGGAACAGGCTCACGGAGCCACCATTGCGGGATCCGTAAGCAACGCATCGGCGATATCCAGCATGGCGCGTAAGCGATCCATGTGCCGAAGATCTTGATGGTAGCCTACCCAGATATCTCTTGAGGGGGGCAAATCAGGCGTTGCAATGCGCTGCAGCCCAGTGGTGGCATCGCCCAACGGTTGTGGCAGCACGGCGATCCCCATCCCGCGCAGACACATTTGCGCCTGAATCGCCCGACTCGTGCTTTTGAAGGCACATCTGGAGTGCGGAAACCGCTCGAGCAGCCATGAGACGTCAGGAAAGTGAGATTGCTCGGTATTCATCAAAATTAGCCCCACCGAAGAGGGATCGGTGAGCATTGTCTGTGCATTTTCAGGCGTGCCATAGAGGGCGTAAGGCATGCTCATCAGACGTCGCTGGACAATGTCCGGCTCGGTAAAGGGCACAATGCGAAACGCTATGTCGGCATCACGGCGCGCCAGATTGATCAAGCGATAGCTTGCGATGACTTCCGGCACAATTGCCGGATGGCGGCGCGTCAGTTCGCCCAGAATAGGGGCCAGAACATAGTTAGCAAACCACTCTGCTGAAGATATCCGCAATATCCCTTCAAGACGTTCGTGATTACCTGCCAAGCGGCGTTCCATCGCCAGTGCGGAGTTTTCCATCGCTTCGGCCAGCTTCATAACCCCGTCGCCGGCGTCCGTCAGCACCAGCCCCTCCCGTGTCCGGCGAAACAGCGCTTGCTGCGCCTCATCCTCAAGCGCCTTTATGCGTCGCCCGACCGTCGGATGGCTCACGCCAAGTCTTCGGGCCGCCTCTCCGAAAGAACCGTTACGAATGACTGCAAGAAATACCCGGACGTCACCCCACTCCATGTCATCGCCTCACCGTTCAAAAATGAACATTGAATATACAAAAGTGGCAGTTCCCAAACAATGATGTTGGTATCACCATAGCCTCCACCACCAGACCGCGACAGGCGGTCCTATCAGGAAGCTGAAAATATGAACAAATTGAAAGGTAAAGTTGCCATCGTAACGGGTGGCTCCAAAGGTATCGGAGCAGGTATTGCCCGCCAGCTCGCGGCTGACGGTGCGAAGGTCATCGTCAATTATGCCACAGGCAGAAGCGGTGCCGATAAGGTCGTTGCCGATATTGAAGCCGCCGGTGGGCAGGCCTTAGCGGTAGCGGCGGATGTCACCAACCAGGCAGAGGTTGAGGCGCTGATCAACGCGGCCATCGGCAATTTCGGGCGGCTGGACATTGTGGTGAACAACGCCGGTATTTACCAGTTCGCCAAAATTGAAGAAAGCACCGAAGCGTTCTACCGCTGGCAATTCAACATCAATGTTCTGGGACCGCTGTTAGTGAGCGCTGCCGCCACGCCGCACCTGGGTAAAGGCAGCAGCATTATTAATATCAGTTCGTTCGTCACCCGCGTCTTTATTGCCGAGAGCGCCATCTACAGCGGCGCCAAAGGCGCGATTGACGCCATCACCGGCGTACTGTCACGAGAACTCGGCCCCCGGGGAATTCGTGTCAACGCCGTCAACCCCGGCCTGATCGAAACGGAAGGAAGCCACAGCGCTGGCGCGATGAACTCGGACTTCCAGACGTGGAATGAAGAGCAGACGCCGCTCGGCCGCATCGGCCAGGTGAAGGATGTTGCCCCGATCGTTTCATTTCTCGCATCAGACGAGGCGGGGTGGGTCACAGGTGAGGTAATTCTGGCCTCCGGCGGCATGCGCTAACCCCCAGCGCACACGCCCCGTCCTGACAGGTTAACTGCACATTTTGCCATCACAAAACATCCCTTACCGGGGATTGTACCGTTTCATAAGGAGTGCTTTATGTCGGCACATAGCATCCCGCAAGCCGAGCCACGTCGCTGGGCAATGTTTGTCATTTTACTGGTTGGGGCATTTTTGCCGCCGCTCGATTTTTTTATCGTTAACGTGGCGCTGCCTGCCATTCAGAACGAGCTGGGGGCCTCATCTTCCGCTGACCAGCTGGTCATTTCATCCTATGCTGCCGTGTATGCGGTAACATTAATTACCGGCGGCCGCCTGGGCGATATTTATGGTCGTGGAAAGATGTTTTTTCTTGGGCTTATCGGGTTTGCCGCTGCATCGTTGCTGTGCGGGTTAGCCTGGTCACCTTGGGTACTGATTACCGGACGCATGTTACAGGGTGCCACCGCCGCCATTATGGCCCCTCAGGCGCTGGCTTCCGTGCAGGCCATTTTTCCCGAAGCGGAGAGACCGTTAGCGCTGAGTATCTATGGTGCAGTGTTTGGTCTGGCCTCCGTTATCGGACAGGTACTGGGCGGCATCCTGATTTCAGCGGACCTGTTTCACTTGGGATGGCGGGCTATTTTTCTCGTTAACCTGCCTGTGGCGCTGCTGGTCATTCTTTTTGGCCTGCCATTGCTGAAAGAAACGCGGGTGCAATCTGCACAGCGACTGGACCCCGTCGGCATGCTGCTAGCAACAGCCACGCTGTGCACGCTGATAGTGCCGTTGATTGAAGGCCGTGAGGTGGGTTGGCGCTGGTGGACGTGGCTGTTGTTTCTTACTGTCCCACTGCTGGTCTCGTTGTTATGGCGTTATGAGCGTCGCCTGAGCCAGAAGGGAGGTTCGCCACTGCTTAATCCGACCGTGTTACGCGCGCCAGGGCTGGGCCAGGGACTTGTGATTATTTTACTGTTTTATTCGATCGGCGCGTTCTTTCTTCTGTTTTCTGTTTATCTGCAAGGCGCGTTGCATTTTAACGCCCTGAGCGCGGGCACGCTTTTTCTGCCCTTTGGCATCGGCTTTCTGATTGGTCCGTTACTGACACCTTACCTGAGGCGCTTTGTCGGAAATTACCTTAGCGCAATCGGGATGGGATGCGAAACCGTAGGGCTGGCGGGCCTGGCATGGTTGATCGCAACGACGCTGACGGGCAGACCTCCCGCCATGCTGCCGCTCGCAGTTCTCCTTTTTGTTACTGGTCTTGGACAGGGGCTGGCGATGCCAACCCTGGTGCGGATGGTGACAGGCCGGGTTGCGCCACAGTTTTCAGGAATGATTGCTGGCGTAACCAGCTCGGTATTACAAATTAGCACTGCGCTGAGCGTCGCCGTCATCGGCGGTATTTTTTACAGCATGTTGGGCAACGGTGACAGCGGAGCAGTCATTACACATGCCTTTATCGTCGCGCTTCTGGTGATGGCAGTCTGCCTGGCTACTGGGGCAGGGCTAAGTATCCGGTTAATCCGGCGCTCCTTCGATCGCTCTACAGCCCCAGCCAGCTTTTCCCTCAAGTAACACAACAAATCTCAGTTGGCTGCGAACTCCCGCGTGATTCGGCAGCCAGCTGATAACCCGTTATTTTTCGCTTCAGCTCTGCTTACGGGCCGCTCAGTCATCCGTTGAACGAGTGAGTTTTTCCCACTGTTCTATTTCATTATTTAATGCAGTCAGCTTTTGCCGCACTAAGCTCAGTGCATCACTGCCTAACAACAAATGCACGGGTGGACTCTGGCTTTCAATTAATGCCAGCATGGCATGGGCGGCTTTAACGGGATTACCGAGTTGCTTACCGCTTTTTTCCTCACGAGCCCGGCGAATGGGGTCGAATAAAACGTTATAGTCCGGGATACTGCGAGCACTGCGTACCATTGAGCGCCCGGCCCAGTCCGTGCGAAACGAGCCGGGTGCCACTGCAGTCACGTGTATGTTGAACGGGGCAAGCTCTTTGCTTAACGTCTCTGATATCCCTTCCAGTGCAAATTTGCTGCCGCAGTAATAGCTGATGCCTGGCAAGGTAATGAAACTGCCCATCGAGGTGATATTGATAATGTGTCCGCGACGGTGCTGGCGCATGCCCGGTAGCACGGCTTTGATCATCGCCACCGCGCCAAACACGTTCACGTCAAACTGGCGGCGCATCTCTTCGAGGGCCGATTCTTCAAGAATGCCTTCATGGCCATAACCAGCGTTGTTCACCAGCACATCAACCGGACCGACGGTTGACTCAATCTCCTCAACTACCTCATCAATATGCTCAAAGTCCGTGACATCAAGCAGTCGGCCAAAAGCCCGCTGCGCATTGAGCGCCTCGAAAGCCTGCTGCGCTTCGCGGTTGCGTACGGTTCCGACGACCCGATGGCCTGCGGCGAGGGCTTCCTGTGCAAGCGCACGACCCATGCCGCTGCTGACGCCAGTGATTAAAATCGTTTTTGCAGATGTCATAAAAGAACTCCCATGAACAGTGAAGGTTGCATGTTATTCTCTGTTCTGCCGCATTTTTAGGCCTTATCTTCTCTTTTCCTTGCCTGATTTTATGAGGTGTTGTTATGACCGTAATGATTGCCCTGATGAAGGCACTTGCGGTGCAGGAGGGGTACAACCTTACTGCCTTGCCTGATGTGCGAATTTTGCGTTCCGATCGCCCGCTTGCCAGAACGCCTGTGCTTTACGATCCGGGGATCGTGATTGTCTGCCAGGGCAGCAAGCGCGGCTATTTTGGTCAGCAAACTTATTTATATGATGAGCAGCACTATCTGGCGGTTTCGGTACCGGTGCCGTTTGTGATGGAAACCGACGCGTCGGCAGAACATCCGTTGCTGGCGATTTATATGCATCTGGATCTTCAGCTGGCCGCTGAACTGATGTTGCAAATTGAACAGCATGACGCCCCGCATCCTCCCGCTGCTCCACAAAGCATGATGTCGAGCCCGATGGACGACGCAGTAAAAACGGCCGTGCTGCGCTTGCTTGAAGTTCTGATCAATCCGCTTGAGGCGGCGATCCTTGGCCCTGCGCGGGTACGTGAGCTCTATTTCCGCGTATTGACGGGCGCACAGGGCAACGCAATGCGTGCCGCGCTGGCCTTGCAGGGGCAGTTCGGCAAGATAGGCAAAGTGCTTCAGCGCATCCATGCCACCTATGCTGAGCCGTTAACGCTGACGCAACTGGCGATGGACGCAGGAATGAGTGTGCCGACGTTTCACAGCCATTTCAAAGCGATAACCCGGATGCCGCCGATGCAGTATGTGAAATCGGTACGCCTGCACCAGGCGCGGATGTTGATGGTGCGCCAGCAGATCACTGCCGCCGCCGCGAGTTATGCCGTTGGCTATGAAAGCCCATCGCAATTTAATCGCGAGTTCAAACGCCTGTTTGGTCTGCCGCCGGCTGAGGAGATAAAACGCATGCAGCGTAACTTCGCCGTTCCGCCTGTGCAGCAAGCGTCGGTATTTGTTTCATCGCATTGAGGTTTATTCGGCATAGCTGAATAGGCCGTGAGGTATGTAATGTCCGCTTTAGGCACAAAGCCGCTTGCCGTGGCCCCCATGTTCGCTATCAGCGAAAAGCGGATATCTGCGAGTAAGCTGTTGCATATTCTCGTAGCCCAACGCACATGCACGCTGCGCAACTGAAAGAAACGCGAAGTTATATACGCAGGTTCAAGAGGCTGGCTCACTATTCTGTCGTACGGAATCGGAAAGAATCTTATCTTCTGACCCGGTTACCGTTTCGGAAGCCACAGGAAGGTAGAGAGCATAGAGCTATAGACAGACTTTTAAGGCTGTAAAGGCGTGAACCACATGAAAAGCGCTGCCTTGACAAACTGGCTACCTACAGATAGGTTGGATGATGCAATATTTACACTCGATACAAGGGCTATCTTTTTCTTTCGTATCGGTAATCCGAGACTATTTATGACTGAACTTTCACAGAAAGCTAACGAAATTGTTGCCCATACTCGTCGCCTGCTGACCACCGGCGGCTATAAGAGCTTCAGCTATGCTGATATTGCCGAAGTCGTGCAGATTCGTAAGGCCAGCATTCACCATCACTTTCCCGGTAAGGCGGATCTCGTGCGCACTGTGGTGGCGCAGTATTGTGAAGAAGCGCGTGCGGGAATGTCAGCTCTTGATCGTCAGCTCAACGACCCACTGGCTGAGCTTAAAGCATATATTGGCTACTGGTCCCAGTGTATCAAGGACGGTTCTTCCTCATTCTGTATATGCGTGATGCTTGCTGTGGAGTTACCTACCTTACCAGCCGAAGTGGCTGCTGAAGTCTCCCGTCACTTCCACGACCTTTCCAACTGGTTAACCTCGCTGCTCGAAAAGGGGCAAAGCGAAGGCACATTTAAGCTACAAGAAACGCCAGCCGTAGAGGCGAAAGCCCTGATGGCCACGGTACATGGTGCCATGCTGGCGGCTCGAGCTTTTGATAATGCCGATATGTTTCAACAAATTATAGAGCCTGTTTTTAATCGTCTTATTGCTGAAAATTCGCCATAACGGTAAATGGAGATGCAGCATTTTATGTCTCCTCCTTTTTAATTATTTCAGCTGTTTATCCTCGAAATATTCTTCTATAACTGAGTGGAAATATGATGCAAACGATTGGAATCCTGGGGGGCATGTCTGCTGCCTCAACGCAAATTTATTACCGAAAAATGTGTGAGTTGGTTCGTCAGCGCCTGGGTGGCCTGCATTCTCCTGAGCTGCTGATTCGTTCGCTAAATTTTGCAATCATCGAAGATTTACAGATTAAAGGCCAATGGGACGAAGCCGGTTCACTTTTGAACACCGAGGCAAAGGCGCTGGAACGCGGAGGCGCTGATTTTATCGTTCTGGCAACAAATACAATGCATAAACTGGCTGAGCAGATGATGGACGGTGTCAGCATCCCGCTGCTGCACATTGCGGATGCAACGGCCGCCCGGGTTGTCAAAGAAGGTCTGCAAGCGCCAGGTCTGATGGCGACCGCCTTTACGATGGAGCAGTCCTTTTATCTTGATCGTCTCAGGGCGGCTTCACTTCAGCCTGTTGTTCCCGATACTGCCGATCGGGCAGAAGTGCATCGCATCATCTATGAGGAGCTGTGCAAGGATATAATAGTCCCAGCCAGTCGCTCTGTTTATGAAGACATAGCGCAGCGTTTAGCTAAAAAGGGTGCAGATTGCGTGATTCTTGGATGTACGGAAGTGGGTATGTTACTTAACCAGGATAACGTCTCCTTGCCCGTTTTTGATACCACACTGATTCATTGCGAAGCAGCGGTTGAGATGGCGTTACGTCCCTGATTGCACCCATCATGATTCTATTAATGCGTTATCCCGGTCTTGCCAGCTTCATACTTGAGTCAGGGGAGTATGAAGTTTTGGCCATCATACCGGCAAAGCTTATAAATAATGCATTCGCAAAGCTCGCAGAAACTCTGTTCTTGCGAGCTTTGTCCTCATTAAGGTTTATCCTGAATACAGCGAGATTCCTCAACCAGCATCCTGACAATTTTATCCACCAGGAATGGTGCAGCATGGTTAAGTTCTCTGTCTGTTAAGAGCGTTTCAGCAAATGTCAGCGCGAAATGGCGAACCGCTTCCTTTTCACCAGCGATTACAGACTGAGAAGGCTCTTCAACCGCCTGTGATTCTGGGGCGCCGGATTCATTCGGCATACAGGCCGAACATGCATAGATTTCTAACAATTTCCTGTCAGGAAAACGGATAACCGTCATTGCCTTTCTCCATCAATTGGATTGCGTTCACGGTGGCAACCTTTTTCAGCAAGGTTGCGCCATAAACCGGACAGTCAGGGTTTACGCATGCCGGTCATACTGCGGAACACGCCATCTCGCAGTACAAAAGCATGGAGCAGCGCAGCTGCCAGATGCAGCATTACCGTAGCGAATAGCGCGAGCGCAAACCAGGTATGCAGGGGGCGCAGTAGCGCATACCAGTCATTATTCACGGGCACAACAGGCGGCAGGACAATTCCGGCACCGAGAGTAACAGGATAACCCGCCGCTGAAAGCATCGCCCAGCCAATAAGAGGCTGGGCCAGCATCATCAAATAAAGTATCCAGTGTGAAAGATGCGCCACGCCACGCTGCCATGCGGGTAATGACGCTGGCAAAGCGGGCGTTACGGTTGCAAAACGCAGCCACAAGCGAACCACGACTAAAACCAATATCATCACGCCGAGCGGCTTATGTATCGCCACCAGTAAACTATGCAGGGGTGATACGCTGGCAACCATGGCTACGCCGATAAACAGCATTGTTAAAATCGCTGCGGCCATAAGCCAGTGCAGGAAGCGCATAGCTGGATGAAAATATTCGACATGCTTCATAATTTCGCTCCTGCTTGTTGAGCTTGTTCCCGAGTGCGCAAATTGTACGACCTGGCATAGGCCGACGAACGCGCATTCAATATCGGATCGTCAGAGGCGGCTATACCATCGGGCAAAATCAAAGGATCAAAATTGATGTCATTGCAGGGGCCTTGCTGCTGAGGAGTGGCTTGGTTTATCACCAGCGTGCCGGCATTAATCGTTTGACGATCGGCTGGCCATGCTTTAGTGGCATCATTACTTTTATCGCCAGCCTGAGCCAGTGTGATGACTAAATCCCACCTGAGCGCGCCCTGACCAAGGCGCTGTATAAGGTCTTTCTGCAAAAAATCGCTGTCATGTTTATTGGCATCGCTGACAGGGTCTGCCTTGATGGCCGGAACCATACTCCAGCGGACCAGATGTGAGTTGCCCGATTTATCAATCAAGCGGAAGGCATTGAGACTGTTAAAGCGATCGCTGGTCCAGCTGGTGGACGGCGTATACTGCTTAGCCCATGCAAAAAAAGGTTTTACTTCCGGATGATTCGTTATGAAAGCGTTGAGTTTATTCGGGTTTACTTTTCCGGTACTGGTATCAGGCAGTGTAGCCGTCTGAAGCTGATAAAACGCTTCAACCGAAGAGACAGGAAAGAAGGGCATGGCATTCATACCCGTGCGCCATTGTTCACCATTGGCTTGTTGAAAAAGCAGAGCCATGCTGCGTACCGGCACAGCGTAATCGGGTGCGAGGGGATTACCACCCGCAATGGCGAAACGTCCCGTTACGGCTGTTTCTCCTCGGGAAAACAATGACGCGCGCGATAAAACGCTGGCATTACCATTAGAGATAAAACGGCCAAGCACGCAAATGCCTTTAGCATGATTCCGACGATAGGTCGGATGCACGCCAGATGACTTTTCTAAGACATTTACAAGCTTGTCTGAAGTAAGACGTTCAGGTGCCAGCCAGCCGCCAGCCCAGAGAAATAACAACGTTACTGTTACCGGAATAACACCAGCCAGCGCAAGACGCAGCAATATTCTTCCGCTGAAAATTGATTGCATTTTCATATTTCACTTAGCGTTTACAGAATGGATTCAAAGTAATTTATCGAAATTTAAATCGGAATCGATAAAACTACTCTTTGATTAAGAAAAGCTAACCGGTTTATTTTTTCTGATGATCGCCGTGAGTGATACGGCTGAAACAAGGAAATAGAAAGCGCCAAAGGCCGCATAACCTGCAATGTTAATAATGGAAGGTGGAACAGGCATTTGAGCCTGAAAAATAAAAAATGTCCCGGCCAGGGCGGACTGCGCACCACTAAGAGCCATACTCCACTGAGCGTTATTATTTTTCCAGCGTTGGATCGCCGCCCCAAGCTGCAATAGTCCTGATAAAATTGCCCATCCGCCAAAGACAGCGATGACTGCATTCATGCTCTTTGTGATTGTCAATATCACTGCCAGCGTAGTGATTATGCTGACAATAATATTGATGGTCTGCATGCGATTTTTTCCGAAGCCACCGCTCTTAGTTGAATCAATATAATTGGCTAACGCATCCCAGGCAGGATAGATAACCAGTAAAATAGCGGCCAAACCAAATGAGTGCTGACCAACAGTAAAAGCGGCTGCAACCCACATTAATGAAAATCCGGTACGTAAATAATAATATTTTTTTAGCCAGTAATGAGAGGGCATATTTTGTATCGGCTTAATATTCAGTGACATTTTATTCTCCAGCATGTACGTATGCTTTAAACACATTATTAACACAGAATTAACCAGAAATGCCATCCTACTAGTAGGATGGCATTTCTGTCAACGCGGTTATCTTTTTTCCAGAGGCTTTGCCACAAAAGGATAAAAAGCATGCTATTTCTGCCGTTTGGTGCCGGCTATCTGACTGGTCCGTTGCTGGCGCATTATCTGAGGTGCTTTGTAGGAAATTAACTGAATTCAGTTGGGATGAGATTGAGCAATGAGCGAAAAGCGGACCTTGATTGATAGCGTTTCTGTGAGCATGAGCTGATTAGGCCTCACGATACTTCGTGAGACCTTTAGCCATTTTATAACGACGGATGTGCCCCTTTTACCGGGCTGACTTCTTCAAGCAGGGATGCGATATGTAGAAGGGTTCTCTCTGCATGCCATTTGCCAACAATCTGAACGTTAACTGGCATTCCCTCACGGCTTTTTCCGAACGGAAGCGCTATACCAGGTAATCCCGTTACGTTAAGTGGGACCGTGGCACCCTGAAGATAAGTTGCATCAACTTCTTTGCCGTCAATAACAAATCGGTCAACGCCATGTTTGTGTGCCGGGATGGGAAGGACATGCGTTATAAGCGCATCATACTGAGAAAAATACTCTGCAAAACCATCTCGCAGCCTTTCTGCTGCCTGCTCCGCATCAATAAAATCAGACATGGAAGTGTCTGGCAGTGACAGCATAGTTTTGGCCATCTTATAAAACTCATTAGGGCTATGACCTGCTGTTGCTGCCGCAAATGCAGGCTTCATTTCCATGACGTGTATCCGGTTGAAGACATCCAGCGCAAAATCCTGCTCCAGCGCCGGGATACTAACGTGCTCCACAACCACGCCGGGTCCCTGTAACGCTTCAGCTGCTGACCTGACTATTGCTGCCACTTCAGGGTCAACAGGACCAAAGCCCGGACCGGTCATCCAGCCAATACGAAGCGGACGTAATGATGCAAACGACAGTCCATCTGGATAAACCGGCGCATTGCTGGAAAAAGCATCGTGCCCGTCCGGCCCAGACAGTTGTGAGAAGGCCAGGGCAATATCGCGCACAGAACGGGCCATAGGGCCCACATGCCAGAACCGGCGGGGGGCGCGCGGCCAAATGCCCGTCATGGGCACGCTACCGTGCGTTGCTTTCATGGACGTGATCCCAGTCTGCGCAGCCGGTCCGCGTACTGAAATGGCCAAGTCTGTACCCAGCCCAAGCGGAGACATTCCTGCAGCAATAGCGGCTGATTCGCCCCCGCTGGAGCCACCGGGCGTGCGTGTCAGGTCCCATGGGTTATTGGATCGACCGGAAAGCAGATTATCGCTCTCAATCCAGTATGAAAATTCCGGCAGGTTGGTTTTCGCAAGCAGGATGCCACCTGCATTTTTGAGACGCGCCACGCTGGTAGCATCCTTATCAGGAAGACGATTTTTAAAAATAGGGGAGCCACGCTGTGTCAGTACGTCGGCCGTATCTATCGAATCTTTCACCGTGAAGGGAACGCCATGCAGGGGACCGAGATCGTCTCCTCTCATCACTGCGGCTTCCGCTGCAACAGCATGTTTAATTGCATCATTTGCCATTGTCACAATGGCATTAACCTCTGGGTTTATCGCTTCGATACGGTCAATGTGCGCCTGCATAACTTCAACAGGTGAGATTTCACGACTGCGAATCATTGCGGCCAGTTGGGTTGCGTCTGAATAAAAAATATCTTTGCTCATGATGATCATCGCCTTATCTAACTAACGTTTGGTAGGTAAACAGTAGGCGCATAAATTTACCCTGTCAACACCTACCTAACACATGTTAGAATTAAGGCGTATTCTTCAGGAGAGACATGATGAGCAAGACATCTAAAGACGAAATATTAAAAGCAGCCCGCCTGGCGGCACAGGCTCATGGTTACACTGGGCTGAATATTCGCGGCCTGGCTGATGAGGTCGGTATCAAAGCCGCAAGCATTTATTATCATTTCCCCGGCAAAGCGGAGTTAGGTGCGGCAGTTGCACAGCGCTACTGGGAAGACACGGCGCACGACCTCGAAGCAATACGTGAAGCAGAGGGCAATGCGCTTAAAAGTCTGAGCCGTTATCCGCATATATTTCGCCGCTCGCTTGAAAGCCAGAACCGGCTATGTATGGGCAGCTTTATGGCTGCTGAGTATGATGATCTGCCGGAGCCGGTGAAAAAAGAGATACAGAAATTCGCTGACGTGAATGTGGTGTGGTTGAATACGCAGCTTCAGGAAGCAGGTATCGCCAGTGCTGAAGACGGGGAAAAACGCGCGCGTGCTATTTTTTCCGCTATTGCCGGCGCACAGCTAATGGCCAGAAGCCGGAACGATATTCACCTCTTTGACGAAATTATTGAAGGATATGCACAATCGGGCTTGCTGCCTTCCGTTACGAAATGAATATGATAATGCGGGGATGAGGAGTTTAAACCAGGCATCTGGCCGATGGGCAGTTCCTTAACCGGCAGAACCGGTAAGCTCCGCCAGAAGCGGAGTTTCGGGCCTAACGGCTGGGGGCTGATGGCAACGGCAAGTACCAGCCCTGAATCTGGCCGCGCCAGTTAGTCTTATAGACTTAATTAAGGGCGAAAAAAGGAAAAGCGAGCGATCTGCTGAAGGTAGTGGAAGAGGGGTTATGTAACCGTTAAGTCTGGAAAAGTCCGCTATGAGCGAAAAGCGGACGCACCTCAGGTACCGGTGCGTACTTAAAGGGGGAGGACGAAGCAGGTCAGAATATCACAGGGTGAGTTTCCATTATTATTTCAATAGCTTGCAGCATTATTTTCGCCAGAAAAAACGGGAGAAAAGTATCAGGACCGGATATATCTCAAGACGCCCCATAATCATAGCTGCGCACATCAAATACTTGGCATCTTCACTAAGGGTGCCAAATGTTGATGCCGTTTCGCCAAACCCGAGTCCCATGTTGTTTATGCATGCGGCGACGGTCGCGAAGGCGGTCATCAGGTCGTAGCCCATAATATTCAGCATCAAGATAAAAAAAACGGTGAACAGAATATAAAGAAAAAAGAAACTCCACACTGACTGCAGAACCCGCTCAGTCACTACGGTCTCACCAATCCTGATGCTCATTAATGCGCGGGGGTGCGCTAGCTGGTGCACTTCATGGCGGCTTTGCTTAAACAGCACCAGAAAACGCAGCGCTTTGATACCGCCACACGTTGAACCCACACATCCGCCAAAAAAACTGGCCATCAATAACAGCACAATAGTGTGTGCAGGCCAGTTTGCGTAATCAGCTGTCGCGAGTCCGTTATCGGTTATCATCGAGCTGGTCAGGAAAAAAGCGTGTATAAGACTCGCTGGGGCACTATACATGCCCGCATGCCAGACCTGCCAGGCGGTGATAAGTACGACAATCAGCGTTATCAGGAGAAAAAAGCGCAACTCTGCATTCTGACGAAACGGCTGCAATGTGCGCCTCGTAAATGCAACAAACCAGACGGTAAAGTTGACCGCTGATAATAATGAAAACAGCCCGGCAATCAGTTCAATGGCGGAGCTGTGCCAGTAGCCGATGCTCTCACTGCGTGTTGAAAACCCGCCCAGCGAGACGGTAGACAGGCCGTGACATAGAGCATCAAATGCGGACATACCTGCCAGCATATAAGATGCAGAGCAGACCAGACCAAGCAACAAATACGTCAGCCACAAACTGCGCGAAGTATCGGCAAGACGTGGCGTCAGTCGTTCTTCCTTAAAGGGACCTGGCATTTCTGACTGGTAAAGCTTCGCTCCTCCGATTCCCAGAAGGGGTAATACCGCTACTGCGAGCACAATAACACCCAGCCCGCCTATGAAATTTAGCTGGGCCCGGTAGTAGAGATAAGCATTCGGCAAGCTGCTGACGTCACCTATGACCGTGGCGCCGGTGGTGGTGATACCGGAGACCCCCTCAAACAATGCATCAGCAAAGCTCATGGCCACAGAGTCATCAAGCCAGAACGGCATGGCGCTTATAACTGAAAAAAGGAGCTAGAACAGGACGATAATAACAAAGCCATCACGTGTTTTTAGCTGTATACCGGTACGTTTTGTGGCATACCAGGCTCCCCCGCCCAGCGTAAAAAATGTGAAGAAGGTCAGGCAGAAGGCAAACCAGCTTCGCTCTTTGCTGAACAGAGCGACCAGCATAGGCGGCAGCATGGAAAAGCTGTAGAGAAACACCAGAAAACCGCACAGGTGAATAACAACACGGGCGTGTGAAAAGTTAAGCGTGAGATAGCGTTGCAATGCAAGGCTCCCTGACTGTTAATGACCGGTGGCCATCATGCATTTTTAACGGGCATATCACAAACGCCTGACAGCGAACCCGTACTTTACGTCTTTGGCGCAATCCGCAATGAGTGAAAGGCGGACTTACATTCTCTTAAGTCGATAACGGTGCGTTAAATTGCAGACGTAACGATAAGCTGAATGACTTAGGATAGAATGCTCCTTTGCAGGGGCACAGCGTGAACCGTTTGAGCAGAAAACAAATAAATTATTTATGAGCAGACGACTTAACAGAGATCATCGAACTAAAGTCAGAAATATTCCCCGACGCATAAAAGCTCTTAACCGTTGGGCTGGTAGTTTTCATAGCCCTGAACGTAGCGTGTTTGCAGAAGATGAACATTACTGGAATTTCAAAATCCCAGTAGAGATCAATCTTGTTGCGGGGAAGTACAGCACGCTTAAAACTAAAGCAGCTTGTGCGCAAGCTTTAATTAACGCATGTTCAAATCTCATAACGGCCACTGCTGGTATGAATTACAGCCCTCGGATTACTGCTGTTGTATGCCTTCCGGATATGTTTACGAGTGAGGTCTGTCTTTATCGCTCGGAAGACTATTATCAAGGCTTCATAACTGAAAATCGTTCTGAAAAGGGTGCTTCTACTTTAATCAAAAAGCGCAGCCTTGCTGTTGAATGGGGGCTCATACTGCCAGCGAATGTACAGGAAATAGGTATCACACTCGAATATTATGGAAGCGAGGACCGGGATGAATGGTTCACGGGAGAACGCTGGTATTATGGTCAAGTGACTTAAGGGAGTTGCTTTTCATTGTATTAAGAATAAAGCATTTTCAAAAGGAGATGATTATTTTGCCGAACGTCCGCGTCTGGCACAAAGCGGACATGCGGCAGGGCAAGGTCTGCTAAAAGCGAAAAGCGGACACCTTCTTTGAAAAAACGTGCAAAGTTTACAGACATTTTTAAAGTGACAGTTTCCTTTTGGCAATTCACTGTTCTTGCTTCTGACAGATATATTCCTGTAACCCCTTCGCCAGAACATCGAAAACTAATTTGCAGCACCGACTATTGCGAAGGTCTTCGTGCATGACGATCCATGTATCAAGATATAAAGAAAAGAAATTTGGAAGTAACCTCTGTAGCGGAATATATCCATTGGCAAGTTGTACCTGGCATATGCCGATGCCAGCACCGGCGCGAATCAGATTCAACTGAGCCACGTTGCTGTCAGTGCGCATGGAAAAGAAATCTCGGTTTAAATGAGGGTATTTTTTCAATGCATTACGAATGAAAGGCGTATTCTGATCAAAGCCAACCAGTGCATGCTTCAGCAGATCTTCGGTACTTTCAGGAGTACCATGTCGTGCAAGATATGAAGTAGACGCGTGTAGACCGAGTTCAATGCTGCCAACGCGACGCGCAATAAGCTGCTCCTGTATTGGCGTTGTCATGCGTACAGCAATATCTGCTTCCCTATGCAATAAATCCTGAACCCTGTTGGACAGAACTAATTCAATAGTTATTTGCGGGTTGGACTCCCTTAGCTGGGCAATGAGAGGGGGCAATACTTCGACTCCGATGATGTCACTCGCGGAGATACGTACAACGCCACGAATGGACGCGCTGTTAATGCTAAATTGGCGCGCTGTGCGCTCTAGCGTATTAGCCGTGCTCTCCATCGCTTCCGCATACACCCTCAGCGCCAGCGCGGTATCAGTCGACAGCAAGCCAGTTTGCGAACGCGTGAACAACACCTGGCCCAGTGCAGATTCCAGCGCAGCTATGTGCCGTCCTGCTGTTGGTTGCGTAATAGCAAGCATGCGCGATGCACCGGATAGTGACCCTTCCCTTAGCACGGCCAAAAATGTTCGGTACCACTCCCATGGAATAGATGGATTCATACAAATTTGTATAGCTGCCCTATTATGATATGCAATTCTATTTGGCTCTGCCTGTAAGTACGCTGTCAAGCTCAAATCAGCAAAGAGGCAAATAATATGGAAATCAGAGGGAAAGTCTTAATACTTGGAGCAACCGGTGGTATTGGTGGTGAAACTGCTCGCCGACTCATTCGGGAAAAATGGGACGTCCGTGCACTAAAGCGAGGACTTCATGGAAGTGAACAAAATAATGACATTCAGTGGATAGGGGGCGATGCTCTCAACCTAGAGCAAGTCGCCGCTGCGTCAACAGGCTGTAGTGTGATCGTTCATGCCGTCAATCCGCCCGGTTACCGAAACTGGAAGCAACTTGTGTTACCTATGCTGCGCAACACGCTCAGCGTAGCAGAACGAAATGGCGCCCTGATAGTTCTTCCTGGTACCGTTTACAACTATGCTCCTGATGCCTTTCCTCTATTACGAGAAGATGCTCAGCAGATTCCGGTCACAAAGAAAGGAGCGATCAGGGTACAAATGGAGAAAGAACTTGAGGCCTATTCACAGCGTGGCGGACGGATATTGATCGTCCGCGCGGGGGATTTTTTCGGTCCACACGCTGGTAATAACTGGTTTTCTCAAGGTTTGATCAAGCCTGGCAAGCTGCCAAGTGTAATTGCCAATCCAGGGACGCCTGAAATAGGTCATCAGTGGGCTTATTTACCGGATATAGCAGAAACTATTGCTGCGTTGCTAGCACGACGTGAGGAACTTGAACCCTTTGCGTGTTTCCATATGCAAGGTCATTGGGATCCCGATGGCAGCGAAATGGCCAGAGCGATTCAACGCACCACTGCACACTACGGAGGCGTTGCCAAAATACAATCATTTCCGTGGTGGTTCATGTACATGGCAGCACCTTTCAGCGCAACCATACGCGAACTCTTGGAGATGCGGTACCTGTGGCGCCAATCGGTCCGCCTAGACAATACGAAACTCGTTAATTTTTTAGGTGCCGAGCCTCATACGCCCCTTGATGAAGCTGTCCATATGACATTACATGGACTAGGTTGCATTGATAAAACACAGATGCCTCGTCCACTAATAACATAATAGAGCGCCCAATGCCCGCTTCTGGCACAAAGCGGACTGTAAAAGTTGGTAGTGTCTGAATCCGTTTCTGTAGTCAGGATTGTTGCTGCCCTGCTTTTACTCTGAGTATGGTTTGCCGGGTTGTATAAAGGGGCCCGCCTGGAGAACAGAAAATATCCTACGTTAAGTTCATTTCTCAAGCAGTCATGACGGGCAACTTGTTCATATTTGCCGGGTAAAGTCAGAAGAGGCTGGTCTTGCTTACACCTCTGTTAAAAGGGATCTAAACAGTAAGTATCACGCTTCCTGTTGTGCGTCCGGCTTCGAGGTCAGCGTGTGCTTTTGCCGCCTCCGTCAGGGTATATTCAGCCCCGACCGGATTTTCCAGTCCGTTCTGGAGGGCCGCCATGAGGTCGCCGGCCCCCTGTCTGTAGAGCTCCGCGTCGTCAGCGTAGGCAATTGAACTTGGCCGCATCAGTGCTATTGAGCGGGCGAAGCCAAGCTCTTCTACACGTACCGGTGGAATAGGCCCGGCGGGCTGGCCCAGACTTGCCACTATGCCAAAAGGGCGTACCACGCTGAGAGTTGAAGCGAGCATGGTTCCTCCAATCCCATCAATGGCAAGATGCACTCCGCGCCCATCAGCAATTTTAAGCACTGTTTCAGCCCATGCCGCATCTGTGTGAAGAAGCACTTCAGCGGCACCTGCAGCTTGTGCAATTTTCATTTTTGCGGCTGACCCCGTTGTACCAATAACCCGGGCACCTTTCATGGTTGCCCAGCGTGTGACAATCTGCCCCAGACCGCCCGCTGCAGAATGCACCAGGAGCCAGTCTCCCGCTTTAACTTTTCGTACCTTATGAAGCAACATGTGTGCAGTAAGACCTCTCAGCATAGAGCTTCCGGCGGCCCGAATATTAACTCCCTCAGGTATTTTAATGAGCCGGCTGGCGGGGATATTTCTGAGCTCTGTATAAGCCCCCATCGGGTTCCCGGTATAGGCAACCCGGTCGCCAGGGGTAAAAGCGCGAACGTTATCTCCCACCGCCGTTACCCTCCCGCCCCCTTCAAACCCGGGCACTGTCGTAGAAGATGACTGAGGGTAAAGCCCTGAACGGTAGTAAATATCAACAGAGTTGACGCCAATCACCTCGTGCTGGATCTGAACTTCATCGGGGCCTGGTTCACTCAGCGTGATTTCAATGGCTTTAAGGACTTCGGGGCCGCCTGGCTGACTGATTACGATGGCTACTGACATATTCTGTCCTCACTGTTTAAGTGAGAAAATTATAAAGTCGTTTATGTCAGGGAAAATACGGGTATAAAAGAACCATGTATGTGTAAAAATGCACAAGGAGAAAGTGTATGGATTGGCAGGATTTACATTATTTTCTTGCGCTGGCCCGCAGGGGTTCCATGTCCGCTGCGGCAAAAGAGCTTCACGTCGACCATGCCACCGTAAGCCGGCGCATCGCCGCCCTCGAAATTTCGCTCGGTCTTCGTCTCACTGAACGTTTGCCCAGACGTACCGCTCTTACAGAACAGGGTAAAGTCATTGCCTCTGTGGCTGATGAAATGAACAGGATTGCCGACCGGGTTTATATACAGGCTAAGTCGCTGTCTGCTGCGCCAGCTGCTGCTGTCAGGATTAGCGCATCCCCGGCTGTCGCTGCGCTGTTGATTGCGCCGGCCGTGGCTGACTTTACGCAAAGTCATCCTAACATCCCGCTCTCCTTATCAGGCGTATCCCATCATGTTCAACTGAACAAAGGCGAGGCTGATATTGCGGTCCGTCTGACAAGACCGGATGATCCCGATTTGCTGATACGCCGGATCGGGACGATGCGTTTCGGCCTGTATGCTTCACCTTCCTGGCAGGATCGGCCGCCCGAAAGTTGGTCATTCATTGGCTACGAGAAGTCGCTGGATTATGTGACGCAGCAGAAATGGCTGGAATCCCTGCTGAACGGCAGGCGGATTATTTTCAGGGCAAGCGACCTGATGGCACAGCAGCAGGCCGCCAGGAGTGGGCTTGGCGTGGTTACGTTACCCTGTTTTATGGGGGACAATGACAGCTCTCTGATAAAACTGACTGTAAATTCTCCCCCTCCAGGCAGAAGTATGTGGCTGGTTGCCTATCCAGAGTACAGACGCGATCCCTCAGCTGTTATGGTCATGGAATTTCTGGCTGACGTTGTTGGAAAGGCATGTCCGCCTGACAGTACCTCCTGAAACGTGAGGCCGGAGTAGGTTGACCTTCCCTCTGGTTATCAACATATCGTGATGTTGGCCATGTCTGCTTTTGACACAAAGCAGCCTTATGCGGGCGAACAGTCAGCTTTGAGCGAGGAGCGGATGTAACTTCACGTTTAGGGTAGGGCTTGGGGGGAACTATAGACCTGATAACTCATTAAGCTATTTTGTTAAACAATTCAATGCTTATTTCGAATAATGTTTCGCAAATATTGATGTGCAAAATTCCTGTCATTGTTATAGAGCCAGCCTCGCACCTCAACTGCGCAATTCAGCCATGCAGGCAAACCTCGACTAAGCGTTAATGGATGTGATAAGAGCCTGACGGCAGGATCACAGCTACTTGGTATGGAGGGATTTAGATGATTAATTGATTTGGTTCAATTTTATCTAGATGGTTTGTACAGATTTTAATTCAGCGCATCATAAATTTATCAGAGAGTAGTAAGAATTTATGAATAAGCGTTTTTAATAACTCCGTTATTTTCATAACTAACTCTTCTTTCATATTTATTGATTTCCGTTATTTTATATTTACATGCAAATAATAACTAAGTGAAATGTTTTGCTGAAAATAGTAGCAGAACTATGTTCGGCAAAATATATATATATTTTATGATTGGGTTTAGTTTAGATTGATTTGCGAACAATTTAGTTAATTAAACTGAAGGGATTGGTTCGGGTAGTGTTTTATGTGCATGCGAAATTTATAACAGCTGCAAACAGTATGTTTTTCAAACGACTCAAGCCTATTTTCATGCTATTTTATTTAAAATTCAATGGGTTATAATTTTAATGACAGGTAAATTTAATGCAGTTAAAGTAAATGCAATGTAAATGACTGGTTGCAAATTGAGCTTTAACGGAATGAGTTTACGACAAAAATGGATAGCCATAATCTCTGGTCTAGCACTACATACATCACTTTTATTGAATGGTTTCGAGGGTAGGGGTAGATTCAAAAACACCTCTGGTGAAAGCTTGTTAAAATTAAAGCGCATTCGTAAAGTGAATAGCGATAATAGTTTAACAAATTCCCTCATGCTCTTATAAGTTTATGCTTAAGGCATAAAGCTTCTAATCATCTGTTGTTTTTGAAAATTAAGAGCTCCGTAAATTTACAGGGTTTTGATAGACTACTTGAAGCATCGATTTGTATTGATGAATTCCATTTGCATTCTGGATCCCACATTCCTGGAGATCAGGAAAGTTACTACGCGTTGAAGAAGCTCTGGCTTAACTCTGGAGAGGTGTATCATAACGCATTAATAACCTTGTTAGAAATGCGAGTTGTTAAATGCAATCTAAATAGCAGTGACTATATTGGCTTTGGTTGTGTTCATCCTAAAGATGTGGTTTTCAATGAGGCCGACTATGAAGCGTATTTTTATCAATTAATAGGCATCATCGCTGCGCAAAAGTTAACAATGCCGTTTTTGATTGAAAAGGTAATGCATGGGGCGCACCGGCTTGGAATAAAAAATAGAAAAACCCTAATGATTTATGAAAATGTAAAAAATAATATTGATTATTCAGATGGGTGGATCCAAGACGAACTCATTCCATTGGTAGGTAAAAAAGTTAAAAATAAGAAGGCTGTTATACTCGGAGCTTCAATTTATTTAGATGCGCAAGCTGATTATTATGATGCGTTGCTGAATATTACAAATTAATCATCAAAGGGAACAGTATTATCTCAACCTAAATGGTTGGCCTTGCCCTGATGGGCTTTAAAAATGGAGTAGTGCAGTGATTAACAAAAAATTCAGCTTAACGAAAGAACAGATTTCTGATTTTAAAGAGAAAGGTTTCCTTTTGTTAAAAAGTTTTTATTCTCCAGAGTTTGTTAGTTATATCAAGTCAACTATTGGTCAGTACATTGATAAACCTACTGATAAGTATCAGACTGGATTCAGTCGATTAGCTTTTGACATGTATGATGGCGATGAGGTGGTGATTGGCCTGTTGAAAGACCCGACATTTAAGAAAGCCATGAAAGACCTGACTGGTAGGAATATGTTTTATGCGCAAGCATTATCTTTTGAGCTTGAAAAGCTTAAAAATAAAGGCTTCCCATGGCATATCGGTACACAGAGTTTTGGCTACCATCATGCTGAGGATTTTGGATGCACGATCTGGGCCCCTTTAGTTAATATCAATCCAAAAGGGCAACGTGGAGGGATGGCTTACGTACCAAAAAATCGCGTAAACGGTGACTATCTTTACAGCCATATAGATCCCTCCGTTTTCAGTATGCTGCAGCAAAAAATTGACGCTAATGAGAATCCAACTACAGAAGATTTCGTTCAGTGGCGTGATGGTCCTCTCAACGATAACGCACAAATGGCTATTCTTAACCACTTTGGTGTAGAGGATGAATTTGAAGTAGGAGATGCGCTTATTTTTGACAAATACGTTATCCATCGAAGCATAATGCTTGGCGAAGGAGAGGTAGACATTCGTGCAGCGTTTGTGATGCGTTTCTTCTGCTCTGAAAGCACATATGACGCCAAACGAGCCAGCGATTTGGAAATCCCAAGAAACTACTTCAAGTATGCAGGTCCGACAAAATTCCACCTGGAAGTGGCTAAGAATGAGGGGGAGCGCCTAGTTGACAGCGCTCTGTTTGCCGGGCAGGAATACAGAGATCTTTCAATCTAACCTACTAATCGCCGGGGGGTATACCCCCCATTTGCACAGGGCTTGTTTATGTCTCAGATTTACCTTTATATCTTAATTGCCAGCTTAACCATAGCAAGCCCGGGACCGGGTGTATTGCTCACGTTAACGAATACCCTAAATTACAGTTTACGTAGTGCCTTAGCTGGAATTATTGGTGTGGCAGCAGGTATGGGAGTGATTTCAATCATTGCAGCTAGTAGCTTGGGGATAATTATAACAACTTCTCAGTTTGCGCTGATTGTGGTTAAAATTGTAGGTGCTGCTTATCTTGCCTATCTGGGCGTTAAGCTGTTTCGTTCTACTCCAAAAAAAATGAGTGAAGCTGGAAGTGAGGGTTCTTTAATTCTTCCATCAAAATCTTCAAGGTTCCGTCAGGGTTTTTTTGTGTCTTTGCTTAACCCAAAGCCCATCGTATTTTTTATGGCGTTGTTTCCTCAGTTTATAAACGCTGAAAAGCCTTTTATCAGCCAGTTCTGCATTCTTTCTGTAATTTTTTGCGTGTTGGTGGTTATTATCCACTTCATATATGGTGCTTCGGCTAGTTCAGTTAAGAAAAAACTGGCTACTGGTAGAGCCTTTTCGTATCTGAACAAGACTGGTGGTAGTGTATTTATGGTTTTTGCTATTGGCCTAATAGGCTCTGTTATTACACCATACATGCATTGAGTAGTAGTGTTTAATAAAGGTGGCCAGAGTGGTTGTGGCTGCCTTTATTTTCTGAAGACATTTATTGATTAATCAGAGAGGGTGTCATTTTGACTTGGATACTTGAAATTATCACCAAAGTACACCTTATAGAGAAGGTGCAGAAAGTAGTATTTACAGTTTCTCAAGACGAAGCATCCTCTTGGACGATTGATGTTTTTAGAAGTTACTGCCAGCGCGGCGCAATGATATTCAAAGCTAATGTCTAAGCATCCGGCTTAACATAGGCATTCAATATCAAATACTCATTAGCACCTCAACTTCCGCTTCTGGCACAAAGCAGACATGCGTGCGGGACACAGTCTGCTATAAGCGAGATGCGGACATTGTGCGTGAACAATTAATTCCGGGGTGAAACGGTTCACTAAATTTAAAAGCTTTTTTGACTTTAGGCTGAGGTCCTAATCATTCAGCTAACCTGTTAATCAAACTGCCAGGTGTACGAAATAAGAAAGCGCGTGTCCGGGTCGTCCAGGTACGTATTGTTGTCCATGATAAACGTCAGCAGGTTAACGGAACTGTGTTCATCAAACCGGTATCCCATTCCCAGCCCGCCAAAGTATCCCCGGTAGTTTTCACCCTCATCATTTTTTGAAACGTACGAGCCTGCCGCAAAGCCGAGTACCGAGATGTCGGGCGTCAGTGGCCGGAGCGTGAACGCGCCCAGATAGCCGCTGCTACCGGAGGTTGTGATAGAGCTGAAACCGTATTCTGAAGGGATACCATCAGCAAACTCTGGCGCTTTGCAGTCAGCCGGGTTACCGGTACTGCAGCCCGTTATCTCACCGGTGTTGTAGGTGTAACCGGCCATCGGGAATATCTGGAAGCCTGCCGGTTCAATGCCAAAATAGCTGAGCGGGACGAACGTGCCGACGGAATAGTTGGTCTGGGTGAACCCGTTGGTGTACTCGTTTTTGCCAAAGTTAAAGTTAATAATCCCTACCGGAAACAGCCACGAGCCGCCAACCCGCCACTCGCTGGCATCACTGTTAACCCTCGCGTTCAGCTTCTTTGGCTTATCCAGCGCCACCGAGCCGGAAAAAGAGAGATTACTGTCGTCCATGTCATAGGTGTCCGACCACGAGACGCCCACCTTAGTGGTCACCTTCGTCGGGTTATCATCCAGCTTCCCGCGCGCCTCTTTAACCGTTGCTGCCTGCACCATGCCGTTCAGGAGAAAAAGCATGACGTCGGCAGTGCCACATCCGATCGTTCTCATAAGCCCTCCCGGGGCGTCATTATCAGAAGGTATGGCTGTAATTCATACTGAAGGAATACAAATTGGGATCGCGGTATTCCCCACTGAGCAGCGGTGAGGCAACGGTGGACGACGACATGTTCAGGTACTCAAACGCCGCGCCGACGTTGCGCCGACGGTTCCAGAAGGGTGTACAAACGTGCCCGCGGGCGAACAGTCCGCTTTGAGCGAAAAGCGAACATCAGAGCCTGATTTCACAGAATGATAAAACCCGCGGCAACACATCTGTGCAAACTAAGTGCAGGCTGCAGAGTTCTCTCTTTAAATTAATGACATCATGGATGATTTCACGCCATGCTGGCATGACCCGGTCCACTGGCATCAGGAAGGAAACAGCCATGATCATCAGACCCATGCACACCGCTAAGGATTCGAGCCTCAGCAGTAACGATAACGTCAGCACAGACAGCCGGACAGAATTCTGGCGCGATCCGGCCGTTAACTATGTAGAAAGTCGCCGCGCCTGTAACAGCCGCGCGTGTTATAAGCCACACAGTCATCCGACTTTTTCTATAGGCGCGGTTGATGCAGGCGGTAGTACTTTCACTGGCGCGACATCTGGCCCGTGCTCGTTGCGGCCCGGAATGATGGTTTTCATTCCGGGTGGCTGTGTTCATGCCTGTAATCCTCTGCCTGACCAGAGCTGGAGCTATCAGATGCTGCACCTGGATGCCGGCTGGTTAAGTGCTTTAGTTGCAGAAATGAGCAATTTGTCGGGTGGGTTCATCAGTGAAAGTGAAATTCGACTGGTTGATAAAGACGTTGTCTATCGTCGCTTCTGTGAACTGAATAATCTCCTGTTTTCAACCGCCAGTAATGAAGATAAAAATGCTGCGCTAATAGAGTTTATTGGCGATTGTGACTGCGGCGAAAATATGGTTGAAACATTCCCGGCCGTGTCGCCCTGTGCCAGCCTGGCAGTAAAAAGCGTTATAGATGCACTGCAACAGACCGAGCGGCAGCCATGGGGGTTAACAGAGTTGGCAAACCTCTCAGGGCTGAGTCGTTATCAGCTGATCAGGGCGGTTCGCGTTGCAACCGGAATGACGCCGCACTCTTACCAACTGAATGTTCGCATTAATCAGGCGCGCAGCTGGCTTCAGTCAGGCCATGAAATAACCGATATTGCCTACCGACTGGGTTTTGCCGATCAAAGCCATTTCCAGCGTGTATTTAAAGCTCATACTGGTGTAACGCCGGGCTGCTATCGGGCTTGAGCAAAATGCAATTTTATTCAATACAATCCTGTTCCAGTTTTGCATCCTGTTAAAAATTTTTTTAAGAGGATCATACTGTGATGCAACAATTTTTTTTCGTGGCAGCGGCACATTTTCTGGCGCTGCTGTCGCCCGGTCCGGATTTTTTCCTGGTTGCGCGTACCTCAATAAGAGCCGGTTGGCGGCGTGCAGCAAATGTGTGTCTGGGAATAGCGTTCGCGAACGGCGTATTTATTCTCGCCGCTTTCAGCGGCATAACGCTTTTCCGACCGGACAGCATCAGCTTTATTGCTATTCAGCTCGCAGGCTGTGCCTATTTACTGTACATCGGTCAACTTTTTATCCGCTTTGCTGGCAGGAATTCCATTGCTGAACACAATGTCGAAGTAGGTGCTTGTATGACAGAATCTGCGGACGTAATGAGTCCTTACCGTGAATCAGACATGGGTTTTTTGTCTGGTATTCTCAATCCTAAAAACGCACTGTTTTACGTCAGCCTGGCCACGCTGCTCGGCGGGACCCATACGGCGATGAGTCTGAAAGTCGCCTATGGTGTGTGGATGTTTAGTATCGTGCTGCTGTGGGATTTGCTGGTGGCAATATTCATTGGCAATCGCTTGTTCCTGCGGTACTTTTCGCAAATGTTGCCCTGGCTGGAACGTATCTCAGGTGTCATCCTGATTGGCCTTGCCTTGAGTGTTATCGCGGTCAATGTTATCAAACTTTCCTGATAATCCTCATGCCGTTAACTCATGCTTTGGTTTAAATGCAGGCATGCGTATATCCCTCTGGAAAACATCCTCATGGCACAATTTTGAGTGGCTATGAGCTAAAAGCTGACCAAAATATAGGAGCCTGTTAATCAAACAGGATGGGCCAGCGGAAGCCCATCTTAACCCCTTGATGCAAGGGTAAAAAGCAATTAGAGAAAACCAGGTATCTGATTAAGAAAACAGGAGCTTGATGATGAAAATGGCAGCGATTTCGGACATTCATGGAAATATTTTCGCGCTAAATGCCGTGCTGCAGGATATCGAAACCCGGGGAGTAGATTTTGTTGTCAATCTTGGCGATGTTTTTTCTGGTGGTCTTTGCCCGGCAGAAACGGCCGAGAGGCTTTTACCGCTGAATTTCCCCACGATAAAAGGTAATCACGAACGGCAGTTGCTTGAAACGCAACCTGAAAGAATGGGGCTGTCCGACAGCCATGCGTGCAGGCATCTCAGACCGGAACACTGGGACTGGCTGCGAAATATGCCTGCTGAGCTAACCCTTCATGACGAGATCCTAATGGTTCATGGGGTTCCGGGTGATGACAGTATTTATCTTCTTGAAGAGGTGACGGAATCAGGCGTCAAAGTCTCTTCTCACGCAAGGGTGAATGAGTATGTGGAACATCAGACCGCTTCTCTTATCCTCTGTGGTCACACTCATATCCCCCGAAGCCTTGAACTGAGCTCAGGATGCCTTATCGTGAATCCCGGCAGTGTTGGTTTACAGGCCTATGAAGATGATCAGCCCTATTATCATAAAATGGAAAGCGGTTCACCGCATGCCCGCTATGCGATTCTGGAAAAGTGCAACGATAAATGGTCCGTAGCGTTTCATAAGGTAGCCTATAACTGGGAAAAAGCCGCCGAGGTTGCATTGGCTAACAATCGCCCTGACTGGGTTAACGCGCTCACAGCAGGAAGAATGGAATAGGGTGTAGTGGTAAGAAACCTGCCTCCATAAAAATCCCGGTCGGCTTTGTGCGAAAAGCGGACGTAGTGACATCGGTGATGGCGGTATGTTGCAGTCTGGCTATTCACTATCATCCATTGAAGGATGATGCACTTACCATCAGCATTTTCTATCCTGCGGATACTTATACGAAAGGTAACGGCATGATCACAGTAGAAATATCAGATCCACGTTCTCCAGATTCTCATTATTTAACAGAAAAACTGTCAGCAGAGCTTGCCACCATTACCGGTGATAGTGGCAAAAGCAACTTCACATCAGACTCAATGAATGGGGACAGATCACTGTGGGCACTGGCAAGAAACATAAAGGGCGATGCGATAGGATGTGGCGCTATCCGACCGCTAACAGGGAATATAGCGGAACTCAAAAGGATGTTTTCAGACCGGAGCTCTCCAGGTATTGGTAATGCTTTACTTACTTTCCTCGAAACTTCCGCGAAGAGCATGGGATATACCGAACTCTGGCTTGAAACCCGGCTTGTTAACCACAGGGCAGTACATTTTTATAAGAAAAATGGCTACGTCCGCATTGAGAATTACGGACCATACATAGGCCGGGAAGAGGCTGTATGTTTCTCTAAGCCATTACAAGACTGACATAAAGCTTACTCAACCTGAGCCCCTGTTAGTGCAGCGTGCGCATGTCAGCTATGAGCGAGAAACGGACGATAACCTCTTACGGTTGTAATTAGTTTTCCGGAAGCTCCCTCAAAGGAAATAGTGTGATTTACAGGAAGTATTAGATTTCAAGTGCAGCAAGGATCGCGGCTTCCATTTTTTCAGGGGTGGAGATCGGTGCGAAACGCTTGAGCGGTTTGCCATCGCGTCCGATCAGGAACTTAGTGAAGTTCCACTTGATCCGCCCACCCAGCACGCCGGGCAATTCGTCTTTCAGATAACGAAACACCGGGTGCGTTAAGGCGCCGTTGACCTCCACTTTCTCGAACATCGGGAAGCTCACACCATAGTTTATGTGGCAGGTCTGCGCGATTTCGTCAGCACCGCCGGGTTCCTGCTTACCGAACTGGTTGCAGGGAAAACCTAGCACCACCAGACCCTGGGCGGCGTACTTCTTGTAAAGCGATTCAAGGCCTGCGTATTGTGGCGTAAATCCACAATGACTGGCGGTATTAACGACGAGAACCAGCTTGCCAGCATAGTCGGCCATAGGGATGAGCTGGCCACGCAAACTGGTGGCAGTAAATTGATGAAAGGTGGTCACGTCGGAATCCTCAAAGCAGAATCAGTTCAACATTGAAATTGCCACGTAGCCCGGAGCTGCAAGGGCACACGGCGTGGTTTGTGGCGAGGCTTAGGTCGGCAACCCGCTCCTTCAAGCGAACTCTCCTGCTCCAGCTCTGCCTACTTCACAGCAAAGACAATCTGCGCTTCGGTAAATCGTGACTTTTTCATCGGCACAACCACCGCTCAGAAAAGTGAATATCATGCCGAAATTCTGTTTCTGAATGGAGCAGTATTTCGGGGCAGGGCCAACCTGACACTGATATCCGCTTCTGGCACTTCTCGGCTAGTCTGTCCGTTTTGTGCCAAAAGCTGACTTTAACACGTTGAAAAAGCAAAAACGGTGAACAGAACCCATACTGAACTCATCGTACGCAGGAAGCGTTAACCAGGAATTACCCGATGTTTTTCATGTCCTGAGGAGGCCAGTTTATTATATTTTTCATATACTCATGCGCGTGAATTAGCTAATCCGCAGATAACCAGAAAGAGAATGGTTACTGTTTTTTTGACTTGTCTGACAACGTAAAGTTGTTGGCTGAATATAAGGGAAAATAATGCCATCGTTATTTGGTGAGTTATCTGGCACTCCATCATGGGTGCCTGCTGTATTGCTCGTCACTCTCTCACTCGCACTCGGTTTTCTGGCGCGATTTATCCTTCTCAGATTCATCCGCTACTGGCAGAGTCGTGATAAGAAGCTATTCAAATCACTTGAAAAGCACCTTCGTGGATCAATGTTTCTTTTCATTCCCTTATTGTTAATAAGCGTAGGGGTTAATTATGTAAACATTCAACCTGACTCACTTAATTTTATTACAACAACCACTCATGTATTTATTATATTATCCTTCTGCTCCGTTTTGATTCGATTGACTAATGTTGCGCAGGATATGCTTTTTATACGTTATGACATTAATCTTTCGAATAATCTTCGCGCCCGTAAAATTCGCACTCAGATAATCTATGTTAAAAAAGTCGCTATCGTCGTACTCGTGACATTCTGTGTTTCTCTGATTTTACTCAGTTTTCCTGGTGTTCGAAAATTCGGCACTACAATTCTGGCGGGTGCCGGGGTTGCCGGAATAATCATTGGTTTTGCCTTACAGAAATCCCTTGTTAACTTGTTTGCCGGAATTCAGATAGCCTTTACGCAGCCGATAAAAATTGATGATGCTGTGGTCGTTGAAAAAGAATGGGGCTGGATTGAAGAGATAAACCTGACCTATGTTGTGGTGCGTCTCTGGGACCTGCGCCGACTGGTGTTACCCATCACATACTTTACAGAAAATGCGTTCCAAAACTGGACACGTAATAACGCACAAATTTTAGGTTCTGTTTTTCTTTACGTTGATTATTCCATGCCGTTAGATCCTCTCCGAGCGCATTTTGAAAAAGTTCTCAGTGAAACAAAGCTCTGGGATCAACAAACTCAGGTGCTCCAGGTTACTGATACGAGTGAAAAAACCATGACTATCAGATTATTGATGACCGCTCAGAATTCCCCCATCGCCTGGGATTTACGCTGTCACGTTCGGGAAAAAATGATTGAGTTTATTCAGCAAAATTATCCCCAGAGTCTTCCTCACGTGAGGGCTACCCTGACCGATTCCGGTATTTGACAGTTCGAGAGTTGAGTAATTAAGCGCTCTCGTTTTTATAGGGTGGAACGTACAGCGTCTATAAGCATGCGGCACAAGCATCAGGACCGCTGTACCTCCGCTCTTCCCTCATAGTGCACGTTATATGCTTACAACAGCATAGCCAGCAGCACGACGCACAACAGCAGCACATAGATTCTCGCATGCCAGACATCGGGGACGACTGGGATCACTCGGCGGGTAAACAGAATGCCCATCCAACCCGTCAGCACCAGTAAGCCCATAATTTTCAGGCTGATGAAACCCAGGAAGCCCTCTGCCGGGATTCTTTGCCAGCCGCTCACCGTATAAGTTACGGTGCCGCACAGCGCCACCGGCAGCGAAAGGGGATTGGCCGCGCTGGTGCAGTCTCGCATCGCATAGCCGTGTCGCCGCAGCAGCGGCACCGTCATAACGCTGCCGCCGACACCCAGCAATGCGGCAATGACACCAATCACTATCCCGCCGCCAGTCACTGTCGCAAACGATAAACGGCGCGGCGCACTGCCGCTGAAGAAACCTTTGCGCAGCAGGCAGTCGCCAATCGTCAACAGCATATAAAGGATAAACAGTACGCGAACCCATTCTTCGCTCAACAACCCTGCCAGCCACGAGCCAACCACTGCGCCCGTGGCGATGAACCACAGCAGCGGCAGACATGCCTGCGCTGAGATACTGCCCGCACGCCAGTTTCGATAGCTGACCCAGCCTGCATTGAATATCATGACCGCCGTCGAGGTGGCGACGGCGATATGTAATGCATTCCCTGTCATATCAGGCTGATGGCGCAGCAGCTGATAGACAAAAGGCACCACAACGAAGCCGCCGCCGAAGCCAAACAGCACCGTTGTGATACCAGTGGTGAACCCTGCCAGAGCAATAATAAGGATGTCGTTCAAAGGAATGTTCCGCTATGAAATTGAACCCGCAGCTTATCCCCCTTACGCGCCACTTCCCATTTGCGCAGCGCTCAACTACCCTTGCAAACCGGTCAGAAGGAGGCAAAAGTGCGCAACGTGAGCATTGACAATGTTGATAGTCTGGCGCGTGACGTGGTCGCGATCGGCAATGATTATGCGCAGGGTTTTTTACTGCCTCTCCATCGGCATCGCCGCGCGCAGCTGTTGTATGGCGCAACCGGTCAGATGCATGTATCCACCCGTGACGGGGAGTGGGTAGTGCCGCCACAGCATGCGGTGTGGATCCCGCCTGAAACTCTGCATGCGGTAAAGTTTGTCGGCGTGACGACGCGGAGCCTGTATATCGCGCCCGAATGCGCGGCGCGCCTGATCCACCGTAACCGCTGCGACGTTATCAGCGTCTCGCCACTGTTGCGTCAGTTACTGCTTGAGGCTGTCGATTTGCCTCCGCTCTATGAGAGCGAGCACGAATGCGCGCTGATGAACCTGCTGCTACTGGAACTGGCAGCCATGCCAGCGCGCGAGTTCGATATTCCATTGCCGCGGCAGCCTGCGCTGCTGGCGCTGTGCCAGACATTTCTACTCGCGCCAACTGTCCACGATCCTGCTGAACGCTGGGCCAGGGCGATGTTTATGAGTGCCAGCACCTTTCGCCGCCATTTCCTGCAGCAGACCGGCATGTCATTTTCCGCCTGGCGCCAGCGGGCCTGCGTGGTCAGCGCGCTGGCAATGCTGATAACGGGCAAGCCGGTGAATGAAGTGGCATTGTCGCTTGGCTATGACAATGGTTCATCCTTTGCGACTATGTTTCGCCGCGTGACGGGCCAGCCTCCTTCGTTCTATCACCCGGCTTAAGACTGCAGGCACTGAGTAAAGCCTGCACTCAAAGCGCCTGTATTACTCCTGCTCTCTACAGCCGCGCCAGGCTCTGCCGATTCTCTGTATATGCGCATGATCGTTTTTGTATTGGCGGCAAGATGCGCCTTGCGCGGAGCAGCGTAGGGATGCGACCGTCCGCTTTGTGCCAGAAGCGGACATCAGAATGATTATATAGATATCAAAATCTATTGAAGTGGCCCTGATGGTGTCATTAACCTGGAATATGAAACATCCTTCTTTTCTTTTAACGATGGATGATTTAATGCTCCTTCATCCACCGTTGTTTTAAGATAAGGCACACACAATAAAGATTTCAGTACATTTGCATATCTCAGAAATTCTGGTTATCCAATGTTCCGGTAAACCTTACACTCCTGCCAGCACTGTCGGGTCACCCGTCCTCCAGACATTATCAACTGTGACCCGGCATATGAACCAGCCGTCTTGTTGCTTTAAAAGTTCAACGTCATAACGATTTTTCATCAGATAGTGGCGTGAGGGATCGGATTCAGGCAAGTGCTGTGCTTCCACAATCGCCTCCAAATATGCGTTATCTCCATCGATAGTTACACGTGGGTTCGTCACTGAATGAGTGGTGACAATCGGCTTAAGCGAATTCAGCAATGCATCAGCTATCGTTTCTTTACCCTCCAGGACAGGATATTCAAAACCCGCTTTAGCTCCCGCAGGGCGGAAGTCAGACACCGCATCTTCAGTGAAGGCCCCTTTAATTAACTCCGGGTCTTTGAGATCAATTCCTGCCGCATATCGGTAAAGCGAATCGATGATAGCAAGCTTGTTTGCAACATTTTCACTGAGTGATACTGACATAATTTGCTCCTTATGATTGGTGATTCAGATGGTATACTGTGGATACCTAGTGTCAATTAGGCACCTTTTTTCACCCAGGTATACGGAGGTAAACTGTATGTCAGCAAACAACAGGCAAGCGCACAGTCCGGAGTATTACCCCGGTCATTCATGCGAGGACAAGGCTTCAGGCCGGTTATTACTGGATCAAATAACTGACAAGTGGTCTGTCTCAATCCTTTTCGCTCTGTGCAGCAAGCCATTGCGGTTTAACGAGATAAAGCGGTGCATGGATGGCATTACCCAGAAGTCACTGACTCAATGCTTACGCCGTCTTGAACGAAACGGCATAATTGCCCGTCGCGTCATTCCATCGTCTCAGATTGCAGTTGAATACAGCATTACCCCTTTGGGACGCACTCTGGAAGCGCCGTTTCAGGCGCTATTTAACTGGACCATTGAATACAGTTCTGACGTGACACTTGCTCAGGCTGAGTTTGATGCCAGGACAACCGAATAAAATTCTGGCAGGCAATCTTCACATTGCGCTAATTGCGAGCATGGCTGAGGGAGATTTTTTTCAAATCAGCTGAGGGCGGTAATCCAAATTGTCTTGCGTATTCCCGACTAAACTGAGTGTGGCTTTGATAGCCCACCGATAGCGCGACATTCATAATATTTTCGCCCGATGTGGCGAGCTTAAGCTGGGCATGCATCAGGCGAATTTGTTTCTGGTATTGCACGGGGCTTAAGGCAGTTATGGCGCGGAAGTGGCGGTGAAAAGCGGACACGCTAAGCGCTGCCATTTCAGCCAGATCCCCTACACGTATGGCTTGTGTGTAGTTTGTCTTAATCCAGTTGATCACCTTGTAAATCCTTGCAAGGTGGGTTTCAGGCGTTGCGATCTCCCTTAGCATCCATCCAAGGGGGCCCTGTAGTACACGAAAAAGAATTTCCCGTTCATACGCCGGAGCCAGAGCGGCAATTTCATCAGGCTTTCTGATAAGGGACAGCATTCTAATCCATGCATCCAGTAATTCTCGTGTGACTGGCGCTACTGAAAATCCTGAATGATAGAGATAAGCGTCACCAGTGCCGGGAATCTTGTCCAGCAGATCGGCAATAATTTCAGGCTTGGGCGTCAGGCTGACAGCCAGATAAGGTGCATTTGTAACGTTATCAGGGAACACATTTCCTACTGCGGGTAAGTCTACTGACATGACAAAATAAGTAGCTGGATTGTAGTTTAATGTCCTTCCGCCAACAGTCATGCTTTTTGAACCTGTCAGGATCAGATTAATCATAGGCTCATAAACAGCAGAAAGTCTGTGCTCAGGAATTTCTCCCTGCACCATTGCTACCCGGGGAATTCCCGTCTCTGTCCGCTGATTTCCGGCTCCGGATGCCAGTTCTCGTAGTTCGCGTAATTTATTTTCCATCAGCGATTGATAACACGTCTCCGTTACCCACAACAACATAAAAGCAGAATCGGGCAACAATCAAAGAGGATCGCATAAGCCAGCGATAATCCCGGTGCGTAACCTGTGTAGCGTATTCTTTCACTTACAGGAGCAATCATGAAACACGTTCTGATTACCGGGGGCAGCAGGGGAATTGGTGCCAGCACAGCGATCGAGTGTGCAAGGCGTGGATTTGGCGTCATTCTGACGTGGAACAACCAGGCTGAATCAGCGCAATCCGTTGTCAAGAGCATCCAAGCCTCCGGTGGTAAAGCCATTGCTATGAAGCTGAATGTTGGCGACGTCGGTAGTTTTGATGAGTTCCGAGCTGCACTTGAGCGGGTGATGAAAGCACAATGGAATACAACAGGTCTTGATGGCCTCGTAAATAACGCCGGCTACGGACTCTTTAACCCCATTGAAGCCGTAACTGAGGAGCAATTTAATGGCTTGATGAATGTGCATCTCAAGGGGCCATTCTTTCTGACACAGAAGCTGCTGCCTCTTCTGCGCAGAGACTCCTGCATTGTCAATATCACAAGCGCTACCACGCGTGTCGCCACCGCTGGTGTCGCCCCTTACGCAGCATTTAAGGGGGGGCTTGAAGTCCTGAGTCGCTATATGGCGAAGGAATTTGGCGAACGCGGGATTAGAGTGAACGCAGTATCACCTGGCCCCATCCGCACTGAACTTGGCGGTGGGCTTAATGACGAATTTGAATCTCTGCTCGCTTCACAAACTGCGCTGGGACGCGTTGGTGAGCCTCATGAAGTCGCTCGGGTGATTGCCTCTTTGCTGACGGACGATGGGGGCTGGATCAATGCGCAGTCAATCGAGGTTGCGGGTGGCTATAACGTCTGATAAAGGAATTTATTTTGCTTGATCATATTTTTATCTCAGTCAGTGACCCCGTACGTTCAATCGCATTTTATGAGCGCGTACTGCCTGTTCTTGGCATCGTAAACCGCCATGACTATGACGGTGCACAGGGGCCTCACGGACACCCTGACCTCAAAGGATTTGGTGCAAATGGCCGGATATTTTTCTGGCTCAGGCAGGGGACTGTTTGCGCTGATGCTGTCCACGTAGGTTTCATCGCAGAATCGGAGTCCATGGTTAACGCGGCGCATGCTGAAGCTCTTGCTGCTGGTGCAACCGAAATTCACCCACCGGGAGCACAGAAGCATTATGACCCCCGTTATTACGCAGCCCAGGTCAGAGACCCAGACGGATATAGCATTGAGTTTGTCTATAAAAGCTGGCAACACAATCCATAAGCCGTACACGCTTACTATATGAACTCAGATGCTAAACCAGCATAACGGGTGCACTGTTACACAGGATGAATATGAAAACTATGATGATCTATGGCGCTACCGGTTATACAGGAAGCATGATTGTTCAACACGCATTAGATTCGGGCATACCGGTGACTATTGCAGGCCGTAGTGAAGATAAACTTGTCGCTATGGCCAGTGAGCTGAACTTACCATACAAAGTTTTCTCTCTTGAAAATCCGTCTGAAATAGATGAGGCGCTGGCAAATGTTACGGTATTGCTCAACTGCGCAGGGCCTTTTGCGTACACTGCCGATGCCCTGATAAACGCAGCGGTACGCAATAAGATTCACTATCTCGATATTGCCGCAGAACAGGACAGTTACAGGCTGGCTGAAGCCTATGAAGAGGATGCGAGCGCCGCAGGCGTTATGCTGCTACCGGGGTGTGGAGGATCGGTAGCAATGCTGGGGTGCCTCGCAGTACATGCCGCAGAACGGATAAAGTATCCTGTAAGCATTTCTCTGGCACTGAACGTGGCCGGATCAATGTCACGGGGCTCAGCTGTGAGCGCGATGGAGAATTTATCGCCTGAATGTCTCATAAGACTCAATGGACAGCTGGTGCCGAAGGACCCCGGCGAACTGAGATCTTTTGATTTTGGCAGTGGTGCACGAGAATGTTTTCCAGTAACCCTGCCGGACCTGGTCACTGTCTGGAAAACAACGGGCATCCCTGATATCTCTACATTTGTACACGTTAGTGGGATTGGGTTTCCACAAGGGGATTTATCTACATTACCCGATGGCCCTTCAGCAAAAGAGCGTGAAAGCAGTCGTTACCAGGCTGTTGCCGAAATAGTAGACGCTGAAGGAAAGACAGTACAAATGCTGCTAGACACGGTTAATGGATACAGTTTTACTGCGATAGCCGCAGCGGAGGCAGCGCGAAGAGTGCTGGCGGGAGATGCAAAGCCTGGTTTCCAGACGCCCGCAGACTTATTTGGGAAACATTTCGCGGAAACCATCGCAGATACGCGTATCACTCAGCTGTAAGCCTTGTGTCCTAAATAATTTGAGGGGCCAATGAATGTTGGCCTACTGAAAATGTCCTGTCTTCATATCCTAAACATTTTTGATGTACTTCTTATTCCTGAGCTTTAGCACTTCCAGGAACATTCATTGTTAAACGCCAGCCTCATAAGATTTTCAGCGTCCGCTGATCGCTCTTAGCAGACCTTGCCCTGCCGCATGTCCGCTTTGTGCCAGGAGCGGACATTGCTAGCACTGGAATGCTCAAATCTGTGGCGAGCAGATGACAGTGCATAACCATGCAGCCGCATCGAAATCATCAGAGGCGTTTTTCAGGATTCTGGCCGGGGAAAGGTACCTGAAACGGCCCGCACGCGCCAGAGTTGCGCTGAAGAGCCATACGGCGGGGCAATAGCACTGTTATGTTAAATCCGCCAGGGTGGCAGGGTGCGGTGCGAAAAGGGCGGCAGCTGGCTTCGCTTGTGCGGCGGAACGTTCCTTACCAGCCTTAAAGGGTGACGGTTCCTGCTGGTTCCGGTCACAGTAAGCCGTTCTGAATCTCACCCCTGATTCACCCCGCTTTAGATGGCGGTTTTTTTTGCCTTCGGGGAATAATGAATTTTACTGAATGTTCACTGCGCGAAGCCGATAAATATGTAGCCCTCACCAGGGTGACCTTTGATCACTGCAAAGCAGATTTTTGTTTCTGACGGCGCTTAATGCGCCGTTTTTTTTGCGCTTTGCAGACGCAGGTAAAAACGTGTATCCCGCTACTGGCGGGCTTTTTTGCTGGCATGCGCAACAGGGAAGATATGTTTGAAATTATGAAAATATTCAGTAGTCATTAGTGTATGTCCGCTTTTCGCTCAAAGCGGACTGACATGCCTCAACAGCTTACCACTGCTTTTACCAGGCTGGACGACGTTGCCTGAACTCGTTTCGAGTAACGTCGTCAGCAGGCAAGCCGCGCAGCGGTACGACAGCAGAATTTAATAGTTACAATATTTAATAACAGGCGCAGGATTAGGCCGGCGAACCGGCCTGAGGCATTATCAGATGGCGCAATAAACGCGCGCTTCACGTGGCGTGTAGATACCAAACGTCACCACGCTCAGTAAGCCATTAACAAACGTCTGCTGCACTTCAACCCGACTAACTTTTTCCTGGCCGCCGCACACCTGCGCCGCATCAATGCTCTTACGCTGACCGATACCTGAAACAAAGAACGGCTGGCTAGTGGTTTTCGTCGCCGCGCCAACTTGATTCTGTTTCATTACGAAAGTCTGCTGCGCACAGCCGGTTAAACTCAGAGCCAACAACGCCGCAACACAAAGCTTGTTCATAAATATCCTTATCGCCTGAAATGAAAAAATAAATGCTGAGTGAAATCATCACTCAGCCAGCAATCAGGTTATCGACAACGAAAGCGGAAACATGAGAAAGATTTTTAAGTACGCCTAACGGATACGTTTTGCTGAATAGTACAGCAATAAAAAAAGCCCCTGCACAGCAGGGGCTTTTTATGTTTACCGCAGCGTTTCCGCTTAGCGAGTCAAATCGTAGAAGAACTTTTTGACGCCATCGAGAAAGCTTTTTGAATGCGGACTGTTCTTCTCGCCCGCCGCACCACCAAAGCTCTATTCCAGCTCACGCAGCAGCGACTTATGCTTCTCGCTCATAGCGGACCCTGGCCTGCCGTCAGTCCGCTTTGTGCCAGAAGCGGACGTTGCGAACATTGTGCTATGTTGTTTTACGGGTAGCAGGATCAATGATCCGGAATGGCACATCACGATTAAAAGCAGAACCAGCCCAAGTTCCGTCCCTGCGGTATCCGGTAAAGTAGAAGAGGCAAACAGTCCGGTTAAGCCAAGACCCGGTATATCCCGGAAGGATATACTAAAGAAATAATTCAAATGACTGTATCATTTAAATAAAGACCCTGATTATTCTCAGGAAATTAAAACTAAACTGGCAGGGGTTATATTGCACCTGATAATCATGAGCAAAATTACAACTTAATTATCAAACGTTAATGTAGATGCAGATTATTGTCGTTGCGCTCAGGTATACCATTTTGATGAAGTTGTCTTGGGCAAGTCTTAATTGCACAACGGTGCGCATAACCACATTGGCCTTTTTTCAAAAATTTCTCGCAGCCCGTATAGGCTTTCAGAGAGTTCCAGGCGGTTTTCGTATAAAAATCTGTCTTTAACGCCCTGATAAGCTTGATTGTTTCTCTGCCTTCAAACATAAACTTACCCTTGCTTAAAAGAATATATTTCCCCGGCGTCAGGTCCTCATCGTACTCATGCCAGATAATACGGCACACTTTGTTATGATTCATAATCAATGAAAAAGATGTGGCTGTTTCGGGACTGATGAGCGTTTCCAGTAAAAACCATTCCATATTGCCTCCTCGGTCAGTGGGAGGTGTAATTTATATCAATATGAACAGGCTGTAAGATTTGAAAAGTAAAAAATTACTAAGAGATCAGCATTATTTTGTTTAACAGTCTTGAAAAAATTTTGTTACCTGATAGTTCCCACTGTAAGAAAATGGAGTCATTTATTTTAAACTTAATGCATGTGTAAATATACAGTACCTCATACACTTAACGTAAAACATTACGCATGGCTTTTCTTTAATCTTGATTAATCAACACAAGGAAAAGTCGATAACTTTCTTGATTCAGATCAAATTAAGTTTGAAAGTTATGTTATGTATAATTTGACCTGTAACAAACAAATTGTGCATTTGTTATCCGGAAGATACAGTTTTAAAAAAATATATTCATCCGGAAATATCTTCATTAATATTGATTAACCGAAGACAGAATACTTGCTTCTGGTACTGTTAACAGTCAGGCAGGGTGTCAATATCAGTGACTTGCATTGTCAGCTTAACTTTCTCTTCAGCTTTTTGTACGGGCAAACGTTTAAATCAGCAATGTTATACCATTGCATATTCCGTTCAGTCGCAGTTGCTTAAACAGGCCGGAGGAAAAGCAGGAAAATCACTCAATATATTGGCTGAAACGCAGAAGATATCCATCCGGATCCTGCACCAGAAACTCTCTCTGGCAGGCTATCGTTTCTCCGGTACTGTAGTGGTTATCGCGTAAAGCCCGATATAGCGATATGCCATGTGCGAGTAAACGCGCAAGTATTTGCTCAATATCGTCCACCTCTATCTGGAAATTAACGCCACGACCTAACGGTTTGACGAGTTCTGATGTGTTCCATCCTTCAGCATGATTTTCGCCTCACCGAGGCTGACATAAGCAAAATCAGGATCGCTACGTTTTATCACAATGTTGAAGCCAAGCACATCAACATAGAAGTACAGGGAAGCAGGAAAATCCGTTACGGTCAGTTCGGGAACCATACGGTTCCAGTAGGGGTCTTTCAGGTCAGCCATTGATATCATCCTTTTTGACTGGCATAGCATACATCAGGCGGCTTTGTGTAAGACGATGTTATGGGGTAAGTCCGGTGGCCATATTGTCTGACTTACAGTGTTAATGTCCGCTCTTCGCTCAACGCGGGCTGTTCCCGCACTGAGTCCGCTTTGTGCCAGAAGCGAACACAGTGCAAGAGTTTATGCTGTGTTTGTCAGGCTGCATTAAAGCCCGACTGAAATCAAAACAGGTGAATCAGAGTAAAGCGGAATAACTGGCGAAAAAGCAGCCTGCACGCAATTAAGGATCAGGTTAAATCCAAACTGAACAGGCGACACAGGGCAGTTCTGCCTCTGTCGGTCACGTTCACTTCGCGATATCCCGGCGTGCGGGCTACCCATTCTTTCTGCAGAAAAAGCGTCATCAGTGCCGAACCGGCATCCCCTCCCAGATGAAAGCGTCTTTCGCTCCAGTCGAGACAGGGGCAGCAGGATTTGCGACGCGGGCGTGAGTTAAGCACTGCGCCAAGATTCTGGAAATGAGATTTTCCGTCTGGCGTCAGCGCAGTGCCGTCAGCCTCAAGCCATTTATCCTGCAGCATAAACTCATAAATATTTACAGCAAGTTCTCCCGCCAGATGGTCATAACAGGTGCGTGCATAACGTAAATAGGCGGGCGTGCGAGGCACCGGAGAATTGAACGTGTGCATGGAAATCCCCATCAGGTTTTCCAGCAGTCCGGCGATATGGTGGCCCGCAAGGCTGTAATAGCGGTGACGGCCCTGAGTCAGGCAAATAATCAGCCCGTTGCTGAGAAGCCGGCTGAGATGTCCGCTGGTTGTCGATGCGGCAATGTCAGCCACAGCGCTGAGTTCAGTGGCTGTCCACGCGCGCCCATCCATCAGGGCGCACAGAATACTGACCCTCGACGGGTCAGATAGGGCAGAAGCAACCTGTGCCATAGATTTTTCCAGAGAATCATCCGGCTCACTGTCGCGTTCAGTTTTTAGACGTTTCATTCAGGGAGTATTGCCCATTGTTGGGTTACTTCAGCTGCCCGGCTATCGTCATCCGTAATCAGAATAAGCCTGTTAGTGTGATCGCTGTACTGTACCAGAATGTTAATGCCGTTCCTGGCAATTACTTCAGCTATGTCTCCAAGCTCACCCGGGCGTTTCTGAGGTAATTTTCTTATCAGAGGGCGGCACACATTGCTGACGTCAAAACCGGCATCAGTCAGAACCTTACGGGCTTTCTCACCGTCTTCAACAAGGAAATGCGCGTGTCCGGCTTCTGGCGTCGAAAACACGCCTCCTCCCTCAAGGCCGACACCATTTGTGCCCAGCACACTTCCCAGTGAGCCAAGAGAACCTGGAGTATTACTGAGAATGACGTGAATATCATACATGCTGATGCGTTCCCTTATCAGATGAGTAATCACGGAATACACTGGCAACGCGTATTCTGTAAAACGAGAAAATTGACTGTTTACCTTCTTTTTGTGCTGCCAGGTGCATAACGTTCCGCTTCCACTCAGCCACAGAATCTTCATCCTCCCACCATGACAAAGAAAGGATTTTTCCGGGCGTAGTCAGACTCTGGAATCGTTCAATGGAAATAAAGCCCGGCGTGTCTGACAATACTGGTTTCAGCTCGGCAGCGAGCTGAAGATACCGTTCCCGGGACTCTGGTAAGGCATCCGCCTCAAAAAGTACTGCAATCATTTGTCTGCTCCGTCGTTGATTTCCGGTCAGCTTATTGCCAACAAAAGCCTGATGCTTCGGCCTTCACCGAAGTATGTCTGTTTCGTGGAAATCAGAAATGTTTAGACGGATGAAGTCTCACAGAAAAACGGACAAAAGATTCAAGGTCTGCAACGATTTATAGACTGGGCTAATTTACTTGCGATTAGTCCATACGTAGTGATATTCGAAATCTCCGCTTCTGGCATGTGACTGCCAGACTGCAAGGTTTTCAGGTCGGCTATGAGTGAAAATCGGACATCAGTTTAGCCGGTATTATTGGTGTCGCCTGTAGTTTTCCCGGACAGTCGCCTGTAGTTTTTGATGGTCGCATTGGAAAGGCTTGCTGCCGTATCCACAATGACAAAGCTGAAAGAATTGTCATTTATCAGGGGACTAAGATCTGTACATGCGATAAGAAGAGCCTCTACCTTATAACTTGCCACTAAAGTCATTAAATTCTGCCACTCTGCCTTTACATCAGGCTCGTGAAAGCCTTTTGTTTTAACCCGACCAATCAGCGATGTGGTCATTTCACGAAGTAGAGGTGAATCAATAATCTTTTTGCCAGTAGCTTCAATCCGCGCCTGATAGAAACCCGCTTCCAGCGTGGGTTCTGTAGCCAGTACAGCTAGCCTGGTTGCTTCTACAGGCAACGACTCAAGTGCACTGTCTGCGATATGCAGAAGTGGAATACCAGAGCTCGCCGCCTTCATTTCGGCAAAGTAGCAGTGCGCAAGGTTACAGGGAACAGCTATCAAACTCACTTTTGCTCTGACGAGTTCGGCAATACCCTGCTGCAGGGCTGCGATCATCGCATCATCATCAATTTTCTTGCCCGGCCAGAAAGGTGTAGGCAACGAGATGATATGCATTTTGGGAAAATCCATATCATATTTCGCTCCGTACCCGATCTGGCAGTCTGCCACCAGCATATCAACAAAGGGGGCTGTGGAACGGGGTCCCATACCTGCAAGCACACCTATAGAAACAGTCATCAACAGTGCCTCCTTTCAACATTTTCTTTCAGTTAACAAATGATCGCTGAGTTGCTTAAAAATTACAGATTTTTGATTTTTATGCTTATTTTAAAGGGCTGATTATAATTTTTGTTCTGCTTCTCGTCAGAGAAAAAATCGTCATGCGAATAATGTCTTCATCAGCAGTATAAGGACTTGCTCAGTAAGACGCGTTGTCCATGAGCAGTGAGCTGGAACAGAGTGCCAGTTATCGTGAAGAACTGATTCTGATCAGCCACAGGTGAGAACACATCGGTGGAACACGACTATATATCTGTAACCAGCCCAATCAGTAAGAGGTGTATCCACCGCGTTTTGCTAATAAATTTTATGATGTCCTTCTGAAAAGGCTTCGGGCAGAACAGCAGTTACGCTGAGAGATGAATTCATAAGGAATTAAATAAATGGAAATAAGCATTCGGACCCCTTTGATACATTCCCTTTCTTTAAGTCAACACAGTGGATGCAATGTCTGGCTGAAGATGGAGTCTTCCCAGCCCACCGGCTCTTTTAAACTCCGGAGCGCGGGGCATGCCTGTTGCCATTACGCCAGTAAGGGCGCTACAGCATTTGTCAGTTCATCGGGCGGAAATGCCGGAATTGCGGTGGCTCACAGCGGTCGCAAACTGGGGCTACCGGTAACTGTCGTTGTACCGGAAACCACGTCAGCCAGAGCAAGACAGCTTATTGAACAGGAAGGGGCCAGGCTCATTGTGCATGGAAAAGTATGGAGTGAGGCTAACGATTATGCCCTGTCACTGGCAACGGATGAAATCATCTATATCCATCCGTTTGATAACCCGCTTTTGTGGGAAGGTATCAGCACAATTGTGGATGAGGTCATCAGTGAGGGGGTAAAACCTGATGCCGTTATTCTGTCCGTCGGCGGCGGAAGCATGCTGTCCGGCATAGCGCAGGGACTGGAAAAAAATCAGCTTGGTCACATCCCGATTTATGCCGTTGAAACCCACGGCACTGCCTCCCTTAACGCCTCGCTTAATGCCGGTAAGCTGGTGCGTCTTGATAAAGTCAGCGGCATAGCCACGACGCTGGCCGCAAGCCAGGTGTGCGAAAACGCGTTTAACGTGGCCAGTCGCCTGGATGTCAAAAGTATGCTGGTTTCTGACGCCGAAGCACTGCATGCCTGTCGGCATTTTCTTGATGACCATCGCGTGCTTACTGAGCCGGCATGCGGTGTGTCACTGTCACTCTTGTACGAAAACAAAATCCGTTTTAAACCTGCCGATAATGTACTGGTTATTGTTTGCGGTGGGGCGTCGGTCACTCTGGAAGGGATCGCGGGATGACAGAAGAACGGAATGAACATACCGGCGTTCACTCCAAAAGGGGCGGCTGATCTGCCGCAATTGATTAACATATCATGATGCGAGGTGAGGCCGCTTTTGGCCCAAAGCAGACATGCAAGCCACGGTACGCGATAAGTAAAAAATTAAACTGCTTCGTAGGTGCATCCTGAACTTTTATCATTACCTGCAGGAAGGCACCTATTCACGCCTTAGACTTCGCAGCAGCCTATTTCCTATTAGCAGTATCCCTATCTCCTGTTAAAACCAAAACACAACCAACCCACTGATTAAAATAATCATTTCTATGGCTGCGTTGAGTTTATCAATTCATTTAAATCATTTTTAACAAAAAACGGGGCAGATGTTCGCGATGCTCTGTTACAAGCCACCTCGCTAACATAGCACTTTTTGCTCAATAATTTTCTTTACGAAACAAGATGTTGAAATTTGATTGTAATCGCATTCATTTTAAGGGTGATAAATGCTGATTTAGATCAATTTAACCGCATAATTTTAAGCGTAGATTTCGCAACTTAAGCGGTTAACCTCTGTGTTTTCAATTTGTGTAATCGCTTTCATTTTTGGCATGGGCTGGCATTACAAAAGCTAGCGATTAAGCCTTAAAGAGATGTTTTTAAGTAAGTTAATTTAATCTAAAAAATATCATCGGAAATCTCCGTTCTCCGGCCCAGTCTCAGGAAACAGAAATGAACACGACAATCAAAACGCTCGCTCTTTTCATCGCTACATTCTCATCTTTTAGCACTCTGGCAATTAATTACAGTAACGTTAATTATCAGGATATTGAATCGTTACGAAGCGCCCTGAATAACGTGGTGAATAGTCATACCTCTAGAGATGCTGCCCGTGCGGCCCTAAATAAGATGAGCCCTGACTCACTTGAACAGGCCAAGCTATCAATCAAGGATCCACAGGTGCGTAATGTTATGGATCAGTTGCTTGAGGGCGTACCTGAAAACAATGGTAGTCTCCAGGCACCCAACACCAAAACAACAGCAGTTATTACATCCGACGCAAGCACACCTATCAGTCAGGCAGTTATCGATAATTCATCAAATCGTCATGCCTTAAATCCCAATGCTATTGCGCAGGTTACGGTCAGTAATCAAGGCTGGACTCAGAATAACTATCGGCAGGGCTATGACAGTTGGTCTGGTGACGTACAGAGTACGCGCCCCGCAGTCAGCGCTTCACAAATGAAAATGGATGCTTCAACCGCGCAGCAAAATACAATCAGCGAGAATAAACAAAATACTGTCGCACAACTTGATCAGCGCGACGCAGTAAGCCACCGATTAAGTGCCCAGGCAAAAGAGCAGATCACTCATAATCTGCGATTCAACAACTTAACTGCTTCAAAACTGGAAGGGCAAATTCAGCAGGCTGACCGGGAAAACAGTGAGCATGAAGCGGCGATTAAAGGGGAGGCGCTGAAAAGAGACAACCAGCAGCGTACCCGTCAGCAGGTGCTTGCAGGCGGCGTGGCGGAGATCAACGCAGAGATACAACGCGAGGCTCAGATCCGCGGCGAGGCGCTGACAAAAGCCAACCAGCAGCGCACCCGCCAGCAGGTGCTTGCGGGCGGCCTGGCGGAGGTCAACGCAGAGGCGCAGCGCGAGGCTCGGGTCCGCGGCGAGGCGCTGACAAATGCCAACCAGCAGCGCACCCGCCAGCAGGTGCTCGCGGGCGGCGTAGCGGAGGTCAACGCAGAGGCGCAGCGCGAGGCTCAGGCCCGCGGCGAGGCGCTGACAAAAGCCAACCAGCAGCGTACCCGCCAGCAGGTGCTTGCAGGCGGCGTGGCAGAGGTCAACGCAGAGATGCAGCGTGAGGCTCGGGTCCGCGGCGAGGCGCTGACAAAAGCCAACCAGCAGCGTACCCGCCAGCAGGTGCTTGCGGGCGGCGTGGCGGAGGTCAACGCAGAGATGCAGCGTGAAGCAGAGATCAAAGGCGCAGCACTTGCACAGTCAAATCGCGATCGTGTCGAAGCAGAAAACACCGCACTGAATGCCGCCCGTATTGCCTCTCTTGCGCAACACGAAGCTGCTGCGGCAGAGACAGCTCACCTGGCTGCACAGAAGTCACAGGCAGCAGACAAAGCCCAGCGCGAAGCTCAGCAGGCTCAAGCCGCATTAACATCGGCTAAATATGCCGGTGTTTCTGAAGGCCAGACACAACAAGCTATGCGTGACCTGACTGCCGCCAAATATGTCGCAGTCAGTGACAATATCCAGATAGCGCACGAGCAAATTCAGGCACTGGAAGCGGAAGTAGCGGCCAAATCTGCAGCGGCAGCAAAAGCGCAGGCTGAAGCTAAAGCCGCCGCGCTGGCAGCGCAAAATGCCCTGAAAACACCCGTGGTTGGTCAGCCAACGCCAGTGAGTATTGTGCCAGCCGTTGTGACCAATATTCCTACACCTGTCATTGCAAAAGTTTTTTTGACGGAAGGTTCGCACAATAACGGCGGCCATCACAAAGGCCCACATCAAAATGCAGCGTCAACCCGCAACAACGGTAACAGCAATGCCCACGGCTCAGCGATGGGTGGCCGTGGACAGGGCGGCCAGCGCAGCGGACATAGTGCCGCGGGTAATTTTTGAGGCTGGGATAGAAGTGGACTCGTAGTCAGATAATGCTTACTCACACTAATTATCGTTGTCATGCACTATTTATAGCCATGTCGAAAACGTGCTGATCTATTTTATTTCTATTAACCAGAAAAGATTTTAAGAGTGAAAAACAATATGAAAAAAGATTGTATAACTGCTGTATCAGCTTTGGTGGTTATGAGTGTAATGGCGGGTTGTACCTCTCAGGCTTCACGTATGGCCGATTGTCAGGCGCAAGGCGTAAGCCGGGACGCTTGTTATGTTGCTGAACAAAATCGGCAGGCGACAATCAGTGCCGCTGCTGAGAAACAGGCATTAGAAAATGCAAAGCAGGTTGCTCAAGCGGCCCATAAAGTTAAGCCATTTATTAAGCATTTTAGTGATAACGGAAACAATATCGAAATTAAGCGGGATAAGTTGGGGATCGTGACGGTTGATGGTAAACCAGCGGCTGAAATTGAGTGCGAAAGCGGGAACATCAGTTATCAGCAAGGGTTATATATTGTTATCGCCTACGCAACAGGTAAAGTTGCTGTCACTAAAGAAGGTGTCTTCCTGACATATGCGAAGTAACAGGCAGTTGCTCTTAATGTATCAGGCACAATAGGGAAGGAGTAAATGCAACGTCATATATTGACTCTCCAATATATGGCGTTGCATTTAATGGCATCACCGTTAACCGCTAATATAGGCGAAATGATTGAAAATAGCAGGAGTGGCGTTGCTCAATTATCAGAAGTGGTGAATAAAATTATCAGGGTTACAGGATGCTAAGTTTAGGTGGGCTGGTTTTGATATTTAATCAATATACATGAAATGAAATCGGATAATAGGTGTTGGACTTATTTAAGTAGAGCCATGTGAACTGATTTTTAAACGTCGCCCCATTACTTATGCATCAAATGATAGTTTCTTGGCTGATGAATATCGCTCCCAGATAAAATCATTTGATCAACTCAACAGCAAATATTGCAAGTGAATGATGATCGCGTCAGTGGAGCATTGATCACACCCGATCTTTAATATTAATCTGAATGATATGAGGCATCTATTATATATATACCCGTTACTGGGCTCGCAATGACCGCTTGTGGCACAGGGCTACCAGCAAAAAGGGTTATAGGTCTGCTCTGTGCGAAAAGCGGAAGTTCGCAACTGTGCTCACCGTCAAGGGTGCATTACGAACATTGCCATGTGTTAATCAACGGGGTGAGGTCATAAAAGGCTCACCGGCTAAAGCGGTGAGCCTGCTTGCTTATTAACGTATCACACTAACATTTTCCAGTTTCACCGAACTTTCAGGCTTATCCCCCACTTGCTGAGCGACCGGGACGAAGACGTTCAGATCTTGCAGCCACGCTAGTTTGTCACTGCTCCCTGGTTGCCCTTCTTGAGTTTCATGGCACTCAACTAATAGATATTTCCCACTAAACTCAGATGCAATACTATGTGCGTCTCCCTTTCCCGTTACGTCACAGCGTAATGCTGAAGCAGTGACTTTCTTATCGGAATCAATATTGTCCCATTGCGCCTGATATCGTTGACCCGTCACTAACGGGAAACGCAGATCCGTCTGTAACTTGTTGAGCAATGAGGAACCACTGCTGATGGACATAGTGAACTTCAGTTGTAGTTGATTAGCCAGCGTTAAACGTTGCACCGTCCAGATACCATAATCTTCCAGCTTGCGTATATAACCATCCGATTGTGCATCCAACTGTACTTTGACCTTACCGAGCGCGCTTACTTCCGTATAACGAACCTGTTTAAAGCGCGGAAGCGCCCAGGGTTTGAGCAATAACTGCGCCTGGCGCTCAATTGCCGCAGAAAGAGGGAATTTATTCAGCCACTGTGGATTATTATTACTCAGATCGGGCATTGATGGCCCCATCAACGTTGATGCTGGCTTGTTAGCGGCGGGTACAAAGTGTCCTTCGGCTGTGAACGTTTTTCCTACGGGTAACTGGCAGAGCTGCTCGAAGCGTTGTGCCTTAAGCGTGTTAATACTGAAGTCATTTTTACGGCGAACAATATCAGCAGTGATGAGTGAGTCCGTAACGCGGCCTTCACTGTCAAAGTTCATCAATGCGACAGCGTCTCCCTGATGTGTTTTACAGTTATACAAATAATGCTCAATCTTTAATCCAAGCGGCGCATCGTAAGTCGGTTCCCATATGACATCCGCAAAGTCATATCCCATACGTACCGATAAAATGTCGCTAATGCGCTGGATGCTATTAACATCGACAAGATCGGTAATGCCGACTCTATCCGTTGCTGATAATCTTTCCCATCGTGCGTCTTTTATCGGTAGCTGGCAAACCGTGCGAATATCCTCTGCCGTCATTTGCTTATCATCCTGAGCAGGTGAATAGCGGAGGTAACTGTTGCCGTAAAAGCGAGCTTTGGTCAATCCTTCTTCATTCAGTAAATCCTTGTACAGAAGCTGTGCCTTGCCTTGTTTACAATCAACGGAACGCCATTGCTGAGCTGTTTTTCCGCTATTGAAGTTTAACGACACCATGTAATTCACACGATCGTCGATTCTGGTTACAGAAAAGGGGTTAGTGCCACCCCCTGGCAATGCGGGCTTATCAGCAGCCTGAATGCAAGAAAACGGCAAGAGAGACAGAAAAAAAAGTGGGCGCATTAAAGAGCGTACGCAATACATACATGTTCCTTCATATATTGATTAAGAAATAAAGTTATCGGCATCAAGGAATGAATTGTTAACCTGATTTGAAATGCACCATAGAAATAAACGTAGCGTGAGGATAGCAACGTCCGCTTTTGGCACAAAGCGGTCAGGTGTCAGTCAGAGTCTGTTATGAGCGAAAAGCAGGCATTTTCGCCAAGAATGAACGCTGAAATATCCCAATGTCATTAGTAAGTCAGGTAGGGTGATTTGGATTACGACGAGGATTAGAAACTGAAACGATTTACGAGCCTGTTGTATAAGACGGATTATGCTTAATAGATTCGCAACGTAGGGGCTGGTCGCTTACTATTTAATGCATATGGACATCAATCTTCTTGGCTTTATGCCAGCATTATTACCTGTTGCTTTGTCTCCTGGAGCAAGTTTCACGCTTGTTATGAGCAGCGCGCTAGCAGATGGACGCAACGGTCTTTTCAGAACCCTCGCCGGAACAGCATTGGGAATTTATACCCATGCGCTTTTCATCGGACTCGGCATAACTGCAATTATTATTTCATCGCCAGCAGTTTATGGTTTCCTGAAAATTGCAGGAACAATTTATCTTCTTTGGCTGGGCGTTATGCTTATCCGAAGTGGACTGAATGCAAAGCGCAATCAACCCAAAAACAGCGTGCCTCCAATTACATTAAAAGGAGCGTGGCTGGCTAATGTCCTCAACCCTAAAGCCGTTATTTTTTATCTCACCGTTGTTTCTCAGTTTGCTGGAAACCAGGGAGGCGTAAGCAACTACCTGATATTAGCTACCGTCCATGTGGTGATTATGAGCCTCTGGCTTATTACCATAAGCCGTATCTTGGTTTTTTCAGCCCAAAAAACCCATCCACTGATGCTTAAAAAATATGTGAACATAGCTGGAGGAGCGCTACTCATTATTTTTTCACTGCGCAGCCTTATTCACTAACTTCTGACAATCGACTTCCGCCTTCTTCTTACTCTGCTCTGAACGATATCATTTAGGTCTGTTTTGAGCGGAAAGCGGACTTTCACTGTTTACAATCGAGGTGTCCTGAAAACCATCATAATCCCGAGCAGGATGGCTCCCATGCCCGCCACGCCTGACATGGGGAGTGCATTACCCAGCAATACGTAATCCAGTGCGGCCGTAATGACCGGCACCAGATAAAACAGGCTCGTTACGTTAACAATGCTCCCTGTGCTGAGCAGCCGGTAAAGCAGTAGCTGCGCTACCACAGAAATAAGTACACCCAGAAACAGCACTGAGGTGAAAAAGGCCGGGGTAAGGCTGACGTGGAAAGTGTCTGTGGGGAGCAGGCAAACGCATAGCACAAGACTTACTCCGTACTGCAGGGGAAGCACGTCTGCAGGGGCCTGGCGGGTTTTCTTTTGCATTATTGCGCCGAACGTCATAAACAGCAGTGCGGCCAAAGCAAATATCACGCCGAAGACAGGCATATGCGAAGCTGAGAGGCTGCGCCACACGAGCAAGACCAGACCTGAAAGTGCCAACAAAAGCCCGGCGAGCCGGGTTCCCTGCATTCTGCGTTCAACGATGCACAGCGTAAGTATGGGCTGAATGCCCATGATGGTTGCAATCAGACCGGGTGTGACGCCGTGCGCCATCGCCTGAAAATAGCAGACGGAATAACCCCCAATAAGCATCAGGCCGGTCAACATAACCTGTTGGCGGGTACCTTTCTCAGGCAACCAGCGGCGACGTAAACAACCCATTAACAACAGCGTTCCGAGGGCAACGGCGAAGCGGAAAATCAGCAGCGCCAGTGGTGAAGCATTATCCAGTCCCAGGCGGGTAAATATAGCAGCACAGCCCCAGAGCAAAACAAAACCGGATGTTACCCCCTGTGCTAAAAAAGCATCTCTTTTCGCTGTCATTATTTTTGTATTCCTGAGGCGTTTTACGCTGGCCGGCAATCATGACGCCAAAATTACCATCTCAGTTGTAATCACAAAAACGAATCTTTAGCATGCTTAACATGACACATTCAGATGCATGGTCGGGTTCATGGACGTGAATATTCAGAAGTACAAAGCATTTATGAAAGTGGCCGAGGTAGAAAGTTTTACCAGAGCAGCCGAAAAGCTTTTTTACTCTCAGTCCGGTATAAGCCGCATGATTAATGATCTTGAAAAGGAGTGGAACGTTGTCCTTTTTGAGCGCGGGCGTACGGGTGTACGTCTGACTTCAGATGGCGTCAAACTGCTGCCTTTTGCTCAAAAAGTATTTAAGGAATACCAGCAGCTTCAGGCTGAAGTCGATGCGCTGAACGGTCTGCAGTCAGGCGTCATTCGTATCGGCACCTTTTCGAGCGTGGCGACACACTGGCTGCCCGGCATTTTGCAATCCTTCAAGCAGGATTATCCGAACATCGATTTTGAGCTGTTACTCGGGGATTATACGGAAATAGAAAGCTGGATTACTGAAGGGCGGGTTGATTGCGGTTTTACGCGCTTACCTGCTGCATCTGCACTGGAAACCATTTTTCTTGAAAAGGATGATTATCTGGCCGTTCTTCCCGAAGGGCATTTGCTTGCAGAACAGGATACGGTGTCTCTTGCCTCATTATGCGATGAGCCATTTATTCTGCTGGAAAAGGGGAAGAATAATGAGATTTCTGACATTTTCAGAGTGAGCGGGCTGAAACCACGTGTGAAATTTACTCTTTGGGATGATTACGCTGTCATGGCCATGGTGGGGAAAAAACTGGGCGTAAGTATTTTACCCAAGCTCATCCTCAGGAATATGCCCTATGACATTATTACCAGAGAGATAGACATATCGCCTCACCGAAATATTGGGCTGGCCTTCAGAGACAGGAAAATGACCTCCCGTGCAGTGAATCAGTTTATTCAGTATCTTGATTTTAGAACTTGTTAACCACTTCCTGATGCCATTTGCGGGACTGCAAATGGCAATGTGCATGAGAGCAGTCATAATGCCAATGCCCTTACATCCACTCTTTCGGAGAGCTGATGAACACTGCTGATTGTCCCGTTGTGCTTATCCCCGGCTTTATGCTTGATGAAACGTTATGGGACACTTTTACAGCCAACTTTCCCCAGATGCGGCACTTCATCCCGGTAAGCCTGGCGCAGGGAACGACCATTCAGGAGATAGCCGCCAATATAGTCAGGATGCTGCCCGACCGTTTTATCCTGATGGGTTTTTCACTCGGCGGGTATGTAGCCAGAGCCATTTATGAGGCCTTCCCGGAACGCACTGTCGCTATGATCCTGGTCGCCACCTCTCTCAGAGAAGATTCGGCGGAACAGAAGCGGACGCGCATAGCTGCAGCCAGCGCCATTTCTGCCCGAGAATTCACAGGGCTGAGTACAACAGCAATCAGAAACGCTCTTCATGATGGCCGCGCCACTGATTCTGCCCTCATTGAGAAAGTCAGGGCTATGGGTAAAAGGCTGGGTTCGGAAGTATTCAGAGCCCAGTCGGGGCTGAGCCGTGAGCGTCTTACCACAAAGCCAGTTAAGTGCCCGGTATATGTTATCGCGGCGAAACAGGATCGTCTTCGCTCCCTGGAGGAGGCCGAAGCTCTGGCGGCCCTGACCGGAGCCTGTCTGGATTACGTTGAGGGTTGTGGTCACCTTATACCTCTTGAAAAACCAGACAAACTGGCACGGCTTGTTTCCCGCTGGCTTAATGAAAAGGGAGTATGAGGCTGCGCAGATGACAGCAAATTCAAGGTAGTTATAGCAGGCCCAACGTTCTCCTCAATTAAGTTAGTGTTGCGCCGACCAGTTTAACTCCAGCGAAAAGCGGAAATTTACGTCAGATGAGCACCATAACAAGGCAGCTCAGAACGCATCCGCCGATAAAGAACGGTGCATTGATGGCCGTGTAATAAAATGGCCGCGGTATTTGAAGGGGGACGATGGAACCGGTTACTTCTGTACCGTTTACGCGCCTGCAAAAGAAACCTTTCAGGGATGCGCTGCATTTCTAAAATGTAGAAGACGTCGCCCATCGCCATAAACCCTGATATGTAAAAGCTGTCTGTCAACGGACAGCAGAGAATGCGTGCACCTGAACATTGGTCATCCTTGTGGTTTTTTTGATTTGGAGGGAAAAGGGTAACGCCGGATGGGATTTCTGCCAGTCATGGAAGCTGAGTGGTAAGTAACAGGCCGTGAGTGGAACGAGGCAGTGGATGAATTTTTTTCGATAAACATAAACGAGCCCTGAAGCTGGCATTGCGCAGCCAGCCGGTCTTCGAACGTGATCTTCAGGCGACTTTTAAGCTGAATCAGGAGGGATGTTATGAGTGTTCAGGATTTCGGGAGTGATATAGAGCCCATCAAAATTTTCAGGGAGGAGGCTGAAGATATTCTGGACAGGATTGCCGGTTTTCTTTTCACCGTTTATCCGTATAAAAAAACCGCGGCCCATATCTGCGATGGGCTTGATAAAGGCCGTGCTAATTTCCGGATTATGGCTCACAGGAAAAAGTATGATCTCTATCTTCGTATCGGCCATACATGGGCGTCAGATGAGCGAAAGAGTATCGTCGTTGCGCGCATAGGATTTGAAAAACAATCGTCAGGGCATGGAACGGCGTTGCTGAAGAAACTGACAGAAATTGCACAAGAGTACGATTATAGGTTTTTGGCGATTGAGTCAGTGAATGCCAACAGTGAAGCGTTTGCCCGTAAGCTCGGTTTCGAACAGCACTCTATACCCAAATGCTACATCATCGCGACTGAAGCGCTGATCATGAACCTGCAAAGACGGGGAGCATGAAAAGATATTTGAGGGTCAACTTATCTTTTCAATAACCTGAATCTGTTAAAGCCAATTAAACACCGGGACAACCTCTAACGCCGTTGAAAAGGGGCCGTTATAACGAATATGTAAGATCTGGCTGTTATGAAATGAATCATGTTTAGCGTTTTTATCGAGCAATTGGTAGAGCCGCAAATTTGTAATCTGTTCCTCTTTTCAGGAGGAACTCTTGTGCAATTACGTCACTTATTTATCTTGATATACGTTGTTCTGTTGATGGTCAATGCTCCGGATGCTTTAGCGGCATCCATCCGGCAGAGCGATGACCAGATCCGACAGCTCATTATCGACGAATCGATCGCATCTTATCCTGGAGTCTGTGCTTGTCCGTTCAATTCCGCGCGTAACGGAAGCAGCTGTGGCAGGCGAAGCGCGTGGAGCAAGCAGGGAGGATATGCACCAATTTGTTATAAAAAAGAAATACCAAAAGAGATGGTTGATGAGTGGCGGAAAGGACATGACGCTTAGCCCAACCGCGGGTGGATAATTTTTAGCGCTGGCTGGCATCTATCCCTTTCGAAACTAAGTCGACTCATAGCTCATGAATTTACTGAAAAGTCGTGGCTGTTATCGGGATTCCAGGCAGGTAACTTACGGAAGTCTCTCGTCCGCTATGAGCGAAAAGCGGACATCAATCTTTAAGCATGTCCTCAAAGGCCAGGCTCCACGATAAAACCTCAACCGATGCTCGCAAGCCATGGACCCAAAAAGGATCATCGGAAAATATGGATAAGGCCTCTTCTTCATGCTCAGCCTTCACAACCCATAGCGCTCCGACAGGTTGATCGGTATGCTTTTCACGTAATGAACCGGCAGCAAGAACCACACCTCGTTTTTGCTTTAACCAGTCTAAATGAGGATTGAGATAGTGTTTTCTGACATTGTATTCACTTGGATGATCGGTGAACCTTATTGCGAAAAGCATCCGGTTGTCTCGCGTCAGTAAAAAAATGAGAACAATTAAGGGATCAAAACTTTATTTTGGAGGTTTCAGCCTGTAAGCACTAAAAAGGATAGAAGATTTTTAAATTCCACTAAAAGGGGGCAGCATTCGCTTGAAATTAATTCTGCTGCATATTTGACAGGTTTATTTAACGTCAGCTTATATGCCCTGTCGGTCTAAATAGCCTGCTAACAGAACTTTTTTGATTAGATAAGTAAGCGGAATGGCAAGAATTGCTCCGGTGATCCCCAGTAAGGCCTGCCAGAACAGAAATGCCAGCAACTGCGTAGTCATCGTCATGTCCAACTGCTTACCAATCAGGAGCGGTTCTATTACCGAACTCAGCGTCAGGTTTAATACCGTAAAAAATCCCGCCACCACCAGTGCAGTTTGCACATCAAACAGAATGTAGCTCTGGATCACTGGCGGTATCGCTGCCAACAGCGAGCCCAAAACCGGGACATAATTAAGAACGAACATCAGTACTCCCCAGAAAAAAGCAAATTCTAATCCGAGAAGATGTGCGCCTGTGCCGACAATCGCGCCACCAAGGATGCTGCTCAGCGTCTTCACTCGCACATAGACAATGACACTCTGAATACTTTCCTGTAATGCGATGTACAGCGCCTGATATTTCCCCTGCGAACGGTGTTGCAGCTTGATTTTAAGTAGCGGTAGTTCATATAACATAAACAGCAGCATCAGGAACACCATAAGCCACCAGGAGAGCACGCCAGGGATTTGAGTCAGTAATGCAGTTACCCTACGAACCACCGTGCCTGCATCGATAAACGCCAGTATTTCGCTGGGTGTCAGAGTGATATCAATATAGGAAAACGTCAGTATCAGTTGCTCCACCCGGCTTGCCAGTAACAGTGGTGCCTGGCGACTGAGCTGAATTAATTCCGGTGTCAGCGCAGTCAGTTTGACAGTAATGAATACGATAATCATCAGCAAGACCACAATAACTGAAAGTGAAGACAGGATGCGTGGGATCCGTTTTTTTTCCATCCCTGTGATGAGGGGATCGAGCATGACAGACAGCAAAACTGCCAGCAACACCTGGTTAATTAACGGAGCGGCAAGATGTAATCCGAAGATAATCAGGGTGAGACAGGCAAGTGTAAACAGCACGGGTAATAGGGGCGTCCACAATGCAAACCAGTTCTTTCTCATCAATTGTGCTCCTTAACGACAGGGGCTCGCACTATAAATGAAGGTCTGCAAAACGAGCTTGTCTGAAGTCAATACGACTCAACCTAACGTGCCGCATGCGTAAGGTTTTAACCAGCCTGTCAGACCTGACACCATCACGGAGCAAATATTCTGTTCGCCATTTAAGGTGAAGCCGGTGGCAAGGATGAATGGACATCATAAACGTCTGATTAATGGCGGGCTGAATTATTCAGAGCAGCGGTCGTATATCAGTGGTTATTTAATTCATTACTGATCACGGCAACGTTATGCCTGCCCGTAAAGGCAACGTAGTCAGCGTGGTTTATTCTCATCATTCCACACCGACAGTTTTCAGAGTCTGGAAAGTGAATAAAACCGCACCAGAATCAAAAAAAATTTTCTATGCGGTGGCATTATACACGCCAGATTCTGGCGCAACTTTCATTTACTGAAAAATTAAACCTGCATTGCTAACTTGCCAGTGAATATATCAGGATTAGAGAGTTAATCACTATGCATAAACTGTTGATAATATTAATTGGAGTGCTGATGGTCGCTGTCATCCTCATTTCTGACAGCCATGGCGGAAAAGTTCACAACAGGGATCAGGTATTTCAGTTAAAACCGCCTGTAAATGACTGAGTTATTATTAATTCCGTAATTGTAAGTGTTCATACATTCTGCCCCTTGCGCTTTCCGTCAATCTATATTTTAAACAAGGTAAGTAGAGCTCTGTAAAGAGTAATGAAGTAAAAATTCTGCCAAACAAAAAATAATGCATTTTTTCTTCGCGCAGCGTCAGTTATCAACATTGTCGGCCCGGTTGGTTATGTATTCCGGCTTCAGCCCCTGCGGTCCGAAATAAACATTATATTGATTAAGATCAGGGTAATGTTTTTCCCGGCCGGTAGTCTACCCGCCACCGTTATTTAAGCTCCGGAATATTTAATAAAGTTGCTGGTGATTTTAAAAAGTCATGGCAGAGGTAAGTTCAGCGGCTTTTACACATTAACTGTCGTTTATTTTAACAGGCTCAACGCTTTGCCGCACGCGTCTGTCCCTGCTCCTGAGTAAAAGCAAAGCAGGGGGGAAGAGATAACTGAGAGAGGTAATAATGAAAATTAACTGTAAAGCGTGGCTTTGGCTCATCCTGGCAATAACGGCCGAAGTCACCGCCACCTTTTATCTTAGCCGTAGCGAAGACACTTACAGTCCTGTTCAGGTCATCACCATCATTCTGGGTTACGGTGTAGCGTATTACGCGCTGACGTGGGTGATGAAATCTCTGCCTCTGGGTTTTGCATACGCGTTGTGGTCCGGTATTGGCATCACGGCCGTCAACTTCATCAATATTGTCTGGTATCAGTACCGGCCTGAGCCAGCTTTTTACGCGGGCCTGATGCTCATAATCAGTGGCGTACTGATTATTAATCTTCTCTCCGGACATAAGGAGGAGAACCGCCATGAGTAACAGCGTGATTATTGCCTGGATGAGCCTGGCAGTCACTGCAGAGGTGCTCGGTACTACGCTTCTGGCCAGAACGGAACATTTCCGCCGGCCTGTTCCTACGCTTCTTGTTACGTGCAGCTATGTCCTCTGCTTTTATGCTCTTTCCCGCCTGATGGCACTGACTTCCCCCGGTCCTGCCTATGCCGTCTGGGCAGGGGGAGGGGTGCTGCTGGTCAGCCTCTCAGGCCAGATATTTTACGGTCACAAACCCGACCTGCCCGGCGCGCTAGGAATTGGCGCCGTCGTACTCGGCTGCGCGATGACTGGCCTTTACAGTTGAGAATGAAATGAGGTGCGTTTTGGAAACATATATCACTCCCCGCATCACCGCGATACGCGATGAATATCTTCAGGCCCGCCCTTCCGTGTGTATTAACCGGGCGCTGGCATTCACCGATGTATACCGCCGGAACCCGGGTTTACCAACCGTCATTAAGCGGGCCCGGGCATTCCGGGCGGCCTGCGAAAGGGCACCGCTGGCAATTTTCGACAACGAGCTGCTTATTAGCCATCCTGCCGGGCGTCGGCGGGGGGGAGAATGTTCGCCGGAAATCGCCTGGCGCTGGCTGGCCGATGAGCTGGATACGCTTAGTACGCGCAGTCAGGACCCGTATGACATTGATGAAAGCGACAAACGGCGCCTGCGGGAAGAGATTTTTCCTTTCTGGAAAGGCCAGTCACTGGATGAAATGGCAGAAACGCAGTTGCGTGAGGCGGGGCTGTGGAGCTGGAGTCATGAGGCGGGTATATGCGATTTGAGCATTAAAACACAGAATGGCGGCGGCGATTCCTGTCCTGGCTATGGCAACCTGTTACTGAGGCGGGGCATGGCTGCCATCTGTAACGATGCTTATGAGCAGCTGGCCAGACTGGACAGCACCTGTCCGGAGCACATAAATAAAATTCATTTTATGCAGTCCGTTACCGAAACGTGTGAGGGAGTGATGCTTTACGCCCGGCGCTATGCAAATCATGCGCAGACCCTGGCGGGAAGTTGCGCCGATCCGATCCGTGCGCAGGAGCTCAGGAAAGTCGCAGAAATATGCCGTCGCGTGCCAGCCCATCCCCCCCGAAATTTTCATGAGGCATTGCAGTCCGTATGGTTTCTGCAGTCGCTGTTTACTCTTGAAGAGAATCAGACGGGTATTTCGCTGGGCAGGGCCGATCAGTATCTCTGGCCGTTTCTGGAAAAAGACCTGAAAGAAGGCACATTAACGAAGGCTGAGGCGGGCGAGCTGATTTGCTGCTGGCTGGTAAAGATGTCGGAGGTTATGTGGCTGTGTAGCGCAGATTCCGCTATGTATTTTGCCGGCTATCAGCCCTTTATCAACCTGGTCGTTGGTGGCCAGAAACGCGAAGGCGGCGATGCGACAAATATGCTGAGCATGATGTTCATGGACTGCTCGGCCCAGCTGAAACTCTACCAGCCCGCGCTGGCTGTGCGGATCCACAATGCATCGCCGGAGCCCTTCATGCGCAAAATTGTCGAAGTGGTCCGCAGCGGCATGGGTTTTCCGGCCTGCCACTTTGATGATGCACACATTAAGATGATGCTGCGTAAAGGTCTGGATTATGAAGACGCCCGCGATTACTGCATCATGGGCTGTGTTGAGCCGCAGGTTGCGGGCAGAATGTACCAGTGGACGTCAGCCGGATATACCACTTTTACCGCTGCTATTGAGCTGGCCCTGAATGACGGCCACAGCCCACGGGACGGTTCGCTTCAGGGGGAGCGCACCGGCAAGCCGGAGAGCTTCAGCGACTACGCGTCCTTTGAAAAGGCAGTCTGGCGTCAGCTGGACTTCATCATCCGGCGGGCCGCTCAGGCAACGCTGATCCTGCAACGTCTGCACCGTGATTACGCGCCAAAGCCGCTCATTTCCTGCCTGACCGAGGGCTGTCTGGAGCAGGGGCTGAACGTTATGGATGGCGGAGCACGGTTCAATAACGGACCGGGTCTGATCTGGACCGGCCTTGCGGATTACGCCAACTCTATGGTGGCGATACGAGAGCTGGTTTATCGCCGGCGGCAGGTTTCCCTGCCGGGATTAGTGCAGGCGTTGAAAGATAATTTTGCAGGTCATACGGCCCTGCATCATGCCTGCATGGAAGTGGCCAAGTACGGTAATGACATTGAGGAGGTGGATAACGTGGCGCGCGATCTCATTAACTATGTCGATCGCGAGCACCGCAAGTATCGCATGCTGTATGGCCCCTTCACACTCGGTACGCTTTCCATTTCCAATAACACGCCGTTCGGCAAGCTGACCGGCGCACTGCCTTGCGGACGACTAGCTGGCCGTCCACTCGCTGACGGTATCAGCCCGGCCCAGCAGACGGACGTACTGGGGCCCACGGCCGTCATCAGCTCCGTCAGCCGTATCAACGTCGAGGCTATGGAGGTCGGGATGGTGCATAACTTTAAACTGATGTACGGCATTCTGGAGTCCGAAGAAGGCGAGCGGGGCCTGATTAACCTGCTCCGCACTGCCAGCCTGCTGGGCAATGCACAGATGCAGTTCAGTTATATCGATAATGAAACGCTGCTTGAAGCCCAGCGGTCGCCGGAGGACTACCGCTCTCTGATGATCAGGGTAGCAGGTTACAGCGCCTTTTTTACCGAACTCAGCCGGGAGGTCCAGGATGAAATTATCAGCCGGACGGTGCAGTCAGGTTTCTGACAGACCGGAGGTCACCGGCCGGGTGATCAACATTCAGCGCTTTTCCATCCATGACGGACCGGGCACGCGCACCGTGCTGTTTATGAAAGGCTGCCAGATGCGCTGTGCCTGGTGTGCCAACCCGGAAAGTCAGGATCTGCGGCCTGAAGTTTTTGTAGATGAGTCAAAATGTGACGGGTGTGCCCGCTGTCAGCCTTACCGCCGCGCCTTTTTCGAGCGGCCTGATGTGGCCTTGCTTCCCGACCGTACTGCACCGGATTCTACAGCCTGTCGCGCACTTAAGCGTACCAGTGAGATCATTGCGCTGGAAGAGGTGATGGCCCGCCTGCGACGTGATGAGCCCTTTTACCGGCTTTCAGGCGGTGGCGTGACCCTCAGCGGGGGCGAAGCTGCTCTGCAGCCTGACTTTTGCCGAGCAGTGATTACGGCATGCAGAGAGGAAGGGCTGCACACGGCGGTGGAAACGGCCGGCTTTGCGTCGTGGAAAAACGTGTGGCTGACGTGCGGGCAGGCAGATCTCATCTTATATGACCTCAAAATGTCGACAGATGAGCTGCACGTACGCTACACAGGCGTCAGTAACAGGCGCATTATCCGCAACCTCGAAATGCTCCTCGAAGCCGGTAAAAAGGTCCGCATTCGCGTCCCGGTCATACCGGGCGTCAATGACACAGAAACGGAAAGCGACCGGCTGATGGCGCTGATACGCAGCACGACGCTGGGATACAGCAATTTTGACGGAATAGATTTGTTGCCATATCACCGTTACGGCGTACATAAATACCGGATGCTGGGGAAGTCATATCCCTTCGAAACTCGGCACAACGAGAGCAGGCCGGCTGATATGGCGGTAATGAAAAATGCTGCATTGCGCTGGATGCTGATGACTGACGAGGACGCTTGTGTACCTGCTTTAAATCAACCGGTACATTTTCAGGAGCGGTAACTTCAGCGCCCCCGCCGGCACCAAATTTCCCGGCATCCTGAGATGCCGGAATATCAGGCATCATGCAAAAACCGCTTTAAAATTATAAATCCGGTTCATGTTTACCTGTAACGGTATGGACAGACTGCAAAGGTACAGGCATGCACATATGAGCATGCACCATTCACAATATATTTTTCACAGCCAGTATGAGTTACCAGCATCTTCCAGAACGGCATACTGAACTGCTGTTCTTTGATTAAGGAAAGTGATTTGATTATTTGATTTTCCCGAAACCATACTCTGCCGCTTTTATAGATAATCTTTTTGTTTTTTACTATATTCCTGTTATATACATGCCAGACAATCATGGCCTCCTTTTTCGGATGAGAGATAAACGTAAAAGACATGTGCGTCTCCGGACTGACTAAAGTCTCTGTCACCGTATAAAACATACACTCCCCTTCATTTCATTAACACTAATTAGTTTAATGATAAGGTGAGGGAATAATATTGAGTTACAGCATTTGTATAAATCCGTAAAATATAATATTGAGGCAGTTAAGAGAAGGTTAATCAAATAAAGATAAACAGGTAGAGTTGCATGCTAGTTGTTATTTTTATCCTGAAAGCTCTCCGGTGTTAATTAATGTTACTATCAATGTTATATTTTCTTGGGTGATGAATGAATAAATTCAGTACGATGTTAATAAGCAGTGAGGTGCGGAGTTATTACGCAAAGGAACAAGTAATCCAGTATCTCAGGGTTATCTCGCGGCAGTATATTATTGCGGTTTACCAGTACCCGCATGGTAAATCAGCTGTCGGGTATGATCTGGATTAGCGAAACGCGTATGGTCAGAGTGTTCAGGTTGTGGTCTGGGTTCCAGATAAGAGTGCACTCTTGCGTTATGCCAGACTGGCTAAGCCTGCGCCTGAATTCTGATTTTCGCAGTTTCGTGGGATGGCTGACGATGCAGATTTCTAAGGCATTGCAAAAAAAGGAAATAATTGTCATTCAGTAATAACATCAGGCGTGAATTGATATCAGGATTTACTATAATCAAGCTGAATTCGGTGTTGCCGCCGTCAGAAGAACATAACCAGAGCAAAGTAGGCGACCTGGTCCCTACGCAGTCGTTTGATGAAATCATTTCAATATTTCGCCAGACAGGAGCGGAAAACAACATACAGTACAGAAAATGCGTGGTTTCAAAACTGCAAAAGAAGGGGTTCTTTAAAATTAAAGGCCGCGTAAATCATATCGCCCAGGTACCGAGTTTCCTGTTACACCATTTATAACTGACTGGAAAAGAACGATGATAAGCAATAATACAAACTCTATCCCGTTTTATCAGGTTGATGCTTTCACTTCTCAGCCGTTCGGCGGTAACCCTCGGGGGTTTGTCCGCTTGCGGAATGGTTGAGTGATGAAACATTACAGGCAATCGCGACTGAAAATAACCTCTCAGAAACGGCTTTTTTTGTGCCAGTAGAAGAGGGTTATCACCTGCGCTGGTTTACGCCCGCTGTAGAAGTGGATTTATGCGGTCATGCTACGCTTGCGGCGTCTTGGGTGTTATTCAATAAACTGGATTACTCAGGGGAAATAATCAGATTCCATACACGTAGTGGAGAACTGGTGGTATCTAAGCCCGGGGACGAGTATTGCATGGACTTCCCGGCGAAAGAAGCTAAGCCCGTAGAAACGCCGACAGGTTTGCTGGAAGCCCTTGGCATTAACACCGGCGCGGTTGGGGTGTGGAAATCTGACGATCTGATCGTTCTGGTAGATAATAAAGCCATCATTGAGAAGTTGTCACCGGACTTTAACTCATTGAAGAGTTTCAATACTCGCGGCGTAATTGTTACTGCTGCGGATGATAAATTTGATTTTGTATCTCGCTGGTTCGGACCGAAAGTCGGTGTAAATGAAGATCCGGTGACTGGCTCTGCTCATACCTTTCTAGCGCCATTCTGGGCTGAACGTTTGGGTAAAAAAGTGTTATTCGCCCAACAGGGCGGTGCACGTAAAGGTACACTGCGTTGCGTTGTTCGCGATGATGGACGCGTTGAGTTGTACGGTGCGGCGCGTATGACGATTGAAGGGACGTTCAGCCTGTAATGATACATAAAGACCTCAGTTTTGTGGTCACGGTCGGAACGGTCATCCTCATTCTTATGTATTGCGTATGCGTCTGGTTCTGTCTGAGCTAGAGTTTATCTGGGTGGCATATTACCGCGCCACCTCTTTTAAAAGAGTTATCTTCATCGGCACGATGCGTTTCGGCCTGTATGCTTCACCTTCCAGACTGGAAATGCCGCCCGAAAACTGGGCATGTGATGCAGCAGAAATGGTTAATGACTTTGTGGCCCGCCTGGAAACCGGAAACGTATCCTACGTTAAGCCTGTTTTTTCAGCAAATTGGTACTGACGGGCTGCTATAAGCGAAAATCGAACCTGGTAAGCGCAGCATGTGGAGCTTAAGAGAGTATTCGTATCCCGGCTACCCGCTGAAGGCGCAACCGGTAAAGAGGTTTAGTTTTGCTTGTTCTGGTAGAGATCCCAGCGATTGCCGTACAGGTCTTCAAATACAACGACTAAACCGTACTCCTCTTCACGAGGCTCCTGGCAAAATTTAACCCCTTTTGATTTCATAGCATTGTAGTCACGCCAGAAGTTATCAGTCTGGAGAAACAGGAATACCCGCCCACCACACTGATTGCCGATAAAGCCTTCCTGCCTCTCGTTTGAGGCGCGAGCCAGAAGAATATTGCAGTCGCTTTCCGGGTCTGGTGTCACCACAACCCAGCGTTTACCTGGCTGCGGCGTATCCTCAATAAGGGTAAAGCCCAGCTTGTCCGTGTAATATTCAATCGCTCGATCGTAATCATCAACTACTACGGCCACATAACCCATGCATCGCTTCTGCGTTCTCATTTTCTGCTCCGTCAGGTTTCAGGCATAACTGCCCGGATAATCCTTTTATCACAAACGAACCGCACTCACCGTCTGGATTGCTCCAAAGTGCCCACATCCGTTTCTGGCACGAAGCAGATGTATACAGAATTACGGTCCGCTATGAGCAAAAGCGGACGTTAGATATTAAAAAGTGAATACAGCCCTTCGTAAAACTGCACAGGCTTAACATCCGTTTATGCTTCCAAAAGAATAAACTCTGTACAGATTTTTATATGCGAATTAGTGCATGTGTTGTTGACTGAATGTTTGCAAGAGGCAACACTGGTTTTAATCTTGGACTCAGGAATGACCATGCCGCAACTTCTGCCCCTGCAACTTTTCAAAAATCTCTCTGACGAAACCCGGCTCAACCTGGTGCTGTTACTGCGCGAAAAAGGTGAGCTTTGCGTCTGCGAACTCTCATTCACGCTGAATGAATCACAACCCAAAATTTCTCGTCACCTTGCTCTGCTTAGGGAAAGCGGACTGCTTATCGACAGGCGAGACGGCAAATGGATCCATTACCGTTTGTCTCCGCATATGCCAGCCTGGGCAGCAGCAGTGATTGAACAGGCTTACCTGTGCCAACGGGATGACATCCTTAAGCTCAGCAAGCAGGCTGAACGCGATAACGCAACCACCAACGGCAAGCCTGTCTGCATTTAAAAAATTTGTCCTTACATATTCGTTTTTTTGAATGTGTTATGCGTGGGCTAATTATCAGCGCGTTTTAACGGATGGTTATATTTAAAAAGGAGAATGTATGTTTCTGGCGCTAGGCTTCAGCCCCGGCACCACGCTGGCGTTTGTGACGGCGTCACTCTCTTCGGTGATGAACAACATGCCCACCGGGCTGGTTGGCGCGCTTTCGATTGATGGCAGCACCGCTCAAGGCGTGGTGAAGGAGGCGATGGTGTACGCCAACATCATCGGCTGCGATCTCAGCCCGAAAATCACGCCCATAGGCAGCCTCGCCACTCTGTTGTGGCTGCACGTTGGCGCAGAAAAACATTACCGTCAGCTGGGGCTACTACTTCCGCGTGGGCTTCGTGATGACCCTGCCGGTGCTTTTTGTGACGCTGGCCGCGCTGGCTCTGCGCCTGTCTGTTTAACTTAACTCAGAAGGCAGCCTCTGCGCAGCGCCTTAACGGAGAACCGCTTATGACTGACATTACCCTTTACCACAACCCAGCCTGCGGGACGTCCCGTAATACCCTGGCGCTGATCCGCAACAGCGGTGCCGAGCCAGCAGTGATCCTTTATCTGGAGACGCCACCGTCGCGTGACGAGCTGAAAAAGCTGATTGCGGACATGGGCATCAGCGTGCGCGCTCTGCTGAGAAAAAATACGGAGCCGTATGAGCAGCTCGGGCTGGCAGAAGACCGGTTCAGCGATGACGAGCTACTGGACGCCATGCTGGCTCATCCGATCCTTATTAATCGCCCGGTGGTGGTGACGCCGCTCGGCACGAAGCTCTGTCGTCCGTCCGAAGCGGTTCTCGACATTCTGCCAGATCCGCAGCAGGGAGCGTTTACCAAAGAGGACGGAGAATTGGTCATTGATGATCACGGTAACCGCGTCAGCCACTGACCTTTCATCAGGCTGCAAGTTAAACGTGTGTGAAAAACAAAAGCCGGCATCTGTCAGCTTTTTTATATGCTGCGCTGGCTGACCCGCTTTGTGAGCTGCGCGGCACTCTCTTTCCTCTCGTTGTAGCGGTCGGTCAGGTAGTCAATGCGCCCACGCGTCAGCAGGGCGAACTTCATCAGTTCCTCCATCACGTCCACAATGCGGTCGTAATACGGTGAAGGCTTCATACGACCATCCTCATCGAACCGTTTCTCCGGTATCTGGTTGGAATACTCTTTAGAAAGTGCAGGCAGCGACATCTCAGATGCTGCCCGTCTCTTATACCTTGATTAGAACCAGGCTTCCCACATCGCACCGACGTTCAACGAGTCGAGTTGTGTATCGTCATCGCTGCCATTCACGCGCGCCGTGCGTTTGTTATCCACTTCGCCGCCGGTGACGTAGAACCGCAACATTGGGCGGAATTCTGGTCCCATCGCAATCGAAATGTTTTGCGATAGCGTCAGCTTCCAGCCATGGTTATCACCACCCATATCGTAATCAACGCGCTGATAACCCGCTTCCAGCCAGGTGGAGTGAACATCATTCCACCAATACATCGGACGAACAATGGCACCGTAGTTTTTGCGATTATCGGTGTTATCAGCATCATTGTCGTAATCATGGAAGGCGAGGAGATATTCAACTTGTGCCTGTTGAGTGAACTTATAATTACCTTCGAAGCTGGCATAAATCGTTTTTAATTCATCGGTTTTGCTGTAAACGCTGTTATCAGAGTTGTCAGAGTAGCGGGCGATCACTTTGTTAACGCCTTTATCGCCGGTGTGGCTCAATACAAAAGCGCCTTGCCAGGCTTTACTGCGCTCTTCGCTCTCAACGGCTTTTGAGTCAAATCCGTAGTTTGCGTAAATCTCCAAATCCAGCGGGCCAACCTTCATACCGTGAATTTTTGAGGTCAACGCATAATTACCTTTGTCGCCCGTTCCCGAGCCGCCGGTACAAGTAATGCGTGAGGGATTCGCTTCATCATCCATCACTTCCGGGCTACAAGATTCAACGGCAGCGACAGCGGCGACGTCAAACTTTACGCCACCAATATCAAAGTCTTTGACGCCAGCACCTTGGCCATCATGGTTCATCCAAAAATAGTCGTTGATACCTTGCTGTGGTCGTTGATGAAAGTCGCGGCCCGCCCAAAGATAAGCATTAGGATTGGAGGCGAGAATATTGGTCACACCGGCATAGGCTTTTTTAAGGTTCACCTCATCGCCCCAGTGATCGATCATGACGTTAACGTCCCAAATCGCGCCGTTATCGCCTTTAAACGCTTTGGAAAGTTGAAATTCACCGCCGTTACCTTCATTGCCCAAACGACCAATAGCAGAAGCACCATTGTAAGAGCCATCTACACCCACGTATTTCTGATCGCCACTCTGGAAGTGCGCACCGTAACGGGCGTAGCCGGTAAATTTCACCCCAAAAGGGATCGCCATATCGGGGGATTGTGCTGTGCTTTGTGGCTCGTTGATAACGTCAGCTTGTTTGTTCACGGCCGCATCAATTTTTGCCTGCCGTTCCGTAAGCGCTTTATCGACCGCTTTTGCCACGATGGCGTCAATTTGTTCCTGAGTAAATTCTTGTGCAAACACAGATCCAGAGCAAAGCGAAGCCATAACCAGCAGCGAGGCTGGAAGCTTTTTATTTGTTTTCATTGTTGTCTCAATATAGTCAGTTATTTTCAGACAATAACGTTCTCGCTGAACGCGGCACAATAGTGTGCCGTCGCTCAGGAGAGCGGTTTTATTTTTTATTTACAGAGGTAGGTCTTATTTAAGATTGAATTCTGTTTATTACTCCAACTCGTTAATAATAATTTAACGCTGATAAAGATGAATAATCTCAGCAGAAAGTTCACGCGCTAACATCGACGTCATTAAGTGATCCTGAGCATGCACCATAATTAACGTCATCGGCTGCTTCGCTTCGCCGGCATCCTGCTCGATTAATTTGGTTTGCATTTTGTGTGCCTGACGCGCGAAAGTATCCGACTCTTTAAGCAGCTTGTGCGCTTCATCAATACTGCCCTGACGCGCAGCCTGCAAGGCCTCGAAGCACAAACTGCGTGACTGTCCTGAGTTCACGATGATTTCCATCACCGCCTCTTCTAAATCAACCATTCTCTTTACTCCTGCTCATTGAAGCCATTATTTGCTGACGTCGCGGCAAACCATTCACCGCTCTTTTTCACCGTGCGCTGCTGAGTACTTAAATCGAGCTGCACAAAGCCGTAGCGATTTTTATAACCGTTGCACCATGACCAGTTATCAATAAAAGTCCACATGTGATAACCAAGACAGTTGGCGCCTTCGCTTATTCCTTTGTGCAACCATTTAAGATGCTCGGCAATAAATTCAATACGGTATTGGTCGTTTATTTTTCCTTCTTGCACAAACCGCTGCTCATTTTCAACGCCCATACCATTTTCGGAAATAAAACAGCGGGGATTACCGTAGTTAATCCGTAAATTAGTCAGAATGTCATATATGCCAGGTTCATAAATTTCCCAGCCACGATAGGGGTTCATTTTCCGGCCCGGCATTTCGTAATTTTCAAAAAACCATTCAGGCATAAACGGGGCGGCGGGATTTACCGCACTGTCACGGCATTTTACCCGACGGGGTTGGTAGTAATTCACGCCCAGCAGGTCAATTTTACCTTCTGCAATTAACGCATGATCGCCCGGAAGCGTGACAGGAAGTTGATCGTACTGACGGAGCAGCGCGACCAGGTCGGCAGGATATTCACCGCGCAAGACCGGATCGAGAAAGCTGCGGTTGAATAACAGATCAGCATGATGGGCCGCGGTGATATCGGCCGGATGCTGAGAACGGGGATAAGAGGGTGTCAGGTTCAGAACGATGCCAATTTCGCCGTTGTAATGCCCAGCTCGATAGGCCCGCACGGCCAACGCATGAGCCAATACCGTGTGATAGGCCACCGTTGCCGCACGTTTAAAGTCGACCACATTGGGATAGTGGAAGTCGTAAAGATAACCCCCTTCAACCGGGACAATTGGCTCATTAAAGGTGAACCAATGCATCACCCGATCACCAAAAAGGTCAAAACAGATTTGTGCATAACGGCTGAATGCAGCGACAACTTCTCGGTTTTCCCATCCCCCTTTTTCCTGCATCACCATCGGCATATCGAAGTGAAAAAGGGTAATGAAAGGTTTTATGCCTTGTGCCAGCAACGCATCAATAACGTTATTGTAAAATGTGACCGCTTCTGGGTTCACTTCACCGCTGCCGTCCGGGATTAAGCGAGACCAGCTCAGCGAGGTACGAAAGCTGTTGTGATTAAGCTGCTGCAACAACGCAATATCTTGCTGCCAATTTTGATGAAAAGTTGAGGTCTCTGCCGGACCGATGTTTTGATGAAAGCGCCAGGGTTGCTGTTCATACCAGGCATCCCAGATGGTGGCACTTTTGCCACCCGCCAGGCTGTCGCCTTCAGTCTGTAACGCAGAGCTGGCGCTGCCCCACCAAAAATTTTCAGGAAATGCGTATTTCATAACGTTCTTCTCCAGACTCATCAATTCGTGCCGACGGTTTCAGCAATCGGGCCACTGTTTTGCGCTTTCTGCTCTTCGGTTTTCATCAGTGAACGTTCGTAAGCACGCAGGAAAGGCAGGTACATCAGGGCTGACATCACCATGCAAATCAGGCACATCACTACCGGACTGATCGCCCAGTTTGCCGCCCACGAAGCGCCTATCGGTGCTGGCGTTGTCCATGGCGTGAGCGAAACGACTTGCGCCAGCCAGCCCAGCTTGGTCGCGGTGTAGGCCAGCACGGCGTTGATCATCGGGACACAGACGAACGGGATAAACAGCATCGGATTCATGATGATCGGCGCGCCGAACAGGATCGGTTCATTGATGTTGAAGAAGCTTGGCACGATGCCCATTTTGCCGATAGTTCGGAGATGGGTGGCGCGGCTGCGCAGTAACAGGAAAGCCAGTGGCAGAGTGGATCCCACACCGCCAATTAGCAGAAAGTGATCCCAAAAGCCTTGCAGATAGATGTGCGGCAGTACGCTTCCCGCGGCCAAAGCCGCCTGGTTAGCGGATAAGTTAGCCATCCAGAAGGGATTCATGATGCCAGTGACGATCAACGCACCGTGAATACCGGCGAACCAGAATATCTGACACAGCAGCACAGAGAGCAGAATAGCGGGCAGGGAATCTGAGGCAGAAACCAGCGGCTCCAGCAGGTGCATGATGGCTTGCGGAATAATCATGCCGGTTTTTGCTTCAATGAATAAGTTAAGCGGATGCAGCGTACCAATAATCACCACGACAGGGATCAGGATCTCAAACGAACGGGCAACACCGGTCGGCACCTCTTTGGGTAAACGAATAGTGATGTTGTTTTGCTTGAGCCAGGCGTAGATGCGTGTCGAGTAAATGGAGGTGATCAGCGCGGTAAAAATCCCTTGCCCGGAGAGATATTGTGTGGAGATCGTGCCGTCAGAATAGGGCGCGGCCACCAGCAAGAATGCCATAAATGCCAGTAAGCCCGACATCACCGGATCGAGCGAAAATTGCCGACCCAGACTCGCGCCGATCCCAACCGAGATAAAAAACGTCATCACGCCCATGCTTAAATTAAACGGCAGCATCAACTGTTCGCGATAGGTGGTGGAAAAATCGAGCCAGGCACGGGCAAAGCCGTTGGTGGTGGTTTCGGAGAAAGGTGGGAAGATAAAAACCAGCATGAAGGAGCCGATAATCATAAACGGCAGCGCAGCAGTAAAGCCATCGCGGATCGCAATGACATACTTTTGTTGCCCAAGACGACCCGCTAACGGTGTGATTGATTGCTCAATGACCGCAATCATAGATTGATATAACGAACTCATAAGCGCACCTATTTAGTTAGCCGCTTCAATGAGCGACAGAGCATAATCAAGGACCTTGTCACCGCGTTGCATACCGTAGTCCATCATATCGATAGGCTGAACGGGAATGCCTTGGGTGGCCGCTTTTTCTGACAGGGTTTTCAGCATGTATTTCACTTGCGGGCCGAGTAGCACAACCTGATAACGCGGGAACTGTTCATCAAATTCCGCGATGCCAAATGCATTAATTTCAACTGATAAGCCTCTTTCTGCAGCCACTTCTGCCATTTTTCGCACCAGCATGCTGGTGGACATGCCTGCCGAGCAACACAACATTATTTTGTACATCACCATCCCATCCTCAACGTTTTATGCGTTAGTGTGGCGATGATTGGATATCATATGGAAACCGGTTTCCATCGAATGAGATAAGAACTGTGATACTTATCAATATCTGTGGTTTAAGGGGTTTCTTTATACGATTTACGTCACAAATTTTCTGCTGTATTGGATAGAAGAAGTATCCAAATGGAAAATCGGTTTCCATGATAAATGGAAATGGCTATACTTTCTGCGGTGAATAAATGCGCTAACGTTTGCATTCATATTTTAAGGTATACGCAGGTTTCAGGGGAGAAAGATGTCTACTATCAACGATGTATCGCGTTTGGCTGGGGTGTCAAAAGCCACAGTCTCACGGGTGTTGAGTGGTTCACGCGGCGTGAAAGAAGCCAGTCGTCTTGCCGTGTTGAAAGCTGCCGATGAATTGAAATATCGTCCCAACGTGATTGCACAATCCCTGTTCAGTCAGACCACTCACTGCATCGGCGTTATTTGCGCGCAGGAAAATATCAACCAGACAACCGCCTATCTTTACGCGCTGGAAAAGCAGTTAAGCCAGCATCAAAAACATCTTTTGTTGCGCTTCGCCAATAGCAAAACAGAAATCATGAATGCGTTGGATGAACTCAGCTGCGGGCTGTGCGATGACGTGCTGATTATAGGCGCACGCTTTCCGCTGAATATTGATGATGAAAACGTAGTTCTGGTGGACTGTGTTGAGTCAGAAGGGCCAAACAGCATTCAGTTTGATCATGCTTTTGCGGCGGAAACGGCCTGTAATTATCTGATTAACCAAGGTAAGCGCCAAATTGCGCTGATCCATCCTGAAGCGGGCGGCTCTGCCGAGCAGGTATTATTGGGCTACAAGCTGGCGCTGGAAAAGAATTTCCTGCCGTTTAATCGCAATCTGGTCATTATGGATCCGGTCTCTTCCTCCGTAGCCATTCAAATGCTGCTGAACAATGCCAGTACCCTGAATTTCAACGCGCTGCTGGTGGCCAACGAACAAGAAGCGCAGAACGTGATTTCACAGTTGCAGGCGTTCAATAAATCCGTGCCTGCCGATATCATGGTGTTCAGTTTGGCCGGCTCGGTAAATCTGCCGGGTATTCCCGCCATTGAATATTCAATGGATGCGATGGCATCACGCATCGTTAACTGGCTGACGACCAAAACGCACGATATGTTGGGATCCGCTGTACTGCGAGGAGATTTAATCCTCCCGGATATGCGTAAGCGCTAAGAAAATCAACTGACAAGCAATGCTTGTTTGAATGACAAAATATGAATCCGTGACGCTTCTTCTGCACCCTCGGCGTCACCCATTTCCAGTGCACGAATGATATTTTCGTGTTCATCAATGACTTCCTGCATATGCGCCGCGCTGGATAACGTGGTGGCCCAAAAGCGCTGCGCCTGGGCGTGAATGACGCTGAGAATGTCGGAGAGACGGCTGTTGTCAGCGATGGTCGCCAATAAAAGATGAAACTGACAATCCAAGAGCATCATCTGCTCTTTATTCTTCGCCTGGCTGGCTGAAGCAATATGACCATTAAGCGCACGCAAAGCGGCGATATGTAATGGATTGACTTTATGACTGGCTAAACGCATGCAAAGCGCTTCATTCACCAGTCGCACCTCGATCAACTCCAATGCATCATCAATAGAGAGCGGTGAAACCATCACGCCCTTGCGTGGAATAATCTGTAATAAGCCTTCCGTCGCCAGGCGGTGAATGGCTTGATTGATCGGCGTTCTTCCCATCGCCAAATCTTCCATTACCTCAGCAGTATTAAGATACTCGCCCGGCTTGTAGCGCAGCGTAATAAGTTCATGCTTGAACGCCTGATAGGCTTGTTCATTTAGCGAAACATGTTTAGGTCTGGCCTGGCGGGTACGGTTTTCTGCAATCGAATCACTCATCACATTCTTCCTTATTTTGGCTGCTCCGACATCTTACACAAAAACCTGGCATGAAAATGGCTTAGTTAACATTACAGTGAAATTTCACAAGCATTTCTGAGGCGAGGAGCATTTCATGCACTTAACGTTCAAAACAGGTGACGCACAAGGCGTTGAGTTAACTGTTGAGATTACGCAGTTAGTGATTGCGGGATGGGTAGGGCGCGATAAAGAGGCCGTATTGCACCATATAAGGGAATTAGAAGCGCTTGGCGTGCCCCCTCCAGGTGCAGTACCGCTGTTTTATCGTGTTGCGACTAATCAGCTCAGCCAGTATCAGCAGCTTGAAGTGGTGGGAGAAGAAACGTCAGGTGAAGCGGAACCTTTCATCTTCTTTCATCGCGGTGAATTCTGGGTATCACTGATTTCCGATCACACCGATCGTCATCTGGAAACCTTCAGTGTGGCGTTATCCAAACAAGCCTGCATTAAACCCGTCGCCAGCCAAGCCTGGCGAATGAGTGAACTTGAAGATCACTGGGACGAGCTGATGCTGCGCTCATGGATCAAAGAGCAGGGCGAATGGGTGAGCTATCAGCAAGGTTCGCTGGCGTCGTTATTAACGCCGATGGATCTAGTGGCGCGCTACCTGGCAGGCCAACCGGTAAAAGAAGGGTTTGCGATGTCATGCGGCACGCTAAGTGCAATAGGCGGTATTCGTCCCTCCAGTGAGTTTCGCATGGCGTTACACGATCCAGTAACAGGCCGCACGTTGGAACATCAATACCTGACTGGCCTGTTGCCAGTTGTTGCGTGATGAGGTGTGAAATGACGACATTATGGCAAGCCAGCCAGCAGATTCATTCAGCAGAAGCACACCCGGAAAGCTTTACCGAGGCAGCGTTATCTGCTGCTTCCGACATCAATGGAGAAGGTAAACGTGTTTTCCTTAGCCTTTACGCTGAACAGGCTTTATTGACGTCGCAGCAGGCGGGAGCGCGTTGGTTAGCCGGCAAGCCCAAGAGCGCCATTGACGGTTTACCTGTCAGCATCAAGGACTTGTTTGATGTGGCGAATGAAGCGACTACCGCAGGATCAAACCTCCTTGCGTCGGCTCAACCTGCTCAGCAGAACGCCACTATTGTGAACCGGCTGATTCAGGCGGGTGCGGCAATAGTCGGCAAAACCAATATGACCGAGTTCGCTTATTCAGGCCTTGGCATTAATCCTCATTATGGCACGCCAGCTAACCCATGGCGCCGCGATGAAAAACGGATTCCCGGTGGCTCATCCTCGGGTGCAGCGGTAGCGGTGAGTGATGGAATGTGTCTCGCCGCCGTTGGAACCGATACCGGTGGTTCGGTGCGTATTCCTGCTGCACTTTGTGGGCTGACCGGTTTTAAACCCAGCGCCAGCCGTATTGATCAAACCGGCACATTACCGTTATCCACCTCGCTCGACAGCATCGGCGTGATAGCCCATGACGTGCGCAGCTGCTGGTTACTCGACGCGGTCATCGCTGACGCTCCCTTGACGTTATCCGAGTGTGACTTAACGCAGGCGCGCTTTGCCATTCCTCAGACCCGCGTGCTTGATGGCCTGGATGAAAATGTCAGCCACGCCTGGATGAATGCGCTGGATCGCTTGCGCAATGCGGGCGCGACGCTGGTGGAACTCCCACTGGAAGCGCTAGCCGAGCTGGAAAGCATGAATGCCCGTGGAGGCATCACCGCTTATGAATCCTGGCAATGGCACCAGCAAGGCGCGCAATCCAACCCTGAGGCTTACGATCCTCAGGTATTAACCCGTTTACAGCGTGGCAGTTTGCTCACCGATCAAGATGCAGAAGCGCTTTATCAGCAGCGTGCAGCCTGGAAGAACAAAGTTGAAGCTGAACTCACAGGTTTCGACGGCATGCTGATGCCAACCGTGCCACGTGTTGCGCCAACCCTCGCTGAACTCGATAACTCCGCTGTGTATATGCAGATCAATGCGCTGATGCTGCGCAATCCCAGCATCATCAACATGCTTGATGGCTGCGCCATTTCTTTACCTTGCCATCAAGCCGATACGGCACCTGTTGGCCTGATGTTGGCATCCACACAGGGAAAAGACGCGCAGTTATTGAGTTGGGCTTTAACCATTGAAATCATTCTGATAAGGGGAAACTGAACATGAAATCAACCCACGGCATGCTGTTTGTCGCCACGAACATTGCACCGGAAGATGAAGCCGATTTTAACCAATGGTATGACCAGGAACATGTTGAAGAGCGAGTGGCGATCAGCGGTTTTTTAAGCGGGACGCGCTATCAGGCTGTGGATGCAGAGCGTAAATACCTCGGCCTGTACGAAACCGATTCGCTAGAGGCGTTTACCAGTGCAGATTACCACGCAGCCTTTACCCGCCAGACAGAGTGGTCGGTGAAAAATCTGCAGAAAATGGTTAATCCAATGCGACGCGTTTGTGCTGTCAGCCATAAACAGGGCAAAGGCAGCGGGAATCATCTGGCGGTGTTGACGCTGAATGAAACCGCGGATATCGGCGTATTACCCGGCTGGCAGGAAAAGATTCATCAAACGCCGGGTTATATCGCTTCGTACCTGTTAACGCCGGATACCGCGCTGAGCTCGCCTTTGCCGCGTGAAACTAATGAAAATCGTGCCATGCGCCCAATGCTGATCATCAGTAGCAGCGATCCCGCCTGTTGTGAGCAACTTGCTCGCGCCGCCGCAGCGATGCTGAGTGCCGAGATTCAACTCTATTCATTGGGCTGGCAGTTGACAAAACAGGAGCTAACGAATGGCTAATATCGATTCGACTCTTCCGCAGGCGGATCGCGGATCCTCCTCCAAAACCAAAACGGGTCGCCTTGCGGCGGCCAGTTCAATAGGAACCGCGCTCGAGTGGTATGACTTCACGGTCTATAACATTATGGCGGCGCTGGTTTTCAACCATGTTTTCTTTCCCAGCTTCGATCCGCTGGTGGGCACCATTTTGGCGTTTTCCACCTATGCGGTCGGCTATGTTTCACGTCCGGTAGGCGGTTTTATCTTTGGCCATCTTGGCGATGTAGCAGGACGTAAAGCGGTCTTGATTACCACGCTGGTGATCATGGGCGTGACCACCGCGTTAATGGGATTGTTACCCGGCTACGCGAGTTGGGGCATCTGGAGCCCGGTCCTGCTGGTGGCGCTGCGTTTTATTCAGGGAATCGCCTTGGGTGGCGAATGGGCAGGCGCGGTGTTGCTCTCTATGGAACATGGTGAGGCTAACAAAAGGGGACGCAATGCTTCTTTTGCTCAAGTTGGGCCTTCTTGCGGGACGTTAATCGGCACCGGATTTATCACGTTGGTGACGTTGGCGCTCAGCGTTGATCAGTTCCAGGCGTGGGGCTGGCGTATTCCTTTCTTGTTGAGTCTTCTGCTGGTGATGTTTGGACTGTGGCTGCGTCGCGGTGTTGAGGAAACACCCACCTTTGTTGCCATGCAGGCTGCGGAAAAAACCACGCACACGCCGCTGAAAGAGGTCTTCAAAAGTTATCCGCGCCAGCTACTGATTGCCGGTGGATCACGTATCGGCTCCGACGTTCTCTACGCCTTGGTCGTGGTGTTTACCCTGACTTACGTGACAACGGTATTGAACTTGCCACGTCCGCTGGCATTAATGGCCACGATGCTTGGCGCCATAGGTAACGCTATCACCGTGCCAATGTTTGGTGCGTTATCCGATCGGCTCGGCAGGCGTCCCGTTTATATAGTCGGTGCATTGCTGGCGATTATCTGGTCATTCGTCTTCTTTGAATTGCTCGACAGTTCGCAGCCGGTGCTGATTGTGATTGCCGTTATTGTGGGTTTGCTCATCCACGCAATCATGTATGGCCCACAGGCAGCCTTTGTCACCGAACAGTTCCCGACTCACGTTCGCTATGCTGGCTCGTCGCTGGCTTACACCCTGGCGGGTATTATCGGCGGTGGATTTGCGCCGTTGATCATTACAACGTTATTCAAAGAAATGGGAAGTACGCTGTGGGTTTCGCTGTACGTCTCTCTGGCGTTAGCCATCACGCTTGTTGCTTTATGGTGCGCCAAAGAAACGGCGCATAAGCCGCTATAAAAAAAGGTATTTTGGCGAGGGATCGCCAAATACCTTCAACATAACCTGTAAGCAACCGATCGCCTGAGCGCATATTGCGTGCGCTGGTGAGTTTCATGCGTTAACTGCCCGCTGAGACAGCCGCCATTTCGCGTTTAAATACTGCCAGCGTATGTGCTTTTATCCGAATAAATTCGGGATGGCTCATCATCTCTGCTGTGCGGGGACGCGGCAATGCAAACGGAACGATCTCTGCTACGCGCGTAGGCCGTCGGGTTAATAGCAATATTTCATCTGCCAGAAACACCGCATCTTCCAAATCATGCGAGACAATCAGCATGGTAACGCCAGTAGCCAGTTGTACCTGCTGCAGTTTGTCGCGGATAAACAGGGTCATTTCAAAATCAAGCGCTGAGAAAGGCTCATCTAAAAACATCACTTCAGGTTTCGTCGCCAGTGCACGCATGATGCAGACCGTTTGTTGCTGCCCGCCCGACAGCTCATAAGGATAGCGCTGTAGATCGAAGCGGATATCAAACATTTCTGACAGTTCTGCCACCCGCTTTTTCACCGCATCCGCTTTCATGCCACTGCGTTTCAACGGATAAGCGATGTTGTTCCAGGCTGTTAGCCAGGGAAATAGCGCATCACGATAGTTTTGAAAAACGTAACCGATGGCTGTTTCCGCCAGTGTTTTCCCGTCGAACAGAATCTGTCCGCGATCTACCGGTATCAATCCGGCAATCATGTTCATCAGCGTCGATTTTCCGCAGCCGTTTGGGCCAAAAATTGACACAATCTTTCCTTTAGGAAAATCGAGGTTGAGATCGTGGTACAGAGGTTGTCCGGCGAAGTTTTTGTCCAGTCCACGAATCGTGACATGGGTATTTGGCTGAGGATAAAGAGGATTTTTCATGCTTTGCCACTCCAGTGTACGCAACGCTTCTCAATAAGCAGGAAAGCCAGATTCAGTAGATAACCAAACGCACCCGTGATCAGGATCGAAGCGTACATATCCAGGATGTTGAATAACTGCTGAGCATCAATGATGCGATGTCCGAGACCCGTTTCGGAGCCGATAAACATCTCAGCAACGATGACAATCACTAATGCCATTGAGACGCCGGTGCGCAAGCCGACAAAAGTCTGCGGGAGACTTTCCATCAGCATAATGTCTTTGAACACATGCCAGCGTGAAACACCCATGACCTGCGCCGCCATGATGCGCGTCTTCTTAGCATTCATCACGCCATACGCGCTGTTAAACAGGATGACCAGCACCGCAGCAAAGGCTGCGATAGCAATTTTATTGGTATCGGTAATACCAAAAATCAACATAAACAAGGGGATTAAAGCCGAAGAGGGCGTGGATCGAAAAAAATCCACCAGAAACTCAACGCTGCGATAGAGGCGTTCGCTGCTACCGAGCATCACGCCTAACGGTACGCCAATAACAGCAGCCACCACAAACGCCATCAGTGTGCGGTATAACGTATCGCCTATATCTTGATTCATACTGCCGTCGGCCAGTGCGCTAAAAAGATAGCGCAGCGTATCACCGGGTGAAGGCAGTAAAACCGGGTTGAGCCATTTAGCGCTGACCGCCGTCTGCCACAACAGAAATAACAGTAGCGGACCAACCAGCGGGAGTAACTTATGACGCCAGGTCTGAATCATCTTACCTCTCCTTAAGCCCGATAAATCAATGATTCCACTTGCAGCGGCTTGCTGAAAATTTTTCGCTCGGTAAAGACGTCATAAAATTTCTGAAACCACTGTAAGTTTTCGCCGGTAAGTTGGTCATACATGACAAAGCCGGGCAGCGGAACTTCCTTCACAAGTGCGGCTTCAATGCCGGTATAACCGGCGACAAAGTGGCGAGCCTCGTCAGGATGTTGCTGAATAAACGTTACCGCCTCGCCATAAGCGTCAATAACCTGTTTTGCCCGCGCTTTATCGGCATTGATAAAGCTGCTGGTCAAAGCCGCTGCGCCGCCAAACCACGGTGCGCTGGCATCCCCCAACACATATTTAGAAATGACGCCGGTTTCAAGAACCTTGCCGATTCCCTTCATGCGGGCAACCGTGCCGGTGGGTTCGAGCGTATAGACACCGTCGATCTGACCCGCCGCTAACGAAGGGGCATGTTGACCTACAGGAAGCTCGATAATTTTGGTATCGGTAAACCCATTTTTCTCCAGAATGATCTTCGCCATCGTGACATTTTGGATGCCGGGGCCACTGGCTATGCGTTTACCCTTTAAATCGGCAATCGATTTAGCCGTGCTATTGATGGGCACCAGAAACTCATCTAACACCATTTTTTCATTGGAGGGATTTGAGCAGATAATTTTGAACAGATCCGGGCTGGTGATGGCGCCTAAGCCGAGTGCTCCCGTTGCGGTTCCATTCGCGCAGCCATGGATGCGTCCTGTAATCATGGCTTCAACGACCTGCTGCGGACTGGCAAATTTTACAGCGCGGACATTTAATCCAGCCTGCTTGAAAAAGCCTTTTTCAATACCGGTGTATAAAGGCAAGCCGCCGACAATAGGCCAGTACCCGATTAATATTTCATCATCTGCCGCCATTGCAGGTTGGCTTCCCAACATGCCGCTGAGCGCAACACCCCCCAAAGCCAGCATTGAATATTTCATCATCTGGCGACGCTTAGCATCGATATTCTCTTTATCATTCCTGCGCAAGATTCATTCTCCTAAGTCATCGATCGTTATGCGATCTTGTATACAAGCCTGGAAAGCTGATGCAGGAGTTATGCCAGCTTGGACATTACGCGGAAGCCGTGACAGGAAATTTTTTCGGGTTTTAAAGCGCGTTATTGGTGCATAACACGCACCATTGACGGACATAGCCAAGAGAGGTTTTGCCGATTTGAGGCCACCAAGAGAGACCGTTAAAAAATAAATGAAAAGATTAGTAGACGACTGGTCTAATTGAGGCTAAGGTTAGTCCATGAACAAAACACTGTCACTGAATAATAGCGGTACGCGGCAGGGCATTCTTGATGCAGGACACCGCATCAAGGCCGCAAAAGGGTTTTCCGCGGTTGGACTGAATGAGATCCTGACAGCTGCATCTGTGCCAAAGGTTCTTTTTATAACGACTTCAGTTCTAAAGACGCTTTTGGTGAAGCGCTGCTGGACGACTACTTTGCTGATTATCGGCTATGACGGTAACACAGCGCCTGCTTAATCAGACTGCCTGAGCAGACGCAACGTAAGAAAACGCCTTATCGGCGTTTTTTTGAAAGAATTACCAAGACGACCGGTCTACTTTAAAGGTGACCTTAAAAATTAAATTAATCCCAAAAATCCATCAGGAGATACACCATGAAAGTATTAATCGTACTGACCTCGCACGACGTACTCGGCAACACTGGCCGTAAAACCGGTTTCTGGCTGGAAGAACTGGCCGCTCCTTACTACGCATTCAAAAGTGCCGGTGCTGAAATCACTCTGGCTTCCCCAAAAGGGGGTAATCCGCCATTAGATCCAAAAAGCAATGAACCCGATTTCCAGACTGAGCAAACGCATCGCTTTGAAGCAGACGCAGAAGCGATGGCCCAACTCGCGTCAACCGTCCGTTTAGACAGCGTTATGCAATCTGATTTCGACACCGTTTTTTATCCTGGTGGCCACGGCCCATTATGGGACCTTGCTGAAGATAAAGACTCTGTCGCGCTGATTGAGTCATTCGTGGCGGCAAACAAACCTGTTGCGTTCGTATGTCATGCGCCAGGCGTACTTCGCCATGTGAAAACGCCAGCCGGCAAGCCGCTGGTAGAAGGTAAAAAAGTCACTGGATTTACCAATACCGAGGAAGAAGCGGTAGGCCTGACAAATGTGGTGCCGTTCCTGGTTGAAGATGAGCTTATTGCTAAAGGCGGCATTTATTCCAAGGGTGAAGACTGGAGTTCTTATGTTGTCCGCGATGGTCTGCTGATTACTGGACAGAACCCAACTTCTTCACAAGCGACAGCAGAACTGCTTATCAAACAGTTTACGCATTAATTCGCATCACTTTGGGGGTGGCAGGCCGGTGGGCCTGTCAGTACCTCGAACCCCGGACGTAGAGACTAAAAAGTGGGTTAGCCGTTTAATCCAACAAGCATTCTGATTCATAAGCGATGATGCCGATGTCAGCATCGGAAACCGGCCTGTCAGTCGCGGCCATTTTTATACTCTGATGAGAAAATAAAACCATGATGAAGAAAACATTAAGCGCACTGGCGCTGAGCCTGGCTATGTCTGTATCAGCACAAAGTGCAATGGCTGAACCGGTAAAAAACATTGTTTTGGTGCACGGTGCCTTTGCTGACGGCTCAGGTTGGGGACCTGTCGCAAGTGCGCTTGATAAAGCAGGCTATAAGGTTTCGATTGTACAAGAGCCGCAAACGTCTTTGGCTGATGATGTGGCCGCGACACGACGCATTTTGGCTCAACAGAAAGGGAGATCGCTGCTGGTTGGGCACAGTTATGGCGGTATGATTATCAGCGATGCGGGCAATGATCCCTCGGTTGCCGGGTTGGTTTATATCGCCGCTTTCCAGCCAGACGCGGGAGAGAGCTTATTGAGTCTTGCCAGCAAAATCCCTTCAGCGAATAAATCCATTGTTGAAACGCCCGATCACTATCTCTACCTTAAGCCAGAAAGATTCCAGGCTGATTTTGCCGCTGACTTACCCAAAAAAGAGACGGATATGATGGCACGATCTCAGGTGATGCCTGCGGCAGCGGCCTTCGGGACACCTGCTGGCAAGCCAGCCTGGCAAACTAAACCGAGCTGGGCGATTGTGGCTACACAAGACCGTACTATTAATCCTGAACTGGAGCGATACATGGCTAAGCGTGCCCACAGCGATACTGTAGAAATCAAAGGCAGCCATGCTATTTTTGCCTCACAGCCGGATAAAGTTGCGGCAGTGATTGAGCGTGCAGCGCAAAGTTTGACGCAATAAATGCAACTTCACAGGCTGTAATCTGCTATGCCAGCCGCGCTCTATTTTGCGTGCTGGCTTATTTCGATAGGGTAGTTATGAGCCTGCTGCCTCGTTAAAGAAATTACACAAAAGCTGCCAAAAATATTGCGCCGCGGGCGTCAGACGATGATCCGCGCTGCGCAGCAGATGACACTGGCTTTCACGTGCAATGCGATGATCAATGGGGATTGCAATCAGCTCACCTTGCAGTAACGGCGTTTGCACAGCTTGCGCAGTCATAAACGCAATGCCTAATCCCGCCTTGCTCAAAGCAATCGCGCTGGAAAAGAGATTACAACTGTAGGAGGGCGTGAAAATGACGCTTTCACTTTTGAAGATGGCGTTGATGTAGCGTTGCAGGCCAAAGCTCTCATTCATAGCGATTAAGCGATGTTGAGCGAGTTCGGTAACACTCACCTGAGACAAGCGGGCAATCGGATGTTCCCGCTGCACAATGGCGCAGATGGGGCCACGATTTATGCTCAGGCACTTCAAGCCCGGCGGGCCGGTTGGGCCAAAACCCACAGCCATATCCACTTCACCTTTGGCGATCAGCATCACTGTGCTCTGCATATCACCGGAAAGCATATTCACGAACACGCCAGGATAGGCGGCAGAGAACGCTTTCAACACATGGTTAACGACATCGTCCACCATGCCTTGCCCAATACGCACGGTAATCGAACCGCCGCGCATGTGCCGTAAGTCCTGTAACTGACGTTCAAGCTGCTTTCGACGCTGGTTCGTTTTTGCAAAATCCTCTGCCAGCAATTTGCCAGCTTCGGTCAACACTACGTTACGTCCGCGCCTTTCAAGCAGCGGCAGCTGCAAGTTGCGCTCAAGTAATGAAAGTTGGCGGCTGACCACCGACGGATTAATGCCCAACGCATCCGCTGCCCGACGTATCCCGCCATGCACACCCACTTCATATAAATAGCTTATGGATTTTTCTGGATATGTCGATAAGGTCATATTTTTAGCTTATCTGTTGCTCTCAGGGCAACAATATTAGCATTCACTCCTCATTTTTTAACGTGTTCATTTCTGCGCATACTGCCAGTGACGTTTAAGACAGATGGGTAAAAAATGAAAAATATAAAAGAGTATTTGCAGCAACACGCCGACGAGATTCTGGGAGATATTAAAAAACTGGTTTTGGCCGAGTCGCCTTCCCTGGATAAAACCGCAGTGGACAGTTGTGGTGAAGTGCTGCAAAGCATTTTTCAGCAACGTCTGGGAATAACCGCAGACGTTGAGCATCAGGATCAGCTGGGTAATCACCTCAAATTTACGTTGGGCAGCGAAGGGCCACAAACCACCGTTCTTGGCCATTTCGATACCGTGTGGGATATCGGTGAGCTGCCGCTGCGTGAAGAGGATGGCAAACTTTACGGCCCTGGCATCCTGGATATGAAATCGGGCCTGATTCAGGCGATCTGGGCAGTACGTGCATTAGCGCAACGGGATCTTATTAAAGATCAGCGCATTGTTTTCCTCTGTAACAGTGACGAGGAGATCGGCAGCGTAAGTTCCAGCGACTGGATTGCACGCCATGCGCAGGGTTCAGCACAGGTGCTGGTGGTGGAACCGGCGGTAGCGGGCAGCGGCGCGCTGAAAATTGCGCGTAAGGGTACCGGACGTTACGACGTCACGATAAATGGCTTAGCGGCGCACGCAGGTAACAACCCGGAAGAGGGGATCAGTGCTGTTCAGGAGATGGCGCAGCAAATTCTATTCTTGCATGGACTCAACGCCCCTGAACGCGGCACCACGGTAAATGTGGGTATTGCCAGCGGTGGCAACCGTATCAATGTCGTGGCGGATAAAGCGGTGCTGGGCATCGACACGCGCGTCACCCATGCAGAAGAAGCACAACGTATCCATCAGGCAATCATGCAGATCACGCCTTTTACCCCAGGTATTACGTTACAGGTCAGCGGAGAGCAGTCGCGCCCGCCTATGCAACAGACGCCCGCGTCGCTGAAAATGCTGGAGCGTGCACAGCGCGTGGCGCAAGCACTTGGTTTTAGCGTTGAGGGCAAGGCGGTTGGCGGCGGCAGCGACGGTAATTTCACTGCGGCGATGGGTTTACCGACGCTGGATGGATTAGGCGCAACCGGCGTAGGTATTCATGCGCGTCATGAACATATTCTGATTGCTAACGTTGCGAGTCGTGCAGCGCTGGTGGCGGGTATGATCCTCGGTGACGCGCTTCCTGAGGGAGAAACGCCATGTCACAAGTAAACGTTCATAAGGAAACCGCGCAGGCGCCAGTGCCCTCCAGCGGGCAAAGCCCTTATCTGCTGCTGTTTATCATCCTTGTCATCGCGGCAGTGGCAACCTGGTTGATCCCCGCGGGAAAATTCGATTTTGTTACGCGTGATGGCATTAAATTTGCGGTCAGAGACAGCCTGCATGCGGTACCGCAAACCGGTGTTTATCCGCTTGAAATCTTTATGGCGATTGCCAAAGGTATGGTCAAGTCCTCTTCGATCATCTTTCTAATCCTGTTCACCGGCGGTGTGCTTGCTGTTGTGGAAGCGACGGGATCCATTGCCACCGCGCTCAACTCACTGTCGCGCAGCACGCGGTTAAGCGATACGCGCATCGTACTGATCTTTGCCGTCATCTTTGCTCTGTTGGGCACCACTGGCGTGGTGGTCAATGCCGTGGTCGCCTTTGTACCCATCGGCCTGCTTGTCGCCCGATCCATGGGCTTACCCCCAATTTTAGGCGCATCACTGGTTTATCTGACCTGCGCGGCGGGCTTCAACGTGGCGATTTTGAATCCGGGCACCACCGGGTTAACGCAGCACCTGGCTCAGCTTCCGCTGTTTTCAGGCATGTTGCTGCGCAGCCTGACTTTCCTGATGTTTATCATCACGGCAGTGGTTTATCTGATTTGGTCAGTGCGTCGAGCACGTAAGCAAGGCCATTTGCGTCCCGATCTGACGGCAACCAATGAACCTGTTGAAGCGGTTACAGGACGTCATAAACTGATTCTCGGAACGACCGCGCTGGCGTTGATCCTGTTTATCGCGGGCACCATCCAGTTTCATTGGGGAACTGATGAGATGTCCGCCATGTTTATCCTGCTCTCGATTGTGGTTGGGCTGATTGGGCACATGTCCGGCTCTGAAATTGCTAACACCTTTTTGAGCGGCTGTTCAAAGCTAGTGAAAGGGGCATTTATTGTCGGTATGGCTTCCTCAATCTCACTGGTGTTGCAGCAGGGCAACGTGCTTGACCCAATTGTTGGCTTCTTGTCAGATTTACTGGCACCGATCCCGCCGTCTATCGCGGCGGTGGGTATGTTTGTCAGCGCCGCTGTCATGCACTTCGGTATCTCATCCGGTTCCGGTGAATCGGCGCTTTTGATACCGATTTTCTCTCCACTGGGTGATAACCTTGGACTGACGCGTCAGGTCATGGTGCAAACGGTGTTACTGGGCGAAGGCATTGTGAACTGCATGAGTCCCACCTCCGGGGTATTAATGGCTGTGCTGGCGACCGCCAATGTTCCCTTTGGTAAATGGCTGCGCTTTGTCGCGCCAGTGATCGCTGTGTGGTTCGTCATCTGCGTCGTGATGCTGCTGATTGGCGTAGCGATTAAGTGGGGACCGTTCTGATAGCGTTAAGGTAATCAGCAAACAGGCCCGCCAGGCATTAGCCTGCGGGCTTAATTTCATATTGATACGGCTAAAATGGATAACATATAGCTTTCCTTATCCGCACAAAAAATCATCTTTCCGCACCTGTTTCTCTGTTGATCGTTCAGTTCATCACTCTCTGACTCATTTCAAGCTTTTCGCCTTGCTTGCTATTCGTATTTCTCTCGAAACGCGCCGTGGTGCTTCCTTCTCTACGCAATTCATGCGCAGAGAATGTAGGTTGCACAGCGGAAAGTTTGCGCAGGCGCAATGTTACGATTAGTATTCAAAATCAATCAGTTAAAGTGACATCAAGCGGATGTAGTTGAGACGTTTTTACAGTCTGCACACTTTTTCATAAGACCTTGCCAGCGCGTTGGCATGATTTAACGATTAAGGAAGGATATGCCTTGCGTTGTGATGAAGAGCAAACCCGTTCTGTCCAGTGTTTCAATGCTGCTGGCTGGCTACATCAGCACGGCGCAGGCCGACACCGTCTGGCTGAACAATGGGGATCGTTTAACGGGCACGGTGCGCTATCTGAGCGACGGCAAACTCGGACTTGAAACGACCTACGCAGGCACGATTACGGTTAACTGGAATGATGTCAGCACGCTGGCTAGCGGCAATCCTTTTTTAGTCGAAAATAAGCGAACGGGCGAAAATTATCAGGTCAGGTTATCTTCCTCCGATCCCGGCTATGTGTGGGTCGAAAGAAGTGAGCGAGAAGAAAAAGTGTCGGTGAAGCGCATCGATGAATTCATGAAAGCCAAGGTAAGAACCGATGCACTCTCCTGGACCGGAAACATTGACGCCGGCGTTAACCTGAAAAAAGCGTCTACCCATAATGATGACTATAACTTTTCTGTTAACTCTAAGGTTTCGCAGGGCAAGTGGCGTCACAATATGGGCGCGACCTACAATCGTGAAAAAGAAAATACAACGGTTAACACCCATAATTACAGCCTGCGCTATGCCTTTGATTACATTATGCGCGAGCAGTATTTCTGGCAAAGTCGAATGACCTATAAGCGGGATTGGGTTGAAGATTTGGCGCGACAGTCTTTGATTGGTACCGGGCCTGGTTATCAGTTGTGGGATACCGAGTTGAGCCGATTTTCATTGTCATTCCTGGCGGGGGGGTTTGGTTATGGCTACAGCGACGGCAGTAATGATGAACATTTGGGAGCGTCGGTTCGGTGGGATTATGAGCGCGCTCTTCTGGGGAAATCACTGACGCTCTATAGCAACGGCGACGTCGGCCATTCACTTGATGAAGACGAGATATTTACGCTTGATGCTGAAGTCGGCCTACGTTACACCTTAACGTCATGGTCTTCTCTGCATATTGGCTATCACCACAATCTTGTCAGCGGAACGCGAGATACGTTGAATGAAAGGATCTTTTCAACCGGCTTGGGGATTAAATGGTAGGCCGCGCGTGTGCTTGTCGTGAGTGCGAAGAATAGCAAGATGCTGGCAAGTGAAGCCATGAATCCAGTGCCGATCCTGTAAAGTTGCATTGTTGTTCTGATTAAACACCCCATCTCTTGCCTCAGATGGATTCCAGTAATCGCGAATTATCGGGCCATATTTTCCCGGGAAATAGCTGAAGCCGGATACTAAACAGATAAAACAGCGGCATGAAGACGGCTTCGTCGTTCTCAGCGTGGAATTCCAGATGGATGAGGAGATAGTCCAACTCATCCAGTAGATCCTGATGTGGCGTGGTCTGCAATACCTTCATTTTCCGGGTCAGGTACAAACTCATCTCATGAAACATTTGAGCGCTGTCTAACTGATACTGAAGCAATATCTCTCGATGTCGGGCGTAATAGTCGTAGCAGCTGACGCCTAACCACACTTCCTTAATCAGATTACCTGACGATACCAATTTAGGATGGGGATCGAGGCGTAAACGCGGAAGAATGAAATTCACTTTGTCCAAGGTGCCGGCAATAAAATGGTGACGTGCGAGAAGTGAAGACCCATTTCGTTCTGTTTCTTTAACAAATCTCAGCAGGTCACGCAGGCCTGTGTGCAATGCACGTAGCGCACTCCATGAGGGGCGTTTGTTACGGATAAGTGCCGTGATGACAACTGCAAACAGCAGGCCGACCATGGAAGAGATCGCTGTGTTAATAACAGCAACGACATCCGGGGCAAAATGATGACTCATTCCAATAAAACCTGGAATTTGAGTGGCTGCACTGAGCCCCATCATATTTGACGAGGGCCGAGCGATCGCCAGTCCAAGCGCGAAAAGGCCAGGCGTCAGGCAAAGATACAGCGCCTCTAAGGTCACGGTCTGGGGGATAAGAAGCGCAATATATAAAATGCTGATCGCTAAGGCGATAAGCACACCCCGAACAAACTGTTTCATGGAATTAACGGGCGTATCTGCAGTTGCAAAAAAAGATGAAAGGATCGCCGCCATCATCGGGGCTGTTGCACCGCTGGCCCAGCCGGTAGCCATCCAAAACAGACAGGCTCCAAATGTGGCAAGAAAAGCGGTGGTTGCCGACAGCATTAACATGCCTTGATCAATATGGCGGTGAGTCTGTGCAGTGCGGCCTGCGGGAACGCTTTCGGAAAGATTACTTACTCGCGCGCTGACGCTGTGGTAAGCCCCGGCAATACGCACAAAATCGGCCAGACGTTCCAGAAGCCCCGTCAAGAGTAGGCACTCCTCGGTAGAGAATGCCCCCCTTCGCCAGTTGTCTTTAAGTTGTGTTTGGGCGATAGCAAATGTGTCTTCGACGACGGCAACAGAATGGGCATTATTACTGTCATTTAGCCAGAGTAAAAATTGTTCTAATGCCCGCGCAGCGGGTTCAGGAACAGCGGCATTCAGAAGCGATAACCGCTGCAGTCGCACTTCAATGGCCGTTAGCGTTGGAATGAGGTAAGAGAGATGCTGATACTGCACATTGATCAAGCGTGTGACTTTGCGCGCTGCCTCGCCCTCATAAACGCAGTGAGTGATTAGCGTTTCTACCTGCTGGGGAAGCGCTGCCATGCGGATAAGAATCTCTTCCCGCTCGGTTGATCTGTTGCTATGCATCTCTGTCAGGAGATCTCTGCACAGCTGACTACCACTCTGGTACCAGCCACTGACACTTTGTGTCAGTAGGCTCTTCATTGAAACCGGAAAGATCAGACGGTGGACTAAACTACTGCACACGATCCCTAAAGTAATTTCTTCAATACGAGAAATGACCGTTTCGCTGATTGTTAAGGGATGAGTAACGCCTGGAAATCCCATAATAGCTGCGCTGTAGCCTGCCAACATGAACACATAACTTTTTGGTGTACGATCATGTAAAGATAAATAGAGGCAAAAGCTCACCCAAAGTGAGACACACAGGCTGAAAAGCAGTGGCGTTTGCACCGTAAGCGGGTAGATCAAAAAGATAAATATACCGCCAAGCAATGTCCCCAGCAGGCGAAATACTGATTTAGATAGGGTTGAAGCAGCATAGAGTTGTGAGGATACATAGACTGTAGTCAGTGCCCAGGCTGGTTTGTCTAAATTAAGTTCAAGGGCAATGTAAAGTGCGATGAAAGCGGCCAGGCAAGTTTTAACGGAAAAAAGCACTGCGTTTTTAGAAAACCACTGCATTTTAAAAATGATACCGGTAACAAACTGAGTTACACCTATGGTGCCAGAACGGTTGCAATGCGCCTGAGGATTAATAATTCAGAATGTTTCATAATTAAAATAGTTATTCCCGCACAGTGATTGAACCCATCGGTAATTATCCACGCTTTCTGAATACATTTTAAAGCGGTAACTGCAAACAGGTTTACGCGTCTGCAAGATGAATATCTACATCATCGTGACCAGTTAGGTTCACAAACCGTTGAGCTATGTGTAAGTAATAAATGAGATTTTTATTATTGTTGGATATGCGCACTGCATTATCTAAACAGTAATCTACTGGAAAAGGTCTATTCGCACTCAATAAACCTCTCTATAAAACACGCGTTCACTACGTTAACGCATTTCCCTGAGTACTATGAGACAAAAGCTGGATAAGGAATTGCATTAACACTGTAAACATGACGGATTGTGGTAAAGCCATCATTGCTTTGCTGAGCATGGCAATACCATAAAAATTTTCGTACAGCTTCAGATGTCATCCGCCAGCACTGATGCTCAATTCAGCAACTAAACCCAAAAAAGGTAAAAATGGCAATTGGCATCAACCCCGGTTTTTAATCTCTCTCGTTGCCATGCTGAGCGAATCTTTTAACCGGCACTTTCACAAAGGATTACGCGATTGTGGCCCAGGTTTTTTAATGATCATCACGCATCTCACAAAAAACTTTCCTGAGCCGCGCTGAATAACGCTTTTTTTCAGGGGCTTAAACGGTTGCCTTACAGCTTATCTACTCGCTGTGCAGAGCGCCGCCGGAAGGGGGCGGATACGAAAAAGGCCGCCCGGTGGGCGGCCTCTTCCGGCACTTCCTTTTGCGACCATACGTTATTTGTACAGTTCTGCGGTCATGTGCACGCGGTTATTGGTGTTGGCTTCGGTAATTTTGTACTGCGCACCCTGCTGCTGAGCTTGTGCGGCGATTTTAGCTTCGGCTCCGTCCAGCGTGCTTGAAGTGACGGAAACACTCTGCGCGAAGCTTGCTGCTGACATCAGGGAAAGAGCAGCTACAGCGGCGATAGACATTGCTTTAATGGTTTTCATGGTCATATTCCTTCATTTGTATGGTGTGGAGGTTGTTTGCCTCCGATGGGGATAATAATAACCAAAGTTATCATTAGTATGTTAACAATAAGTGCTGGTATTGTGATCGTGCTAACTATTGCACTGATAGGAGGCAGCATCAATTTAAAAGAAAAGGGGTTCACCATTGAAATACCTTGAGTCAAGCTTTCCGGTATTAATGCTCCGATGTCGGATATCAGCAGCATTTTCGAGTGAATAGGTTGTATGGGGGCTATTACTGCTTGGCCGTTTTGCCCGCTCAACGCTGATCTAATTTGCCCCAGCGCATAATCACCTGTGCATTAAGAAAACCTCTCTGCCGAGTCTGATATGTGTAAGAAGCAGAAACAGAAGACTTCACGATGTGCCAATCAGCGTTGGGCATTAATAGAGAAATGACAGGGCTACGGTTGGCTCGCTTTCAAAAAGACCTTAGGCATGATTAATGCTGCAAGAAAGAATTATCCTGAATAAGGTGGAATAAAGGCTCCCTATAGCCATTAAGTAAAACATGCCAACACGACAGTACCAAAGGTAAGCTTCCTTGCCCTGACTTTCATAATCATGAGGGCTTTATGTAATAATTATCAGTTATTTATATCGATTTAATATGTTCTGAAAATTGTTTTAACTCACGAATAAGGCAGTCTGGTTCCTCATCGAGAGGCATATTGTCCATATCTAATACACCATCATTTTTTTGAGGATTATCAGCCAGCAAATCTGCAAACAATGGCGTGAGGTCCTCTTGTACTTTCCCTCGCTCAGCGACCAGTTCGAACGTTTTATTTTTTGCAGCATCGTTGGTCAGAGCACTGACCAACACGTGGGCGATTTGAGTTCGGGATACCACGCCATCTTCTGGTGTTCCTGTATGGCGTCGATCGCCCTGGAGCATAATTATCCTGCGTTCATCGTCATGGTTGTAATCAAACCAGCCCGGTCTGACGATGGTGTAGGGATGTCCGCTTGCTCTGACCAGGCGCTCTGCACGTCTTTTCCAGTCGTGAACTTCAGTATGTTGATTCCATGTACTGAGCCGTTCAGTGACGCCAATCGTTGTCATTAACGCGATGCGAATATGAGTATCTTTGAACATTCTCAGGATATTACGCACACCGCCATAATCTATTGCTCTGGCACCAATACGGCCCTGTCCATCTGAACCGAGCGTAAAAATGACTGCATCAATATCTTTCGTCACACCCGTTAGCGTTTCAGGCATTGAAACATCGCCGTAGAAAACATCAGCTTTATGAGGAAGCAATTTTACTTTGCGCCGATTTCTGACGAGCGCCACGGGCTGATGACCCTTGTCAATCGCGGCATTCATGACATGAAGACCAATACTTCCTGTCGCCCCGGCAACGAGTATTTTCATGATAAACCTTCTGATAATTCGAGCATATTTTCGAGACAGCCAGAATATCAATTATCTTTAATGTCAGTGATTGGGCTAAAATGATTGCGTCTATGAACACCTTTCATGAGTTCTCTTTGGAGGGGATAATTCATTAAGGAAAAGCCCTATGCTCAAAGAAAACTTCAATGAATTACAAATATTTTTTGTGGTGGCAAGAGAACGAAGTTTTACCAAAGCTGCTGGCAAGCTTGGTGTTTCCCAGTCAGCACTTAGTCATGCGATAAAAGCACTGGAAGAACGGTTAAACATCCGTCTTTTGACCCGAACAACGCGAAGCGTTGCACCGACAGAAGCAGGCGCGAGAATTATTGCCTGCCTTGAACCCCGTATTGCCGATCTTGAACAGGAGCTGGCGACGCTTGTTCAACTGAATGGCACTGCTTCAGGCAACATCCGTTTATCTTCGGGGGAGCATGCTGCGCGAAGTCTCGTATGGCCGAAGTTAAAACCCTTTCTCCGGGAATATCCGGAAATTAATGTCGAGCTGGTCGTTGATAATGGTTTTGCCGATATTGTTGAGGGGCGTTTTGATGCCGGGATTCGCCTTGGCGAAAGCGTGGATAAGGACATGATCGCCGTGAGGATTGGCCCGGATATGAAAATGGCCGTGGTCGGTGCGCCGTCATATTTCGCAGCTAAACCTGCGCCTGAAACGCCACACGAGCTACAAAACCATCGGTGCATCAATATGCGCTTACCGACTGCCGGTGGTCTTTATCACTGGGAGTTCGAGAGGGAAGGGAAGCCATTACGTGTCAGAGTTGAAGGCCAAGTGACCTTTAACCTGCTGGCGGAAAGGATCGATGCTGTTTTATCTGGCTTTGGTATTGCTTGTGTTCCTGAGAATATGGTTCAGGATTATATAAAGTCAGGAGAACTTATTCAGGTTCTGCAGGACTGGTGTCCTACATTCCCCGGCTATTACCTTTATTACCCCAGCCGCAAACAGCATCCGCCTGCATTTGCGCTAATGATAGATGCGCTTCGGTACTCGGAATAGCGGGTCCGCAATGCAATGCAGACCCGCTTGAGTTTTAACGGCCTACACGAGCCTGATGCTCAGGTGAGTAACGCTCGCCGACGATTTTTATCGTTTCAAGCGCCTGTGTAACCTGCAGTAAATCATTCTGAGAAAGAATAATGTCTGCGGCTCCCAGATTTTCCTCGAGTCGGTGCAGTTTGGTGGTGCCAGGGATAGGAACAATCCATGGTTTTTGTGCCAGCAACCATGCCAGCGCAATTTGCGCAGACGTCACACCTTTTTCGGCTGCAAGTTCACCTAATAAAGCGACCAGCTTTTCATTTGCTTCAATCGCCTGTGCGGCGAAACGCGGAACCGTACTACGGTAATCATCCTTGCCAAACGTAGTTCCTGACTTAATAGATCCAGTCAGGAAGCCTTTGCCTAACGGGCTGAATGGCACAAAACCAATGCCCAACTCTTCCAGCAACGGCAAGATCTCTTGTTCAGGCTCGCGCCACCACATGGAATATTCGCTTTGCAGGGCAGTGACCGGTTGTACCGTGTGCGCACGTCGAATGGTCTGCGCACCCGCTTCGGAAAGACCGAAATGTTTGACCTTTCCTTCTGAAATAAGATCTTTCACCGTTCCGGCAACATCTTCAATGGGAACGTCTGGATCGACACGGTGTTGATACAGCAGATCAATTACATCTGTCTTGAGACGGCGTAATGACCCTTCAACGGCTTCTCGGATATGCTCTGGACGGCTGTTTAAAACCTGCTGCTTGTTATCATCGCCAAAGGTAAAACCAAATTTGGAGGCGATGACTACACGGTCACGAAACGGTTTTAAGGCTTCACCGACAACTTCTTCATTAAGGAAGGGGCCGTACACTTCAGCGGTATCGAAGAATGTGACGCCACGTTCAACCGCAGCGCGAATGAGCTCGATAGCCTGACGGGTATCTGTCGCCGGGCCGTAGCCGTGGCTGAGGCCCATGCAACCGAGCCCAAGAGCCGATACTTCGAGTCCGGATTTACCCAGATAACGTTTTTGCATTTAATGGATACCCTTTTTTAGTGACTTAAACGTCAAGTTTGCGGCCAGTCAGCCACTCTACCATCGCTGGATCACGATGAGAGAAGAAGGCGCTGGTGGCGGTATCAAGAGCAGCAATTAACAGCATATCCTCAGAACTGAGTTCAAAATCGAGAATATTGATGTTCTCTTCCATACGTTCTTTTCGCACTGATTTTGCCAGCGAAACGATACCTCGCTGGAAAATCCACCGCAGAACAACCTGACCGACGCTTTTGCCGTACTTCTGGCCAATCTCTGTTAACACAGGGTGCTGGAACAGACCATTCTTGCCTTCTGCAAAAGGTGCCCAGGCTTCAGGCTGAATGCCACGGCTTTTCATCCAAGGCACGGCATGCAGTTGCTGATTGAAGGGATTCACTTCAATCTGGTTTACCGCAGGGGCAATTTTGTTGAAGGCAATAAGATCGGCAAGCCGGTCAGGATGAAAGTTGCTTACGCCAATTGTGCGAATTTTGCCTGCCTGTTGCATTTCTTCCATTGCACGCCATGCACCATGGACATCGCCATATGGCTGGTGAATCAGATACAGATCAACATAGTCCAGCTGCAGTCGGTTCAATGAACGTTCAAACTGTGCTTTTGCACCTTCATAACTGGTATCCTGCAGCCAAAGCTTGGTTGTTACAAAGAGTTCGTTACGTGCAATACCGGTCTGTTTCAGCGCATTCCCGACTTGGGTTTCGTTCTGGTAAGAAGCCGCTGTATCAATCAAGCGATACCCCGTATCGATGGCATCTATAACGGCTCTCTCGCATTCGGCGGCATCAGACATTTGAAACACACCAAAGCCCAACAGGGGCATTTCAATACCGTTGTTCAGTTTTACAGTTTGCATGGCGTTATCCTTTAGCTGTTGTATGAGTAAAGGATAACGCAATGTGATTTATTCGATTAGAGAGGGTAATTTACTAGGGGTAATTAGTAAGATTCATCAAACATCAAATGAAATCCTGCCTTTTTTGTATTAACCGGAATGATTGCGCTGTAAAGAGAGGCGCTGATTATGGCAACTTACCGTAATCTTTGTCAGAAACAGGCTCTAGCCACTCATTGGATGCGCTTTCAGCCGGGACTTCTACGGCAACGTGTGCAAACCAGCTATCTGCGGCAGCGCCATGCCAGTGTTTGGTTTCTGCCGGGATATTTACCACGTCTCCGGCAGTAAGCTGTCGGGCCGGTTGATTCCATTCTTGGTACCAGCCACGCCCACCCGTCACTAACAGGATCTGGCCGCCTTTATGGTGAATATGCCAGTTATTACGACAACCTGGCTCAAACACTACATTGCCAATTTTTACGCCTTCTGTAGACAGCATTGTCAGGTAGCTAGTCCCCTGAAAATATTGCGCATACGCTTCATTTTTTTCCCCTTTGGGGAAAATACCGTTGCCATCAAATTGATCGTTCATGGTTTCTCCGCTACTGGATTTTCCGGGATATTGTGATGTGTTAAGGACAAAACTTCTTTCAAAACTGCGGCAGCGTTTACGACGACTTCATCGCCAAATTTCAGTTTCAGGCATTCGATAAAAGCCCATAATTGCTGACCCGTCAGGCCAGTTTGCAAACTTATTGAATAATGACTCCTGAGCTGGCTATTGACGCCAGAAATCGCTGCAAGGGCAGAAATGGTGGCGAGTTCACGTGTTTGCCAGCTCAGCGTATCTCTCTGGAAAATATCGCCAAAGAGATGCGACTTAAGAAACTGGTCAATGACAGGGGCAAACTCAAACAGAGGGCCTTTCACGCTTTGACCAACTAATTGAGTCTGATTTCGGGTTCCGCTTTGAAGGCTATCCCAGTCTACAGGAAAGGGAGTGGCCTCTTTTCCTGTTTCATTTTTGAGCCCTTGTTGGTCGCGCTGTTCCATTACTGACATCAACTCACTGAGAGCATTCAGGCTTCTTGGGAACCCTACGTAGGCATATAGCTGAACCAAGATCTCTTTGACCTCATTAATGGTCATTCCGGTCTCAATGCCTTCATTAAGGGCCTTATTCAGCTTCGGCATATCGCCTTTTGCGGCAAACGCCGCAATAAAGATAACGGCCTGTTGTTTTTCATCGAGGAAATTTTGCATGACTCACCTTTGGGTAAACAAAAAGAATGCTGCCAGAGCTTTTAACCAGATGAAGAAAGTGTATTGAAAGGTTGATTAAATGATAAGGTGCTCAAATGTGGATACACTGGTGCAATAAATTCACCAATTATGAATAAAGAAAAATTAAATGATCTTCAGGCTTTTGTGACCGTGGCCAGAGAGCGAAGTTTTACCAAAGCTGCGGCAGCATTAGGCGTATCCCGTTCGGCACTGAGCCATACGCTATTGGGACTTGAAGAACGATTGGGCATTAGGTTGTTAATCCGTACCACGCGGAGTGTATCTACCACGGATGCAGGGAACCGTCTGCTTAGCGTGGTCGCACCGCGACTGGACGAAATCGAATCTGAACTCACATCCTTACGTTCCTCGCTCGACAAGCCGGCCGGAAAGGTTCGCATTACCGCCCACGATCATGCCATCGTTACCGTTCTCTGGCCCCGGCTTCTGCCTTTACTGAACGAATATCCCGATATAAATATTGAGTTCAGCGTGGGGTACGAACTAACGGATATCGCGGCTCAGCAATTTGACGCTGGCGTGCGTATGGGTGATCAAGTGGATAAGGATATGATTGCTGTACGCATTACGCCTGATGTACATATGGCGGTGGTTGCATCACCGAATTATCTGTCAAGCAGACTTCCAATCGTGCTTCCTGCAGACCTAATAGATCACAACTGCATTAACCTTCGGCTTCCCACTCATGGTGCGCTGTATGCCTGGGAATTTGAGAATGGAGGCCAAAAAATGAATGTTAGGGTGAATGGGCAAACCGTTTTTAATAATACCTTTTTGATGATGCAGGCTGCGCTTGACGGGGCAGGGATAGCGTATATTCCCCACGACTTAGCGTCAAAATATATTGAATCAGAAAAATTAGTATCGTTACTTTCCGACTGGTGTCCGCATTTTCCGGGTTACTATCTTTATTATCCGGGCAGACAACATCTTCCCATTGCTTTTGAGAAGGTGATTGATGCCCTGCGCTGGCACAAAAGGCGTTAAAAGTAAGGAATTTAATCGATGCAAATAAGCAGAGCTCATTCATTGCCGAATAAACTCTGCCTGTGGTTTGCGTGTTACTGCAGGTTTTTTTCCTTCAGGAACTGGCTAACCAGGTCAGCAATCTGAACATTATTCAGATCGGAGAACGGGAAGTGGGTATTACCTTTGATCCCTGACTCCGGCAGATGCGTCACGGTCACATCACCACCATGCTTGTTAACCACGTCTCGCCATTCGCGGGCCATTGCCAGACGCACTCGCCAGCTGTCCTGTGCGGGCATGGCTACAGGCTTATCCGGGATGTTATCGCCGTAAATAATCAGAATCGGAATTTTGGTCAGAGCCATAAACTGTTCCACTGGAACAGGTTCACCCTTCAGCGTGTCGAACGCGCTGGGCATGGGTGCAGGTAATTCTTTCTGCGGGAAGACAAAGCTGCTACCTGGCTCGAAGGCGACAATGGCTTTTACCTTGTCATTTTTCATCGCAGTGTACCAGCCAGGTCCGCCGCCCTGAGAATGGGTGAAGAGGATAGCCGGGCCGGATTTATCGACTACTGCGGACATGGCATCAGAAATCACATTGATATCAAATGGCCCTGTATTCGGGGTCATCTGACGGAAATACTGATTCAGTGCTTCTTTATCATGAGAGAACTGAACGCCTTTAAAATAGTCCGGCCAGACACCCACGCGGAACTGATTGAACCACATCTGCTCATCCGGTTTTGGCGTAACAGTACCTTCTATAGTAGTGCGCCCCGCACTGCCCCGACGTGGTTGATCGACAAGATAGGTTGAGAATCCGCGGCGCAGAAAAATGTTTTGAAACCCCTCGCGACCATCCGGTGTGCTTTCCCAGGTGCGGGAAAACTGGCCTGCGCCATGAAGCATGACAATAGGGTATTTATGTGGGCTTTCCGGAATTTGGTAGAACACTGACGCATGGTCGCCATGATAAGTTTGACCAGCAGAATCCAGCGGCTTTTTCGCGTCAAACTTCCCAGGCGCTTCGATGACAGTGCCCCCAGCGGAAAAGCTTCCTTGTTCCTGAATGACTAATGGCCCGGCATAGACTGACTGGGCCACCAGACCACCCGCCATCATACAGCCAGCCAGGGTTTTTAAAATTGTCTTCAAGATTACGTCCTCTGTTATGTTTGCAGTTCAATCATATCTGAGTTGTCATGGAGGATTAATTAGCCTCCCGGTTTGCTCTTATTTGGCAGGCTCAAGAATAAGCACAATCAGCCGCGAATTGTCTCTAACCAATGGGTCACCGTCTCCGTGGTTCTCCGCTCTTGATCGCATTCAATGACCAGCGGTTTTTCCCGACGAGCGGCTGGGGCCAGGCTCACAAGAATATCCTCGCTGTCACCTTTGCCATAGCCGCCATGGGTAATGAAAGGTATGAGTAATTTCCCCGCAAAGTTATGGTTACTCAGAAATGTCTGCACTACGGGCGGCACGCTGGTTCCCCAGATGGGGAAGCCTAAATACACCGTCTCATAGCGTTCGATATCCGCGACACGATTTTTTAATGTTGGTTTTGTTCCTCTGGAACGCTCGTTTTTCGCCTGTTCAACGGTCTGAAAGTAGTCTTTCGGATAAGGTGTAGCCGGTTCGATTTCAAATAGATCTGTTTTCAGACTGCGATGAATTACGCCCGCAATCACGCGTGTATTCCCGCTGCGTGAGAAGTACGCCACCAGAATAGGGCTGTTTCCCTGAACGTTTGCAGTTCCGGTCGCCGCCGACGCCAGGGGAACATTAGCCAGCGTTAACCCGGCAAGCGCGGTTATCAACATTCTGCGGTTGGGATCATGCTCCATAAGCAACTCCTAATTGTTAGCGAGCGCCTGTTGCAGCGCTTTGTCAGTTCGCGTAGCCGCATCATTTTCGCCATGTTCACGCAGAACCTGTGCCAGCTGGCGCAGCTGCGCTACTGTCAGGCCGACCCGCATGCTCGCTCGCGTATGCGACAACAACTGGGACTCAACGCCTGGGGTAGCCGCTAATGCGCCAACCGTTGCCAGCTCACGGCTCTGCCAGTCGAGGTTATCGCGGGAAAAAATATCGCCGAACAGATGCGTTTGCAGGAATTGATTAATAACCGGTGCAAAATCAAAAAGTGGCCCCTGTACTGGCGCACCTGAGATTTTAGTCTGGTTTGCAGTGCCGACACGACGGAGTTCATCGCCGACAGGAACCGGGGATACGGGCTCTTTACCCTCAACGTCTTTGATGCCACGTTGTTTACGCGCTTCGACGACTTTCATCAGTTCATTAAGCGCGTTCAGGCTGCGAGGGAAGCCCGTATAGGCATAGAGCTGGACAAGAATTTCCTTGGCTTCGTTGATGGTGAGTCCGCCGTCCAGCCCCTGATTCAGCGCACTGTTCAGCTTATCCATCTGACTGCTTGCCATATATGCCGCAATCAAAGGGATTGCCTGCTGGCGAGCAGACAACATGTCTGAAACGGTTTGTTCCTGATTCATTCCTGTGGCTCCTTTTGTCACTGGCGCAGCATTCGCCGTGAGACTAAAACCAAAGGTCAGCAGTACCGCTGCCGTTAATGCCTTAATGGGCGTGGTATTGTTCATCTGTCACCTTCTCCATCCAGTTAACACTTTTGCCATCCACAATCCCGGTTATCGCCAGATGCGTCATCGCGCTGCCGGGCGCAGCCCCGTGCCAGTGTTTGACGCCTGCCGGGCAAGAGACAACGTCACCAGCTCGGATAACCTGCACCGGCTGGCCTTCTTGTTGGGTGAGCCCAACACCTGAGGTCACAATCAGCCGCTGACCTGCCGGATGCGTATGCCAGGCGGAACGAGCACCAGGTTCAAACGTGACATAAGCACCTGAAACAGTAATGTCATTATCGGGCTTGAAAAGAGGATCAACCCGGACGCGGCCGGTAAAATTTTCTGCTGGCCCGTAAACGGCGTTCTGACTTCCGGCGGGGGCAATAGGGACAGTGATATTTTGCTCCGCTGCCCAGGATGAAAAAGTAAAAAGGGGGAGCAACAGCCCGAGGTAACGTAAATGTCGAGTCATGCAAAGCGTCCTTATTAATGAAAAGAGGATTACCTGCGATGATATTATCGAGGGGGTGATGACGTCAGGCTGACACCCCCCTGACAATTCTGTCAGGTACCCCTGGTCCCGGCTCAGTGCCGGAGTGAGCACTGCCCGCCGTTTTATCCGCTTGTATCTCAAAGGTGAGGCCAAATGTATTGATGCCATCTTCACTACGCGCAAAGACATCCCCATGGTGCATAATGGCGACGGCACGTACGATTGATAAACCCAGCCCATGATGGGTATCACTCCGGGCTCTGGAGGTGTCGACGCGATAAAAGCGCTCGAAAAGCCGATGTAAATGCTCTGGTGCTATCGGGTCGCCAGGGTTAGAAACTTCAACATACGCCAGATTATTGTTTTCACTTAACCGCACAGTAACCGTGCTTTTGGATGGTGAATGTCTTGCGCTATTTTCCAGTAAATTAGCCAGTGAACGGTGGAACAGTCGCCTGTCGATATGCGCGGTGACTTCGCCCTCAACGTCCAGCGAAAGCTGTTTTTCAGCAAAAGAGGGGTCAACATACTCCGCTGTTTTCAGGGTTTCCTCCCGCAGGGATACCTGGGCAAGCTGGGAAGCATGTTCACCCGCGTGCGCATGGGACAGGAACAGCATGTCGTTAACTATCGACGTCATGCGTTCAAGCTCCTCAAGATTTGAACCGAGTAACTCTTCCAGTTCATCCTGCGAACGTCGGCGTGAGAGACCCAGTTGCGTCTGACCAATCAGGTTAGTCAGCGGTGTACGGAGTTCATGAGCAACATCGGAGTTAAAGCTTTCGAGCTGTCGCCAGGCGATTTCCTGACGCTCTAACACACCGTTGAAAGATGAGGCTAAATGCTGCAATTCTTCAGGTAATGCCTTGGTATTCAGGCGCTGGCCATGGTCTCCCGGTGCGAGATGCCGGGCCTGTTTACTGAGAGTCCTAACCGGACGAAGCCCGATCCTTGAGACGATGTATCCCAGCAAGGCGACAATCACTACGCCCAGTGCAGCAATGATCAGCAGTGTACGTGTGAATGTATCGAGTGTTCCCATGTAAGGCGTGGAGTCGATGGCAACCACATAGCGCAGCTCAGGCCTTACACCGTTCGCGGGTATAGTTTTCACTAACAGGAACAGTGAGCACGCACCTTCCGATGCGCCGGGCACTTTATTAAAGCCCTCCCGCAAAGAAGACCACTTAACACCCACTGGTGGCGCTCCACCCATGCTAAAGCGTGGATTATCGCTCACTATCCAGTAGCGAACGCGCTCACCTTCGGAATTGGTTAGCACGGTAAATTTATTGACCAGCATAGACCAGCCGTCAGCCGAGGTTCGTGCGGTGATCCATGGACTCATTAATGATTCCCGGAACAACAGTTCGTTGTGCATCTGCTTTTGCAGAGAATCATGGAGTGAACTCCGCAGCAGGATACCGATAACGGACACAATCAGCAGCGCAGATAAGGCAAACATCACCGCCAGGTGAACGGAGATGGAACGCTTAAGCATGCTTATCCTCTTCATTTATTCAGTCCGGACTTCGAGGACATACCCCATACCACGAACGGTATGCAGCAATTTGACGTCAAACGGAGCATCAACTTTGGCTCGCAGACGTTTAATGGCGACTTCAACCACGTTGGCATCACTGTCAAAATTCATGTCCCATATCTGCTCAGCAATCATCATCTTTGACAGAATCTCGCCCTGATGCCGGGCCAGAAGGCTCAACAGGGAAAACTCTTTCGCAGTCAGTTCCAGTCGTGTTCCGGCGCGTAATACCCGGCGAGCCAGTAAGTCGAGATGCAGATCGTGAATATGCAGTTGGGTTATATCTGCGCCATCCGTGGAGCGGCGACGCACCAGTGCCTGAATGCGTGCAACCAGTTCAATAAGCGAAAAAGGCTTGGGCAGATAATCATCCGCGCCAAGACGAAGGCCTTTAACGCGCTCGTCAACCGATCCCCGTGCCGAAAGCATCAGCACAGGAGTCTGTTTAGTCGCCCGCACACCTTCGAGAACCCGGTAGCCATCCATTCCCGGTAACATCACATCAAGGATTATCGCGTCGTAGTCGAATTCCAGCGCGTAATGAAGACCTTCAGATCCATCAGCAGAGACATCCACCGTAAATCCGGATTCACCCAGCGCACGGCTGAGATAGGTTGACGTTTTTTCTTCATCCTCAACTAACAACAGACGCATAACGAGATTTCCTCTTAACTTTTCAATGGTGCTTCAACATCTGAATAAACCTGTACAGCATCTGGCAACCGTTGACCCTGAATAGTGATAGCGTCAAGTGAGCGAGTAAGCTCAGTCATTTCGGCGGGAGTCAGCGAGACGCCTGTAGCGGCCGTATTTTGCAGCATATGGTCTTTGTTTGTGGTGCCGGGGATTGGGACAATCCAGGGTTTGCGAGCCAGTAACCATGCCAGAGCAATCTGGCCCGGTACGGCATTTTTTCTTATTGCCCAGGTTTTGAGCAATTCAACTAGCTGTAAGTTGTGCGGTAGATTATCGGGCGAGAAGCGAGTCTCTGTCGCGCGGAAATCACCGGCAGCGAATCGTGTCTTCTCATCAATCCAGCCCGTTAAAAACTGCACGCCTAATGGGCTCCATGGTACAAACCCAATTCCCAGCTCTTCGCATAGTGGAAGCACATGCTTTTCTGGCCCCCGCCAGAGCAGTGAATATTCGCTTTGTACGGCTGTTACAGGTAATGCCGCATGAGCCCGTCTTAAGGTATTTGTCCCCATCTCTGACAGACCCCATTGCAGGACTTTCCCCTGATCCATGAGATCCTTAATTACGCCTGCGACATCTTCGATCGGAATCTGAGGGTCAACCCGGTGCTGATACAGTAAATCAATGCGATCGGTACGTAGGCGCTTAAGCATATTTTCGACGACCAGTCGGATATGTTCCGGTCTGCTGTTGAGGCCCGGCAGGCGTTTGCCTGTCTGCTGATCAATATTCCAGCCAAACTTAGTGGCGATAACGATTTTGTCCCTGAATGGGGCGACGCCTTCTCCGAGAATTTTCTCTACTTCAAAGGGGCCGTAGGCTTCAGCAGCGTCGAAGAACGTCACCCCTTCATCAAATGCCTGACGGATAACATTGACCATCTCGGGACGCCAGGGAACAGAGGTGTCGTATTTGCGACTCATGTTCTGGACGCCCAGACCGACAGCTGAGACTTCCAGCTTCCCGAGTTTACGCTTGCCCAGAGCTACAGGGTGTTGGCTGGTTTGTCTGGATGAACCCACCTGAGAGGACTGACTCGCCGTCGATACGTGGGGGATCAGCGAGGAGGCGGCAATACCCGCCCCGGCGACTAATAGCTTCCGGCGCCCTGGCATTGTTGGGTTATTCTGGCTTTTCATTGATCGCTCCTTATCTCGGAAAATTGAACATGAAACTCATTTAAGCGAGACCATTCTGCATGCTGATTGCCAACATAAGGCTGACGGTTACCTGACAGCGTTGTCAGAAACACTTTCCCATCTCAGTCCGTTTCCTGACAAAAATGTTATTTCCCTGTCACGATGCTGACAGTCCTCTCTCCCTAATCTGAGCCTGCAAATTTAATTCTGCGAGCTTGTATAGCCAGGCTAACACTCATCGGGAGAGACCATGAAATTCACGCTTATAAGTGCAATGCTGCTAACGGCAATGGCCGGAGTGACTTCAGTCAATGCGGCTGATTACAAAAAGAATCCATTCACACTCGTCTATGACGGTGCCATCACCGAAAATGTTAAAGGCAAGGTCAACATTCATCCGGTGAAGTACGATCTACATGGCATCCAGATTGTCGCGAATGTCTATACGCCTGCTAACTACGATCCCGCCAAAAAATACCCTGCTGTGGTAGTCGCACATCCTAATGGCGGCGTAAAAGAACAGGTCGCCGGGTTGTATGCGCAGCGACTTGCTGAACATGGCTATATTACGATTACCGCCGATGCAGCCTACCAGGGGGGCAGCGGTGGTATGCCTCGCAGCGTGGATAAACCGGCTAACCGTATTGAAGACGTTCACGGCATGGCTGACTACATCAGCCAGTATCCGGGGGTTGATATTTCCCGCCTCGGTCTGCTTGGCATTTGCGGAGGCGGCGGGTATTCACTTGTTGCTGCCGAGACGGACAAACGGTTCAAATCGATTGCAACCATCAGCATGTTTAATTCAGGTCTTGTGCGCCGTAATGGTATGCAGGATTCACAGCTGGACACTATCCAGCAGCGTCTTCAGCAGGCTTCTGACGCGCGTGCTCAGGAAGCAGCCGGAGGCGAAGTGCTTTACTCCGGTGATGCCAACCTGACCGACGAACAGATCGCTAAATTACCTTTTGCCTTATATCGACAGGGTTACGAGTACTACTGGAAAACCCACGCACACCCAAACTCAACTTTTAAGTACACCACAAGCAGTTTGCTGGATTTGATGAGTTTTGATGTGACTGACCATATCAAGCTTATTAACAAACCGCTGCTCATGATTGCCGGTACAAAAGCTGATACGTTGTATATGACTGAAGATGCATTCGCCAAAGCCACCGGTACGAAGAATAAAGAACTCTTCTTGATCGACGGCGCTACCCATATCGAAACCTATTGGGTTCCTCGTTACGTTGACCAGGCAATGCAAAAGCTGGACGTTTTCTTCGATAAGAATATTTAACCCGTCTCCGACAATACCCCAGCCAGCCGGGCTATTATCGCCCCCTGGCTGTATCCATTGCCCGCTTGATTTTTACAGCGCTTATTAGCTCGATATGCTCAGATTAACTAAGTTGGCGTTAAAGATAATTACGCACATTGAATAGGCGCTATGAATGAAATTCATAGACCTAATCATGTGCAAGGAATGATAACCAGGCGCCTGATGTGACAGGATGAATGATGAGAGAGTGATGAATCCCATCAAGATCAGTTTTAGACGGAGGAGCAGATGAGTTCGCGAGAACCTTCATTCCATGAAGTTGTAAAAAACAGACACTCGGCAAGAGCCTTTCTTCCATCGCCTATTCCCAACGATGTTCTCTATGACATTTTGCATGAAGCGCAATGCGCACCATCAAATTGCAACACTCAGCCCTGGTCCCTGCATATCGTAGCGGGGGAAAAGCTTAACGAATTAAGTCATGCACTGACTACAGATCTAAAGGTCGGAAGCTACTCTCTTGATTTTACTTTCGATAAAGAAGCCTATCCCAATCCGTTCAGGCAACGAGCTTCAGAGCAGGGGAGATCGTACTACCAGGCACTGGGAGTTGCGCGTGGTGATAATTTGAGTCGTTCAGAAGTGGTCGAACGCAACGTTAAGTTTTTCGGAGCACCCCATGTAGCCCTATTGTTCATTCCTGCTGTAGGGGACAACGTTCGCGTTGCCTCCGATGCCGGTATGTATGCACAAACATTCCTTCTTTCACTGGAGGCTCGCGGTTATGCCGGAGTACCGCAGGCAGTACTGAGTTACTTTGCGCAAACGGTGCGCCGGATCCTAAATATACCGGAGAATTTCAAGCTGCTTTACGGCATTTCGTTTGGTATTCCAGACAAAAACCATCCCTCTCTGAGTTACAGGGAAGGACGGGTTTCTGTTGAAGATAGTGTCATCTGGCATCGATAAATAAGCGCTATTTTTTTACCTGAACAGTCAGTGCCATCAGAGCACTGGCTGCCGTAAACACGGCAATGATCCAGCTCATTGTCCATGGCGTGCCATCACTAAATAGTGCCAGGAGCAGCGAAGAGATAATGCCGCTTCCGTATTGCAACGCGCCCATTAGCGCCGATGCTGAACCTGCAACATTAGGTACAGCGTCCAGGGCACAAGCCGTAGACGTTGCAGCAATGATGCCATTCATGGAGAAAAACACGAATACGGTTCCCACGATCACGGTAATTCCGCCAACGTTTAACGCAGTTGTGACAGCAAGTGCTAATGCGCTCAGGGTTGCGACGAAGACAGCAATCCTGAGTAACACTTCCAGTGGATAACGATGGATCAGGCGTCTGTTAACCATACTTACCACCATCAATCCAACAACGTTTACTGCAAATAGCCAACCGTAATGCTGCGGATCAACGCCGAAGTACGTGATGTAAACAAACGGTGAGCCGGTAATAAAGGCATAGGCAGCAACGTAGTAGAACGTCAGGCATAGCGTAAAACGCATATAACTGGCGTTGGCCAGTAATGCGTAATAATTACGAAAAGCACCGGTCACGGAAGCGTGTGAGCGTTTTTCTTCAGGTAGTGTTTCCGGTAGCCAGAATAACGATATCAGCATGACTGTTCCGATAATCGCCAGCAGCCAGAAAATGGCGTGCCACGATGTGACTCTAATCATTTGTCCGCCAATCAGCGGACCAGCAATCGGCGCGATTGCCATGATGATCATGAGGGTCGAAAGCATTTGTGCTGCGCGAGTACGACTGAAAAGATCGCGGATCATTGCCCGCGCCAGCATCGGACCGGTACAGGCGCCTAAAGCCTGAAAAACGCGCCAGAAAATTATTTCTACGATATCTGTAGATAACGCACAACCTACCGAGCCTATAACAAACAATCCCAAACCGATGAACAGCGGCAGACGTCGCCCGAAACGATCGCTAATCGGTCCCCAAATAAGCTGTGCAATGCAAAAACCAATGAGAAAACCTGTGATTGTCAGTTCTGCATCGCCCTGTAAATCTTTTGCCATGATGGGCATAGCAGGAAGATAGATATCGGTTGATAGGGAGGTAACAGCCATCAAAGCACTAAGAATAAGTACAAAAGAAAGACCGTTTTTTTTAACTGTCGCTGGCTGTGTTTGAGCCTGTAGGTTAAGCATGGTGATCCGTCAGGACATAAAGAGATAGACGCATGTTAACGGGTTTATTCTGACAAATAATGGTAAGCAGAGGCATAGGTCCTATGAATGATATTCATCAATGTTATGAATTTTCAAGCCTGTGAAAGTCTGGTGGCACAAGAGCCTGCATCAGAGCGACTCAATAGTCATTACCCGCTTAACAACGCTTATGTCCTCTTCTCGTTCCTGGCAGACATCGTGACATGCAGTTAACGGGGGTTTTGCAAAGGCAGCAATCACCAAGATAACGGGAAAAACGGATGGGCCTAAGTCATTGTTCATAGAAGCCACACCTTTACTTGGTAATCAGACCAAATAATTTACTCTTATCATGATTGTATTTTATTAACCTTTTCCTGCTTCGTGTGGCACATCAGTCCAGATTGGCTTTACGCATCGGCATTCTGTCAATGGTGGAGAGCAAATCCTCTGAACTTATCGGTTTTGTTTCCCGTATTTTCATACCGCCATCTTTGCCAATAAGCACAACTTCAAACCCGGCGGGTTTTAGTTGAGCGCGTAGGTGTCCTTTTGAGGCAGGGGAAGTATCGCTCAGTACGATAATATCGCGCTCGGCTAGCTCAGCCTTGCTCTTTTCCAGCATCGCCATTTGGTGAACATAATTCAGATCTGTCTCCGAAGGGGCAAAGATCACAACGGGCCGATATTGCCACTGATACTGATTCAGACTGGCGGTTTCAGGCGTTAAAGGACGAAACAGAGTGATGTCAGCCGCCTGAGAAGCCGCGCACAACAGCAGAAATAATGTGGCCATGAGTTGGCATGAAGTCCGAAGAACGCCACGCCGGAAGTGGCGATAAGGGTGGGAAGGGGCCGATAAGAATGATTTGATGCGCCGCATTGCGTTTCTCTCCCAGCCTGAACAAGCCGTTTATTAAGATGACGAAGCGTCATGAATTTAAATGAACGATGCTGTAACAAGGCTAGTGGAATTTTAATGGCCTGGCCGCATATTTACGAACCGGGCCAGTTGAGGTGGAAGGACAAACTATTACCGGCTCTACCGCTCTTATATGTCGCTATTAAGAACGGGAGAATGTCTGTTTACTCTTTCCCCGAGATGAATAAACCAGATGTTTTTCAGGGACGACTGGCATCAACCCAAGCATGCCACTGCTGAACGCTGGGTCTTGCCAACATCCTGGCGTACCAGTCACGTAATACGACACACTCTGCCGGGACGGGAAGTTTCACTAACGTCGAAAAATCATGCCGCCGATGACGGCAATGTCAGCCACTGAGAACTAGTCACCGGCAACGCTAGAATGCGGATGAGCGCCATTGGCGTTGCTTGTTGTTGCCGGTACGTACCGCCAGAGAATGCGCCGCCCGTTGTGAACGCGCCATGACTTCTCTCTGATCAAGATGCGTGAATTCTCCGTCTCGCAATAGCCATTTACCATCAACAAAGACATCACTGACTTCATGCCCCAGAGCAGAATAAACAAGAGATGAGACCGGATGATGGATGGGTGTCATTGCCGGATGACGCGTATCGACAATGACAACATCAGCACGCTTGCCAGGTTCAAGTGAGCCGACAAGATGATCAAGACCAATTGCACGCGCCCCATCAATGGTTGCCATTTCCAGCACCTTTTCAGCGGTCATGATGGTGGGATCGCGATGGACTCCTTTTTGCATCAAAGCGGCGACTTTCATGGCCTGAAACAGGCTGTGATTATTGCTGCTGGCAGGACCATCTGAACCTAAACCCACGGTTAAACCCGCCGCCAGCATTTCCGGGATGGGCGGCACGCCAGATGCGAGATAAAGGTTGCTGCAAGGATTGTGTGAAACGCGAGTGTCATGATGTTTTAAGGCGCGGATATCGCGGGAGCTGCACTGCACACAATGAACCGCCAGCACATCGGAACCAAGAAAACCAATTTCGCTGAGAAATTCAGTATCTGTTGCCTGAAAGCGCAGCTTTGCCTGTTCGATTTCGAAGTCAGTTTCGGCCACATGGGTGGTGATCATAACGCCTGTTTCATCTGCCAGCTTGCGCGTCCCTCTCAGCACCTTTTCATCCAGTGCCCAAATCATACTGGGCGCAATACCGACTTTTACGCGTCCATCAGGGCGATGGTATTTGTGGATCACTGCCCGGGCATCTGCCAACGCCTGTTCCGGCGTTTCAATCAATTCTGTCGGGATGCCATGTTCAGCACCGCTGGTGAGGAAACCTCGGCAAACGTGTCCACGTATTCCACTGATTTCAAATGCTTCAATGACTTTCGCCGTCAGGCCCGGTTTGGGATGCGCGTACATAAAATCGACCAGTGATGTCACGCCGGAGCGCAGCGATTCGATGCAACCATGCAGCGCGGCAGCGAAAACGTCCTCTTCAGTGAGCGCAACAGCACTCGGACCCGTCATGCAGGTAAACCACTTTTTGAGCACCATATCATCACCCAATCCCTTCAACAGGGTTTGAAACAGATGCGTATGGGTATTGACCATGCCTGGCATGATAATGCGTTCACGGCAATCAACGGTCACTGCTTCTGGATAGGCTTTTGCCAGCGCTGTCCGTGTTCCAATCGCACTGATCCTGTCATCTTCAATCACCAGACTGGCTTGTTCTAAGATTTCACGCTGCGGGTTCATGGTGATGATCCAGCCATCAGCAAGCAAGTAGCTCATTAATCTGCCTTAAGTTGGTGAAGGATTTCAGTGGAGCTGACCACGAAGCCAAAGCACTGCTGCACGTTGTAAAGCGTTGCATCACGGCAATAGTCCGGGGAGGTGGTAGCGCTGCAATCTTCTAGCAGCAGACAGTCATAACCGCGGAAATTGGCGTCCTGTAACGTACAGAGCACGCACTGATCGACATTGACGCCAGCGAACAGCAGCGTAGTGACATCCAGATTACGCAGGATGCTATCGAGTTCGGTATCCTGAAAGCCGGACATGCGGTACTTGTTTACGTGAATATCATCTTCACTGGGCTTCAGTTCATCAACCACTGCCGCTGCCCAACTGCCCGCTTCCAATACAGGTGCACCAGAAATCGGGAGCGGATCGCCCAGCCCAATACCGTCGCCTTGTGGGTTGTAGACGTGAAGCAGGGCGGGGCTCAGATTCAATTTGTCCGGCCGGTTGCCCCAGTTAAGCCAAATGATCGGGACATCAGCCTCTCTTAACGTCGGAAGTAACTGTTGCAGCGGCGAAATCGGCGCGCGGGCGGGATTGATATCAACGCCCAGGTTGCCCAGCCAGCCATCGGGATGACAAAAATCGTTCTGCATATCCACCACCACCAGTGCGCTGCGGTTTAGATCGATAATCACAGAACGATTACGCGTCTCAAGCGTAGCGGATCGCGATTGTCTTGTGGGCCGAAGCGTATCGACCACCTCCGGCGAGACCCGCCACTGGTTTTGTTGGGTGCTGCCTAATACATACGCTGGCATATTACTCTCCCGACAACACGGATAAATCTTCTGCATCCAGCGTGACTGACTCACCGCTTCGGATGAGCTCTGAAAATCCTTCATTGGGTGTCATCACCGTTAGCGTATACAGTTTTCCTGTACCCGTGTTGCGAATGGCGTGATCGTTGCCTGGGTGAAGTAACAGCGAGTCGCCTTTTTTGATCGTTACCTCCTCATCGTTACAGCGGGCAATCCCTTCACCGTGCAGCACATAAAAAAATTCGTGGGCAGTAGCATGTTCGTTTGGGGGTGTCGCGCCGCCAACATTAAAAATCTCGACGACAAAAATATTCTCAATATCGTCCAGGGGCTTATCGAACAGGATGGCAAAATAATTACTGCTGTCAGCACTGATACGGAATGCCTGAACATCTGCGATATTATTAAAACGAAATTTTTTCATGTTTTATTCCTTACGATATGGCTGGGTTAACGCGCTGGGTTGTAGCGTGCGGCCTACCACGCCAGACATGGCCAAAATGGTCAGCAAATAGGGCAGGGCGAGCAGAAGTTGGGGTGGCAGCGTATTTTCAAACAGTTGTAGTGACAACTGCAGTGCATCTGCTGCCCCGAAGATAAATGCAGCGACCATCGCCTTGAATGGACTCCAGCGGCCAAATATCACAATGGCCAGCGCGATAAAACCTTGCCCGCTAACGATGTTGTCGCGAAACAAACCAATTTGCGCGGTAACCAGATAGCCGCCCGCCAGTCCGGCACCCACGCAGGAAAACAGCACACCCCAGGTGCGGATTTTCAACACATTGAGACCCGCAGCGTGCGCAGCACGAGGATTTTCTCCCACGGCCCGTAAAGAGAGGCCAAAGCGGGTATGGAACAGGCCATAGTGCGCCACTATCGCCAGTATCAACGTCAGATAAAGCGGCAGCGGCTGCTGAAATAAGATCGGGCCGATAAACGGCAATGACGAAAGTAGCGGTATATGCCAGGGTTCGAGCATAGGAATCGTCGGCGATGAGGCCGTACCCATAACCAGCGCGTAGATCCAGGTCGCGAGACCCGCAGCGAAAATATTGAAGACTATGCCAACCACAATCTGACTGGCATGGGCGCGTAAATAGAGGGCGGCAAGCACGCAACCGACGATAAGTCCGCCTACGCCGCCTGCGATAAACCCGAGTGCGGTCGAGCCGCTGGCGACAGCCGTCATATAGCTGGTCAATGCGCCCATTAAAATGGTGCCTTCAATACCAATGTTTAATACGCCAGACCGTTCGGCATAGATTTCTCCCAGTGCGGCCAATAGCACTGGCCCGGCAAGGCGAATTGCCGCAGCCAGCCAACTGATAAAAAATGCCGTATCGAGGTTTGCCAATGCGCTCATGATTTATCCTCCGCGAGCTGACAACGTCGCTTATTCAGGCCGGGTATGCGCAATCGGTAATAGCGCAACATATCGCCTGCCAAAATCAGTAACACCACCAGACTTTGCAGGATCAGTACCACCGAGGTGGGTAAACCGGTTTGCCGCTGCATTGCGCTACCGCCAACTTCGAGACCGCCATAAAGAATGGCTGTGGGGATCACCAAGAAGGGATTTAGTCGTGCTAACAGAGCCACAACGACGCCAATAAATCCGACCCCGCCAGAGATGCCTTCCATTAATCGGTGTTGAACGCCGAGTACGGCGCAAAGACCGGCCAATGCCGCCAGGCCACCGCCAAGGAAAATGGCACCCATTTGACGACGATTTACATCAATGCCGCCATATCGGGCTGCGCGAAGATTAAGGCCAGCCACTTTTATCTCATAACCGGCAGGCGTCGCGCGCAAGAGCCAAAACACAAACAGCGTGGCGACCAGCGCAATAGCAATGCCCCAGTGGGCGCGCATACCGCTCATCACGAAGGGCAGCCAGCTCTCCACCGGCAGGCGTGGGGTCTGTGGCAAATCTCCTGGCGCGCGCATTGGCCCAGAGACCAGAAACTGCACAATAAATACCGCCACATAATTGGCCATCAGTGAGATCAGTACATCATTTCCGCCAAAGCGTACGCGCAAGGCGCCCACCCAACCGGCCCAGATTGCGCCGGCCAGAAAGGCGGCGAGCAATACCAGTGGCCAGTAGAGCAATGCAGGAACTAACCAGGGAAAGCCCTGTGGCGTGCCCGCTAATGCAATCCAACTTGCAGCAGTGGCGCCCATAAGAAAGCAGCCTTCAAATCCGATATAACCCAGACCTGCACGCCAAACCACAATGGTGGCCAAGGCGATCAGTATGAGCGGTGTGGCTTGCACCGTGCTGAGGCCAATGCTGCGTAGTGAGCCAAATGCCTCATCAAACAGAAAGCCATAGGCCGCCAGCGGGTTGCCGCCGAAGGGGATAAACAGCAGTCCGGCAATGACAAAAGCGGCAAAAATGCCGCAAAAGCTGGTCAGCATGACTGCGGAGGTTGATTCAGCCGGGGCGAGACGACGCTCAAGCAGCTTCTTCATCATTGCCCCCTTTTTTAGCCAGATGCGCGCCCGCCATCAGCGCGCCGATTTGTTCTGGTGTGGCGTCTGTGGCATTGAGTACACCCGCGATCTGGCCGTTGTACATCACGGCAATGCGGTCGGAAAGATTCATGATCTCTTCCAGCTCCGCTGAAATCATTAAAATGGCGCAGCCCCGATCACGTGCTGCAATCAGCCCTTGCCATACGCTTTCAATCGCCCCGACATCCAGCCCGCGAGTCGGCTGTTCAACCACCAGCAAACAGGGCTCACTCGCCACTTCTCGACCCAGGATCAGCTTCTGCAAATTACCGCCGGATAATTTACCGGCCTCAAAATCGACATCTGGTGTGCGTACCGCAAAACGCGCAATGATGTCGCGCGCATGTTGACTCATCTGTTGTCGATCCAGCAGCCAACCTCCCGCACGCGTGAAGCAGCGATGAGTGCCAAGCATGGCATTATCAGTGATAGAGAGCTCAGTCACTGAGCCGACACCCCGACGATCGGCCGGTATAAAACCCATTCCTTTATTGCGGCGTTCGGCGGGCGATTCATCACTGATATCTTCACCGTTTAAACGAATATGGCCGGCTTCGATTTCTCGCAGATTAAGCAGCGCTTCGGCCAGTTCTGACTGTCCATTTCCGTCTACGCCAGCAACACCGAGAATTTCACCCGCGGCTACAGTCAGTGAAACCCGCCAGATTTTTTGTTGGCCGCTCGCATCGCGCACGGCGATATTGTCAACATGCAGCACAGTGTTGCCCGGCTTGCACGGTTGCTTCTCTACGCGAAGCACTACATCGCGGCCCACCATTCGGCGAGCCAGATCGCGTTCCGAGGTCTCTTCTATGGCTACGGAATCGACCATCTTTCCGCCCCGCATTACAGAGACATGATCGGCGATTGCCATGATTTCATAGAGTTTATGGGTAACAATAACCACTGAGCGGCCCTCTGCGCACAGCGAGTGCAGCGTTGAAAACAGGCCCGATTTTTCTTGTGGTGTCAGTACTGCGGTGGGTTCATCCAGGATCAACACTTGCGCGTCGCGATAGAGCAGTTTAAGAATTTCAACACGCTGCTGTACGCCGATAGGAAGGTGTTGCACTTTTGCCCAAGGATCTATTGCCAGCCCATGCTTGTCCGACAACGCCTGCAAACGTTCTGCCGCCGCTTTCAAATTAAGTACGCCGCTGGTGTTTTCCTTCAGGCCCAGCACGACGTTCTCAACAACCGACATGGGTTGCACCAGCATAAATTCCTGATGCACCATACCGATACCACAGGCTATGGCGTCGCTGGGATCGCGAAAACTTACTGCTTTGCCATCCACCACTATCTCACCTTCATCTGGCTGATAAAGTCCGTACAGGATCTGCATTAAAGTGCTTTTTCCGGCGCCGTTCTCTCCCAACAGCGCATGGATTTCACCTTGCTTGATGCTGAGTGAAACATCGTCATTGGCGGTGACACGGGCAAAGCGTTTAGTAATGTGGTTAAGCGCGATCCGTATAGTAGCCGTTGCTGTCATGACACTATCCGCCTGTTAAACCGTTGGCTTAAGCGCGCCGCTGTCCAGTTGTTGCCAGATCTGCTCGAACGTAGCCCAAGCAGTGGCACTCACCAGTTTTTCGTTGTACTGCTTACTGCCATTGACGACCGACCAGGCTTTACCCACACTTGGGCTCCACTCTTCACCGCCATCAAAATGCTTGCTCGCAACGGACTCACCGACCTGCTCGACCATCCAGTCGAGGTTTTGGCGGAAACTGCATGCCACGAAGTCCGGGGCGACATCTTTCTGATCAACGTAGCATCCCATAGCTTTAACTTTCCCTGCGGCTGCACCCTGCATCGCACCAAGGCCGGTCACGTCAGCGGCATGCCAGATAACATCTGCGCCGTTACCGATCATGGTAGTAGCCGCTTCACGTCCCTTGGCAGCATTGTCGTAATCGCCCGTGACTACGCCCATGCCACGAATGCCGGGGCGGGTTTTCTCAGCAGCCTGAATAAAGGCGCGCATCATGGCTTGTTGAGTTGGATTATCGCCACCGCCGACAAAGCCAACAGCTTTGCCGTTATCTGAAATCAGGGCGGCCAGCGCACCCGCGGCGTAAGCGCCCTGGATATAGGCGAGGTTGACATACTCAACGTTGGTCGGCGTCTTTTCGGCGGGTTTAAAGGTGGATGCAAAGAAGTAGGTATCGGGATATTCGGGTGCGATTTCTGCAAACGCCGAACCGTATTCAAAGCTGTGCCCGATAATCAAGCTATAGCCATCGTCGGCATAGCCGCGGATCACTTGTTCCATTTGCGCTTGTGGCACACTTTCGCTGTAAGCCACGCTGAAACCACTGTTTTTGAGATTTTGAAGGCCGGCATAAGCCAGTGAACTCCAGCCGCCATCGGCTACCGAGCCGGGCAACAGAAGCGCAATTTTTACGTTGTTGTTCGCTGCTAAAGCTTTGCGCGACAGAAGGGGAGCCATTGCTGGCAGCAATAGCGCACCAGCCACTAATTTTGCAAAATGTCTGCGGGATACGTCTGCCATCATTTCTCTCCGAATGTAGTTAATGATGTATTAATGACCCGGAGTTCATTATCTTAAAAGCATCATTTTTCGTCCTTACTGATGCCTAAAAGGCAACGCAGGAAAATTATGCTTCAGCATCGCCTTTTTGTTTATCTTGATCAGGTTGCACGCAGTGGTTCCATCCGCAAAGCAGCAGAACGTCTGCATATCTCAGCTTCCGCTATTAACCGGCAACTCCTCGCGTTAGAGGAGGAGCTGGGCACACCGCTGTTCCAGCGTCTGCCGCGAAAAATGGTCCTGACTGCGGCTGGCGAAGCGCTGATTTATCATGTACGTCTGAGTTTTAAAGAGATTGAATGGGCGCAAATGAAAATTGAGGAGCTGAAAGGGTTGCGTCGAGGGGAAGTGACCATTGCAATGATGAGCGGGCTGGCGGCGAATTTGATCCCGCGTACAGCCTCTGAATTTCGGCGAGCAAATCCACGCGTCAAACTTAATCTGCAGCAATTAACGACGGGTGAAAATATCACACACGCTGTGGCGAGCGGCGAGGCAGATTTGGGTATTGGATTTGATTTTGATCTGCAACCAGTGCATCGCAACATTGCCAGTGTCGCTGTGCGGCTTGGTGCGGTGGTGGGTGTAGGCCATCCATTGGCAGATAAACCCAGCTTGCGTTTGAGTGATTGCTTACCCTATCCGATTGTTATAGCCGATAAATCAATGGTTATCCGGCCTTATCTCGATGAGGTTTTTGCCCGTGCTTCGGTGAATCTCCAACCAGTGATTGAAACGAATTCGATTGAAGTGATGCGTCAGTCGGCCATCATGGATCAAACCCTAACTTTCCTGACGCCCATAGATATTGAGTTTGACCAGCGTAGCGGCAGGTTAATCTACATTCCTGTTAGAGAACTTTCGCAGCAAACGCAAACACTGATGCTGATAGGTCACGATCGCGGGACCAGTGCCATTGGTAGCGTTTTTGCCGAAACGATTAAAAGTATGATGTCGGAATTATGCTGAAGCAGGCCCATATGGGCCTGCTCTGAGCTATTCCTGAAGGCTTGAAAATGCCGTAGTAGAACGCAGCATCTTCATTTCACATTCATGCACTTCTTTAATCAACGTCAATAAAGCCTGAGCTGCGCGATCGGTGGCAACTTTACCGCGTTCCGCATCTGCTGCAGAAGCGTTACCTGTAGCACCAGAAAGATGCAGATCCTGCGCCATCCAGCCAAAACCCACACCGCCTTCGGGTGTTAAAATGCCGCCTTTGGCTTCAAGGGCAACGGAGGCAGAAACAAAGTTATCAGCATGATCCATTTGCACTAACTCAGGATGCAGATGCAGCATCATGCTTGTTTCAGATTCACCACCATGGATGCCATGCTGCCTTTCGTGGGCGCTGTAGAGATCAGAGGCATCAATGGTATGAAACCAGCTCGCACTGACGGCCAACATGCCTAACTCTATGCGCAACTGACGGCAAACTATCTCCATCAACTGCGGTTGGCCACCGTGTGAATTCCAGAAAATAATCTTACGAATACCCGCTCGCCAGGCACATTTCGCCATCTCAAACCACACTTTACCCAGTACTTCATAAGGCAGAGAAAGCGTTCCTGGATAGGCGATATGCTCATCTGATTTGCCAACCGGTACGGCTGGCATAAACAAGACGGGCAAGTCTGATGGCAACAGCTCAACTGCACGATTAACAATGCCTGCATTGATGGCCGCATCCACCCTGACCGGTAAATGGGGCCCATGTTGTTCTACTGCGCCGACAGGCAATACCGCCACGATATTAGCCATATCCAGTTCACTAAATTCACGGGTGGATAAGTCCCACCACCAGGGTGAAGAAGGTTTGTTCATGTTTTCCTCCATTTTTGAATAACATAGTCTTTTCCCTGTTCAATGGAAGAAACATAATTCGTCCTGCCTGTTGCCTTTTAGGCATCATTGAATAGGCAATTTAATGAGGGAATATCGTTGGGACAACTGACTTTGCTTTAGATGGGTACAGCAGGAAAAGCGTACTTTGGACGGTTTACTTCGATGAATGCGTTTACCTATCGAAATGGTTGTTTACGCCTGAAAAATGGAAGAGTTATGGAGGGGGGGCCGCTTGGAAAACGGGAAATATCCTACGCAAGCCTGTTTTATGTACAGACTATTATCCACTGAGCGTAATGCGCGGTATTTACCCTTTCCCAGTTTGAGGTTTGTTCGCCAGACGTAATCCCCGCTCAGGTTGATAATACCGGGATAAAAACCAATGCCATTGCGCGTGAAGTTAATACTACCCGGCAAACCATACTCAGGGTAAAAGCAGGGCAGCAATAATCCTGAATACAGAAACGGCTTCAGACGCTACCGACTTTGACCGTCCGCTTTGTGCCAGAAGCGGAGATTGCCGTCCTTGGCCATTAAATGAATCATTCGCTCATCGCTGACATTTTATCGAGAAAAGCCGAGGGGCCTATTACCGGTTTTGGTTATTAAGGGAGAATCCACGTTTCGCTACTAATCTGACTCACCACCCATCTGTTGTCGCTTTAGCGGTAGAAAAGACCTGGCGGCTTCTGGCGAGTCGCAATCACTTCATACGACTAAAAATGTCAGCTCTCAAACCGCGTATTTTGCTTTCACACCTGGAAATCAAAGCTCATCAATCCAGGCCGTCACGGCTTTGTTCACGTCCTCACTGCGATCCTGCATAATCCAGTGACCCGTCTGCGTCCAGTAGTCTGTTTTTGACTTTGGGTTTGCAAACCATGTCCGCATATTCCCTGCCTGAGTGGCATCGCGACAAAGGTGATAAACAGGAATCGTTAAGCTACGACAAAAATTCTCACTCGCTTTGCCAATACCCACTTGTCCCGCACCCAGAAACAGTGGACCGAATGATTCCCGTATCACATGCAGCGGCACACCCTGAAGACGTCTTGCATGCCAGCGCTTAAACGCTGGCGGGGTACTTTTATCGTAAAAAAGTTCAAATAACGCCGGACCGGTCAAATAGGGATCGCCGTTTTGCAGGTCATCAACCGCTTTCTGAAAAAGCGCCGCCTGTTTATCCGGGAATCCCATCGAACCATCTATAGAGACAACAGCACTCACTAAGTCAGGTCTTTTCGCTGCAAGACGAGCTGCAATCTGGCCACCCATGGAATGGCCAATAAGAATAAATTTTTGGCCAGGATAGTGTGTCAAAATCAGTGCTTCAATATCGGCAACATAGTCAGCAGGGGCATAATGTCCTGATGGCATAACCTGCGATCGTCCATGCCCGCGTAAATCAACAGCCACCGTACGGTATTTGCTTTCAAGCTCGGGTAATTGCCAGCTCCAGTCATGCGAATCACACGTCCAGCCATGTAAAACCATTATGTTTTTGCCTTCCCCTTTTTCCGTATAAAAAAGTTTGGCCGTCGACGAATCCTTTGGCGCAAAATGTGCCGGACTTGCTTTCACTGTCGCCGAAATAACGGTGGCGCTGGCGAAGGCCAGCAGGTTACGTCGGGACAGGGAGAACTTTTCTTCTTTCATAATGGATCCTTAGTACTCGCTAAATATGTGTCCTGCCGTTTTATTTAGCAGAAGATGCGGTTGGGAGTGAGATATTTATACCAACGTCAGTAGCATGGTATATAACATTCAATTAAGGTCAATTACGCACTTTTAAGCGAGTAGATATACTGAAGGATACCTATATGACAAACATTGTTGATCCCGTTTTTTTTGCGGACTGTGCCGCGCGTGTCTTTTTCGATCAGGTAGCAAACAAATGGAGTGTAATGATACTGACTTTACTCAATGAAAATACAATGCGTTTTAATGAAATGAAGCGCAGCATGGAAGGGATAACACACAAAGCACTCACCCAGGCGTTGCGTAAAATGGAACGTAACGGGTTGATTAACCGTACGGTTTTGCCCACTTCTCCGGTTGCAGTAGAATACGCCATCACCGAACTTGGCCGCTCTTTGCAAAAACCTTTTAGCGCCATGTATGATTGGGCGATTAATCATCTTGAACTTATTGAAAAAGCACAGGAAGCGTATGATGCTAGCGCTTCTGTGATTAATGAAAATAGTCGTTTGCAGAAATAAAATGAGGGCTTTGCATGAACCTGACTTAGCACCTGTAAAATAATAAAAATAAACGCTCTTGAATCCTGAGTCATTATTTGGCACGTGCGGAGCTTTAAGTTAATCCTCTTTTATATGCCCTTTTAAAATAACCCTCTCACTCTGTTTCGATTATTTAGATAACGGCTGTTGGCAGGTGGCATTTAAAGATACTTTTAAAAAAGTTATAAAATCGGATTGAGCTCCATTCGGACGAAAAAACCTTATGACATATTTAAGTAAACACAAATGTCGCAGGGTAAATTCCTCCTGAAATCCCCTAATGTCATTATCTATAAGTCATGAGTATGAATGTCCTAACCCAAATGTCATCAGTTAGTCTGCACTAAGGGTACACATATGTATTGTTGGCGGCGAGGGCAGTGTATTGCATAACATTTTGCAGGTGCGGTCACTTGATTGAGTCAAGAACAACTAACGCGCTTAGCCTGGGATAATTTCCGTTTTTCAAGCGGACCCCTTATTACACGATTCAGGCGGTAGTTACGTAAAATTGGCAATGATTAAGTCAATATTATGTCTTGCTCCGTTGCGCTGTTTTCATCGCATGCATAACGTTAAGGGAGTGATTTTGGGCTTGTAAATTAATCAGTCTTATCAAAACAAAGGAAAGTAATGAAACTAGTTACATCATCCTTTAAAGGTAAGAAATACTCCTGACCCGCAGCCAAGGCGAGTCCAGCTCTTCAAGGAGTCTGGTAACGCGCGGAAAGTAGAGTGTAAAAAATTATTTAAATGGCTGGTGGCAGCCAAACTGATACCTTTGTCGCTTACGATTCTCGTGGCAATGAGCCCAAAAATCGGCGCAACTTTCGCGTAGCATTGGCAAAATGCTATGCATAATAAACCATCAAAAGAAGCGGCTCGGGTTTTACCCGTCCCGGCAGTAGCGGTAAATCACACATTAAATCAGTCCAGGAAATCTCCAGACACCGGTAAGCGCGGACAAGCCTGGAAGGTCAGTCCAGGCTTGTCCGCTGTTTAAGCATCCTTGCTACATTGCTGGATAACTGACAAGCCTGTGATAACGCATATTATGCCAAGGCGGGAAGTCCCTTCAGTAGCTTATCCAGTGTTACCGGATAATCTCTCACACGAACGCCGGTGGCGTTGTAGATCGCGTTAACGATGGCCGAGCTGACACCACATAAACCCAATTCACCCACACCTTTTGCTTTCATGGGCGAGGAGATAGGGTCAGTGTCATCCAGAAAAATGACCTCCTGCTCAGGAATATCGGCATGAACGGGTACTTCATAGGCGGCCATATCGTGGTTAACAAAATAGCCCAGTCGCTTATCGACTATCAGCTCCTCCATCAGTGCCCCACCGAGGCCCATCGTCATTGCACCAATCACCTGGCTTCGTGCGGTCTTGGGATTGAGAATACGACCGGCTGCGCAAACCGCCAGCATGCGGCGAACTCTGACTTCTCCCGTCGCGATATCAACACCGACTTCAACGAAGTGCCCTGCAAACGTTGACTGCTGATACTGCTCATCGAGATCACCAAACTCAATGCTGTCCTCTACGGTAAGGGGAGCTTGTGCGGCAGCGGCTGCAAGCGGTGCACTCCGGTTTCCGTCATGTACCTGACCATCACTGAAGGTGGCATTTTGGGGGTCAAACCCAAGTTTGGCTGCGACAGCCTCGCGGAGTTTCACGCAGGCCGCATAAACACCTGACGTAGAGGTGTTCGCTCCCCATTGACCGCCTGAGCCTGCAGAAACCGGAAAGCTCGAATCCCCCAATCGCACAACAACCTGGTCAATGGAGACACCCATCATTTCTGCTGCTGTCTGGGCGATAATGGTGTAGCTGCCGGTGCCGATATCGGTCATGTCGGTTTCGACGGTAATGGTGCCTTTATCATCCAGATGCACGCGTGCACCCGATGTCGCCACCATATTATTACGAAAGCCTGCCGCCACGCCCATTCCTACCAGCCAGCGGCCCTCTCTGACCACTGCCGGTTTAGCGTTGCGGCGGCTCCAGTTAAAATGCTCCGCTCCGGTTTTAAGGCACTCAACCAGCTGACGGCGCGAGAAAGGGCGATCGGGATTAGCGGGATCGACCTGGGTATCGTTGAGAATGCGAAACGCGATGGGATCCATTCCCACTTTTTCTGCGATTTCGTCAATCGCAATCTCCAGTGCCATCAGCCCTGGCGCCTCGCCCGGTGCTCGCATTGCGTTCCCTTCGGGAAGATCGAGCTTCGCTAAACGCAATCCTGTCAGGCGATTAGCGCCAGCGTAAAGCAACTCTGTTTGCTGAACCGCTGTTTCTGGCGTGCCATCCGGTAGATTACCAGACCAACTTTGATGTGAGATGGCCGTAATATGGCCGTCGCGATCTGTGCCGATACGAATGTGTTGAATGGTTGCCGGACGGTGGGTCGTATTATTCGGAATCATGGGTCTTGGCAGCATGACCTTAACGGGGCGATTTATCGCGCGCGCCCCCAGCGCTGCCAGTAGCGCATCGCTACGCAGAAACAGCTTGCCGCCAAATCCACCACCGATATAGGGCGAAATCACGCGTACCTTCTCTACAGGCATATTGAGTGTTTTGGCCAAATCGGTACGACACCAGTCAATCATCTGATTTGATGTCCAGACAGTAAGCTTGTCATCCTCCCAGATAGCCATAGAAGCGTGAGGTTCCATGGCCATATGACTTTGGTCAGGCGTCGTGTACTGCGCATCTAACTTGACCTCAGACGTGGCGAAAGCGCTGTCAAAATCACCGACCTTTTTATCGGTCTCGCCTTCGGGAGGCGTCGTTACGGTGGGTTTTTCATGAGCGAGATCATAGGCACCGGGCTCACGCTCGTACTGAACGTTAACCAGCGTCGCCGCTGCGCGTGCCTGCTCAAACGTCTCCGCTACCACGAGTGCGACAGCCTGGTGGTAGTGTTCAATATTGTCGCCAGCCAGCAGCCGGGCAGCATTTCTCTCACCTTTATCCAGTGGGCCGGCATTTTCAGCGGTGACGATGGCAAGCACACCGGGTGCACGCTTCGCTGCCTGGGTATCGACGGCAGTGATTTTGCCTTTTGATATGGGGGCGCCGACAACATAACCATAAGCTGCATCGGGGGCTTCGGTATGCCATTCATAGGCATAATGCGCTAAACCGGATGTCTTCAATGGGCCATCTATACGACTTAACGGCTGACCAACCACGTTGAGCTGATCAATGGGATTATTCCCTGCGGGTTTTTCGAATTTCATCATTTATCCTCTCGCTTCCGCCAGTACCGACGCGAGCGTACGCTTCGCCAGAGTGATCTTATATTCGTTTTCAGCGGTGGGTTGCGCGCTTGCGAAGAGCCGATCGCATACCGGTTGAGCGCCATGAATAATTTCTTTATCCGCGTCCTCTAACCGCCACGGTTTATGGGCAACGCCGCCAAGCGCAACGCGGCCTGATTTATCAGGAAATATGACGGCGGCGACTGACACCAGAGCAAACGCATAAGAGGCGCGATCGCGCACTTTACGATAAATATGCGTTCCACCCAGCGGTGGGGGAAGGGTGACCGCAATAATAAGCTCCCCGGGATGCAAGACGGTTTCCAGATGAGGGGTGTTTCCCGGCGCACGATAAAAATCAGCAATGGGAATAGTGCGTTCACTTCCATCCGGGCTGACGGTTTCCACTACTGCATCCAACAGACGCATAGCGACGGCCATGTCGCTGGGATGGGTGGCGATACAATCATCGCTTGCACCTACGACAGCATGTTGACGACTGAAGCCATCAAGTGCAGCGCATCCGCTACCCGGTAATCGTTTATTGCAGGGCTGATTGGTGTCATAGAAGTAAGGACAACGGGTACGTTGAAGCAGATTACCTGCTGTTGTCGCCTGATTGCGTAACTGTCCAGAGGCGCCTGCTAACAAAGCGCGCGATAACACGCCGTAATCGCGTCGAACTCGAGAGTCTGCGGCTAAATCGGTGTTACGAACCAGCGCACCAATGCGTAGCCCACCTTCCTGAGTCGCTTCGATTTTATCCAGTTCAAGGCCATTAACATCAATCAGATGGGATGGCGCTTCGATTTCAAGCTTCATCAGGTCGAGCAAATTGGTTCCGCCCGCAATGAATTTAGCCCCTGAATGTTGCAGCGCACTGGCGGCTGCTTCAACGGGGGTTTTTACCCGTTCATAGGTGAAAGCTTTCATGATTTTTGCCCCTCCGCAAACTCTTCAATCGCAGCAAGAATGTTGGAATAGGCACCGCAACGGCAGATATTACCGCTCATACGCTCACGTATTTCATCAGCAGTGACTTCAGGCGTGGAGACTAAATCGTGCGTGACGTGGCTGGGAATACCCGCTTTGATTTCTTCAAGAACTGCAACCGTTGAACATATCTGACCGGGTGTGCAGTAGCCGCACTGATAGCCGTCATGCTTGATGAACGCCGTCTGTAAAGGATGCGGCTTTTCAGGCGTGCCCAGACCTTCAATGGTGGTGATCTCAGCATCGTTCTGCATGACCGCCAGGGTGAGGCAAGCGTTAATACGGCGCCCATTAACGATAACCGTACAGGCGCCACACTGACCGTGGTCACACCCTTTTTTCGTTCCCGTGAGTTTAAAATGCTCACGTAATGCATCAAGCAGTGTGGTGCGGGTATCGACCTCCAGCTGCTGATGATTGCCGTTCACTTTTAGTGAGATTTTCTCTGACGTAGGCGGTGGCGTTGCAGAGGATTCATTACCGCCAAAAGCAGCATCTGACGATACTGTAGCGGCGGTCACGGCACTAAGTTTTTCACCGTTCGCATTGTGGTGAGGTTTTGTCTCGCGTTGGCTGCTCATGCCAAACCTCCAGTAATTAAAAAAGACAATCGACAAAAGTTGGGAAAAAACGATTTTTGAAAAATTATTGAAGGTTAAGCATAGTCGGCATCTTCAAAAGAATTATCCGTATTGTCTACATGGCTTTATGAACAGGGCTGATAACCGATATTTTGATTCTTTGAAATGAGAGGCACATGTTCCGGCGAACGCATTCCCCCGCGCTGCAAATGCCTTTGTGACGCGGGGTCATGGTCTGAATGAATCTGTATTTCAGCCTCTACAAGCGACATTGTTGTGCGGGTATCCGCTGAAGATGGAAGGCTACTGTCAGTGAGGTGTTAAAGAGGATGCTTGTTAAAACCAACAAGTATCCTCAATCTGTAATAACGGGTGATAGGGAATCTACATCACTTGAGCGTTTGATATTTCAAACCACTTTTCAGCGCATTGCCGCAGCCCGCTAAACTTACCGATTTACCTTTGCTACAGTCCGTTTTTCGCTCATTAAAAACAGCGAGTTTACGATGATTGCGGTCAGGGTTCCGGCAGCCATACCGTTACCCAGAACCATCTGTACGGCTGAGGGTAAATTCTGATAAAGGCCAGGCACAAGGATCGGCAGCATTCCCATTGCCAGCCCGCTGGCTAATGCATAGGTTTTCCCCGGCATATGCAGCGATTCACGGGAAATCATTTCGATTCCGATCACCCCAATTATACTGAAGACAATGACAGCCGTGCCGCAAACAACCGGGCCGGGCAAGCCGGCTGCAAGGCGTACCAGTGGCGAAAACACGGCAATCAGGATCAACAGGAGGCCAGCTATCGCTGTGACGTGGCGTGATTTTACGTTGGTTGTACGCACAACGCCGATATTCTCGCCGGAAGTGATAATAAGAGAAGTCCCGAAAATCCCGCCAAGCAGCGACATGATGGCATCCCCACGAATAGTCCGTGGGATCGTTTTATGGACGTTTTGAGTAGAATTAACGATCTCAGCCGTCGCAATCGTTTGCCCGGTTGCTTCAGCCATAGAGATAACGGCGTAAATAAGTAAAGGCAGCGAGGCTGAGATATTAAATACCGGCCAGCCGAACGGGAAAAACTGCGGTACGCTTAGCAGCGGGCCGTGGCTGACACCGCTAAAGTCAGTCACGCCGAGCAGGACGCCGAGCAATGTTCCCGCCAGTAGGCCAAACATCACTGAAAGCTGACGCAGAATACCGGTAAAGACAAGCGCAAAAACCAGCGTGATCAGGATAGTACCCAGCGCCAACACAATGCTGGTTGACGGTGCAAATTGAGCATTGGCTGGATGCGCAGTAATGAGCCCGCCATACAGACGTATCAGGTTAACGGAGACCAGCAGCAACATAATACCAATGATAAACGGTGGAAAATGGTGCAGGAAGCGGCGGAAAACGGGCAGGGCGATAAAGTAAAACAGCGACGTTAATATCACTGCGCCAATTGCCGTCTGGATAGTGATTTGCAAAGCGATCGCAATGAAAATCGCTATTGGAGCTCCGCCCGGAACCATGATAAACGGCAGCCGTGCGCCGAAACTTCCGATGCCAAGGCTTTGTAAGATTGCACCCAAGCCGCACATCAGAAACGTCGCGCTCAGTACCGAGAGGGTGATCGCATCAGTGAAATGGAGTGCATTAGCAATCAGGAAAACCGCGGTGATCGGTGTGGCTGCGACAACCATTACATGCTGAATCGCCAGCAACAGCTTAGTTTGCCAGGGCAAGGCTTCATTATCCGGTGCTGCGGAATCAGGTAGCGGCATATTGCCTCCCATCAACATTTAAAATAACCGCCAGCACAGGCTGGCGGAGAAAGGTTATTTCAGCCACGGAATGGCATCTGCGCTATAGCGATGCGCGCGAAACGTGCTGTTATGCTTGCCGGGGATAACACCGTTACTGAGATGTTCCGGGTATTCATTGAAATGCGGAATGATGTATTCCCACACCGTTTCACCCTGCGGCGTCACTTCAAACAGGCGGCCAAATGCTGACTCACAGATAAACGTATTGCCATTCGCCAGTCGCTGCGCGCTTCCCATATAGGGTGAGAAAAAAGCGGGTGGGAAAATATCGCGATACTGCCATGTGATGGCTTTGGTTTGGGGATCAAATTCCAGTATTGTCGAGTGCGGTGAGGTCACTCCTGGGCGCAGATTGCCGTTATCAAAAACCAGAATCGAGCCATTTTGCATCTCAACCGGGGTATGTTGTTGAGCGACAACGTCCGGGCCGGCGTGCCAGACAACCTTGCCGCTCTCTTTCGCCACCGCAATGACGCCAGAGGTAGTGCGCAGACTCATCAGCACAAGGCCATCTCGGGTAACAGACAAACCGTTAATCATCGGCCAGTGGCGGCGGTCAAAGATGTCATGGACCGGGAAATCCTCCGGCGCCAGATGCTCCCAGGCACGCCATTCCCAGACGACTTTTCCTTCGCGAGTGACCTCTTTTACGATATCGCTCTGAATGATGCCGTCGGGTGCATCGCGACGGGGATCGCCGCCTGTCACGCGTGCCGCTATCTCTGCGGGTAATGGGGCTGCCGCGGTATACAGCAGATTACCGTTCGCCAGCCATTGCGCGTCATGATGGTGAAAAATATCTTCGTAATGCCACACCACTTCGTTATCTGGAGTGACTTCATAGAAATCACCGCCGTGCCAGAGATCCCACGCCGGGTAGAGTTGCGCTGAGTTACGGTGGCTCCCGTTATAACCCAGATTGCCGTTAGGAAGCAGAACAGCATCCCGTCCGGCACGGACCGGTAATTGCCACTGATGCGCAACGTCTCCTTCGTCATCGATCAGATAGACTCGACCGTCGGCTGTTTGTGGGGCGAAGAGAGTATAACCGCCAAAGCTTTTTGCTTTATCCGCGAAAGTCAGTCCGGTTGGACGGCGTCCGAGCGTAAAAGAGGGATCTTGATTTGAGTGTGTCACGTAAGCTCCTGTAGAAACATCTGTCGCTAAATTCTTCATTAAAACGTTTTAATGGAAACAGTAGACATTAACTTCCGCGCAAGCGCTACCTCTGAACAGCCATTCAGTAATATGATTTTGTTATGAATTAGGTCTGAAATTTATACTTGAGGAAATGTGTTACCCTGACCGAAAAATGCCGGGGATTACCAATACCATGCCAGTACAAGATAAAAAACGCGCAAAGTTGATTGATGTTGCACGCCTGGCCGGCGTTTCCCCGGGTACGGTATCCAATGCGCTTCATAACACCCGTTTTGTTGAACCTGAGACAAGACAACGTATTGAACAGGCGATCCAGGCGCTGAATTACACACCGAATATTCGCGCCCGCCAGCTGCGTACCGGAAAAACCAATACGATTGCGCTGCTCTCATCGTTACCGCTGTCTATTGCTTCCGGGGCGTCAAAACTGGGCTTTATGATGGAGGTTGCACTCACCGCGGCGATTATGGCGTTGGAAAAACAGCACGCGCTGATACTTGTGCCGCCAGGCAAGAACCCGCTGGATACCGTAACTTTCGATGCCGCTATTCTGCTTGAACCCGCTGAAAACGATCCGCAGCTGCTGGCGCTGGAACAGGCGGGGATCCCTTGTGTCACCATTGGCCGTACGCCGGGAATAACTACGCCAGTGCCCTGGGTTGATCTGCATTCAGCAACAACGGCTGATTTATTGCTTACGCACCTAGCGGCGGAAGGCGCGAGTCAATGCGCGCTGTTTGTCGGCAACATACGCCGCACCTCCACGCTGGAGACGGAAGCCACCTATCGCCTCTGGTGCGAAGGACGGCAGACGCCGGTGATTTATTACCTTGATGAAGAGCAGGGCGAAACTGCCGGTTATCAGGCTACTCACCAGTTGCTGCAGGATAATCCCGAGGTGGATGGCGTACTGATTCTGGTTGATACCTTTGCCAGTGGAGCCATCCGCGCCTTTCATGAAACAGCAACGGAGATACCGCAAAGGATGCGGTTAGTGACTCGCTATGATGGCATTCGGGCACGAGAATCCCAGCCACCGCTAACGGCGTTGAACCTGCATCTTGATGAGGTTGCCCGTCAGGCCATTACGCTGCTGTTTGACGTTTTGGCGGGGCATCACGTTCTCAGTAGTAGTGGGCAGAAGCCCGAACTGATAATAAGAGCCTCAACCCGAACGTGATATCCCGGAGCTAGTGCAGGGTAATGACCACGCGAGGCTGGCACGTTTATGAAACCCCGCCTGGCATCAACTCTCGCCTCCCTTAACCGTAAAGCGCGGGCTGGCTGCCTGTCAGACCGAGGTGCCGAAAAGACGGGTTATCGCCACCAAAGGCCGCGTCAGCACCAGCGCTGACGTAAAGGGTACCAGGCTATCACACCGTCATCTACAGCGTTAACTGGATGAGTTGCTTAAACGTCTCGGTCAAGCACAGGTCGATTTTTATCAGCTTAATGCTTCCGACATGGAGATGCTTGTTGAGGAAACACGCACGCACTCAGAATCCGATATTCACCCGCACCATAATCGTCTGTGCTCGCATCTGCTGTTCATCCATTCCCAGGGTTGCCTGATAAGCGATCCCCGGCGTGATTTCATGTGGCAGCACAAAATCGATGCCCACACCCAGCGCCAGTGTCTGTTTGCTTTGCTCATACAGCGACATACTCCAGGTGTCATTGCCCACATCGGCATAGCCCACCCGGGCGCTACCGTTATCATTTATTAGTTGTGAATATTCCAGGCGGCTTTGCAGTTTCACAAAGCCCCAAGAGGTCGGCACGTTATGCTCGCCGCGCAGGCCCGTCGTGGTCACTACCTGAGCGAAACGCTGTGGGGCAAACGCCAGATTGAATGCCCCCGCGTCCGACTCGGCGTAGCCATCCAGCCAGGTACGGTAATACTGTAGGCGTGCGTAGGGTGAGATAAGGCTGTTAACCGTGCGGAACGCGTAGCCAGAGGTCAGAGAGCTGAATACCTGACGCCCTGAACGACTGCCGCGCGCGAATGCATCCGATTCGCTGACGTATCGCTTGCTATCGAACTCGAGGCTGCTGTAACCCAGCAGTCCGTCAATAAAGAACGCATCTGGATGCCAGCTGCCATAGATTGCCGAGCTGAGCGAACGGCCATTGTCCCGAGAACCTGAATCACCGACATCACTCACGTCGCGGCCAAAGCCCATCCCCATCCCGGCGGTAAAGGCCGGAGTGAAGCGATAATCGGCGCCGGTCGTGATACCCACCATCGTGTGGCTGAATCGCACGCTGTCATCTTTATCGCTGCCAAAATCGATATAGCCACCGCTCCAGTAAGAGAGGCGCTCACCGTCATGACTGCTGGCAAACGGCGACGGCGGCGGCTGTGCATGTTCATCCTGGTATTTTTGCTGCTGATGCCAGGCGCTGGCCCACAGATCTTTATCCGTATCACGCTCAGGGCGACTGGTTGGCATATTGAAACGGAGACCGTTGTGACCGGAAGGCAGATTCACCCCGCTGTGCAGCTGTTCCAGGCGGTCATTGAAATTACGTATCTGGGCGCGTGCGAAGTTCTGCGCAGCCTGAACCTGAGCGCTAATCAGGCCAATTACGTCCGCATCTGTCGTGGGATTGGGACGGGCGGCAATGGTCAGCGTGATCTGTGCGGGCTGGGTGGTGCCAGAAGGTGCCGACAGTTCATAACGCAGGGCAACGGTGCCGCTAGCCTGTGCGGCGGCAGTGAACAACAATTGATATGACGAACCGGATGATTGAATAGAGGCGGTACCGAGGTTGCTCTCTGGCTTATCCAGCAAACGTGCCGCGGTGAAGGGACCACCGGTCGCACCGTCAACCAGATTCACCTTCACCGACTGTCCGGCGTAAAGTGAGGCACTGTGGTTAGCCGCCACCGGTGCGGCGTTATTGATCGCCAGTGAATAAGCCGCCTGTGTTGTCTCTCCATTTGCATCCGTTGCGGTCAGGGTAAATGAAGCAGAACCCCCTGTTGTCGGAGTGCCCTGCAATTCACCATTGGCGAATGTCAGACCTTGGGGCAAAGTCCCGCTCTGCTGCCAGCGGTAGGGTGCGGTTCCGCCTGAAGCGCTGAAACGTTGCTGGTAAGCCTTACCGACCGTTCCCTCCGGCAATGCACCGCTGGAGGGAACCATCACGAGCGTGGCCGCCGCCACATTCAGGGAAACGCTGGCCTCTTGGGAGGTGCCAGATGCATTGGTTGCCGTGTAGGTAAAACTGTCGCTACCGGTGTAGTTACTGACCGGGGTGTAGCGAATGCGGGTACCTGCGGCGATGGCGGTGCCGTGACTGGCCTGTCGAATCACCGCGACGCTTGTGACTGTTCCTGCAATGCTGAGTGTGATGGCGTTATCTGAGCTCCCCGCATCTACGCTGGCCATGACTGCGCTGGCAACCGGCACCGCCTCGTTCACACTCAGGGTATAGCTGACGGTACTGCCAGAGCCGGCGCTATCGGTCGCCGTCACCTGAAAGCTGTAATTGCCTGCGAGCGTTGGTGTGCCCGAAAACACGCCGCTGGCACCGTTGAGCGTAATGCCAGCGGGCAGGCTGCTGGCGCTGTAGGTATAGGGTGAAGTACCACCAGAAACGGCCACAGTCTGTGACCAGGCGCTGCCCACTGTTGCGTCCGGGAAGGAACCACCCGCCGGTGTGAATGTCAGTGACGTTGCTGTAATGGTCAGTAAAACCGTGGCGTTGGCAGAGCTTCCTGCGCTATTTGTCGCATTATAGGTGAAGCTATCCCTGCCGGAATATCCGGGGTTTGGGGTATAGGAAATCGCAGTGCCGGAAGCGGTTGCGGTGCCATGTGCAGGTGCGTTAGCGATATTTACCGCAGTGGCAACACCGCCAGATAGTGCCAGCGGAAGAGTATTATTGCTGCTGTTGGCACTGACTGTTGCCGCGACAGCACGGGTAATCGGTAACGCTTCGCTTACGTTCAATGTGTAATTGACAGTACCGGAGGCGTTATTGCTGTCGGTTGCGATTGCCCTAAGGGTAAAGCTGCCCGTCGCAGTGGGCGTACCTGAAAGCACACCCGTGGTGCTGTCTAGTGTGATACCTGCGGGCAGGCCGGTTGCGCTCCACGTATAAGGCGCAGAGCCACCAGAAGCAGTCAGCGTCTGCGTCCACGCGCTATTAAGCGTGGCGGCCGGAAGCGCACTCGTTGCTGGTGAGAAGGTTAATACTGGCGCGGTGACGGATAAAGAGACCGTGGCATTTGCAGAGGTTCCCGCGCTGTTGGTCGCGTTGTATGTAAAGCTGTCATTGCCTGAATATCCGGCGTTTGGCGTGTAAATGATCTGGGTGCCGGAGGCCGTTGCGGTGCCATGTGAAGGCGGTGCTGCTACAGCAACCGACACCGGCGTGCCGCCACTGATCGACAGGATAAGCGCGTTGTTTGTGCTGTTCGCCGCAACCGTTGCTGTAGCGTTATTTGCTACCGGCATGGCTTCTGCACGCGTCACGGTAAGTGTGTAAGACCGGGTAGTGGTCCCGTCCTGTGCTGTTACGACCACCGGAATGCTGGTTGCTACGCCTGATGACAGGCCGATCGCCGAGGAAGCGGAACCGGATGTTATTACTGAACCGTTTACTGTGACAGTCGCACTGGAATCAGCGGTAAGAGGCGTAACGGTGATGGAAGATACGCTATTCGCAACAGAGGCCACATAGCTTGTCGTACCTGAGCTGAACGACGGTGAGAGTGTGCCTGCAGAGAGATAGAGGCCGCTTAGCGCTGCATCGCTGGATACTGCAATGCTGCCAGTGCAGCTGAAAACGACGTTACTGAGTTCCCCATAGGTTGTGGTGAGGCGAACACGAAGTCCGCTGGAAGCGAGAGTGCCTGCAGCCAGATTTATGGTGACGGTATGGGGTGAAGTACTGGTAGCGTTGGCGGCATTGTATGTCTGAGAATTGCTGTAGTTGTAACCTGCGACACCGATGCTGTCAGCGCTCATCACATTGCCACCATATCCGCTTCCGCTGTCGGTAAAACTGACTGTCAGGGCATCGCTGACATCAAAATCTGATGCGGGATACGCATTGGAAGTAAATGACAGGGACGTCAAACCAGAAAGCGCATTAACAGCCGAACATCCGTTCGACAGGGCGTACGCGGATGAGAGCGGGAATGCGAACAAAACGAGAAAAGTAAAAACGAAACTGGCTGCGTTTTGCAGCCTGAAGTCGTAACGCGCCATCATTCACCCAAGGAATAGTTTATAGTTTTTGTTAAATAGGAATGGTCCTATTTTTTCAGATTAACATGGGTGAGTGGGGCAGGATGGATTGATTTGCAGCACAATTTACTGCTTTCTTGCGCGATTGCAGAGCCCCGTTTTCGGTTGATGAAGTCATCAACGTGTTACTTATGAAAGCCGTGTTGATAGAACTTTATTTCATTGAAAAGGAAGACTAATTAGTTTGTGTCGACTTATCGCGTTACTCCTGCTGTAAAGAAAGAGATGCGTAAAGGGTAGATTCTTTGTGGGCACATCTGTTAGCTGTCGACGTGACGTTGTGATGGGAAAGCTACGGAGCGCGACAATGCCACATCTAATCTTACTCATCAAGATTGTGGCGAAAAGTAAGAAACCCACTAAATTCGAGTTTCGTCTTATACATTCCCTCTCTTGTCTCTGAGAAAATTCTGTAATTACCCAGGACGTTTAAATTAACGGGCTGGCCTGTTACTTTTTTTTTGGACAAGAAAATGACAAACATCCCTTTGAATCTGACCTTACTCAACGACGGCATGGCGTCACAACGCGTGACGTTGCCTCAGGGCAAGCCGTTTCATCTCAACGCTGTTGCGGGCAACCGCTATCTCATTACCCAAGGGGCAACGAAAGACGCCCCAGGTCCTGAGAAGCTGAAACTGAGCCGTAAAGACAATCATCTTGAAGTCCGCATTGACGGCGATGAGCAGCCGCAGCTGATTATTCTTGAGTACTACGAGCGGCCAGGCGATGTACTGGGCGTTGACGCCCGCGGTGATCTGCATGAGTACGTCAGCGCCGATGCCGCCAGCGGAGAAGCAGAAGCATTCGAAGATAATCACAGTGCCGTGATGGTTATGGGCCGCAATTCCGCAGGTCCGCTCGAAGCTTTTTATCCGATAAAAGACTACGGCTTTCTCAAGGCGGCGGCTGCCTTTGCCGGTTTACTGGGCCTGGGCGGCGTCGTTCTTGCCATGCAGAACCAGCACAGCGGCCCGGCTGAAAAAATCCCGGCACCGACGATTATCCAAGGCCATGATAATTTCGGCAGCGTCACCGGTTCGCTGCAACAGGGGGCCGTAACTAACGACCCTTCGCCTGATATCAGCGGCCAAGGCAGCAAACCTGGCAATATTATTCATCTCTACGCGAATGGCGAGCTGCAGGGTTCGACCGTGGTTGGCGAGGATGGCAATTGGATATTTACGCTGCCATCCCTATCTGAAGGCACATATCAGCTGACAGCAACGGAAACCAGCGTCAAGGGCAAGGTTAGCCCGGCGTCCGTTCAGTTTGAGCTGAATACTGATCTGACGCCGCCTGCGGTCTCGATTGACAGGATGACAGATGACGTCGATGACCTGACCAGCAACATTTCTTCCGGCGGGCTGACCAACGACAACCAGCCGCTGTTGAACGGCCAGTCCGAACCCGGTGCACTTATTGAAATCAGTATCGATGGTCGGGTAGTCGGCAGTGTTATCGCTGGCGCTGACGGCAGTTGGGCGTTCCAGGCACCTACGTTAGGTGAGGGTGAGCATCGCTTCTCCGCCACCGCCACCGATACGGTCGGCAACACCAGTCTGCCGACTGTGGATTATCTCCTCACTATTGATACGGTTGCGCCGAACGTCAGCATTAACACTGTGCTGGATAACGTCAGCGGTGGCATAGAGGACGGTAATCACATCGGCAACAATGGGCTGACCAACGACAGCCGCCCGGTTATCAGCGGCAGCGCGGAGCCGGGCAGCCTGGTGACGATTTACGACGGCGCAAACGCGATCGCCAGCTTCGTCACCACCACGGCAAACTGGACATGGCAGTATCCGGCGGGCGAGCGCTTCAGCGACGGCGCGCACCTGCTGACGGTGAGGGCGGCCGATCCGGCCGGCAACGTTTCCGCGATCTCCGAAAGCTTCACCCTCAACGTCGACACCCGGGCCGTAACGCCGGTGCTGAGCAGCATCACCGACGCGGTGGCGGGCGGCGTGACCGGCGCGATTGCTAACGACGGCACCGGGCTGACCAACGACAGCCGCCCGGTTATCAGCGGCAGCGCGGAGGCGGGCAGCCTGGTGACGATTTACGACGGCGCAAACGCGATCGCCAGCTTCGTCACCACCACGACGAACTGGACGTGGCAGTATCCGGCGGGCGAGCGCTTCAGCGACGGCGCGCACCTGCTGACGGTGAAGGCGGTTGATGCGGCCGGCAACGTTTCCGCGATCGCCGAAAGCATCACCATCAACGTCGACACCCAGGCCGCAACGCCGGTACTGAGCAGCATCACCGACGCGGTGGCGGGCGGCGTGACCGGCGCGATTGCCCTCGACGGCACCGGGCTGACCAACGACGCACAGCCGGTGCTACAGGGGACGGCGGAGGCGGGTAACCTGGTGACGATTTATAGTGGTGACGTTCCTGTCGGCAGCGTCCTTGCCGACGCCGTGACGGGTGCCTGGAGCTGGCAGTTCACGGGCAGTGATAAGTTTGATGAAGGGAAACACGTGCTGACCGTGCGGGTGACCGACAAGGCAGGGAACGTATCTGCGACGTCTGAGAGTTTTATCATCACCGTCGATACCCTATCTGTCCCAGTGAGTGATGTGCTATGGGATAGCGAAACGTTGACGATTGAGTTTGAAAGCACCCAGTATCAAGTGGGTGATACGATGATATTGTTGATTGACGGTGTTGAACAGCAAATCATGATAAGCCCTGAGGATCTGGCCGCTGGCAGCTTAAGCTTACCGTGGTCGTCAGAAACCTCGGGTAACTTTGATCAGTTGGTCATTACGGTGAGAGACTTGGCCGGAAATATTTCTCCCAGCAGAACACTGGAAAAAAACACCACAATTTTGCATCAGGAGAATTTTAATGCGCAGGCACCACACATGTTCACTGACGGCCAAATTATTAAATGCTCGGGCTTCGATCTTAATGTCATCACTGCTGCTTCTGGAGGGCTTTTCCAGGGTATGCCCGGTTGGTCAAGCTCTTCTCCAACAGTAGCTGTAACCTTTTGGGGAGGGATGAAAATTGAGCTGGTCATGCCAACCGCTGATAGTGACTATATCTCGTTTACGGCGGGAGATTTTAACAATGCTGAACAGCTTACTGTGGTGTTTTATGACCAACTCGGCCGTGAAGTTGATCGTCAGATCGTGTCGCCTACAGGTGGATTAAACCAGGACATAAAGGTGGTACTTCCCTACGGTAAGACGTTTTCCAAGGTCAGCCTTGAACTGAATACGTCTGGCGTTTGGATTGATGATATCACTATGGGGAAAACAGAATATCAACTGGCAGCAATCACGGGTTCCGACCTCAGCCCGCTAAGCAACTATGCATCGGACTTAAACGATGAGTCTTACAAGGCGCTCGACTTACCTCTGACAACTTCCCCTGAACCTGCTGTGCAGGATGCGCCTCCAGAAGTTGAAAGCACAGCGTTCCCGGCCACAACAAGCACAGGCAATCTGACGATTCATGACTCAGTCAACAGTGATCGCAGCATCGATTCCTGGAGCGACGATATGGCTAATGCCTTGCATAAACCGGCAGAAATAGCTCCAGAAACGGTGAGTTCATTTAGCTTTGAGCATGGCAATGAGTCTGAAATTTCGCTCAATACGGGTGCGCTTATCAATCATGAACAGCAGAATATCAACACGATCAGTTTAAACCTGGAGGACGTACTCTTCACCGGCGGCAATGACCTGTTTATTGAGGACGGCAAAACACAGTTAATGGTCACAGGGGAGCCAGGGAGTGAACTGAAATTGAATGATTTGCTTCCAGATGGCAGTGACAGCGGCGAGTGGAACAATATCGGAAATGTGACAGTGGCCGGTGTAGAGTATGCTGTGTATGGACACAGCAACCAGGCGACAGAAATATTAGTGCAACTGGGCCTCAACACCACGCTGGATAATAACTAACCTTAACCCTGTAGACGCATCGCCCGTGGTGCGTCTGCCCAAAAAAAAGCAATAATTTTTCGCTTATCTGGCTGTAACGGTTAATTAAAACCGGCCACTGATATAAATACATTGATGTGGTCGGCTTTTACTCATCCGGCGATCTGCTTCGCAGCCGATAAAGCCATCTTTTCAGATTATAAAAACTGTCGATATAATCAATAACGTTTACAACATTAAATAGCACCAATAATTAAAATGCGCATAATCAAGATTATGTTAAATAATGTATTTTCAGTTTAACACGAACCCAGCGAATCTCATCGGCATCCTTTCAGCATGTTAACTCAACACACCCTTTTCTTTTTTAATTATGAGGCATGATATTAGCGTTGCGGCTAATGAAGCTTTAGGGCGTAACTGTGCAAAAGTTTTATTTAGCGATGGACGGCGCTACCGCTCAAATATGATTCAGACGAATTGGGAATCGCAACTTAAGTGGGCAAAGCTGAAGGTGAAATCGGCCAGACTATTATAGTCGCGTTTAAATTAATTAATCGCAGCTCCCATCATCTATACAGGCAATACATCTGCCGTTTGATAAATCAATTTTGATCATCCAAGGCGAAGAGTCTTGGTCATTCAACGACATATGAATCTTAACGTAATAACAGCCAAAAATTTGCGTTTTCACACTCTAAATAATTTTTCTTCGTTTCCGATAACCATGCCCAACAGAGATAGAAACAAAAACCGTTTTGTTTTTACATCAAAGGTTCTCGATGAAACAGCTATTCCCACGCTTTCCCGTTATGCCACATCCGGCCAACCGCGTTTACCTGCTTCTATTCAGGGGGTAAGCCGTGACTGGATATCAATCAGGATCAGCAGCTGCCCACGCCACCCTACCTCAGGGCCAGAACGTCGCACAATATCCTTTCGTTTCTCCGCCAGCACTTCCGAGTATTCAGGGGCCGGCTGGCATTCTTTATGATTTTAACGACGGCGCGCGCGTGCTGCTGCCAGAGGGACGCTGGCGCGTTGCCCTATTGGACGACGATTCGGGCAATATCCTGTTTCACTGTGAATCAGGTGCCGGCTGGGCTGGTTTCACTACGCTGAACGCTTCCGCCTTCAGCACGGATGTCGGCTTGAGTGCAGCATGGCACAGAACATCATTACGCTGCTGGAAGAACAATATCCTGACATTCGATTCTCCGTGCCGTCCGCCGCTATGCGCTCACCCTACGCTACCTATCGAATCGGCCTGTTCTTTGGCGGCAACGATACGCACCAACCTGTGGACTTCCGTCAAACAGGCTTCCACCGCATCGCCGGACATATCCTCGGGGTCGATCATCGGGAAGAAGCGCCACGCCTGAACCTTAGCGCCACGCGTACCATTGCTGAGCCCTACGTCTGCATTGGTGTGCAATCCACCTGCCAGGCGAAGTTCTGGAATAACGGCAGAGGCTGGGCCGAGGTTGTCACGCATTTAAAAACGCTGGGCTATCGGGTCCTTTGCATTGACCGCGACCCTACTACCGGTCACGGATTTGTCTGGAACCATATCCCCTACGGTGCTGAAGACTTTACCGGAAACCTCCCGTTGCAGGCGCGAGTAGACCTGCTCAGACATGCCAGCTTTTTCATTGGGCTTGCCAGCGGGCTTTCCTGGTTGGCATGGGCAGCACAAATCCCGGTGGTGCTCATCAGTGGTTTCAGCCTGCCAGGCGCTGAATTCTATACCCCCTGGAGGGTGTTCAGCAGCCACGGATGCAGCGGCTGCTGGGACAGCCTTAACGAAAAATTCGATCACCAAGACTACTTTTGGTGCCCCCGGCACAAGGGGACAGAACGACAGTTCGAGTGCACTCGGCTGATAACCGGGAAACAGGTAAACGGCGTGATTGATCGTCTCAATGCGCAGCTGCGCGAAAACGGAAATATTCACTAAATAACACCCGTGCGTGAACAGAGCTTTCACATAGGGAAACAAAAATTTTAAGAGGCATGGGCATGAATAAGGCATACAGGATTGTTTGGAGCGCGGCGCGGCAGGCGTGGGTAGTGGCATCGGAGCGCGCCGGATGTGGCGGTTGTCCACAAATGGCTGTGAAACGGATAACCGCTACGCTCTTACTGCTGGGCGTAGCGGGTGCCGCTGCAGCGACGACATACAGTGGCACGACAGTGACAACCGGCAGTCCACTTACGCTTAACAGCGGGGACATCGCCGACGAAGTTTCGGTCACCAACGGTGGCAACCTGAACGTCAATAATGGTGGGCTGGCCAGTAGCAGCAGTGTTGGTGGTGGGAACCTCTCCAACATCATCGTCAACAGTGGTGGTCGTACGGTTTCCACTGTCGTGAACGCCTCTGGCAGGGAATATGTCAACAGTGGCGGCAGCGCCACTTCCACCACCCTCAATGGCGGAGCACAGATTGTTTACGTGGGAAGTCTTGTTTCAGGAACCACAGTGAATACAGGACAACAGGAAGTCTACGGCGACGTCACGTCCACTCTGGTTAATTCAGGCGGAAGTCTCCTGGTTCTTGGCGGTTCAACACAGTCCACGCAGGTCACTTCCGGCGGCAGGGAATACGTCTTAAGCGGATCATCAACATCAGCCTTGATCGGAGCCTGGGGCTATCAGACAGTGACTAGCGGGGCCAGTGCTGTTTCAGCGGTGGTGGAAGGCGGCACACAGCAGATTTATGGTACTGCAACCGATACTACAGTGAAGTCTGGCGGTGTCCAGTATGTCTATAACGGTGGCTCGGCTACCGGCACTCAGATCGAATCGAATGCTGCACAAGGTATTTACGGCACAGTCACTTCCACCCAGGTACATTCCGGGGGAGCGCAATATGTTTACGAAGGAGGTACTGCCGATCGCAGCACCGTAAACGATGCAGGCTATATGTCCGTCTATAGTGGTGGCTTTGCCTCTGAAGCAACCATTGAGTCTGGTGGCACCCTCTATGCGATGGATGGCGCTACCGCCACTGGATTAGTCATGAATTCTGGTGCGACTCTTATTACCAGTACCGGCGCAACGCTTAACGGATCTAATGCGCTTGACGATTTTTACATCAGCGCTGGCCAGGCTAAAAACCTGCTGCTTGAGAATAATGGTTCTCTCTATGTAGGCGCTGATGGCTCTGCAACTGGCACGATCGTTAATCAGGGCGGTGTAGAGTATGTACAAGGTAACGCATCCGGTACTGTAGTTAATACTGATGGTCTGCAACAGGTCTACCAGAGTGGCACCGCTACCGGCACGCTCGTCAATGCCGGTGGTCAACAGAATGTTTACGGTACGGCTATTGCTACCACCGTTAACTCCGGCGGCGCGTTGTCTGTCTTCAACGGTGGCGTTGCCTCTCAGGCCACGATTAACAATGGCGGTTCGTTGTCGGTCAGCAGCGGCGGTACAGCTACAGATACTACCGTTCAGACCGGTGGTCTGCTTAATATTGCCGACGGCGGCATTCTGACCCTGGCCGGCAACAGTTTTGTTAACAACGGGGTCACGACTTACGATACCAGCAGTGGCGTGACATTGAACACCAACCTGTCCGGAAGCGGGGAGCTTACCAAGAATGGCAGCGGTACGCTTACGCTTGGCGGAACTTTCAGTCAGTCACAGCTTAATCTGAATGCAGGCTCCCTGGTCATGGACGGCCTTCAGGCCGACACGAATATTGTGGCGTTGTCCGGCACATCGCTTTCGCTGGTCAATAGCGCCAGCCTGACCGGTATCATCGATCCGACGGATGTGAACATCGACAGCAGCAGTACCTGGAATATTACTGGCGACTCTTTGGTCGATAATCTGACCAACGCGGGCAGCATTGTTTTTGTTCCTTCACAGGGGGCTTTCACGCCACATACGCTGACCGTAACTAACCTTATTGGTAGCGGCGGAACCATTACGCTTAACACCGTAGTCGATGACAGCAGTTCGCCAACAGACAAACTGGTCATAGACGGTGGCCAGGCGACGGGCAATATCGGCCTTACGGTGCTGAACCGAGGCGGACTGGGTGCGCGGACGACCGGCAATGGTATAACCCTGGTTAGCGCTATTAATGGCGCCACGACAGATGCAAATGCATTCAGCCTGAATAGGCCGATGGTGGCAGGTGCCTATGAATATAGTCTGTATCGCAACGCTGATCAGAGCTGGTATCTCACCTCTGAGCAGACCCAGCAAGTCACTGAACCCACGTCACAACCCACAGAGGAAACGCCACAACCTGCTGAGCCGACACCACAACCCGCTGAGCAGAACGACGGCGCTTCGGCACCGGTCAGCGGCACGGTGAATTATCGTGACGGCATGTGGAGCTACGCCGCATTGCCTTCTCTGTCATTGGACTACGATCGCCTGGTCGCGGGCACAGCAGACACGCGCTTCCACTACGCACCGGACAGCCGGATATGGGGACGCTTGGTTGCCGGTCATCTGAGTCACTCTGATCATGGCAGCCTGACAAGTGGTGGCGTACCGGAAAGCAGCGGTGCGTACAGCTTCCTGCAAATAGGTGGCGATCTTTGGCAGTTTGCGGGCGCAAATGCTGACTGGCAAGCCGGGGTTTACGGCGCCACCGGCCTGATGCGCAATGATGTCTGGCGTGACGGCGGACGCAGTGAAGCAGGCACGGATCGCGATACAGTGTACACAGGCGGTGCTTATCTCTCTGGCCTTAGCCATGCTGGTCTGCGCGTAGATGGCCTGCTACAGGTCAGTCATCATAGTCTGTCGACAGCGTCGAACGACGGTACGCGGTTGTCTACTTCCGGTACGGGCTGGCTGGCTTCGGCGCAAGTCGGACAGGCTTTGAACGTAAGCCCTGCCTTGTCTCTTGAGCCACAGTTGCAATATACCGTGCAGGGAGTCAGCCTGGATGGTGCACAAGACGAGGCAGCATCGCTGGACTGGTCTGATAGTCGCCGTCAGTCAGTGCAGGCAGGGCTGAAGATAGGTACGCCAATGAATGATAAGACAAAAATGCTCTGGTGGGTCACGCCATCAGTCACGCACTCGTTCGGCGCGCACAGCGGCATGTCAGCTTCAGTTCAGGGCGTGGCAGACTCGACAGCATCATTCCGTTCAGACCTGTCCGGTACCAGCGTTGGGCTGAATGGCGGAGTTAATGCGCAGATAAGGGAAAACGTCAAACTTGGCATACAGGGCGGTTGGTCGGAAGCGCTTCACGGTGGCGAGTCTGGCGGTTACTACGGCCTGGTCAATCTTGGTTATTCATTCCGATAACTTACAGCACAATGCCGGGCGTAACTGCCCGGCAATCCGGTACTGGATCCTACAGTGCTTCCGTGCTGCTGGCTGCGACACCCAAATTGCTGGCGCTGCTTAACGCCTTAAATATCAAGATACTCAGTACGGCTTATCTATTAAGCCGATTTGAAACCTCAAAACGTCATCAAATCCAGCCAGCCTCACTGCCTACGGCTCCAACCTCATTACTCTTGTCTAAAATCCAGATTACGACCATCGGCCAGATTGGCCCTCAGTGTTTGCACAGCGATACCGTTGAATGCACGATCGCCAAAATTTGCGGTAAGCATTGAGCCATCACTGAAGGTCGTTTGTTGCACCCAGCCGTCCCTGTCCAACCAGCGAAACCCCGTCAGTGCCTTATCCCACAAAACCTGATGCAAAACCCGAAAGCTGTCATCTGCTTTAATAATGTCAGGCAACCTTGCTTTTAGGGTGCTTCTGCTGAGATTGAAAAGTGGTGGGGTATTGTACAGCTGGCTAAGGAGTGCGCGGGTCGTTTTGACATCACTGAATTTGAGATTATCAAAAGTCCAGTGGTGGGTGGTTATTACTGAATCATGAAAAACGGCCTGATACAGCGGCAGACGATAGCGCGGATCGAACACGACAGAACGATAGCGTGGTTTAACTGTCGCCGGGGTAAAAAAAGTAGCAGGTTGCGCGCTGGGCCACCAGGCGCCCAGATAATAAGGCGACTTTTTGTTATGCCGCATATCCTTGTCACTCCAGCCAAATCCCCAGGTTTCCATTCCGTGTGCAAACATGATGTGACGCGCGGTTACGGCGTTCCCGTCTTCAGATCCCAACGGTAATTTGAGGGTATTGCTGAACCATGCCATACGCGCGTTACGGTCTGCGGCCATTTGTGCTGCACTGGTTGGATGTGCCGGCTGATAATCATCAGAAACCATGCCCGTTCCGTCGACGTCAAGAAAAAGGCTGTTTAGCCCGGCCAACCGCGTCAACTCACGCATCCTGATTTGAGAAAAAGGCAGAACACAGCCGGGGTTAAGATAGTAACCCTGCCCCCCGAACCCCGGTTTTTTAGTGCCGTCAGCCCGTATAATCGCACATTTTTCCGTTATCTCGCTGGGTAACTGAGCCGTGAGCCAGCTGTCATTAAGGCCCTGAGGTATGCCAGTATCATAGGAGTCGTAACTGGCAACCAGATACCCTGCCCCTTTTGCCAGCTTTACTGCTTGCGGGTGCATGAAAGCAGCGGTCCAGTTATCTGTTCCCAGCCACAAGCGTGATAACCCAGCCTGATGTAATGAATTAATGACCGTTTCAGACAAGCCTGGCCCCCACTGTTCCGGTGGCACAAGAAAATTCCCCAGTAATTGCTGAGCCAGCTGTTGTACTTTTACTGCCTGCTGCTGCTGTGCCACCAAAAATGACGGTTTGTCGGGGGTAGAACCCAATGGCACAAGCGCCACCAGTGCGCGGTTGATTGCTTCTGTCAGGGGCTGCTTCTGCCAGCTTTCAGGTTCACGCTCCTGCAATTGCTGCACAGTGTTCCGCTCTTCCGAGTCCATACTTTGCCAGAGACTCGCGCCTGCCGCTGACTGCAAAAAACCGATAAGACCTGGCCATTTTTTTACATCTTCCTGAGCCAATAGCGTGTTGCCCCACAAATAGATATGCGTCGCACCAATCAGTTTTTTGCCTTCCGGAGCCGTTTCAATTTTATCGTTCAGCGAACTGAACTGACCGCTCTGTTGTAGATATTCACGGTAACGAATGGCACCCGACAGGGGCATGATTCCTGCATGCAATAAAACATCGAAGGAGTGGTGCTGATTAAATTGATTGAACTCATGCGAGCTTTTCATCATTAATTGATTACTCGCCTTCGTAAACGAAACCTGGTTACTGAAGGGGGACAGAAGCAGCCAACTGTAGGTCTTTCCATATTTCTCCAGCCCCCAAAATGGCAGTTTCAAATCGAAGTTGGTATCCAAACCGGAAAGTTCGCTGGTTAGATAGGCCATCCACTCTGCATTATCAAGGGGTATCCGGCTACCTTCCCCGATAGGCAATTGCAGCATGCTAAAATGGGAGGGCATACTGAACCAGTTAAGAGTTTGAGGGCGTGCACTGCTGATGGTAAGCCGAAGGTCGTTACCATTAGCTGTTGCCGTGATCTGAATGCGGCGATCCGGCCATCGCCAGTTCGCCTGTGTGGGAGAATTTCGGAGTTCACTGACCTTTTGTGCCTGCTGAGGATCATTCACCACGACCTCGTCAATGCTGATTTTTAATGTGGCCGGGTCAACATTGAATAGCACCTCCCCCTGTTGCAACAGGACGGCGCTGGCAGATGAGAGAGGAAGCAGAGTTGCAATAAAAATCAGGGTGCCAAGGAATATTTTCATTAGAGTTTTCTACAGGAGAAACGAAAGAAAGAATAGGCAATAAAGTAGAGCGTAAAAATCAAACAAAAAATTAAATCCCGACTCAATGACACGCCGCGTTCAGTGCGTGAGCTCACACAATTGAAATATTACGTCCAGGTAAGATAAATTATGTTTAATAAAAACATGATGCTTGTTGCCGACTGTCGGGAACCTTATTAATTTCTCAAACCATGATTATTGGAGCGCTTTTTAACGCATCCGAAAACCTGATATTTTCTTATATGCACCCTGCTACCTACCGAAGCTAATATATCGGCTAAGGTAATTTACTTGGATAACCACGCCCACAGAGCGTGGTGTTAAACAGATGATAAAATCGATTAATCGCGTTCTCCGTTCGTTATGGCATCAACGTTATGAGGGAATAACCGGATCTCTGCCGCTCGGCGATGCGCTTGCATCCCTTCAGTACGACTTTGGCGAACGGCCGGTTCGGCAACGGCGGCAATTCCATGATCATCAATCCACTGGTGAGTACAAATCTTGACATAAGCACCGACCCATAATCCTCCGGTATATCGGGCTGCTGCCATTGTTGGAAGCGTATGGTTTGTTCCGCAGCATTTGTCAGAAAATACCACGCTGGCATTTTGCCCAATAAATAACGAACCATAATTGCGGATTTTACTGGCGGTTGCGTGTGGATCACGCGTGTGCACCTGGAGATGTTCGGTAGCAATATAATCGGCCCAGGCAATGAGCTGCGCTTCATCACGGCAGATAACAATTTCCCCCTGGCGTTTCCAGGCTTCGCCTGCAGTAGCCGCTGTTGGCAAATTCCTGAGCTGACGCTCAATTTCTGCCAGCGTTTCGTGGGCAATGTGCGGGCTGGTGGTTGCCATGCCTACACGGGTGTGCACATCATGTTCAGCCTGAGCCAGAAGATCAGCGGCTAAGATTCGCGGATCGGCACTTTCATCGGCGACCACGTAAATTTCGCTTGGGCCAGCCAAAGCATCAATGCCTACTTTGCCGAATACCTGACGCTTAGCTTCGTTAACGAAGGCGTTTCCGGGTCCAACAACTTTATTGACTTCCGGGACAGATTCTGTGCCCCAGGCCATCGCTGCAATTGCCTGCGCGCCACCGACCTTAAAAATACGATGCGCACCCGCAAGATGGCAAATAGCAATCATAGCCGGATGCGCACCCGGTGGCAGGCAGGCAATTATCTCATCGCAACCCGCCACTACTGCCGGGACAATCGACATCACGGGTGCAGATAAAATGGGATAGCGCCCGCCGGGTATATAGCAGCCCACGGTTTGGATAGGGATAATACGATGTCCCAAATGCACGCCCGGCAGCGTTTCAATCTCAAGCGGTTGCAGGGTTGCCAATTGCGCTTGGGCAAAACGCTTGACCTGGGCAATAGCAAACTCGCTGTCCTTGCGGGTTTGCGGATCAAGATCTGCGAGTGCGCTCGCAATCTCGTTTGGCGATACTTCGAAATTATCTGGGGTTGTTTTATCGAACTTTGCCGAGTAGTCGCGCAATGCGGCGTCGCCACGTTCACGTACTTGCTCAATAATTGTTTGTACTGTTTTGCTGAGCGTTTGGTCTGCCTGCACGTCTTGCCCCTGCGGGCGTTTGATATATTCAATATCTGCTTCAGAAATCATGCCCATTTATTACTCCTCCATTTGTCCCAGTTTGATTTGCGCCAGCATGGCCAGATGGTCATATACCACCCATTCATCAACGATTTTGCCGTTGATAATGTGATAGTGAGACATGCCCATCACGAACAGACGTTCACCGGTGGGTTTGCCTAACTCGCCGTAACCCAAGTGATGGCCTTCCATAATCCAGCGAATTGCCACTTTCGTACCGCCTTCATCGCAGGGATTGGAGCAAATGTGTTGCGGCATCCACGCACCATCAGGGATCATGCCAATCAGTGCCAGCGTCTGGTGGATCACCGCTGCCTGACCGTATAACTCTTTCATTAATGGGCCATGCCACTGCACAGTCGGTGCGTAAACCTCTTTAATTTTACCGAGCATGCGGCGGTTATAGATTTCGTGCAGCCAGCGTAAGCACTGTTCCTCTGTGTCAGTGTGGGCAATGGAAATATCGCATTCCATTTCCGGTGGATACTGCCCCAACATGCGACGATTCTCGCCGATATCTGTGACACGAAAGCCCTTATCAAATTGCTCTTTGGCCATGCCATAAGCTACCGCGTCAGTATCCAGACCGAGTTGTCGCATCATCGACATGTTGTCGCTCACTACCCACTCGCGATAGATTTTGTTCTCGTAAATCATGCAGTCCGCCACCGTGCGGGTTACATATGTACGATTAGTCGGTTTACCAAGATGGCTATACTGCGTATGGCGACCACTGCCGGTCACCAGATGCGAAGTATAAAATCCTTCAACGTCGTTGCCGTTCCAGATAACCTGCGTCGCCATCCCGCGACGTTCTGGAAAAGCAATGAGGCGTTGCAACGTATCCTGAACCACTTGCTCGCGGGTATACATGGTGCCGAGCGCGTTATATAAAACGCAGTTGTGCGTATAATGTGTATAAATTAATCCGACATCACGTTCATCCCATATTTTATGCGTGCAGCGCACAATGTAATCGACAATATCGGTATAGCAATCATCGAAACCTCTTAATGACTGAACGCGGGGGCGCTTTTCTGGGACGAGATCAATAAAGTCACGTCGCTCTACTTGTAATACAGGTTCATCTCGGTTCGATTTTACAGTGCTTTTATCTGAAGTTATCGGGGCTTTATTCGTGGTTTCAGTTAAAGACATATGAACTCCTGCTTTATATAAGTGCATGGTGGTTATTTACAGTGACCATTGTTTAGCGGTAAAGAAAGCCCTCACCTACCAATGGCGATAATGTTTAATTTAAATATTCAGACAGCAGGAATACCTGATAAATTAATTACCAAAATCAGATATTCTATTTTTTTTCGGGGAATAATATCCCCGACATTAAGTTTGTAAGATTAATTCAGGATTTGTGACCAAATAGCTAATTCATCAATACCCAGGTATTCACGAATAATTAAACCATCGCGTAACTCAAGTTGGGTGATTCCGGTAATAGAAATTGGTCGCCGTGTGGGTACGCCAAATTTGCCATACCCGTCGTGCCAGGTAAGCATTGACCAACGCAGCGACAGACGTACCGGCTCATTGGCATCACGACGGACCACAAGATGATGCAGTTGCGTTTCGTTATCGGCGAATGAAGCGCGATAACCGGAAAGAAAACCGCCAATATCCTGCTCGCCGGTACGCAAAACATGGCCGGGTCCAAAGAGGGTCGCTGCGGGATGATAAAGACCCGGCACGACACCGCTATTGCCACCCGCCCACATCGATAAATAACGTTCTATCAGACCAGCCAGCGGACCTTCAACATCATCGCCTTCTGGCCCACCTGCCCAGCGGGCATCCATCTCTTCTGCAGTGACATTTTCCAGTCCAGCCTCACGGCGGCCGTTGGCGAGATGTTGGGCAAATTCCCGCACATCCAGACCAATTTGCGAGACGATGGCGGCTCTGTCTTGTAGCAGCCATTCCTGTCGCACTGCGCCTTCAGCGCAAACGCGATCCGCCCAGGTACGCAACCAAACCGATTTTCCGCTTGGTTTACCAAAGAATCCCTCGCCCTGATGCTGAATACAGGCCAGCGTACGTTGGGCGGCGTAATATTCATATTGTGGCGTGTGCGTACACAAAATATCTTCGGTTAATACCGTGCGTTGCGGAAAGCTGTGCATGGCTTCCAGTGTCAGACGCATAAACTGTGAGAGGTCGTTTAGCTGCTTTTCTGGCGTATGAAAAACCACTGGCGTTGCATAAAAATCCGCCAATTGGCCAATATCTTTTTGCTTCCAAACCTGATGGGTCAGCGTCAGAATAAACTGCTGTATAGAATCAAACTGAGGGCTAAAGCCCGGCAACCTGGTCATTCAACCTCCTGCGGTTTGAAGAGAGACAGCCCGTCTTTTTCAATAATGCCAAACTGTGGACGCCTTGCAGAATGGCGCACCACCAGTACACCAGGAACAACAACCTGTTCCGGCTCAATATTTTCACTCTCAATTTGTTTCATCAACAGCGCTATGGTGGCATTGACCATGGCATTGACGGGCTGTGAAGCAGATGTCAATGCATAAGAAGGCCAACCCGAAGGACCGGTATCGTCATAGCCGATCACGGACAGATCTTCAGGAATACGCAGGCTAAATTTGAAACGGGCGACATCCATTACCGTCAACGCCATATGATCATTTGCAGCGAAAATGGCATCCGGCGGCTGCGGCGAAGAGAATAATGCACAAGCCGCTTGTGCGGTCTTCTGCGCATCATAATCACCTTGCACGACGCGAATATCCTGAATTCCGTGGCTGTGTAAGGTATTAACAAATGCATTCTGCCGGGCCAGGTTGACCGAAGAATCCGCCAGCCCAGCAACGTAAGCGAAACGTTGATGCTGACCTGCGATCAAAAACTCGGCAATCTGCTGGGCGGCCGCCTCGTTGTCCGTATTCACGCTTGATGCAGTAGTATTTTCTTCACTGCGATTAAACATCACGACAGGAATACCGGCGGCGAGGCACTCATCCGAAAGCTCGATCGACAACGAAACTGAGGCCAGCACAATGCCGTCTACTCGATATTGCATAATTTGGTCAAAAATTCGGTCAGCATTTCCATCGCGATCACCAACAAACAGCAGCAAGTGGTAGTTCAGTTCATCTAGTTTTTGTGCCAGTGCTTCCAGTACCTGCGGATAAAACTGATTATCGAAATAGGACATCACCACACCGACAATGCGCGAACGTGCGGTATTCAGTGAACGGGCAATTGCATTTGGTCGATAACCCAGTTCGCGTGCAGCCTGCAGTACTTTTTCACGCGTGGCGGGTGAAATGCTGGCGCCTGGCGTAAATGTTCGAGATACCGCCGATTGTGATACGCCCGCGATCTGCGCCACCTGCTGCGATGTCACCGGCCCAAAAGTCTTACGTTTCATTGCTACTCTTCCTTATCTACATTCCGCAACGAAAATCATCCTGTTTAAACAAAGATTTAAATGAGTGCAATGAGGTTCAGGACAATCCCCTACCCAGCATATTGCTCTTCCGTTGACGTGCCTGTTTTTTATACTTACACCATTCTTGCATGCGTATGCAAGCGGCCAAATTATTTTTTTCACATTTACATTATCAGGGTTTACAAAACTGAAACCTTTCCGTAACGTCGGGTTTTGAATACGTATGCATATGATAAAAAAACGCCGTCAGTTTTACCGGTTACACGAAATCGCAATCAACGATTTCACCGGTTAATGCCGTACTTGATTGGTTATAACCCATTAATCTTCAAGAGGTTCACCGCCATGTTTCGTGCACTATTTAGACGACCTGAAGTCAGTTTGTTTTTTACTATTAGCGTACTTTTCTTTATCTGCATCCACAGTATTGATGCGTTCCTTGCACCGATGTTGATTACCGAAGGAATGCAACCTGAAGTGGTGGGAATGATTATGGGTGCCAGCGGATTAGCGACGCTGCTTGTTCGTTTCCCCATTGGAATATTGTCGGATGTCGTAAGAAGCCGGAAAATTTTTATTCAGTTTAGCCTGCTGTTGCCCCTGGTGACCTGGCCGATTGCTTACTTCGAACCCAGCGCCGTGACGCTGTATTTGGCAAAGGCCGCAGATGGTTTTACTGCTGCAACCTGGGTTCTCTATAACATTCTGTTCATTCGTTATTTTGATAAAAAAGAGGCACCTGCTGCCGTCGCTTTGCTGGCGCTGGCTGGCCCCTTGGGTGTGTTCATCGGTAACTGTATTGGCGGGGTGTTGATTCACTACTTCGACAAAAACATCAGCTACTTCATCTCCAGTGTCTCGGCACTTCTGGCGCTGATTCTGACATTTCGTATTAAGGAGTTTCACGATGCAGCCCGTGCGCCTACGTTAAAAGCGTGTTTAAGCAGCGCAAAGCGCCAGCTATCAGATTCTTCAGTATGGTTTATCGGCCTGCTGGCCACCATTGTGATATTGGTGCCCTTTGCTACCCGAGATACTTTAACCCCGATTTATGCCCAGCAACTTGGCGCGCAGGCCGTTGTCCTCACCCTGCTCAGTAATCTGCATCTTATTTTCTACGCACTGGCTATTGGATTGTGCAGTTCCGTTTTCTACAAACGCCTGGGTTTAGTGAATACCGCAGTGATTGGTATTTCCCTGCAGGTTATTTCCACTATTGGCATCCCCTTCACTACGAATATGTACATCATCTATTTGTGGCAGGCGATGGCGGGTTTCTCGTTCGGCATGGCTTTCGCCGTATTCATGTCATTGAGCGTGGTCAATACCGTTGAGTCGGAACAATCCACACGAATGGGGTTATTTCAGACGATTTACTCCTGCGGCATGTTTCTCGGACCCGTTGCGATGGGTTTTATGTTGCAGCACATTAATTTAGCCTCCGGCTATCTCATGATTGGCGCGCTTTGCGTGGTGGCTGCCCTATTGACGCCGCTAGCCGTACGAAGTGTTAATCAGCGGCAGGTAAATGTTCAAGGCGATAAAGCACCCATAATCTCAGGCGCACAGGATTATGCGAATAAGATTTAACTGCACTGTTCATATTTAACTTTCTCTTTAATTAACGCTTTTCCCTTCACCCATTTCACTGGGCGGGACAGTCACGTACTCATTAGGAGAGGACAACGTCATGGCGCACTATTTAAAAACCAGTAAATCATTATCTGAACGCCAACAGGCCAATAAACAGATCAGTATTGTTGTTGAAAATACGCTTGCAGATATAGAGCAACGCGGTAATGAAGCGATACGCGAATTATCCATTAAGTTTGATAATTATGATCGTCGCGATTACCGTTTGTCGCAGCAGGAAATTAATGCCTGTATCAAGCAATTAAGCCGTCAGGATATTAAAGATATTGAGTTTGCCCAGCAGCAGGTTTTTAATTTTGCCAGTGCGCAAAGAAATTGCCTGACCGATCTCGAAATTGAAACGCGTCCCGGCGTTATTCTCGGTCATAAAAATATCCCTATTAATGCGGTGGGCTGTTACGTGCCCGGTGGAAAATATCCACTGCTGGCTTCTGCGCATATGTCGATTATCACTGCTAACGTTGCTGGCTGTTCGCGCATTATTAGTTGTGCACCTCCGTTTAAAGGTCAACCCGCTCCGGCAATTGTGGCGGCACAGGCGATGGCGGGTGCAACTGAGATCTACGCGTTAGGTGGCATTCAAGCAATTGGTGCGATGGCGCTGGGCACTGACACCATTGCGCCTGTGGATATGCTGGTCGGCCCAGGCAATGCGTTTGTAGCCGAAGCTAAACGCCAGTTATTTGGCCGCGTCGGGATCGATCTGTTTGCTGGGCCAACGGAAACATTAATCATCGCCGATGAAAGCGTGGATGCTGAAATCTGTGCCACCGACCTGCTAGGACAAGCCGAACACGGCGTTACTACGCCTGCCATTTTACTGACGAATTCACTACAACTGGCGCAGGAAACCTTACGTGAAGTTGAACGTTTACTGGAAAAATTGCCTACGGCTGAAATAGCCCGTCAGGCCTGGCGCGATTATGGCGAAGTGATTGTTTGCAGTAGCTATGAAGAGATGCTGCAGGAAGCTGACCGTATTGCATCGGAACATGTACAGGTAATGACCTCCCGCGACGACTGGTTTCTTACCAACATGACCAACTACGGCGCATTGTTTCTTGGCCCTCGCACCAATGTAGCGTATGGCGACAAAGTGATCGGCACCAATCATACCCTTCCAACCCAAAAAGCGGCGCGTTACACCGGCGGACTATGGGTTGGAAAATTCATGAAAACCTGCACCTGGCAAAAAGTCCTGAGTGATGAAGCAACGACAGAAATTGGCAGTTACTGTTCGCGCTTGTGCCAGTTAGAAGGTTTTTCAGGTCATGCTGAACAGGCCAATATTCGCGTACGCCGCTACGGCAAAAAAGAAGTGCCTTATGCAGGCTCGGTTCCGGCGGCAGAGAGCGAGAAAGCCTTATGAGGATGGCATTTCCTCGCACTCCGACGTTCCGTCTCGATCACTGTCGGGCGTTAGTTACCGGCGGCTCTCGAGGTATTGGCTTTGCTGCGGCGATAGCGCTGGCGAGTGCGGGTGCAGAAGTATGGATCATGGCGCGCCAGGCAGATCAACTTCACGACGCCGTAAAAAGTGCCGCAGCAGAAGGTATGCGACTCAACAGCGTGACGCTGGATATTACCGATACAGCGCGCGTCAGCGAGGTGCTGGAAACGCTGCCCGATTTCGACATTCTGGTCAACAGCGCGGGGCTTGCGCGTCATCAGCCGTTTCTTGAGGTCAGCGAAGCGAATTTTGACGCAGTGATGGCGTTGAACTTACGGGCAACTTTTTTTATCAGCCAGCAGGTTGCTCAGCGCATGAAAATGCGCCAAATCGCGGGTTCAATCATCCATATCTCCTCACAAATGGGGCATGTCGGTGGCCCAGAACGCAGCGTTTATTGTGCATCCAAATTCGCGCTAGAAGGGTTAACGAAAACCATGGCGCTGGAGCTTGGCGAGTTGGGTATTCGCGTTAACACGTTATGCCCGACATTTATTGTTACCGAGATGTCTCGCGCCAATCTGGCTGATGCCGCGTTTAATCGCTATGTGCTGGACAACATCAAGCTGAACAGAGTGGGCACGCTGGAAGATATTATGGGACCCGTCGTTTTTTTGGCGTCGCCTGCTTCAGCGCTCATTACCGGAACGTCGCTGATGGTTGACGGCGGATGGACGGCAACATGAAGACGGCACCCTTACTGGAAAATCATAACGCGCCGCTGGTGCTGCTTAGCGGAACCCTGTGCAATGATCGGTTGTGGCAGCCGGTGACAGAACAGCTCAATGTCAGTCACGTTCGCTGTTATAGCCTCAATAATGCCGACTCCGCTCATGCGCTTGCAAGTGAGCTGCTTGGCGTTCTGCCTTTGCGCTTCTGCTTAGCGGGGTTTTCTCTGGGTGGCATTGTGGCCTTGCACATGCTGGCTCTGGCACCAGAGCGCATTGCGAAGCTGGCGCTTTTATCCGTTAATCCATTTCGCGACGCGCCCGATAATGCAGAGAGGCGCCGTGCTGCCGTACGCGAAGCGGCTAATCAAGGTATGACGCGCTGGCTCACTGACACATTGTGGCCGCGCTATGTTGCTCCTCATCGTCTAAATGACACATTGCTTTATCGTACCGTTGTCCAGATGGCCGAGGAGAGCGGGCTCGAAACTTTAGCGCGCCAAACAGAAGTGGCTATTTCTCGTGAAGATCACCGCCAATTACTCGCCTCATTTGCTGCACCCACCTTAATTCTTAACGGCGCGCATGACGTTATATGCACGCCACAACATCACCTGGCTATCGCCAAGGCCGTACCGCATGCACGTTGGATAACCTTACCTGAATGCGGCCATTTCTTACCCCTCGAAGCGCCTCAACAGGTGGCTAACTTCATGCGCAACTGGATACAGGAGTCACAATCTTGAGAAAAAATCCGCTGAAAGCAGCCTTTTGTCAGCAACAACCCATTATCAACGGTTGGCTGGCTATTCCTTCAGGTTACAGCGCCGAAATCGCCGGACATCAGGGCTACGATTCTGTCACCGTCGATATGCAGCATGGCATGATTGATTTTGCCAGCGCACTGTCAATGCTACAGGCAATTTCCGCCACGCCTGCAACGCCGCTGGCGCGTGTCAGTAACAATGATCCGGCACACATCATGCGCATGCTTGACGCCGGTGCCTGGGGAATTATCTGCCCGATGATATCCACCGCTCAGCAGGCGGAACAATTTGTCTCGGCATGTCGCTATCCGCCGCTGGGCAATCGATCTTTTGGCCCGGCACGCGCACTGCTCTATGGCGGCAAAGATTATCCGCAGCATGCCAATGAAGAGATCCTGACGCTGGCAATGATTGAGACGCGCGAAGCACTGGATAATTTAGATAGCATTCTCGATACCAATGGGCTGGACGGGATTTTTATCGGCCCCAATGACCTTTCTCTAACGCTTACCGGCAGTGCGAGTGCCGAGTCTCAGCATCCCGCGATGCTGGCTGCCATAGAGCACGTATTGAACCGCTGCCGTGCGCATAAAAAACTTGCTGGAATCTTTTGCACATCGGGTCAGGCTGCGGCTCATCGCCTGACGCAAGGCTTTCATTTTGTCACTCCCGCTAATGATGTGATGCAGCTCGGCGCTGCTGCCCGCACTGCCATCGCATTAACGCGAGGGGAAACACCGCCTGTCAGCGGATCATCTGGATATTAATGGGAGAGAAAAATGCAAAACGTAACTCTGACTCAACAAGAAGCACATCGCCGTTTAGTCCGACCTGAAGATCGCGTGTCTTGCAGCGTAGCGTTTATTGACTGCAAACTGCCGGGCTCACATCTTAAGCAGAACTACTCTTTTATTGGGCCTGGCGTCACGCAGTCAGCGTCTCAGGTCGTCAACATTCCAGAACCGCATGGTTTTAACATTGGTGCCGCTGCGATGCCGAAAGGTGTGACTAACAACCTGCATCTGCATTTTACTGCTGAGGTATTCCTGATCCATGAGGGCAATTGGCGCTTTCGCTGGGGTGCGAATGGCGAGCATGAAGCGGAATTTAGTGCGCCAGCCATTTTGTCGATCCCTACATGGATTTTCCGTGGTTTTACTAACGTGAGTCCGCAAGATACCAGCGGCATGGTATTTACCGTGCTGGGCGGTAATAACACCGGCGGCATTATTTGGCATCCGTCGATTTTAGAGGCCGCGCGTGAATATGGCTTGTACCTCAGTCGCGACAATATGCTTATTGATCTTGAGGCGGGCGATGTCCTACCCGATAAAGCCGATCTGCTGCAACCTTTGGGCGCAGAACATATCGCAGCGCTGCGTGACTATTCTATAGAAGAGATGAGCCAACGGGCAGTCACTGGCGATCAGCGTAAATGGTCCGAAAATGCCTTGCTGGATTCCATCTTACCGGGGCACGGTGGCGAATTGGCACCGGTTATCGGTTATGGGATGTCGCAAGACCGCAACAGCGCACCACCCATCCACAATCCACATGGATTCACCGTTGAGTGGTTGCGCATTCAGGATCAGCATCGTGTTGGTTTGCATTGCTGCCAGGATATTCAGGTGCTGATGGTGTTCAAAGGTACGCTGGAAGTGACCTTTAATCGCCGAGGTGAGGAGGTCACGATCATGGCAGAAGAAGGATCAGTGATTTCAGTGCCTGCCGGCAGTTGGCGCCAATATCGCGCCCTTGATGGCGTAATGGAAGCGACGCTAACGACTCAAGGCGATCAGCGCAAAAGAGTCATCTGGGATCAAGAGATCATCAAGCAAGCGCTGGAGATGGATTGCTGTCTGGATCCAGATGGATACGTGGCCAAGGCCAGTTTATTGCCTGCTACAGCCCGCCGCGCCGGTGAGAAAATAGCTTATGCTGACTAGCCGAGCTGTGTTCATTCTGAATTTCAGCTGAAAATGTTCGCGTAACTGCTCTGAGATAAGCAGTTACGCGGTTAATAAGAGCAAAAGCGTTAGCGGCGGCTGAAGCGCTGGGTGACAAAGTCAGGACCGATTACTACTCTACCCAAAAAAACCGGGAACGATTTCACATCAATCATCGCTGTTTCCTCACGGGTTAAGCCCGTTCTGTATGGCATGCCCCTCACGCTTTATCCAAACCATTTGAGACTAAAGCGTTGGGCAGATTGTGAGAATGCATTTTCTGCCTGATACTTTATTTCTACCCCTTTAACTGCATTTTCAATTGACTGAATACATTGAGAAAAAACAAACCTTTTTTCTTCATCCATTGAGTGCTTCGGGACCTGTTCCGAGGGGACAATAATGAAAACATGGCCCAATCCTTTTATTACGCAACGCGCCGATCCTTTTATTCTGCACTGTGGGCAGGACTATTATTTCACTGCATCCGTCCCAGAATATGACGGACTTGAGATCCGCCACGCGAACACACTGGAAGGACTGCGGGAAGCCAAACCGGTTACAGTTTGGCATAAACCCGATAGCGGTCCTTTAAGTCAGCTTATCTGGGCGCCAGAAATGCATCGGGTAGACGATCGTTGGGTATTCTATTTTGCCGCTGCCCCGTCACGTGACTATGTTGATGGTCTGTTCCAGCATCGTATGTATGCCCTGCTTTGCGAAGATGCCGATCCGCTAAAGGGGCGCTGGCATTCCTGTCACCAGATTATTACCCCGCTTGATACTTTTTCGCTTGATGCTACTTACTGTCAGCATCAAGGAAGAAACTGGCTCCTATGGGCGCAAAAGAATCCCGCAGTTCCCGGTAACTCCTGTCTTTATCTGGCGGAATTGAGTAATCCCTGGACGCTAAAAGGTCAGCCGCTACTGCTGTCCTGCCCTGAATATGCGTGGGAAAAGGCGGGCGCGAGTGTGAATGAAGCGCCATCAACGCTGATTCATAATAATCGTCTTTTTGTCGCCTACTCCGCAGGCGCAACCGATGAGCGTTACTGCATGGGCCTACTGTGGATTGATATTGATGCAGACCCGTTGCAGCGTAATAACTGGATAAAACTGGCTAATCCGGTATTCAGCTCGAGCTGGGAAAACAAGCAGTTTGGCCCAGGACATTGCTGCTTTACAGTGGATGAGCGAGGTCGGGATGTTTTGATTTATCACACCCGTAACCATACGGGGATGAAGGGAGATGCACTGATTGATCCGAGCCGACATACCCGTCTGAAATATTTTAACTGGCGCGCAGACGGGATGCCGGATTTTGGCTTGCCGCCAGCAGAAAACCATACCCACAAGCCGTAAGCCAGATGCCAAAATTACGTGCTGTCGTCAGTGCGGCGTGTCTCTGTGCAGACCTCTTCGATAGGGGCTACGCTATCTATGTAGCTCGTCTATTTATGAGCATTTATCAGTTTGATAATCATAAAGAGGTCAATCATGTCTAAACATCGTGGTGGTAAAGATGATTTTGCAGAGCATCCGGCAAAAGCCAAAGATGAGGTGAAAAAAAGGGGTAAAAAAAGCGGAGGTAATTTCACCAATAATCATAATGTTTCTGTCAATACAGGCCAGAACGGCGGTAAACAATAACATGGCGATGAAGACGAATGCGATTGTCTGGGCAAGGGAATGCCCCTGAAATAGTCCTTTCCTGTCGTACAGCCACTCCTTTCTTCCGTACGTTGTACTTACCTGCCGAGTTAGTGCCAGCCATTTAAAAATCTTACGCGTTGCGTGGGTGATGTCGGTATTCCCTATCACCAGCATGTTGTGCCGCCGACAACAGGTTTTGATACGCCATGCGGTGATGCGTTGCTTAATTATACGCCATGGTAAATGTAGCTTTGGTGTTGGTCTTTCCAACAGCAATGGGGACAACCTTCTGATAATTACGCCCGCCTGAGCGACTGCAGCGCGGCTAAAAACCAAGAAGACTCAAAAAACACAGGTCCGTTAATAAGCGAAACATCCTTTTTCCTTCACTCTTTTATCGTTAATCCGGCAAAAAAACCCGCCGCAAGCGGCAGGAACGTCGGGCACTGGAAGCAGAGGTTCATTCTTCAACGCGTAACTTTTGTGATCTTTATTCAATTGGCGCTCAGGTAAAAGGGTAATTGTGAATGGAGCACTTGTTGCGCCTGTTTCTTTAGATGAAACAGTAAAAACTTGTTTGGCATTAACCTGCAAAGGCAATGCAAATGTCCACTGGCCTGTTTTATCTGAATTTATCTGACCAATCGGCTGTACGTTTACCTGTATATTAACAATGCTGTTTGGCTCTGCTGTTCCCGTTAACCATGGGCGTAAAAATAATTTAGTGTCACGCGCTAATATAGCGTTCTTATCGGATAGCGCCGTGAAGCTGGATAGAATTTGCGGTATAAGACCGCCAGCCAGATTGTTGCTTGACTTACTGTTCATAATTTTTCTTTGATATCCAAGCTATTAAAAAAGCACTTTAATTATTACGAATAAACACCCAAAAAAAGGCAAGTCTGTTCTGCAATTAGGAAAGGTCATGCCAGACCGCTCAAAAAGGTTAGACTGGCACAATATTATTATTGATGAAACGCTTCGAATATTTTTCGCCAGCGTCATCCTTTTCACGATTTTTGTAGGCGTCGGTATTAAAAATACGATTTTATTTTAATGGCGCGTGCTCTTTTTGACAATTTCCAGGAAATATCTCATCCGCATTATGTTTATTCATGCTTCTCAGCATTAGTTCAGTTAGTTTCATCAAGAGAAAAGTTATCAGTTATGGCATTTATGGATGAATAAAAATTCAAAAAAATAGCCTGAGTCCGTTTTAGTACCGAATTCAGGCCATGTTAACAAAAAGCTAAAATTTGCAGGAAGTTACGCTCACCGCAACATGCAACCCCACTGATTTATTCCAGATGTTGCTTTAATTCAGAAGAGGCTTGGCTGATCGCGGTGCGCACTGTTGGTTCCTTACTCAATGCATTTAATAATCCATAATCGTGAATCATGCCATTATAACGCGTCACAGTAACGGGTACGCCAGCGGCATCAAGCTTACGGCCAAAGGCTTCACCTTCGTCACGTAATACATCCAACTCCGCTGTTTGAATCAACGTAGGCGGCAATCCTTTCAGCTGATCGGTAGTGGCACGCAACGGCGATGCCAAAATATTATTTCGATCAGTTTCTGACGTTGTGTAGCTGTCCCAAAACCATTTCATCATGTTTTTCGTTAGAAAATGGCCCTCTGCAAACTGTTCATAGGAAGCATCATCGAAGCGCGCATCAGTTACCGGCCAAAACATAACATCGTAGCGAATAGCCGGGGTTTTGAACTGCTTCGCCTGCAACGCGACAGCAGCGACCATGTTTCCACCAACGCTGTTACCGACCAGAGCCAGTCGCTTGCCATCAACTCCGATTTCAGCGCCATGCTCAGCTACCCATTTTGTTGCTTCATATGCCTGCGTAATCGCTACGGGGTAATGGGCTTCGGGTGATGGATCGTAATTCACAAACACCGCTGCTGCACCGGATTCATTCACTAAATCGCGCACCAGTCGTTCATGGGTTGGGAAATCACCCAGCACCCAACCGCCGCCGTGGAAGAACATAAATACGGGTAAGGTACTTTTGATGTTGGCAGGTTTTACAATGGTCAGTTTCAGCGGTTTACCCAGCACATTAATTGTTTTCTCGGAAATCTCTGCGGGCGGTAAAACTACCCCTTCCTGGGCACCGGTTAATACGGCACGTGCGTCTTTGGGTGACAGTTGCTCAATCGGCTTACCGTTACCGCTGTTCAGCACCTTCAGAAAGGCCGCTACGCCAGCGGTGGGTTGGGGAATATTCTCAACAGGTGCGGCCCATGCATTCACGATCTGACTTGCTAAAAGTAAAGCGCCGGCGGTCATTTTCATTATCCTTCCCTCTCATTGCTTGCTATTAAGTAGTGCGCTATTTAGTTTTTGGATGGTGACACGCCGCTTCTAAGTTGTAAACTATTAAATAGCACACTATCTAATTACACCCCATCTCTCTCGGCCTCTGTTCGTCGCTTCCACTTGACCACATCCATCCTTTATTTTATAAAAAACCTTTACATTCAGTTAATTATGTAAAGTTTAGTTCTTCTCTAACGCATGTTTTAGACATGATAATGACATCGATACGTTTTACTTATATGTCGATAAAAATCGGTTTTTTAGACATATAAAGCGGCCAGACGAAGTGTCATAAAGAGATTTTCTTATAAATCGCCTGAATACTCTCTTCTCTCAGCATCAGCCCGGCTGACAAATTCTAGTCACGTGATTTACGTCAAAACCTGTGGTCGGATTATTCTTAATTGCAAGCTAATAAATAACGGAAGGTAATTTACTTTGAGCAAAATCAATTTTCCTCGTCAGGCACTGAGGCAGGCTGAGTAACCTTGTTTAGCCTGACGGAGATAACCGGTTTGTTTATTCCTACTTCAACTGTCTGTCGTATGACTGGCATCCTTCCTGCAACGCTCACCAGTTGGCAGACAGCTTCACTCATTAAACCTCCTTGCTCAGAAGGCTACAGTGAGTCACAGGTTGCGCAAATCAGGGTCGTCCGCGCGCTCACGTCATCCGGTGACACGCTCAGTGAAATCTCTACATTGCTTAACGAGTCATGGCATTACCGCCCCAGCGGCTGGGAATTGCGTAGACAGGAATTTATTATTCACCTTCAGTATGGAACAGATGAAACGCGGTCACGTTACCTGTGGAAACTCTATACCCGCTACAGCCCGGGCGATGTTTTAGCCTTCATGCTTACGCCATTGGTTCGATGGCTTTGTAGCGGTAACAGGGAGGAATTGCGCGCCCGTTGTGTTACCTGTCTGCTCAGTCATGCGCTGCGGTTGATCAAAGCAAAACAGGGTTTAGAACATGTTAAGCCCGTGCTGAATATGGCGGAGCTTATCAAGCATTATTCCACAAGGACGACTCGTTGCCTCCGACATCTGAATTCCTGAAGACCGGTGTTGCTACGGCTCCGCGTTGCACTCTCGCCTTTACGGTCAGTCTTATTCACCTATCCATAGCCGCTTTTGGGGGTGAAGCAAGAGCAGGGACGCTCACTCGCCTGGCTAAAACCGATTGATCACTCGTTCGCTATTTCATGAACCCGCTCACTTATAAACGCCTCGGTCTGAATGCATTCTGTGCCTTAAGCCCCCCTTTTCTCTGCGAATAAATCCATCACTCGTTAAGCTCATCCATCAACGTGTTATCGTTTTCATTCATAAAACCGATTTTATTATCAAATCTACACTTTATTTATCACTTACCCGCTCGCTCTGTTATCGTTTTCGCGGTAGATTTCTATTTCATTATCATTTTTATTCAAGTGTTAGGGAGTTTGGTCGATGCTGGTGGGTTTCAAAGCGCTTTCAAAACATTATGGGATTGAGCTGGCTCAGCCTCTACGTGTTGAGTCATCTATTGGCACAGTACGAAGCAGCCATGACAGTAATGACCGCGTAGAAAACAAATATCCGCCAAGTTATCGCCCTAATGACGATTTCTCCGGTCACTTTGAGTTTGGACTCAAATACGAAGAGATTCATCTGGAGTTCTTTGCCAGACTTTTTACCGCAACCGGCCCTGAACCCATCGAGATGTGGTGTCGGCGCGAGCCTTTTGGGCAATATGCTCGCCGAACGGGGTTTCTGTATGAATGGCTGACGGGCGTGACATTGAATGTGCCGGATGTGACAAATGGAGGCTATGTCGATGCTATTTCACCCAAAAAATATCTCACGCGAACCGCAGTAAAAAGAGCGAAACGCTGGCGCATCAATGACAATTTGCCGGGATCAGCCGGTTTCTGCCCACTCGTTCGTCGTACACCTGCAGTAAAGACGGCGTTATCGTTTGATGTGACAGCCGCACTGGCCGATTTAGATAACATTTTCGGCGCGGATATCCTGATGCGCACAGCCAGTTGGCTCACCTTCAAAGAGTCCCGAGCCAGTTTTCTCATAGAGAAAGAAGCCGATCAGGCAGATCGTATACAGCGGTTTGCCCATGTTATTGCTCAATATTGTGGTCAGATTGACGATCCTCTAAGCGATACCAGCCTGCATGCCCTGCAAAAAGGAATACTCGGGCATGATGCACTGGGATTGGGTTTGCGGCGTTCACCCGTTTTTGTTGGGCAAGCAACGATGCGTGAAGACATCGTCCATTACGTTGCCCCGCAGTTTGAAGATGTTCCGGAATTCATGAATGGACTTAAAGAATTTGAGCTGGCTACACGAGGTGCTGAGCCTCTGGCCCGCGCTGGCGTTATCGCCTTTGGCTTCGTTTACATTCATCCGATGCGCGATGGGAATGGCCGTATTCATCGTTTTTTAATTAACGATACCTTAATACGCGATCGCGCAGTGCCGGATGGCGTCATTCTGCCGGTCTCAGCCACCATCACTAGCTCACTGAATTTTCGCGTTGGGTATGATCGTACGCTTGAAGTTTTTTCGAAGCGATTGATGCGCAGATACGCAACCTCGTATCGTTTTGGTGAGATTATTCACTATGAAGACGGCACGCCGAGTAACTTCTATTTCACTGATTATGAGGATGCACGTTTCGCCTGGCGCTATCCCGACTTAACAGAACACGTGCTGTATACCGCCCGTGTGATTGAGCATACGGTGCGCACTGAAATGGCTGATGAAGCCAGAGTTCTGGTGATTTTCCAGAAGGCGCAAGAGCGACTCAAAGACGTGCTTGAAATGCCGGACCAGGATGCCAATCGCATCATCCGTTCACTGAAAGAAAACGGCTGGCGGCTATCCGGCAAACTGAAAAAGGATTATCCACAGCTTGAGGATATAACGCGCTCACAACGCGTTGTGGATGCCGTGAGATCCGCTTTTGAGGATGATGACATTTAGCGTTAGAAGTGGCTTTTACGGACAAGCGGCTGTTTCAAATGAGAATGAAGTTGAAACCATCTTAACCCCTAAAAAGCTGCCGCCTGGCAACGCCTGGCCAATCAAAATGCATCGTTACTGCGCCTAACGTTTAGCATCTTCAGTATGCGTAGCGTGCGGGCTACATACTGTTGTTAGGCGCAATAGCTGGCCTCATACCGGCTTGATGTTCTGATTCATCCGAAAGAGATTCGTCGGGTCGTACTTATTCTTGAGCTCCACCAGTCGATTGTAGGTGGCTCCGTAAGCGAAAGAAATACGGTCGGTCTCCTCTTCGGTGAGGAAGTTGATGTAAGCACCACTGCTGGCAAACGGTTGTGATTTAGCGAAGAATTCGCGCGCCCAGGCGATGCAGTGTGCATCCTCGGCGGCGGTCTCCCAGCGACCGTGCACATTCATCACGTAATTGGCATCCCGGCTTGAGTAGGCCATTGCCTCGGGCGCTACGCTGGCTGTCTGGCCTCCTATTGTTGCGATAAATATCTCACACTGAGGTGACGGTAATCTGGCCGCGTATTCGATAATGGCATCAATAACACCGTCACTGATTTGCGAGAAGTTGTGAGACTTCCAGTAGTTGCGTGCTCCTTTTGACAAAAGCGGATCGAATGCCTGCTGCCAGGCGATATAAGGCTGCACGCCGATGTGCTCGCCGAGCACCGTGCCAAACCCGCGCAGCGGCTCGATAAGCTTCTCTCCCTCTTTAGGGTCGCCCACATAGCACAGAGCGAGCGCGATCATCTCTTTCCCGTGAAATGCCTCAGGCAGGAAAGGTAGCGGAGGTGCCTTGCGCGTGACCATCCAAACATTGAGCTCATCCGGCATCGTCTCGGTAAATCGGGCGAACTGCGAGATCACTTGCTTTGCCTGATCAAACGCAAAGACGATGAGCCCACTCAGTACGTTCGGCCCAACGGGATGGAGTTGGAATTCGAAGCGAGTAATAACACCGTAATTACCGCCGCCACCTCGAAGCCCCCAAAAGAGATCCGCGTTTTCTGAATCACTGGCGTGCAGTTGACTGCCATCTGCCGTGACGACCTCTGCGGAAAGCAGATTATCTACGGTCATACCGTACTTCCGACTCAGCCAGCCGAACCCGCCGCCGAGTGTCAGGCCGGCCACACCTGTAGTCGAATTGATGCCCAGGGGCGTGGCAAGCCCATGTTCCTGCACGACCTCATCAAACTCGTTAAGAGTACAGCCTGGCTCGACGCTGGCCCTTTTGGTGGTCAGGTCCACGTGTACTCCCTTCATCAGCGACAGGTCGATCATCAGGCCGTCGTCGCATACGGCATTACCTGCAATGTTGTGTCCACCTCCTCGGATCGAGATAAGAAGATTTTGCGTGCGCCCAAATTGGATGGCCTGAACGACATCCTCAGGTGATGTGCAGCGGGCGATCAGCGTGGGTTTGCGGTCGATCATGGCATTCCAGATCTGGCGCACTTCGTCGTAGTTTGCATCGTCAGGAAGAACCACCTCGCCCAAGAAATGCGTTTTGAATTCGTCGATATCTGCCTTTAGTAAAGCCTCCATGATTGTCTCCACCAATGTGTATTCCTACTAATTATGGCGGTTTTCCCAAATCCTGATGGTTTGAGGGGGATTAATTAGGGAGTTTATTTACGTTGGTTGTAATCAGGATCAGCACTGGACCACTTATCTGACTGAGGCTGCGCTGCGCGCGATGGGATATGACACGCAAAAGGAGGTCTGCGGTGCGAAAGCGGGTCAACCCTATCCCTGAATCAGTGATCGAACACCCCGCTTTCGGCACTTATTTTCTTCGCTGCAATGTAATGCGGGTCAACTCTGATGGGCGCCCTAATCGCACCGCCACGCCTGGCCACAGCGCAGTTCCGTTGTTCACGTAGAGCTGCATGCCATCTACATTGTACAAACCCGAAACAAAACCCGCGTTGGGTTTAGCAAACAGCCGATCAAATCCGACAATCAAACCACCATGTGTATGGCCAGAGAGCTGTAAATCGACTTTCTGCAGCGCATTTTGCCGGGCATTACGTGGTTGGTGATCGAGCAGAATCACCGGCGCATTTTCCGGTGCACCTCTTAGCGCTTTCGTCAGGTCCGGGCCGATCGTATTTCTGCGAGATGCTGAAGCATCAGGCAGGCCGGCAATCACCAGCTCTGCGCCATCCCGTTTGATGATCGCGTGGCTGTTCAGCAACGGATGCAACCCCAGTGAAGCCAGATGATCGGTCCATCGTTCCTGCTCAAAGAAATATTCGTGATTCCCAGTGATGGCAAACACACCATCTGGCGCATTCAACCCACGCAGCGGCTCAACATCTGCTCTGCGGTTTTGCAGGGTGCCATCAATCACATCACCTGTAACAACGATTAGGTTCGCGTTAAGCGACATCGCTCTTTTCACCAGCGCCGCAGTCCATGTGGCATTAAAGAGCTTAGTGATGTGCAAATCGGTCAGCTGAAGCAACTGGTAACCTTCAAATTCAGCAGGAAGATTCTCGATTTCAATGGTCACATCTTTTACCGGGGGAACGCGTATCGCCTGATGAACGCTTATCGCGCCAAGCGCAATAGCAAATAGCGCTGCCAGGTAACGCACACCGGGCGCAATCTCCAGGGGATGTCGGAACAACAGCGACATCACCGTAACCGCATCAATCAGTAATTGCGTCATAGCGAGAAATAAAACCGCACTGAAGGCCCAGTTGAACAGAATGATCACCGTTCGGGGCATTTCAGGTGAAAAAATACCGCCCGCAGTAAATCGGCTTATCAAAAGATATTGTGAAGCCAGCAACACCAGCAAGGATAAGATAACTTTTAACACCAGCGGCATGGCTAATGGCAAAACAAAACGTGCGATAACATACCAGCTCGGTATGCTGAAAATCAGATGAAACATCACTCTCTTCCCTGGTTCAAATACGCGCATTCAGCGCAAAAAAATTAACCCGCATTTTTGGAGTTTGTGGTTGAAACGTTACAGAACGGACAAGGTTAAAGACCTGGATAGGCCTTCTGTTAGGGTTGCCATCAACCGCGCCGGGCGAACCTCAGTTCGCTGATCTGACGCTGTCGTTTGTACTGCGCCGCCTGCGTGGGGGAATCACGGTATCCGTCGCAGGCGCGCGCTGCCGCACATCTCTTTCGCCAGCTCTGCCATTGAGCACGCTATACATTTTTCTCCACATGGCTCATCCATGTCAGGGCTCAGCATAGCCAGAAACTGTTCCTATCAGGTGGCTTTTTATGCTGCTGCATTTTTAATGCTGCTTTCTGCAACCCTGTCTTGATTACACTGACATCCTGCGGGCAACGGGAATGATCACCCGTTCAGCGGCAGAGCGAGAAGTCCAGGCGCGTCGCATGGTGTTTAATGTGATCATGAACAACCAAGATGACCACGCCAAAAACTTCGCGTTTACGCTCAATCAGGCCGAAAAGTGGCAAGTTTCACCCGCCTATGGCCTTACCTTTCAAATGGGGCCGGGCGGTCAACATCACTCTTCAGTAACGGGCTACGGCAGTCAAATCAGTCGTAAGGCGCTCATTAAGGCTGCAAAAGCTGCAGATATTAGCGAAAAAACGCTGAACACAATCATTGAGGAAGTTTGCGACGTGGCGGCCTCGTTTGTGGCCACCGCCAATGCCTTGGGTGATGCGATTCCCTCGGCTGTGATTAAATCAACGGCAGCGAAAATTGAAGCCGCGATTAAGGCGCTTTAGCTAAGCTGTCACGCTGCTATCTCGACCTATATCTTCACTCGGCTTAACTGAAATAAGATGAAGAACTCTTAAAAATCAACTGAAAGGCGGGGTTAAAACGCCTCTCAGTTGAGAGAGATTTTAAGACTGGATGAAGGCAAGTAAGTCAGCGTTAATTACATCTGCATGGGTAGTGTGCATGCCGTGAGGATAGCCGGGATAAATTTTAAGCGTGCCATTGGTTAACAACTCATCCTGGAGAACAGAGGCATTCTTATAAGGAACGACCTGATCATCATCACCTTGCAGAATGAGCGTCGGAACGGTAATGGCCTTGAGATCATCAGTTTGATCGGTTTCTGAAAAAGCCTTAATCCCTTCGTAATGCGCTTTAGCACTGCCGTTCATACCCTGGCGCCACCAGTTCTGAATCGTTCCCAACGAGAGTTCTGCGCCACTTCGGTTAAACCCGTAAAAGGGTCCAGACGCAACATCGAGAAAGAACTGAGCGCGGTTAGCCGCGAGCGCACTGCGAAAGCCATCAAAAACGCCGATCGGCGTACCGCCGGGATTGTTCTCTGTCTTGACCATTAAAGGAGGAACCGCACTGATTAAAACCGCTTTCGCAACCCGACCTTGTGGCTGGCCATACTGCGCTACGTAGCGTGCAACTTCTCCGCCTCCGGTCGAGTGACCGATGTGAACCGTGTCTTTTAAATCCAGATGTTCAACAACGGCTGAAGCGTCAGCGGCGTAATGATCCATATCATGTCCATCACTCACTTGATCCGAGCGGCCATGCCCGCGACGATCAATAGCAATAACGCGGAAGCCTTTTTCCAGAAAAAATAACATCTGTGTATCCCAATCGTCTGCGCTTAACGGCCATCCATGATGAAAGACAATGGGTTTTGCATTCTTGGGGCCCCAGTCTTTAAAAAAGATATTTACACCGTCTTGGGTCGTTACGAATGACATAGTGCGAACTCCTCAGTTGAACGAAGAAAAATCTATACGGATGCTTGGCTTTGCGTATGAGACAGGGGCGCGAGAAGTGGGGCTAAAACGTCAAGTGTTCAAAGAGATAGGCAGCGAATCTAAAAAGGTGTTCATCACTTCCGTCGCTGTACGCATGAGATAAAAGGTAGTTTAGATATGAGTATCGATGATCATTGTTTCTGCGGTTTAGGACTAAAGAGCGGGGAGTCGGCGGGTTTGATCCTGTGAAAAATAAACTATAAACAGTGAGTTAAGTATTATTAAGCCATTAGAATGATCGGGTATCGCCATAATAAAGCTGACGATACCCGACATATTATTCACTCACGCGATAGCGATCCAACCAGTGTGCATAAGGCGCGGGTAATACCCACGATGCTTTCTCTTTTTTCAACGCGAGTGCGGCATTGTAGGCCCAATTTGGATTAGCAAGGTGCGCTCTGCCTACCATCACCAAGTCCAGTTCACCTTTTTCAATCGTTTGATTGGCGATAACCGGCGAATCAATACCCCAGGCAGAAGCAACCGGGATCTGAGCTTCTTTTCTCACACGCGCCGAGATCGGGGCGAGGAATGCGGGTCCCCACGGAATGTTTGCATCCGGTGTTGAGAATCCAATACTCACGCTGAGCAAATCCAAGCCGGCTGAACGTAATTGTTTAGTCAGCGCAATAGACTCCTCTAACGTTTCTTCGTCACGGCCATCAAATTCCAGCACACCAAAACGCGCGGTTAAGGGCAGATTTTCGGGCCAAATGTCACGCACGGCATTAAACGTTTCATTCAGAAAACGACTGCGGCCCGCAGCATCACCACCATATTGATCGGTACGCTTATTAGCGTGAACAGAGAAGAAGCTCTGTGCCAGATAACCGTGTGCAAAATGCAGCTCCAGCCATTCAAAACCAGCATCGCGCGCGCGCTTTGCAGCCAGCACAAAGTCATTACGCACTCGGGCGATTTCATCCAGCGTCATCTCTGCAGGCACCTGCGGCAGGTTGTTGCCAAAAGCAACGGCCGAGGGAGCGATCGTATCCCAACCACGTCCATCTTCAGCCGCGATATGATCGTCGCCTTCCCACGGTTTGTTGGCGCTGGCTTTACGTCCTGCATGGCCAATCTGAATGCCAGGCACCGCGCCTGCCGCTTTGATTTCACGTGCGATGTGGGCCAGTTCAGCGGCCTGCGCATCATTCCAGATGCCGAGGCAAGCTGGCGTAATCCGCCCTTCTGGGGAAACAGCCGTAGCTTCGACGATAACTAAACCCGCACCGCCACGCGCAAGGCTGGTGTAGTGCACGCGATGCCAGTCATTAGCCACGCCGTCTTCGGCGCTGTACTGGCACATCGGCGGAACGGCAATTCGATTGCGTAATGTGACATCTTTCAATGAAAACGGAGAGAATAACCCTGACATTCAAACCTCTTTATTAGTATCAATTTCAATAACAACTTTGCCGCTAAAGCTGCGATATTTCAGCGCGAGCAATTGCTCTGGCAATTTTTCTAACGAGAACGTTAGCACCGTCTCACCCAGTAGTTTGCCTTGGGCCAGCGCAATAAGCATTAGCTGAGCTTGCGGTGTTAACTGTTGCCACTGATCGGCATTTCCATGGAGATGTAGGGTCGTTGATACCCTCTGGCTGATTCACCAGGCAGGATGGCCGCTTTCACGACATAGCGAAGAGGCCATTGTGTTTTTGCGTGAGCACGTTCAATGAATATTAATTTATATCGATAGTAAGCTTTAAAAACAGGCGGTGAATCTAACCCCCTCTCTATTCAGCCATTAGAGCTGAGTACAGGTTGTAATTATCTGCATCAAAACAGACTAAATTAACCCTTTCTATTTTGGCATTTTCGCGCAAACAACGCGTAATCACCTCCAGGGCAATGTTAGCGGCTCGCTCTTTGGGGAAATGATAAATCCCGGTGCTGATGTTAGGGAAAGAGACGGTTTTAATGTCATATTCATCAATAATTTTAAAACAACTTAAGTAGGCACTTCTCAACAGTTCATCTTCGCCGTGATGCCCATCTTGCCAGCGTGGCCCTACCGTATGAATGACATAATCAGCGGGTAGGTTTCCGGCTTTTGTGATGACAGCGTCACCTACCTTACAGCCGCCCTGGCGGTTCCTTATTATCTGGCACTCTGCCAAAATTGCTGGACCACCCGCACGATGTATTGCCCCATCAACACCGCCGCCGCCCAGTAACGACGAGTTAGCTGCATTCACAATCGCTTCAGCAGAGACTTTAGTTATATCGCCTTGTAACAAGGTTATTTTGTTCATTCTTTCCCCCGCTCTTCAGACTTACAGAGTACTGATCCGCCTAAAACTGCCTGCTATGACGTTTTTCATTCAGCGTTGCTGACAACCTGCTGCTTTCTCTGCCGTCGGCATCGCTCGGAGCAATATTGCACGTCATCCCAACACGTTTCCCATTTCTTACGCCAGGTCATCGGTTTCTTGCAGCATTTGCAATAACGCACAGGTAACGCTTTTTTATTGCCTTTAAATTCGGTCATACCTGTCCCATCAATCTAGCGCTACGTTTTTAGTCTTTTTACGTCAACTCACTACCTCATTTTAGCTTACGGATTTGATAAGATCTGGCCGCGCAGATTAACTGAGGCAGCAAATGTACAGGGAAAGCGTGCGCACCCGTCGCGGATCTGGCGGGTGCCGAAATTTGATGATTAAGGTGCGTTGAATACCTGGATTTTTTCCGAAATAGTTAACCTTCGAGACATTCTGCGGAGGTATAACAATATTCTTTCTCCGTTACCGATCTAACAATTTTTGATTTAATCCATTCCGTCGGCTCTCTTTTACCGCTTCGTTTGTGTGAGTATATTTTCACTGTGAATCTGGGTGCCTCAAAAGGGAGTTTGAAGATCCTGACCTTGGCGGTCTGTGAAATTTTGCTCGCCACATAAGAGGGAATTGCCATCAGCAGTTCGCTTTCCGCAATAATGAAGGGAGCGCCAAGCATTGACGGGGTTTTAATGACAACTTTGCGTTTTAACCCCAACCGTTCAAGGTGTGAATCAAGCAGCCCCTGCTTTTCATTCCAGGGCGTAACGACTAAATGCCCGGCAGACAGATACTCGGCCAAATCCAGGCTGGAACGCTGCTCAGTGCTGATGACGACAAACTCGTCGCTGAATAAATCCGTTTCCTCCAAATCGGGATGATTAAGCCCGCCCGGCTCGCTGAAGCTAAGCGCCATATCAATCTCACCGGCGAGTAATTCATTGAGAGCCGGATTATGGGGTAAATGGCAGAGCTCAAAACTCAGATGTGGCGCTTCGTCTTTTAGCGTCTTCATTAGGCCGGGAAATAAGCAAAAGGCCGTGTAATCCGTAACGGCAATTTTAAAGCTGACGTCACTGGTTCGTGGGTTAAAGGGCTGAGCGGGACAAAGATGCTTATTAAGCGCCATGAGTGCTTCAGCAATGTAGGGCGCTAACTGGCAAGCATAGACGCTGGGACACATTTTATGACCGTCCCGATAAAACAGCGGATCTTTAAGAAATTCCCGCAGTCTGGAAAGTGCATGACTTAGCGCGGACGTGCTCATAGAAAGCTCTATCGCGGCCAGCCTCACTGAGTTATGCCTGAAAACGGCGTCGAAAACCGGCAGAAGGTTTAAATCAAGTCTCCTCAGCACATGATGCATGAGATTCACCTTTCGTTGATTTTATTGCACTTATTTCATCGAACAATAACGATTATGCTGGTCAGCTTCAATCTTATTGAGCAAGCGATGACTTATGGGCGTGACTATTCGACAGGCGTATCCCGAAGATGCAGACATTATCTACAACATGATCGTTGAATTATCCATTTACGAGCAGGGTCTGCAGCAACCTCTAACAAACGCAGAGGAGATCAGGAATACGTTGTTTGGTTCCAATAGTAATACTGAAGCCTTCATTTGTGAGATTGACGGGATCACTGCCGGATATGCTGTGGTATCAACCAGCTATTCAGCCTGGCTGGGACGCAGCGGTTTATACATGGAAGATCTCTATTTCTCTCCAAATTACCGCGGTTTAGGCGCAGGTAAAGCCCTGCTTCAGTTCATCGCACAGCAGGCGATAAAACGTCAGTGTGGTCGTATTGAATGGAGTGTCCTGAACTGGGATCAGTCCGCTAAAGATTTCTATCTCAGCATTGATGCCCTGCCCTTAAATGAATGGGTTCGTTATCGCCTTGATGGTGCAGCTTTACAGAAGTTTGCTGAAGCTGGCGCTAACTGAAGCCGTTGTCAGGCAAAACCCTCTTAACTGGCGTTCCGTTGCAAAGACTTACGGCAATGATGGTGTAAACGAGAGGCCGGTGAATGATAACCGGCGATAGAACGGGATAGGTTCGATGTTCACTCATAGGCATCATGAGTGAAAACATCATGCCAGCCCTGAGGCTGGCAGGGTTATTTACTTCAAATGCAAACGGATTTCTGAAGACGCCTGCTGTAGTGCCGTTCGTACCGTGGGTTCCTGACTCAACGCGTTAAGTAAGCCGTAGTCGTGGATCATCCCGTTATAGCGGGTCACGGTAACAGGGACACCCGCCGCATCAAGCTTACGTCCAAATGCTTCGCCTTCATCACGTAATACATCCAGTTCGGCTGTCTGAATCAGGGTTGGCGGTAAGCCTTTCAACTGCTCAGCGGTTGCCCGTAACGGAGAGGCAAAGATGTTATTACGATCTTTTTCGGAAGTGGTGTAGCTGTCCCAGAACCATTTCATCATATTGCGGCTAAGGAAATGTCCTTCAGCAAACTGCTGGTATGAAGCATCGTCAAAATTTGCATCAGTAACGGGCCAAAGCATAACGCTATAACGGATGGCTGGCGTGTGATATTGCTTTGCCTGCAGCGCTACTGCCGCAACCATGTTACCGCCGACACTGTTTCCGACCAACGCCAGACGTGAACCATCAACACCAATTTCAGCGCCGTGCTCAGCAACCCATTTAGTCGCTTCATACGCCTGCGTAATAGCGACAGGATAATGCGCTTCTGGAGAAGGCGTATAATTTACAAATACCGCCGCCGCACCAGACTCATTGACCAGATCGCGCACTAAACGCTCGTGCGTCTGGTAATCACCCAGAACCCAGCCACCGCCATGGAAAAACATAAACACAGGCAGCGTCCCCGACGTGTTTTCAGGTTTCACTACGGTAAGCGTTAAGGGTTTGCCCAAGACATTGATGATTTTTTCAGTTACCACAGCCGCGGGAAGTTTAACGCCTTTCTGGGCACCAATCAGCACGTCGCGCGCCGCTTTCGGTGAGAGCTGCTCAATAGGCTTACCGCCGCTGCTGTTCAGCACAGTTAGAAAACGTGCTACACCCGCAGTAGGTGCAGGTGTGTTTTCTGCCGTTGCAGCATAGGCAGCCGAGATCTGAGCAGCCAACAGCAAGGCGCCTACTTTCATTTTTATATTCATCATAATTCCCTGTCATTAATTGCAGTTAAATGTTGCGCTATATACGGTTGCCAGAAATCAGGTTATTAACTGATATATAACGCACCACTCAATGCGGGGTTCTCAATTAAATTTCATTGGTATTGATAATAACAAGAGCCTGTCGTCATAGAAGGCGTTCGGGATTCATTAATATGTTAATTACTGACATAAACGCGTGTTCATTTCCGGCATGCAGCATGGCCGAAATAAGTAAAATCCAGCGCCTGCACCAGTGAATTGCGTGTAAATAAAAGCGCAGAGAAAATACTGTAATGCTCTCTGCGCCTTATTCAGCGACAACTCACTTTGCAGCAAACTCGGTAAAAGCCGTTAACTGACGTGCCAGAAAAGCCCGCGTATTCTCATCTGTCAGCCTATTACCGCTGATTTTCTCGCTGACATCACCAATGATTGCCTCAGGTTTATTCATTATGCGGGCATCGAAATAGCCCAGAATCTGCCGCAGATGTATCTGTGCTCTGACGCCGCCTAACTTCCCGGGTGAAGCTGACTGAATCAAAACCGGTTTACCTGCAATCGGTTGAGGGGATACGCGTGACAACCAATCCAGTGCATTCTTCAACACGCCTGGTATCGAATGGTTGTATTCGGGTGTAATGATGATAAGCCCATCGGCCTGGATAATACTCTCAGCCATGGCTAGCACTTCCTCGGGAAAACCCGCCGCTTCTGTATCGGAACTGTAATGCGGAAATTCACCGGGAGAACCGAGCGGCGTAAAAGAAACGCCCTCTGGAGCCAGCTCCGGCAAAGTATTGGCAATGATTGCGTTAACAGAGCCGGTACGCAAGCTGCAGGTCAGCGTGACAAATTTAAGGTCTGGCGTGTTCATGTTTGCCCTCAGGATTTTCATATTCATGTTATGCAGGCTGGGTTATCAGAACTGATAGACAAGGCCAACGGCCAGGATGTCATCGGTTGATACGCCTGCCGCCTCGGAAAAATCACTTTTATCAATCAGGTTCAGCTTGTAATCCACGTATGTCAGCATGTTTTTGTTGAACAGATAGGAGCCGCCAAAATCGACAAACTTCACGAGATCCTGATTGCCATACGTTCTACCGTTACCGGCCATTCCCAGGTCTTTAGCGCGCGCCTGGTTATAAGCAATGAAGGGAACCCAGCCTGAGTCAAACGTATACTGCGCAAAGGCCTCAAAGATGTCTGACTGATTGGCGTAGCCATACACGCCAGCATTTGCGCTAGAGCCAAAGCGTGAGGCGTTATACGCCTGCGTGTACATCACGCCCAGATAGACATTGTTCGCATCATATTTTAGCGCTGCAGAGTAGGCTTCTGCCCTGTCACCGCGCCCCATAATGCCGCTGCTGCCATTCTGCTCATGGGTATGATCGGAATTTGTGAAAGCACCCACCGCCTTAAACCCGTCGCCAAAAGCGTAAGAAACCGACATACCATATCCGTCACCGTTCTGACGCAACACGTCGCGAGCGCCAGGCTCACCGCCGCCGTCATTTTTCCCCTGATACTGCAGTGTGATGTCCAGGCCATCGATTAAGCCGAAAAGATCGCTATTTCGGTAAGTGGCGAGGCTGTTTCCGCGGCGAAACATAAACTGATCGGTGTTATATGTCAGGGCATCAAATTCTGGCTGCATATCTGTCAGGCTCAGCGCGTCATAAAGCACGCCGGTGTTGCGGCCATAATCAAATGATCCGTAGCTGCCTACCTTAATACCGGCAAAGCCCAGACGGGTGAACATGGAGTTGCTGTCGCTCTCCGGCTGGTTAGCGTTGAACTGGCTCTGCCACTGGCCGTAGCCGGTGATCAGGTCTGAAATCTGGGTTTGGCCCTTAAATCCAATACGCATGTAGGACTGATCGCCATCCTGACTGGCGTCATCACTAAAATAATGCAACCCCGATACCAGACCATATAAGTCAAGCTTGTTGCCATCTTTATTATAGATTTCAGCCGCAGAGACATTCCCCGACAAAATGATGCAGGACGCCATAAGCGCCAAATATTTTATATCCATTAATTCCTCTTGGTGCGGCATAAACATTAAGTCTAAATATTTGCTTCGAATCTCAACTACCCCAGCGGATCTTTTAATTTCTACCTAAAAATTTACTTTCTTAATTCATTAAAAAACATTTGCTTCGATATCTGGCAAATATGATTCTCATGCAAATTTCGCGTGATCTCCCTGAACGCGACTTCCTGGCCTGAACACTCTTTTCTGAATATCGTCGGTGCAATCAGAAGATACTTTTTAAAAGTTCGGCTAAAGTTTTGTTGACTGGTAAAGCCATTTTCAATGGCTATGTCGAGAATATCTCTATTAGTAAAGGCGACTGAAAAGGCTGCCCTGGAAATTCTTCGCAGCCGGATGTACTCAGCAAGGTTACACCCCATTTGCACTCTGAATACCCGCTGAAAATGCCAATGCCCATAGCCACTTCGTTGCGTGACCGTTTTCACCCGTATCGTTTCATCAGACAAATTATCTTCAATCCATGGAAGCAGGTCCCTGACCACGGTATCCACAATTTTACTGCGTACCGTAATCATCTTCTCGCCAGGATGAGTCATGTTCACATCGATTTCCCGTTCGGTTAACTCGATATAAAGTGCGCTTAGCGCAATGACTGAGCGAACTTAAGGTGGATAAATTATCAGGTCTGCTTTAAGCAAAAGGAAGTTATACAAAGGGATAGGTATACAAACAGATAGTTATACGAAGAGATAATTGAAAAATCCGCTGACAGGAGAACTTAACTTTTATGCGGCCTTGTTCTTTATAAATGGCTGTAAAGTATGACATACCCTAAATATTCAACCTGGCGGTTGACTGTCTGAACAAAACCCGTCTATCGATAAAATTTTTACTGACAATGAAGGTTCAAATATTTTGATTCACTTCACCACAAAACTGCTATTTTAACCGGAACCTTATCGACCTACTATTCATCCCATCGAGACAAATCGTCTCATAAACTGAAAATCTCAATAAGGAACTGACCATGAATATCGTCAAAAAAATTGTTGCTTTAGCTGCCCTTTCTTTGTTCTCTTTCTCAGGTTTTGCGCAGAGCGTGACTGCCAGCGCCTCGACGCTTGATAGTGCTGAAGCTAAAATTGCGCTTCAGGCCAAGCAAGCGGGCACTTCATATAAGATCACCAGCGCACGCTTTACAAACGGTGCTTATATCTCAGCAGAGCTGGTTAAGTGATGAAAAGGGCCGCAGCTAAAGCGTTAAGCCTGCGGCCGTATTCAATGGAGAGAATAAGATGAATATGCTCAAAAATTGTGTTGTGCTGCTCTTTGTCGCCCTTTACTTAATCACATTAAAAAAATGCACCCGTCCGGGCGAACAAAACCGTATTTCTGGCAGAACGGTAAACACGCTATCGAATCACTCATAAGCCCATAAGCTGTTGAGGTAATTTGAAAGGAACGTCAAAGTAGATAGCGCGACGCTGACAGGATATTTATCATTATTTATCCAGACACAAATAATAATGATAAATATCATCAAGCCAAGCGTATTGACTGATTATAACGTGGCCAATTTAGTCAGATAATATTTAATCTAAATAGAATTAATTAAAAAAACCCTCCCGCGAAACACGCCGGGAGGGTTACGTTAACGCGCTTACGCTATATTCAACGGAAGCGTAAACCAGAACAGACTCCCTCCGTCCTGCCGGTTTTCAGCACAAAGTACCCCGCCGTGTCGTTTGATAATTTCATTGCAGATGGTGAGCCCCATTCCCATCCCTTCCGCTTTGGTGGTATAGAAAGAGTCGAAAATTTTACCGATAACCTCTTCTGCCAGACCTGTACCGTTATCTGCGACTTCAATCTTAATAAGGTCATCAGCGGGATGGGAGGAAGCGAGTCGCAGAATACGTGCGCCCTGATTATCAGTCATTGCTTCAATAGCATTGATAACCAGGTTAAGGAGAACCTGCTGTATCTGTACGCTCTCGCAAAATATCTCATCCAGTTCCGCTTTAAAATCCAGCTCCAGCGCAACGTGTCGACGCTCAAGTTCAAGACGCGATAGGGTTAAAATATCACGTGCCAGCAGATGAAGCCTGGCGGGGGCAAATTCAGAGACGTTATTACGGGTGAGCGCCTGCAACCCACGAATGATCTCCCCCGCCCGGCGACCTTCCTTGATAATCTCTTCCAGACTCTGACTGGCATTCTCGAGTTGCGAAGGTTCACGTTTCAGCCAGCGTAGGCTGGCACCGGCATTGGCCACGATAGACATCAGCGGCTGATTGATCTCATGTGCGATAGAGGATGTTAGCTGTCCGACAGTCGTGGCGCGCGCGACGCGGGCAAGTTCAGCCTGAGCAATCCTGACAGCATCCTCAGAGTGGCGTTGCGCCGTGATGTCCGTCAGCGTGCCAAAATATTCCGCCACTTCTGGCCAGTTTTCGACGGGCTCGCCAATGCCTTTAATGTACCGGCATTCACCATCATCCCGAATGATGCGGAATTCAGCCTTCATGCTGACACCATCACGAACACTCGTTTCTATCAGCGCTTTAAGACAGTGAATATCATCTGGGTGAACACGACTCTGGAATTCAACCATTGACGTGCTGCTCTGTTCGGCGGGCAGGCCCATAATGCGTTTATATTCATCTGAAATCAGCTGTATGTCTGGATCCAGAAGCCAATGCCACGTGCCGGTATTACTTATTTTTTCACCGAGCATCAGCGAGGTCTGGCTGGCGCGAAGCTGTTTTTCAATTTTCCGACGCTGGATGTTTTCATCCACCAGCTCAGCGTACAGACGAGCAGTCTCAAGCGAAACAGCGGCCTGCGCGCCCAGCATCGACACTATCCTTGAATGTTCGGCGGTAAACACGTCCGGCATCAAACGATTCTCCAGATAAAGCACCCCGACCATTTGTGCTTGCCTGAACATCGGCACGCACATGACCGCAGCACCAGATGCGACCAGATAGTTGTCCTGACTGAACGGGCTGAACACTTCCGGTTTGCCCGTGCGGATTTCCTGCCCGGTGCGAATGACTGCAGATAATATTGAAAGCGGAAGATCCGTAGAGACCGGCAGCTCTTTGACGATTTTCACCCGAATCCCGTCAACAGTCGTGGTGGCCCTGGCCTGAATTTCTGGTACATCACCGTCAGTCAGGCGGATAAGCAAGCAGTGCTGCGCCCCGGCTCTTTCAACCAGCATCACCATAAGGATATGAATCAGGCGATCCAGATTGATCTCTTCTGTCAGCGCACGCATAGCCGTTACCATGCTCTGCAAATCGCTGATAACCGCGCTTTGCTCAAAGGTCACCGTGTTGAGCGCCGTCTGTGGGTTCGGATTAGCCAGATTAGGATATAAGCTTTCAAGCTGGCGCACCTTCGCGCCAGCCCCCCAGCGTTCCCATGCTGACAGCGCACCCTTGATGTAGGCATCTCCAGCAAACACCAGGTTTCTGCCATAAGCAAAGCGAGCCGCCAGCTCGCAGGCCAGACCATTGATGTGATGAAATTGCTCTTTACGCGACAGTTCAATGGCCTTTTCATACTGCTCCATCGCCTGCGCTGTCTTTTCCTCAAGTCTCAGCAGCTCGGCACGCAGCAGCGCTTCCTTGTCTGAAAATGTTTTTTCATTCTCATTTGACCAGGTGACGATCTTATCCAGATGGCGCATCAACTGCTGACGCTTCTCTTCGTCAAATGTGTTGGGCTTAAGCGGTACGGAGAGAGCCAGCGCACTGTATAAATGGAAATCCAACATATGCACATGACCCGGGATAAATTCAGTCAGCGGCGCCGCGTTCGCAAAACATTGACTGGCCGAGTCATACTCATGAGCGAAAAAGTGCGCCATCCCTTTGTAAAGGCGTGACCAAAACTGCATGAGCAACACGGGTTCGATAGCATTTTCCGGCTTCAACACGTTTAAAACGGGTGTCATAAAATGGTCGCCTGAAAACGTATCGCCTCTTGGCTTGCGTAAGAACATAACGTAGTCAAGCTGCATGCCCAGAATCACTTCCACATCAGGGTATTGCGCCTTACGCACATAAGTTATTCCGCGCGTGATGGAGGTGTGTACACCATCCAAATGATCCCCGCGTGCGAGATAATTCATAACGACATGACGCAACGCCAGGCACGCGGATGTCCGATCCCCCCCTTCAACAGCAACATCAAACGTCGCTTTAGCGCACTCAATGGCGTAAGTCAGGGGCATCGTCCATACGCTGACTTGGTCAAGGGGCAGCAGCGTTCGGGCTTTATAACTGACAAAGTCGTGTTTATAGACCAACTCGCGCGCAAGCAGTGTACTGGCGAATCCACGGCTGTATTCATCGTATTGATCGCCACAGACAACGCCATACCAGGAGAGCGCAAGGGTCGAAGCGCCGCTGATGCCGCGGGCCATGGTCAGATGAAGAAGTTTGCACAAGATCATGAATTGAAGACGCGGACTGATGAAGGCAGCGAAAGTGCTGGCACTGGCCATCAGATTCATCACAGCTTCTGTCTTTTCACAGGTCAGCCGCGGCAGTGAACGGAACCGGGTATAGGGGTTTTTACCCACATCTTCTTTCAGCAATATCCTGGCTGCATCGCACTCTTGTTTATCGGGATAACGGTTCAGCTGTATGCCAAAAACTGCCAGCCAGGCGAGTGCTGTTTCCAGCGCCAACTGACTGTCCGACTGGCGCATATGAATCTCTGCAATCAGGCTGGCAGCCTCCGCTTTATTCGTCACATCACCGGGTGTCGTGAGGATTTTTGAGCTTATCACCAGCGCAGCGGTTAAATTGCCGTTTAAGAATTCGCATTCGGCCTCTTCAAGCATAAACATGCCGCTATCTTTGGTGCCTGAAAGGGTGTTGAGCGCGCGCGATGTATGTAAAAAACGCAGCGCAGAAACGTAATCGCCGGTAATTTTAGCCCGCTTACTCGCGTCAAAAATCAGCTGTGCAAACGTCTCGGCCTCGGCGGCTAACAGTGCGGTATTTTGAATAGTGATTAAATGATGCGCAGCCCTGAAGAGTGTGGCGCTGGTGATATCCCGGTTGGATTCATAGCTGTAATACAACGCGGCTGCGTAATGAAAGTTATCTTTTTCTTCAACCGTCATGAGATTAAGCGCGCCTTCATGCATGCTGGCATGCATAAAAGAGTAGCCCGTATCGGTCAGTGAAATGAGTCTGGCTGTCGCTGCTTGCAGCAGCATGGCTTTGATTTCTGCGACAGGTATACAAAGAATATTACTGATTATGTTCAGATCACCCGCGCTTCCTGTGCAGGCTAATTTTCCCAGCAGGCTGCGAAGCGGCGGAGGAAGCGTTTCCAGATGCTGTAATACCCCCGCAGCTACATTAGCGGTGTAATGACTGTTTCTAAGCACCTGAGAATCAAACGTCCATTTAGACGGGGCTTTGTGCGTTATATGATTATCCTGCACGGCTTGCCTGAAAAACTCACGCGCTGCAAGCGGGTTACCCGCCGTTTTTTCATGAATGATTTGCGCAAGCTCTATGGTTGCTGCACTTCGGGTGTGAAAAAGCCCTGCCAGCCAGTGTGCAATATTTTTTATCGATAGCGGCTCTGGCGTGATATCAACAATGCGGTTTGCGGCTGCCCGGATACGGGCAAGGTTAGCGGCTACGGCCGGACAGGGTAACGAAGCGTCGTCCCGATAGGTTACCACCAGTAACAACGGGATATCATCGCTTGAGTTCAGAAGATTCTGCAGCAAATGCAGGGTCGCTTGATCAGCCCAGTGAACGTCATCAATAAGTATGACCAGTGGCCTTCCCGGTGTTGTGAATGCCTTAGCCAGGCTGCATGCGACAAGGTTTACGCGCTTTCGTGCATCAAGCGAGCCGGCGTCTGTCTGGAAGGCTGCTTTCTGGTTTAGCAGTATGCCCAGATCGGGGATCAGGTTCACCGCAAGGCCGGCATAATCTCCTAGCACGCGTGTGATATGCGCTTTCCAGCGCGCCATCTCTTCAGCGGGAAGGCCCAGCAGATGTAAGGTCAGCTGTTTGAAGGCAGAGGTGAAAATTGCGTAGGGTAATATCGGAGAATGCTGGTCTGCCTTCACCATCGTCAGCAATGTTTTTTTGCTACGCAATATTTTTAACGACGAAGCAATCACAGATGATTTGCCTGAACCCGGCGCTCCGCAGACTGCCACCAGGCTATGTTTTCCGCTGCTGCAGACTTCATCAAATGCCGCCAGGATGTCGCTTGCCTGAGAGTGATCGGAATAGAGTGAATCAGTGGATAACGTCGAAGGCTGCATATCCTGCAAACCCAATGCAAAGGATTCAATAATCCCATCAGGCATCAGATTTGACTCACAGCGCTTGAGATCGGCCAGTAACCCCTCCACCGTTTGATATCGGTATTCAGGTGACTTAGCCAGTAGCCGCAGAATGATGGAAGAGAGCACGACCGGAACGTCTTTACGCAGCTTATGCGGCGGCAGCGCTTCTGATGCAATGTGGTGGTGAACCCATTCTGCCAATCCGCCCTCGGCATTGCCGTAAGGAAGCTTGCCCGTCAGTAATTCATAAAGAACGATGCCCAGGCTGTATAAATCACTCACCCGGCTGACACGGTGTGCTGTCCGTGAAGTATGCTCTGGCGACATATAGGCAAGCGTTCCGCCTGACACTGGCAACAGGGCTTGCTGCAGGAGATCCCTCTCCATTGATGCCAGCCCGAAGCCACCAAGCTGAACGGTGCCCTCGTCGGTAAAGAAAAAGTTAGAGGGCTTAATGTCGCCGTGAACCAGCCCTTGCTGATGCATCTTACCGAGGGCGTCACATAGCATCGCTGCGCTGTTGAAAAAGGTCCTGATGGTGTCAGGCGGCACGCATAGCGAGTCGGCCAGCGTTCGGTAAACAAAAGAGGAATAAATGAGAGAGTAACGTCCCTGGTAGAAAGCCTGTCTTAAAGGCTTAAGCGCCCAGCTTTCAGATAACGTGTTGCGTAATGAAAACTCATTTTTCAGCCGTTGTGTTACCTGAAAGAGCACTTCCTCATTCGCTGCAGTTGCCAAAACAAATGTTTCACCAGAACTGGCATGACGACAGAGAAACCAATTAACGCTGCCTTCCTGAGCCAGAGGCGTAAAAACAATTTCGTCACTGATAGCGAAGTCTGTTTCATCGGCGCTATTTAAAGATAATAAAATTGAACTCATAGGCGCGAGGACCGGATAGAAAACTCCAGCCGGATATGCTCGAATAAAGCATCAATATCAATTGGCTTTCGCATAAAAGTAATGGCGCCTAAATTGATTGCGTACCAGAGCATTTTGTCATCACCGTTACCGGAGATAATAATGCCTGGAGGATTTTGCAGTCTGTTGATGAGCTCTCTGAATAAATCAAAACCAGACATACCTTTCAACTGGACATCAATAATGAACAGCGCAGCGTCCGTAAGCGCTGTTTCATTACATAAAAGATCTTCTGCCGATTCAAATGACTGCGTCGAGTAACCTTCCGACTGAAGCAGGTTTGTCAGGGCACTGCGAACAGAACGTTCATCATCAACAATGACAATGCGCTGCGACAGCTGCATGCTGTTTTCCTTAAATATTTTTCACAACTCCCTGAGGCGCTTCCTTAGGAGGGTTTGTCAGCAGAGGGCGGAGGCGTACCGCTAATTTTCGGTACACACTCATGACGAAACCAAGCCAGAGTTACCGGCTGACGATTAATCAGTCGCTTACACAGCGGAATAATTTGTTCGCCGACCAGCATACCAAACAGTCCCAGCAACGCAATGACTGGCGGAGCCGGTGAGTTGACGTCCATAAAGGCGTAAATAACACCGACCAGCACGCCCATCACCAAAGAAATAACGTAGGTTTTCAGCATGATTAGCTCACCTGCTGCGTATTTGATAGATCGAGTGCCGGACGTTTATCAACAACATGCAGCCTGTGATCATGAGCTGGAACCCAGGCAGTGGCATCATGATGCAGCAGCTTTATACCTAACGTACTACCAAAAATCATTCCCAGCAGACCGACAAGCGCCACTGCCGGCGGAGCCGGAGATCGTACATTGAGCAGCGCATAAATAAGGCCAATAAACACGCCCGCTCCCAGAGATATTAATAAAGGACTCATAGGCCCTCCTTTTTATAATGGCTGGCCAGCCGCGAAACGGACCAGCCAGCTTAGCAATTAGCGAACCGGTGCAGGTACCGGAGCCAGAGTCTGGTGTTCGCTCTTCTGACGGGAAGGCGCTTTGTGCACCATGGTGTAGGCATAATCAACGCCAATACCGTAAGCGCCTGAGTGCTCTTTCGCGATATCCATTACCGCGTTGTACGTCTCTTTGTGTGCCCAGTCACGCTGCCACTCCAGCATCACCTGCTGCCAGGTCACCGGGATCACGCCGGCCTGGATCATGCGCTGCATC